>Ga0182024_10010321_pt1 | contig 19045 bp, 12 predicted proteins | sample P32metaG_FD_120480 | JGI IMG/M metagenome (GOLD analysis project Ga0182024, IMG submission 120480) | Permafrost microbial communities from Stordalen Mire, Sweden - P3-2 metaG (Illumina Assembly) | ecosystem: Environmental > Terrestrial > Soil > Wetlands > Permafrost | place: Sweden: Stordalen... | reverse complement strand
GAACGAGTGACCTACCCGGGTGCGCACCGGGACGCCGCCGTGCTCGGCGATGATCTCCGGCACCCCCCGGGAGGTGATCAGGTTGTGGATGACGGTGGCGCCCGGCTCCCTGGCCAGCTCCCGTACCGCGATCAGCGCGGTCAGGACGGACGGCGAGACGATCTCGCCGCGTTCGTCGACCACGAAGCACCGGTCGGCGTCGCCGTCGAACGCCAGCCCGATGTCGGCGCCTGAACTGGTCACCGCATGCTGCAGGTCGCGCAGGTTCGCCGGATCGATCGGGTTGGCCTCATGATGGGGAAACGAGCCATCGAGCTCGAAGTACAGCGGCACCGTCTCCAGCGGCAGGCCGGTGAATACCTCCGGCACCGTGTAGCCGCCCATCCCGTTTCCCGCGTCAATGGCCACCTTCAGCGGGCGGATGCCGGACAGGTCCACCAGCTTCCGCAGGTGCTCGGCGTAGCCCGCCAGCAGGTTGCGCGGCGCAATGGTCCCCGGCTGGCCGTCATGCGCGGGCACGCCGCTCTCGGCCATCTCGCGCAGCTCGGCCAGCCCGGTGTCGGCGCCCACCGGCCGGGCTCCCTCGCGGCAGAGCTTGATCCCGTTGTACTTCGCCGGATTGTGGCTCGCCGTAATCATCGCGCCCGCCATGCTGAGGCTGCCGCTCGCGTAGTAGAGCATGTCGGTCGAGCCGAGGCCGCCCGATACGACGTCGGCGCCCTGCGCGGCAGCGCCGCGGCCGAACGCGTCCGCCAGCGGCGCGGAGGAGGCGCGCATGTCGTGCACGGTGACCACCGACGCCGCGCCGGTCAGCCGCGCGAAGGCCGCGCCGATCACCTCGGCGGCGTCCTCGTCGAGCTGATCCGGGACGATGCCGCGGATGTCATAGGCCTTGAAGATCTTCGCGTACTCGGCCACTGCGGCCTGCCTCCTCGCGCCTGATCGCACCGTGCCTGATCGCACCGGTTGCCCGCACCGTGCCTGCTCGCGCCGCCGGGCTACGCGTGGACACCGAGCCTACCGGCCGACCTGGCCGGTGCGCGCTGGCGCGCCCGGCTCGGTGGGCGCCGGTTGACGGCCCGCGAGCTGGCGGATGCGCGGCGCTGGCCGGCTAGCCGAGCTTGCCCCGGACTAGCCGAGCTTGCCCTTGTCCTGCGGCGATGAGCGGAGCACCCGCAGGTGGCCGCGCCTGCCGACTTCGATGCCCTGCCCGGTGGGCTCGGCCGATGCCTGCGGCAGGACCGCCTCCCTGACCGCGTTGGCCAGCGCCTCCAGGTCATCGGCCACCTGCTCGGCCGGCACGGCCGGCAGCCTGACCACATCCCAGCCACGGGGGACGGTGAGCCGGTCGGCGTGCCTGGCGCACAGGTCGTAGCAGTGCGGCTCCACAAAGGCGGCCAGCGGGCCGAGCACGGCGGTGGAGTCGCGGTACACGTACGTCAGCGTGTACAGCGGGACCAGCTTGCAGGTGGGCCGTGAGCAGCGGCGGGCAGTCACCGGCGCACCTCGCTCACGGCACTGTTCCCGGCCTGGGCGCGCGGGCTGGAGCGCGCTCGCGAGCCGCACGGCAGGCGGACTCGCGTAGATCGCTCACAACGGCTGACGGTATCGACCCGCAGGCGGTAACGCCACCACCCGGGGCACTCTGCGCGATCGTGTCTCCCCGGGCGGCTCCGGGCGCCTCCCGCGCGGCCGCTCCGGGATACGCTCGGTCATTGTGCAGACTGGTGACAGCCATGGTCCCGGGTCGGCGCGGATCCGGCGCCGGGACCGGCATGGGCGCGGCCTGCGCGGCATGCTTGCCCCGCCGGACGCCCCGATGTACCGCACCCGCGCGGAGCGCTTCGATGATCTCGTGCTCCAGGCCGTCGCCCAGCTAGAGCCGCGATGGTCAGCCGAGCTGTCCAGCGTCGAGTTCGCCGTCGAGGAGATCCCGGCGGCCGGTGTCCTCGCTGACCTGCCTGACCCGGTGCCGCTGGCCCGGCTTGACTCCGGTTCCGGCAATCCGCGCGATCCCGCGCGGCCGGCCGCCCCGCCGCGCATCGTGCTGTTCCGGCGCCCGCTGCTCGCGCGCGCCGACGGCGAGGAGGAGCTGGCCGAACTGGTGCTGGACGTCGTGGTCGAGGAATTCGCCCGCCTGCTCGGCGTGGATCCCCGGGCGGTCGATCCCGGCTACTCCGCGGAAGACTGAGGCCCGGGTCCGGCCAGGCGCCTGGCCGGCCCAGGACGCCTCGCCAGCGGTGCCACGTCCGAGGGCTACGTCAGGGGCGCTGCGTCAGGGCAGCACGGTCGCGAGCGAGTCGCGCACCGGGGGCAGCGGCACCGAGGTCAGCGAACTCAGCACGGGGAAGATCGATTCGACCGTGCCGCCGCGTGTCAGCACCCGGCCGGCGTAGACCGGCCCCGACCCTGCCAGCGGGGTAATCACCACGGCGAACGGGGAATGCGCGGCCGACCCGCTGGGTGCGCGGAGCCGCACGGTCACCGTGTGCTTCGCCTTGATGGAAATCACCCGGGCGGCCTGGCCCCCTGGCCCCGGCTGCTGTCCCGCCGCGGCGCCCTCCTCGGTGATCCGGACCTGGGCCGCCGCGCGCGGAGCGGACAGGATCAGGGTGGAGGTATCACCGGAACCGCTGAGGTTGTCAGCGATGACGCCCTGCTCTTCGAGCGGAGCGGACGCGGCGGTGAAGGCGCCGGGCGCGCCGGGCGGACCGCCGGACGCCAGCATGGCGGCCGTGACGGGAACGTTCGAGGTGATCCTGACCGCGGCGGCGGCCCCGGCGAGCGACGGCAGCGGCACCGCGACCGCTGAGCCGCCGGGCAGGTCGATCCCGCCGCCGCCGGTCGGCTGGTACGAGCCCTTGGCGGTCACCGCCGTCACCTTGATCTGCGCGTTGCCTGCACCAGGCACGGCCACGTACAGCTCCCTGCGGCCGGCTGAGGCGGGCAGGCCGGGCAGGACGAGGCTCCGGGCGGGCGGCTGGCTGGCCGGCAGCCAGGCGCCCTGCTGGCCCGCGCTCGTGGTCTCGCTGAGCGCGGCGACAAGCCGCCCGACGCTCGTGCGCACGTGCAGCGCCACCACCGTGGACCCGTGCACGAGCTTGGCCAGCGACTGGACGAGCAGACCATGGGCGGGAACGGCAATCCCGGTGTCGGTGCTGCCAAGCAGTGGCCCGCTATCGGAGTAAATGTCGACTTCCGCGTCGGCTGGCTGGCTGTCGGTATTCATGAGGTACAGCTGGATGCTGGCGAGACTGTGCTGGCCGGGGCCGACGAACCAGAAGTCGGTGCCGGGGCTGTTGCAGACCGCGGTCGGCACCCGGCCCGCTCCGGTTTGCTCTACCGCAAGCGCCCGGGCCATCGACCCGGTCGCCCGGACGATCACGCCGCCTCGCGATGGCCCGGCGATCACCTTGCCACCGGCGGCCGACTGACTGCCGCTCGGCAGGCCCGACGCGGTGGTGGCCACCCGGATAGCGGCCCGCGTCAGCACGCCCGGCCGGGTAAGGGTGATCAGCGGAGGGCCGGCACTGGGGCTGCCGGCGGCTGACAGGCGGCTCACTACCGCCGTGCCCGCGCTTGCCGGGCCAGCCTGCCCGGTGCCTGCCGCGGCAGCGATGATCGCCACGCCGCCGCCGCTTGAGCTGCCCGGGGACGGGCAGGCGCGAATCGCGGCCGTGACCGGCGCCCGGCTCGGCGGCGGCGCCTGGCGGCCGGCCGCCAGCGCGACAGGATGACTGAGCCCGGCCAGCTCGTACATGGCGCCCAGTGCGATGATCACCAGCGCGCCGATCACGAGCTTTTTCGCGAACAGGCCCCTCACCAGCGATCATCCCCGCGGTCCTCGCCGGGCAACGGCCACCGGGAAGCGGTCTCCTCTTCCGTCGGCGACGGCGCCCAGACTGGTCCCGATCCGCCGGCCGGCGGCAGCGGGTCCAGTCCGTCGTCGCCCGATGGCCAGGCTGACGGCGAGGCTGGCTGCCTGGGCCGCTGCTGGCTGCTTGCAGGCTGGCTGCCCTGCCGCCCAGGCTGCTGGCGCGGCGGCCCGGACGGCGGCGGCTCGCTGTGCTGCCACCCGGCTTGCTCCCCGGCTGGCCAGGATGAAGGTCCGCTGGCCTGCCAGGCCGGCTGCCCGGCGGCCGGCCAGGACGCTGCCTCGCTGGCCTGCCTGGCCGGCTGCCCGGCGGCCGGCCAGGACGCTGCCTCGCTGGCCTGCCAGGCGGGCTGCTCCGCGGCCGGCCAGGAGGCCGGCTGACGGGCGGGCTCCTCCCGCGCTGGCCAGGACGCTGGCTGACTGACCTGCCTGGCGGACTGCTCCGCTGGCCAGGACGCTGGCCGGCCAGCTGGCCCGGCGGGCTGCTCCGCTGCTGGCCAGGGCGCCGACTGGCCAGTCTGCCTGATGGGCGGCTCCCCGGCCGGCCAGGCTGGCGGCGGACCTGCCTGCTCGCTGGCCGGCCTGGGGGAATGCTGGCTGACGGGCCAGCGGGGCGGCTGGGCGGCGGCGGAGTAGTCACCCTGGGCTGCGGCCCGCGCGGCCGCGGCCCTGGCGGCCGCGGCCCGGACTGCCGCGCCCCGGGCGGCCGTACCCGCGGCGGCGTCCTGGGGGATCGCGTCCCCGGTAGCACTATCGAGCGGCACCGGATCCGCGGAACGGAACCTGCGCGGCCGGCGCGGGCCTGCCTTGCCGCCGCCCGGGTTGCGGCCCGGCCGCCGGGACCGTCCCTTATCCCGGCCGCGCGCGCGGGCCCGGGTACGCGGGCCCGGGACTGCCGGGGCTGCGGGCCCGCCGTGCTCACCCGCTCCGCCCGGCTCGCCCGCTCCGCTGGTGTGGCCGGCGGCCGCAGCCGCCGGCGCGCTTGCTCCCGCGTTGATACCCGGCAGCGCGAGCACCGCGACGACGGCGAAGGCGACCAACTCCAGCAGCAGCGCTGCCGTGTGGCTGGTGTCGTCGTGCCTGATGCTGAGCTGTCCGCCGCCCGCGGGCAGCCGGAAGGCCTGCGCCCAGCCGCCCGCCGGGGAGGGGACGGGTGTCAGCGGATGGCCATTGAGCGTGGCGCTCCATCCGCCGGCCGGCTCGGCGAGCTCAAGCGTCCCCCCTGCTGCCGGGACGGTCGCGCCCGCCACGCTGGTCGTCCCTGAGCGCAGCGGGATGACCTGCCCGCCGGACTCGACGACGCGCACGCGGGCGGGGAAGTCCACGAGCCGCCACAGGTCAAAGGATGACGTCGCGCTCACCGGCCGCAGTCCGGCCACGCCGTCCAGCAGCCGCGCCAGCCCGGGATTGACCGGGGCGGGCAGCAGCACGAATCCGATGTCGAACTGGGCGAGCGTGCTGCCCTGATCAGCTGCTTCCCCGCCGCTCGGCGCGATCAAGGTCGCCACGGCCCTGCCCAGCGCCTGCTGGGCGGCGGGGACGGGCTGCAGATTCGGGTCGCCGAGGGACGGGCTGACTCCGCGCAGCACCGCGTAGCTCACGTGGCCGGGCTGCACGCGGAGCACCAGCGTGCGCAGCCGCAGGCCGTTGTCCGACGACACGGAGACGAGCTCGGGCACCAGTTGCCCGCGGACCGCCGCGATGGGACCGCGGACGCCGCTGCGCACCCACGACGCGGCCGCAAGGGCCGGTGCCGAGCACGCGGCAACGGCGATGAGGATCACGCCGAGGCCACGGAAGCTACCCAGGCCGCGGCGGACAGTGAGCCCTCCGGCCAGCAGGCGCGGAATAGCATCGCCCGCCGTCGCCGCGGCCAGCAGCAGGCCAATCGCGACGACGGTCAGGGCAACCCCGGGCCACGCCGTGACAGCCGAGTCACCGCCGGGGGGCGTGACGACGACGCGGCTTACCGCGATCGCGATCAGCAGGCCGAACAGCGCCACGCCCCAGCCGGCCATGGCCAGCACCCGGCGCTTGCTCAGCAGCAGCGCCGCGAGGGCAGCGACCGCGACGCCGCCGGTGACCCAGTACGGCGGTATCCCCGGGCCGCCAGGGGACAGCAGCATCAGCGATCGCGCGGGCAGGTCAGGACTGGCCAGGCCAGGTGCCTGGACACCGGCCTCGAGCAGCAGCAGCGCCGGATGAGTGACGGCCTGGATCGTCCAGGGCATCAGCAGCACCGGCGGCACTGCCACCGCGATCGCCAGGTTCACGGCGATGCCGCGGCGGGCCGAGCGGAAGGCGGCCGCGGCCAGGCAGGCGGCGATCAGTGCGATAACCCAGACCAGCGGCACGAACGCGGTGGCCACCGCGACGCCCAGGCCCGTTGCCCAGGCCGCGCGGCGGGCCAGCCGCGGCGGCTGGGTGAACATCCGCGCCGCGGTCAGCGCGATCAGCGGCAGGATCACGAAAACGACCGCGGTGCCGATCCGCCCGGCCGCGACCGCTCCCATGGCCACCGGCAGCAGCGCGTACGCCGCCGCGGTCCAGACCCGGGCCGGCCCGAAGCGGGTAATCCGGCGGGCCGCGAGGAACGCGGTTACGCCGGCCAGCGGCACGCACCCCAGCAGGATCACGTCCACGGCCAGCCACGGCTTGCCGCCCGCGATCGTGGCCAGCGCAGCGATCACCGCCAGGTACGGCGGGGCCGTGGTAGCCGAGCCGACCCCGGTCGGGTGGAAGCCCTGCAGGTAGGTATGCCACAGCCCGGCGGCACCGCCCGATGCGGGCACCAGCGCGCCGCCGCCGAGCGTGCCGCCGCCGAGCAGTGAGCGCTCTGCCACCAGCGCGACCACGGTCAGCCCGGCGAAAAGCAGCACTGCAGGATTCGTCAGGATGCGCTGCACCAGCCCGTTGTCGACCAGCATCGAGTCGTCCTCGGACGGATCTTCCGACGCGTGGTGGCTGCCCGTCGTATCGAGCTGGGTTGACCGCGACAGCACGTCGGCGGCGAACTCCGCCAGCCGCCGGACGGACCGGCCCGGCGGAAGATCGGCCCGCAGCCGGCCATAGGCCGCCCGGCGCCCGCGCGACCGCCGGCGCCGCGCTTTGAGCAAGCGGAGCGGATGCCCGAGCACCGAGCAGGCCGCGGCGAGCTCGTCCAGGGCTGCGGCCGGCCGCTTTGCCACCAGGAAGAAGACCGTGCGGAGGAACGAGACGACGACGTTGCCGGCCAGCGAGGCGAGCATCGGCCCCGGGGGCAGGTTCGCGAGCAGCGTGAGCAGCGCATTGCGCCGGTCGAGGCGGTGCGGGCGGCGGGCGATAGACACGGGCCGACGGTGCCGCGCGGACGCTTCCTGGTGGTACGCCACCGCGGCGGTGACGACTCGGACGCGATAGCCGGCGGCATGCACTCGCCAGCAGAAATCGACGTCTTCCCTGAACAGGGTCATATCGGCGTCGAAGCCGCCGACCTGATCCCACACGTCACGGCGGACCAGCATCCCGGCGCTGCCGACCGCCAGCGAGTCCCGGTCACCGTCGTGCTGGCCCTGGTCCACCTCGCGCGGCTCGATGCCGGTGATCCGGCGGCCTGCCGTGTCGATGGTCACCCCGGCCTCGAGGATCACCTCGCGGTCGGCCCAGTCCATGATCTTGGGGCCGAGCACGGCAGCGGACTTGATCTCCGCTGCGCCACGGAGCAGCTGCTCCAGTGCATCAGGGGCAGGCTCGAAGTCGTCGTGCAGCAGCCATAGCCACTCCACCCGCTCGGCGGCCGGGCCGCCCGCCGGGCCCGGCACGGGCGCGTTCGCGGCCCGGTGCTGCAGCGCACGCGCGACCGCGGCGGAGTAGCCGGTGCCGCGCTCCATTCCGAACACGACCGCCTGGCCGAGCTGGCCCGCCAGGACCGCGCCGCTCCGGTCCTGACTGCCGGTGTCGACGGCCACGACGCGCTGGACCGGCCTGGTCTGGCCAAGCAGGGCCGAGATGACATGCGGCAGCCAGGCAGCGCCGTCATGCGCGACGATGACCGCTGTGACGACATGCTGGGGGTACGTATCGTTTGGCGACAAGGCTCCGCTTGCTTTTCAGGGCGCCACCTGGGTCCGGCGCGCGCGTCGGCGCCACCGTTTCTCGCAGGCCGGGTACGCCGTGCACAATACGCGAAGCGACGCCGCGCTGACGGCCAGATGCCGCGCTTCGCGGTATCCGGGCAGGTCAGCGAACGGGGCCGGGCGTTCGCCTGGACTGACTCAACTGCCGCCTTACAAACTGCCCGGGCACTGGCACGCGGCCGCCCGGCCCGGTCCCGGCGCGACCGCCCGGCCCGGTCACACTGCCTCGCGCTTCAGCCTGCGGCGCTCGCGCTCGGACAGCCCGCCCCAGATCCCGAACCGTTCATCGTGCTCAAGCGCGTATTCCAGGCACTCGGCCCGGACCTCGCAGCTGCGGCACACCTTCTTGGCTTCCCGGGTGGACCCGCCCTTCTCGGGGAAGAACGCCTCCGGATCGGTCTGCGCGCAGAGTGCCCGGTCCTGCCAGCCCAGTTCCTCGGCATCGTCCTCGCCCAAGCCGAAACCGTCGTGCACCAGCGAGACGATGACCTCAGTCATAGCGAACCTCCACCCCTCCGAGAACCCCGTCGGCTCGAGCCTCGCTCCCCGGGAGCGAGAACTACATGGTTGAAATTACACCCGCGTGTCTTGCCGTACGTCAAGAGCGATACGTGATAATGGCCGCCGGGTTGGCCTCTGATGACGGGAAAGTCCGCCGAGAAATCCTGGGATCCCAGCATTGCCGGGCGGGCTATCCGGCCCCCGGATGCGCACTGCCGCGGCGACCCGGCGCATCGCGGGACGGCGGATGCCACCCGCGGGCGCTCGGCCTGCGAGACTTGCGGCCATGCGTATCACCGTGCTGGCCGGCGGCATCGGCGCCGCGCGCTTCCTCCGCGGGCTGAAGGCAGCGGCCCCCCATGCCGAGATCACGGTCATCGGCAATACCGGCGACGACATCAGCCTGTTCGGCCTGCACGTCAGCCCGGACCTCGACACCGTGATGTACACGCTCGGCGGCGGCATCAGCGAGGAGCAGGGCTGGGGCCGGGCGCAGGAAACCTATGCCGTCCTGGCCGAGCTCGCCGAGTACGGCGCCGGGCCGGACTGGTTCAGCCTCGGCGACCGGGATCTCGCCACCCACATAACACGGACAAAGATGCTGAACGAGGGTCGTCCGCTCACTGCCGTGACCAGCCGGCTGTGCGAGCGGTGGCAGCCCGGCGTGACCCTGCTGCCGATGTCCGACGACCGGGTCGAGACCCGGGTGGTACTCGACGATGACCAGGGCCGGCGCACCGTGCACTTCCAGGAGTGGTGGGTCCGGCTGCACGCGGCGGTGCCCGCCGCGGAGATCATCGCAGCCGGCGCGGCCGGCGCGAAGCCCGCGCCCGGAGTACTCGAGGCAATCGCGGCCGCGGACTTCGTCCTGCTGCCGCCGTCCAACCCGGTGGTGAGCATCGGCATCATCCTGGCCGTTCCCGGCATCGCCGAGGCGGTCAGCGCCAAGACCGTGGTGGGTGTCTCCCCGATCATCGGCGGCGCGCCGGTACGGGGCATGGCCGATGCCTGCCTGGCCGCCATCGGGGTGCAGACGAGCGCGACGGCGGTGGCGGCGCACTACGGCGCCGGGCTGCTGGACGGCTGGCTCGTCGACGAGCAGGACAAGGCCGCGGTGGATGCCCCGGAACTGGCCGGGATCACCGTCCGGGCGATCCCGCTGTACATGACCGACCTGAGCGCCTCGGCGGAGATAGCCCGCGCCGCGCTCGACCTGGCCGCCGGGCTGAGCCGGTGAGCGGGGTTACCGGGCCGACCGGCGGCGTTGCCGGGCCGGTCAGCGGGATGGCCGGGCCGGGGGGCGGCGTTGCCGGGCCGGTCAGCGGGATGGCCGGGCCGGTCAGCGGGGCCGCCGAGCCGGGCAGCATGACCGTCACGCCGGTGACCGGGCTGCCGGAGGTCGAGGCCGGCCTCGACCTCGCCGCGATGATCGCCGGCGCGGTGCCCGAGCTGTGCGACGGCGACATCCTCGTCATCACCTCGAAGATCATCAGCAAGGCCGAGGGGCGGGTAGTCCGGACCGGCCGGGAGCAGGCGATCGACGCCGAGACGGTCCGGGTCGTCGCCCGGCGCGGCCCGACCACGATCGCCCAGACCAGGCACGGGCTGGTGCTGGCGGCGGCCGGGGTGGACGCCTCCAACACCGCCCCGGGCACCGTCGTGCTGCTCCCGGAGGATCCCGACGGCTCGGCCCGCCGGCTGCGCAAGGGGCTGCGGGCGCGGCGGGGAGCCAGCGTCGGGGTGATCATCACCGACACCATGGGACGGCCCTGGCGGACTGGCCAGACGGACACCGCGATCGGCGCGGCCGGCCTGGCGCCGCTGCGAGATCACCGGGGCGAGACCGATACGTTCGGCAACCCGCTGGAGGTAACCGTGGCGGCGGTGGCCGACGAGATAGCCGGGGCCGCCGACCTGGTCAAGGGGAAGACCCTGCAGGTGCCGGTCGCGATCGTGCGCGGCCTGGCTCATCTCGTCACCGACGCCGACGGGCCTGGCGCCGCGGCGCTGATCCGCCCCGCGGCCGAGGACATGTTCCGGCTGGGTGCCGCCGATGTGCTGGCGGCCCGCCGGACCGTGCGCGAGTTCACCGCCGATCCGGTCAGCCCCGCGGCGGTCCGGCGCGCGGTCGCGGCCGCGGTGACGGCACCCGCGCCGCATCACAGTGAGCCGTGGCGCTTCGCGGTGGTGGAGTCGGCGCGGGCGCGGACCGCGCTGCTCGACGACATGCGGGATGCCTGGACGGCCGACCTGCGCGGCGACGGGTTCACCCCGGAGCAGATCGAGCGCCGCCTCCGCCGCGGCGAGCCGCTCCGGCGGGCGCCGCTGATCATCGTGCCCTGCCTCGTCACCGAGGCCGCGCACGCCTACCCTGACGTCCGGCGGGCCGCGGCCGAGCGCGCGATGTTCGTCGTGGCCATGGGCGCGGCCGTGCAGAACCTGCTGGTCGCCCTGGCCGTGGAGGGACTTGGCTCGTGCTGGGTGTCGAGCACGCTGTTCTGCCAGGACCGCGCGGCCGGCTCGCTCGGCCTGCCGGCCGGCTGGCAGCCGATGGGGGCCGTCGGCGTCGGCCACCCGGCCGGCCCGCCGCCGGCGCGGCCGCCCAGGGACCCGGAGCAGTTCATGCTGACGCTGTGACGGGCACCTGCGCGGCAGGCTAGAGGGACAGGCGGCGGGCGAGGTCGGAGACGAAGACCCCGGCGGGATCGATCTCGGCCCTGAGCCTGCGGAAGTCGTCAAGCCGCGGGTACATCGCGGCCAGCGAGCCGGCCGGGACCCGGGAATCCTTGGCCAGGTAGACGCGCCCGCCGGCGGCCAGCACGAGCTGGTCGAGCCAGTCGAGCAGCCCCGCCAGCCCGGGCGTGCGCGCGGGGAAGTCCAGGGCCAGCGTCCAGCCGGGCACCGGAAACGACAGCCAGCCAGGATCGCCCTCGCCGAAGCGCTTCAGCACGGTCACGAAGGACGGCGCGCGGGCCTGGCTGATCCGCTCGAGCGACCGGCGCACGGCGTCGTCCGCGCCGACGGGCACGACGTACTGGTACTGCAGGAATCCGGCCGGGCCGTAGATCCGGTTCCAGTTCCTGATGCCGTCAAGCGGGTGGAAGAACGCGCCGATCGCCTGCAGCTCGCCGGTCCTGCGCCGGGGCGCCTTGCGGAACCACGCCTCGTTCAGCAGGGCCACCGTGCGGCGGTTCAGCAGGCCGCCCGGCACCATGCGGGGTGCACCGGCCAGGCTTCGCGGGCTGAATCGCAGCGGATCACGCCGCTCCGCCGCCGGCAGGTCGCTGACCTTGGCGAAGTCGCCGCTGGTGACAATCGAGCGGCCGAGGCCGGCGCCGCGGGCGAGGCAGTCGGTCCAGGCGACCGAGTAGCCGTAGGAATCATCGGTATCCGACAGCCGCGCCATCGTCTCGTCGATGTCCGCAGTCCGCACAGTGTCCACCAGGAGACGAGCAGTCTCGACCTTCGTCAGGGCGACCGTGGCCCGCAGGATGATCCCGGTCAGGCCCATGCCGCCCGCGGTGGCCCAGAACAGGTCCGGGCTCGCCTCCGGCGCGACGCGGCGCACCTGGCCGTCCGCCATCAGCAGGTCGAAGGACCGCACGTGCCGGGCGAAGCTCCCGGCGCGATGGTGGTTCTTGCCGTGGATGTCGGCGGCGATCGCGCCGCCGATCGTTACCTGGCGGGTGCCGGGCGAAACCGGCACGAACCACCCGGCCGGCAGCGTGGCGATCATGATCTGCTCAAGGCTCACCCCCGCCTCGCAGGTCACCAGGCCGCCGGCGGGATCGAAACTGATGATCTTGTTCATCCGGGTGGTCCTGATGACCAGTCCCCCGCCGTTCTGCGCCGCGTTGTTGTAGCTGCGGCCGAGCCCGCGGGCGATCACGCCGCGAGCGGGCGCGGAGGTCAGCAGCCGGGGCAGCTCCGCCGGATCGGCGGGCTCGGCCACCTCGGCAACCGTCGGGGCCGTCCGGCCCCACCCGGTCAGAGCCATCCGGCGGTGATCGTCGCCTGTCACTGGTGGTTCCTGTGGTTCTTGTGATACTCGCTGTGCGCGGGCTGCCGGTAGTGGCGGCGCCTGCGGCGGGCTGTCGGGCATGCGCTTTCCTCCTATGCCCCGACCAGCGGGAGCGGCATCCTGGGACCCCGCACGGAGGCACAGACCCCGTCGCTGGCAGCGGCGGCCGTCATCCGTTCCTCCGTCGGTTGTCCATAGGTCGTCGTGCGCTGCCTGAGCGGGCGCCCGGTCGGCTCGACAAGCTCCGCGAGCTGGCTGATCGTCTTGTACGAGCCATTCTGCGAGCCGGCCATCCGGCTGATGGTCTCCTCCATCAGGGTGCCGCCCAGGTCATTGACCCCGCCGGCCAGCACGTCCCGGCAGGCTTGCTCCCCCAGCTTGACCCAGGAGCACTGGATGTTGCCGATCGCGCCGTGCAGCAGCAGCCGGGACACCGCGTGCACGGCCCGGTTCTCCCGCCTGGTGGGGCCTGGCCTGGCCAGGCCAGCCAGGTAGATCGGCGAGCTGGCGTGCACGAACGGCAGCAGCACGAACTCGGTGAAGCCGCCGGTGCGCTCCTGGATGCCGCGGATCACCCGCAGGTGCCCGACCCAGTGCGCCGGGGTGTCCACGTGTCCGTACATCATCGTGGACGACGTCCGGATGCCCAGCTCGTGCGCCGTCGTGATCACCTCGATCCAGGCGGCGGCCGGCAGCTTGCCCTTGGTGAGCACCCAGCGGACCTCGTCATCCAGGATCTCCGCGGCCGTGCCCGGCAGCGAGCCCACGCCCGCGGCGCGTGCCCGGGTCAGCCACTCGCGGACCGGCAGGCCGGTGCGCGCCACCCCGTTCATCACCTCCATCGGCGAGAACGCGTGCACGTGCATGTCCGGGCAGCGCCGCTTCACCTCGGCGGCCAGGTCGAAGTAGGCCGTGCCGGGCAGGTCCGGGTGGATCCCGCCCTGCATGCAGACCTCGGTGGCGCCCGCCGCCCACGCCTCCGCAGCCCGGTCGCCGACCTGCCCGAGCGACAGCGTGTAGGCATCGGCGTCGGTGCGGCGCTGCGCGAATGCGCAGAACCGGCAGCCGGTGTAGCAGACGTTGGTGAAGTTGATGTTGCGGGTGACCACGTAGGTGACGTCGTCGCCGGCCACGTCCCGGCGCACCGAGTCGGCCAGCGCGGCGAGTGCCTCAAGCTCGGGGCCGTCGGCATCGAGCAGCGCGAGGGCCTGGGCGTCGGTCAGCGCGGCGGGGTCGTTCTCCGCCTTCCTGAGCGCATCGAGGACGTCGGCCCGCAGGCGCTGCGGGGCGCCGGCCTGCGCTGCCCGCCGCGCGGACGGCTCGATCCGGGCGCCTATCTCGTCCCAGTCGCCGTACACCTCGGCGAAATCGTCCCTGCGGTCGCTGGTCCGGCCGGTGGTGTCGATCGTGACATGCAGGTCGGTCCGGCCGGAGGCGTCGCCCCAGCCGCCGTCCGGCTCCTGCCACGCCGCGCCGCGCGGCATGGCGCTCTCGTCGGCCAGGCCGGTGACCGGGTCGGCCAGCGCTGCGACGTGCGCGGCCAGCCGCGGGTCCAGCCACGGCTCGCGGATGTAACCGGGATAGATCGTCAGCCGCTCGCGGAGGGTGAACCCGGCGGCTGCCGTGCGCCGGGTGAGGTCGTCGATCTGCGGCCAGGGCCGTTCCGGGTTGACGTGATCCGGGGTCAGCGGCGACACGCCACCCCAGTCGTCGATGCCCGCGGCCAGGATCAGCGGGTACTGCTCGCCGATCAGGTTCGGCGGGGCCTGGATCCGCGCGGACGGGCCGAGCACCAGCCTTGTCACCGCGATGGTGGCGGCCAGGTCATCGAGCTGCGCGTCGGGGACGCCGCGCATCCTGGTGTCCGGCTTGGCGCGGAAATTCTGCACGATGACTTCCTGCACGCCGCCGTACTCGCGGGCCACCTGCCGGATGGCGAAGATCGCGTCGGCCCGCTCGGTCAGCGTCTCGCCGATGCCGATCAGGATGCCGGTGGTGAACGGCACCGCGCTGCGCCCGGCGTCCGCCAGCACCCGCAGCCTGACCGCGGGGTCCTTGTCCGGGCTGCCGAAGTGCGGGCCGCCCTTCTCGGTGAACAGCCGGGCCGCGGTGGTCTCCAGCATCATGCCCATCGACGGCGCGACCGGCTTGAGCCGCTGGAAGTCCTGCCAGCTCAGCACGCCGGGATTGAGATGCGGCAGCAGCCCGGTCTCCTCAAGGACCCTGATCGCCATGGCCCTGACGTAGGAGAGGGTGTCGTCGTAGCCGTGCGCGTCGAGCCATTCGCGGGCCTGGTGCCAGCGTGCCTCTGGCCGGTCGCCCAGGGTGAAGAGCGCCTCCTTGCAGCCGAGCGCGGCCCCGTCGGCGGCGATCGTGAGCACCTCGTCCGGCGACAGGTACGGGCTGTCCAGCCGCCCGGGCACGGTGACGAATGTGCAGTACGCGCAGCGGTCCCGGCACAGCCTGGTCAGCGGGATGAAGACCTTCTTCGAGTAGGTGATGACGCCCGGCCGGCCGGCCGCCGCCAGGCCGGCATCCCTGGTCCGGGCGGCGTAGCCGAGCAGCCTGGTCAGGTGCCCGCCGCGGGAATGCAGCAGCGTCGTCGCCTCGGCCTGGTCCAGCGCCTTGCCGTCCCTGGCCCTGGCGAGCGCGCGGCGCAGCGCGTTGTCATTAGGAACAGTCCCGGCCGGGGCGCTCGCGTCATCGCTCATAAGTCCACCCTAGGCTGCGGGCGGTGCCCGCTCGGGCCCCGGCATGCTGACTGCCCTGGCCTGGCGGTTACCCGGCGTGCCCGTTCTCGCTCTGATGTCACCGGCTTGCCTGTCACCCGGCCTGCTGGTCACCACCCGCTGGTCATCGGCCCGCTGGTCACCACCCTGCCGGTCACCACCCTGCCGGTCATCGGCCCGCCGGTCACCACCCCTGCCGGTCATCAGCCTGCCGGTCACCGGCCTGCCGGTCACCGGCCTGCCGGTCAGAAGGCGCGGTAGTCGCGGGGCGCGAGCCGGGGGCCGCGGCGCGGCGGGCGCATCCCGCTCAGCTCGACGAGCCTGGTCACCCGGTGCCGGTGGCCGGCGTACGGCGCGAGCAGGTCCAGCATCCCGGCGTCGTCGGTGACCCGCCCGGCGAGCGCCCAGCCGACGACTGCGGGCAGGTGGTAATCGCCGACGGAGACGGCGTCAGCGTCGCCGCAGGCGCGCTGCCTGATTTCCGCCGAGGTCCACGGCCCGATGCCCGGCACGGCCTGCAGCCTGCGGTCGGCCTCGGCAGGGGGCATCGCCATCGCCTCCTCCATCCGGCCCGCCACCCGCGCCGCCGCCGCGATGGTGCGTGCCCGCACTGCCTCCACGCCGGCCAGATGCCACTCCCAGGACGGGATCCGCAGCCAGGTCTGCGGCGGCGGGAATACCCGCATCCCGGCGGGCGCGGGTCCCGGGGCCGGATCGCCGAACGTGAGCAGCAGCCGCCGCCAGGCGCGGTGCGCCTCCAGGCTCACCACCTTCTGCTCGAGTACCGCCGGGACCAGGGCCTCCAGCACCCGGCCGGACCGCCCGACCCGCAGGCCGCCGTGCCGACGCGAAAGGTCGCGCAGCAGCGGGTGCGCCGGGGCGAAGCCCGCCGGGTCGTCCGCTCCCCCGAGCAGGGACGGCAGGGTATCGAGCAGCCACGACGCGCCGGGGCCCCACGCAGCCGCGCTGACCACGCTCTCGGATGCCGTGGCAATCGCGGGCACTGTGGGACTCGCGGATGCTGTGGCACTCGCGGATGCTGTGGCACTCGCGGAGGCTGTGGCACTCGCGGAGGCTCTGGGACTCGCGGGCGACGCAGCGGGTGCGGTAGCCGCGGCGCTCGCCGGCACCGTGGCGCTCACGGCGGCCGCCGGGCGCACCGTGCTCTGCACCGTCACCCGGAGCGTGCCGGGGCCGTCAGGGGTCAGCGAGGTGCGCCACACCGCCCCGTCCGCGCTGACCCGGCAGGCGGGATCACGCGGTCCGCGGCGATGCACGGCCAGGACCAGCCGGACGTCAAGCGGGAACGGCGCCCGCCACTCCCGGGTGAGCGGCATGGCGGCTGAGCCCGCGCCCGGGGCGGGCAGCGCCATGCCTCACGCGTCCGTGGAGAAACGGACCGAAGTCGGCCCGAGCCTGGTCCCCGGCCATACCCGGAGCCCGCTGCGCAGTTCGTTGCCCTCGGCGATGTGCGCGCCGTCACCGATCACGGCGCCGTCGATGACCGCGCCGTCGCCAATCCGGGCGCGGGTTCCGATCACGCTGCCGGTTATCACCGCTCCGGCCCCGATCGCGGCCCCGTCGAACAGCACGGATCCGTCGATACTGGCGCTCGCGCTGACATGGCAGCCGGCCCCGATGACCGTCCCGCCCGTTACCTGCGCGCCCGGCTCGACCACGGCCCCGGGCAGTACCAGCGCCTCGCCGCACGGCCCGGGCAGCGCGGGTGACGCGAGCCGGCCGAGCACCAGGTCGCATGACCCGCGGACGAAGGTCTCGGGGGTTCCGACGTCCAGCCAGTAGGCGGTGTCCGGGTAGCCCATCACCACCTGGCCGGCGCTGATGAGCGCGGGAAAGGTCTCGCGCTCGACGGAGACGACCTGCCCGGCTGGTATCTCGTCGATCACCCGCCGCCGGAAGACGTAGCAGCCGGCGTTGATCCGGTTGGTCAGCGGACGCGGGGTCTTCTCCAGGAAGGCCGTGACCCGGCCGCCGGAGTCGGTCGGTACGCAGCCGAACCTGGCCGGGTCGGGGACCTCGACCAGGTGCAGCGTGACCGCCGCGTCTTCCTTGCCGTGCAATTCAAGCTGCGCGCCGAGATCGTGGCCGGAAAGGACGTCGCCGTTGAGCACGACGACCGGGTCGTCCGGGCCGCTGCGCAGGCTCGCCGCCGCATTCCGGATACCGCCGCCGGTGCCGAGCGGCTCATCTTCCTGGACGCAGTCAAGCCGGAGCCCGAACTGCGATCCGTCGCCGAGCTGCGCGGCGAACATGTCCGCCCGGTACGCGGTGGCCAGTATCACCCGGGTGATCCCGGCCGCGGCCGCCCGGGCCAGCTGGTGCGCGAGGAACGGCACGCCGGCGGTCGGCAGCAGCGGCTTGGGCGTCGCGATGGTCAGCGGGCGCAGCCGGGTGCCCTGGCCGCCGACCAGCAGGATCGCCTCGATCTCGCCAGTTCCGCGGCCGCCCGCGGCTGATTCCCAGGAAGGGCCTGAATCGCTCGGCATGAGCAGTGACGCTACTCCCGTCCCTGGGCCGCCGCACGCTCATAGGAGGCCATGTGCGCCTCGGCCGACGCCGCCCAGCTGAACTCCAGCGCCCTGGCGTGACCGGCCGCGCCCAGTGCCTCCCGGCGCGCCGGGTCATCAAGCAGCGCCCGCAGCGCGGCCTGGATGCCGTCGCAATCGGGCTCGGTGTAGGCCACGGCGTCGCCGCCCACCTCGGGCAGCGACGTCATGTGCGTGGTCAGTACCGGCGCCCCGCAGGCCATCGCCTCCAGGGCGGGCAGGCCGAATCCCTCGCTGGTGCTGGGGAAGGCGACGACGAGCGCGCCGCCGAGGTAGCCAGGCAGGTCGGTGAAGTGCAGGTACCCCGGGCGGACCAGCCGCAGGTGCGCGGGCACCGCGGCGATCGCGTCATTGACCTCGTCGCTCCAGCCGCTGCCGCCCGCCAGGACCAGCGCGGGAGGCTCGTTCAGATCAGCGACCGCGGCGGCCCAGCCGGTGATCAGCGCCGGGATGTTCTTGCGCGGCTCCAGCGTGCCGAGGTAGGCGACGTAGGACTTGCCGTGCAGGCCGAGCCGGGCGGAAACCTGGCGCACCTGGGCGGGGTCAGGCTGGTGAAAGAGGCTGTGATCCACGCCGTGGTAGGCGACATCGATCCTGGTCGGATCGGCACCGAGCACGCGGACCAGTTCGTCTCTCGTTGCCTTGGACGGAACGATCAGCCGCGTGGCCCGGCGCGCCGAGGTGCGGATGGCCGACTTGTAGAACGTGGCGGTCACCGGATTGTGCGCGTCCGGGTCGGTGAAGAACGTGAGGTCGTGGATGGTCACGACGATGGGGGCGCCGGGACGCAGCGGCATCGAGTAGTGCGGCGCGTGGATGACGTCGGCGGCCACCTGCTGCGCGACGAGCGGCAGGCCGCTCTGCTCCCAGGCGAGCCTGGCTGCCCGGTGCGCGATGGCGGTGGGCGCGGCCACGACCTGGGCCCCGGGCACCAGCCGCCCGTACCGCTCCTCGTCGGCGCGCTGGCAGGCAACGGCCAGATCGGCCCCCGCGCTCCCCAGGGCGCTCAGCAGGCCGTCGACGTAGCGTCCGACGGCACCGCGGTCCGCTGGCACAGCGGTCGCGTCAACAAGCACACGAGGCGCCACGACCAGTCTTTCTCCTTCGTGATTGACCCCTGCCCGGGGTGTGCCGGAAGCGGGTAGGTGAGCTTTGCTCTGGATGCCCGTCAGCACCGAGCGTACCCCTCGGCGGTGGCGGCGCGGACTCGCGGCGGACTCGCGGCGGGGTCGCGGCCG
>Ga0182024_10010320_pt1 | contig 19046 bp, 6 predicted proteins | sample P32metaG_FD_120480 | JGI IMG/M metagenome (GOLD analysis project Ga0182024, IMG submission 120480) | Permafrost microbial communities from Stordalen Mire, Sweden - P3-2 metaG (Illumina Assembly) | ecosystem: Environmental > Terrestrial > Soil > Wetlands > Permafrost | place: Sweden: Stordalen... | reverse complement strand
CCCTGGTCGAAGGCCTCAAGCAGCTTCCGCCGCAAATCATCCGAATAAGGTCGCGCCATAGCATGCGCGCGAAGAATCGCCACTCATACTATACACCTCCGAGAGAAATGCTCTAAACGCTATTTACGGATGAGCTCTTAAGAAAAAGCCACCTTGCACAGAAATAGCCAGGGCACGTTTATTGGAGAACCGCTCTAAACGCCTGAGGCGGCGGCGAAGGCGCTGACGAGGGCAGCAGTCTCTTCGTCGAAGTCGCGGCCATCGGGATTGGCCTGGTCGGCGGGCAGCGGAACAGCGGGAGTGATGCCCGGAGTTGTCCCGTCCCAGACGGTCGAGATATCTCCGTTTCCTCCACCGGACAATGCATCCTGAATCACCGTGAATGCGGTGTGCGCTTCGCTCAGCGCCACGAAGGAGGGCTGCGTGGAGTCGATGGGGATGCCAAGGCGGTTGGCGATCAGGGCGCGGCGGAAGTCGCGAATGGCGGCAGAGCGGCCGTTCTCGAGCAGCGAATCGGTGAAGACGAGGTCGCTGCTGCCGTCAAAGGTCAGCCCACGCCGGCGGAAGGAGCCGCCGCCGATCATGGCCCAGTTGTCGTCGATGACGACGATGTTGGTCTCCACGCGCGCGAAGCGTCCGGGAAATCCGATGGGGTGGAAGAGGATGAACTGCGATGCATCGGGCGGCGAAGTGCGAGCGGCAGGCATGTTTTGCACGATAGCGAGCCGGTCCTGGACCTCAAAGCTGGCCATGCCTTCATAGCCGGGCGCAAAATCCGGGGTCTTGTTGACGCAGATCACAACGCGCAAGCCCGGCATCTTTGCCATCTGCGCGGTCAGGGTCGCGATGAGGTCTGCCACATAGCCTTTGAGGCCACCGGAAGGAGACCCGGACCCGTGTGCCGTCGAACAGAAGCCCGGCGTCTCGATATAGATAAAGTGGCGGGCGCTCTGAAGCGCCGATTGGAGCGCCCATTGGGCATCGCGGCGGCCGAAGCGAACGCTGGTGAGTTCGCGCTCCAACTCGATGGCGATGCGCCGCGCCGAGGCTTCATCCTGGCCCAGCAAGCCTGAGCTGGGCGAGTCTTCTGTAGCTGGCTGTGGCGGCGCCGGTGTATTTTGCAGTGCCTGCAACGCCTGCGTAACCAGCGAGCTGTTGGGAATGTTGTTGGTGATCCATTCAGTGACCGCGGAGCTGACCACCTGGCTGCTCCACAGTGCATTGAGCTCCGGGCTTTCGCAGAGCGGCGCGACGGTTTGGAGCAAAGCGCCGGCGAAGGTTCCGTTGGACGCGTCCGGCTGCTTTCCAAGGCCCACCGCAGGCGGCTCTTCGGGGGTGTTCCACCCGCTAGAGCCGAGCGTAATGAGCCGCGGGATGATCTCCTGCGAGCGGCGCAACGCGTGGCGCGCGATGTCGTAAGCGAGGATGCCGCCGTGCGTGGTTGCACCCACGACGGAGGTCTCTCGCCCACCAAAGCTTCCCGGCGCGCCGATGCGCGTTGCGGCGCAGACTGTCTCCGGCTGGATTCTTCCTCCGCCGATCACTCCGGTCCAAGTCCGCGAGAATGCAGGTGAGCCAGATGAAGTGTCCGGCCCGGCCCCGGCCACCAACAACTCGCGGCGCGCCATCGTGGGCAGCCGTGGCGCATCGCGTGGCTTGCCTTCTCCCGTGAGTGCTTCTACCCACTCCAACAGGCTGGTTGGAGTGGGCGAGATCTTTCCGATATGCCCGAGGCCGAGGGTGCCGGCGTTGCTCACACCCTGAAAGCCCGCAGAGCCGCACGGGTTCACGCCGCCGTCGAACGAGAGAGGCGGCGAGGTAATGATCGTGGCCCCAATGTTCACCGTCAGTCCGCCGTAGATTCGCGCATTCGAATTGGGCAGCACCACCACCATGTCGAATTGAAGTGTCGCCGCTCCGGGGAGCGAAATCTGGCCAGTGAGCGGATCGCGCAACGAGAGCGGGTCCTTGAGGGCCATGACCACTGTGCCGGTTGACGGAACTTCCCTTCCCTGGCCGTCGCCGCGCGCCAGCGATGCGTTGGGGAGGAACTGGCGTGGATAGACTCGCACCCAGGCCGATGGCGGAAGGTTGCCAATCTCGAGGATCACGTCGCCAGTGGATGGAGTGTTCGGTGCGTTGGTCACCCAGCTTGCCAACAGCGCCACCTGCGTCTTCAGGTTGATTGAAAGCGTGGTGTTGGGATCGACTGTGATGCCACGGGGAAATTGCGGCCAGTGCGCTGCGGCGCCGGATAAGGCAGGAATGGAGAAGCCGCCGTCGATTGCCTGGGCAACGACCAGGGTCAGATCCGACTCCGGCGGAGAAGAAGCGGCGCTCGATGGCGAGCCGGAATCGAGTGCGGTGTGGATGGCTCCCAGCATGTCGTTGCCGTCAAGCATGAACGAAATATTTTCATTGATGCGCACCGGCGTCAAGCGCTGCACGGCCACGGCGGGGTCGGCGGATTTGTCAGGCCAGGCGCCGTTGAGATACGGCTGGAGTTCGACGACTCGCAGGGTATAGTAGTCGCGGGCAAGACTGATCGGTGGGCTGAAGGTGGGCACTTCTGGCGCGGTGAAGCTGCTGCTGAGGCGGCCGTTGGCGGCGGATCCGAAGACCAGCCTGTCGTGATCGAACTGCGTGAAATTTGCGTCCACGGAATCGAGATCCACAACGGAAGGACTTGCGGCCGCATCATAAAGAGCCGATTTCTGGTCGACTACGGTGAGCCCGGTGAGATGAAGCGGGTCTTTGACATAGGGATTGCCTGCGGAATCGACCAGGCGGACGCGCGTTGTCTTCGTAGCTGCGAGAGGCGAAGACGTGCCGGTGAGGTAGCCGGTAAGCGGAATGGTGATTGCTGGCTGCGATCCCAGCGGAATGGCCTGCAACCCAGGATAGTGCGTGAGGATGGCCTCGAAGGCCGCCATCACGGCCACTGGATCGATCTGAAGACCGTCGCTGTCGTAAAAGCGGGCCGCGCCGGTAAATCCCAGGTCGTCGCCGGCACGCGCCAGTCCGGACGGGAAGTTTGGACTAGAGATTTTCAGCGTTTGATTCGGAAAGTAGAAGTAGCGCGGAACGGGACGGCAGGAGAGTCCGCGGTCCCGCTCCGGCCGGGTGGTATCGCTCTCCTGCAGGATTTCGCAGTATAGGCGGCCGAGGCGCAGCCACTCCTGATCGGGCACTGTCAACAGCAGGCCCGGCGAACTCTCGACGGCGCCTCCAGCCTGAACGAGGGTGACCGGCATGGGCTGACCGGCGGCGACGATCAGATAGGTTGCATCCAGCGGCGCGGCCCAGTTGGCGGTGGAAGTGATCGTCATGATCGACGGATCGGAGGACGAGTCGGGCGTGCTCTCGACGACGGTAAAGCCGGTACTGCCCGGCGACCAATCCGGGGCGAGCAGGGGCACGGCCATACCGAAGGCTTGCAACTCACCGAATTGAAGGGCCTGGGCGATTTGTTGTGCGTTCATTGGATTCCCTTGCGGTCAGAAAGAGACCGTTGATTGGCGAGCCAGCGGATCGGTGAGACGAAGGATGAAGCTGCCGGCCTCCTGATTTGTGTAAGAGAGGAGCATGGTGAGCGTCCAATGTTCGTTGGCGTCAGGGTTTGTGCGCACAGTGCGAAGCAGGCTGATTGGACCGAAAATCGGCGGAGGGACGATGACTCCAACTGGAATCTGATTGGGCGCGATGGAAAGAACCTGGTGCTGGACGAGCGGACCGGCCGGGCTGGGCGGCAAAAGCTGGATCAATTCGACCAACGCCGGGCCGACGGGGCTGACCGCTGCAGCCGGAAGATCGGTGACGAGCGACAAGGTGGCTACGTTCCTCAGCGGAATGACCTGGAGATGCAAGGACGCGATCATCGGCGGACCGGCGGGAAGAACGTTTGCAGCCTGCACGCTGGAATAGGGCGACTCGCCGCTGTAGAGGCCGTTGGCAAGATCCTGCGCGCCAACAGTGGTGGCGCGATAGTAGTACGGATACCAGCTGGGGATGGCAGCGGGGTCGAGGACGGCCTTTCCCTGGAGCAGATTTCCGGCGAGGGTGACGCTGGCGTAGTTGTCCCAAAGCGACGAGAACTCATCGATCTTGGCCGGGCCCATGCTGGATGCATTTTGCGAGAGAGCCTGGCTGCGAACGCGGAAGAGCCGGTAGCCGGCCGGAGGTGCGCTGCTTGCGACCGGAAGCACGATGACCTGGAGCGCGGGAGGAGAGCCGACGTTCGATCGAAGCATGATGCGCGGCGCGCCGGGAACGTTGCGGCGCGGCACGCCGAAGATGGCGACCTGAGATGAACGGCCGCTCTCGACGTTATTATTGCCGACGGCGGAGATGCGGAATGCGTAAAGTGTTGACGCGGATCCCGGGAGCGCGATCTCGGTACGATTGTCCGCGATTGGGTCCTTGGTCAAGCGAGCAAAGCCCTGCAGCGACTGATCCTGAAAGGTGGCCACCAGGCCCTTCAGTGTATTGGCGCGATCTGCATAGGGCGTATCCGCCGGCGGTTCGGGTGTGCCACCGGGGCTGCCTGGGGGCAAGATGTGAAGCAGCGCGCTCTCCGTGGCTTCCCATACGAAGTAGCCGGCAGCGGTTGGGTCGGCCTCCCATTCGAGGACGCCTCGAGCCGTGCCGGTAGCGTCGGGCAGGGCCGTCCAGCTGATGGCAGGAGGGGCAAAGGTGACGGTCGGCGGATTGGGATCGAAAGCTCGCACGATCTTGCCGATGAGCAGCGGAGGCGGTGGCGGCGACGTGTTCGAAGTGGGCTGATCCGTGGGATCGCTCCAGACGCCGGGTTGCACCTCCTCGGTGGCAGTGGCGTAGATGAGGAAGTCGATCTCGTCGGAGGCGGAGAAGTCGAGTTGGATGCCGGTGAGCTCGACGCGGTACTGCACTTGGTTGGGATTGGCGGTTGGACTTGGCGGCGTGCCGGTGCCAAGGATGGTGACAGGGCCGTTGCTGGCGTGGCCGCTGGTGATGGTGGGGATCACCTGTGTGGGGGTTACAGTATCAGGATTCAAGCCCGAGTAGGAAAAAGTCAGGACCACGGGAGGCCCGGCGGGGCCGGTGTTCTGCGTGGCGAATCCGCCGAGGAAGGGCGGGTTGAGCGAGTTGGCCGGCGCAGTCGCAAACTCGCCGGTGAAGCGAATCTGCCCCGGAGCGCGATCCTCCCAATTCCAGCCGAAGTCAATGCGCAGTGAGGCGGGAATGACCGGTACGGGTGGATTCGCGGTGCTCGCGGAATAGAGGAATGTGGCGTTGATGAGGCCGGGCTTGGTCACCGGCGCCGGCGAAAGGTTCGTGTCGGTTTCCACCCAGTTGGACCATTGTCCGAAGATGTCCTGGGCCGCCACCATGTAGCGGTTGTTTACCGGAGGGGCAGCGAGCGGCAAGGCCGCCTCCAGGTCGGAGAATGCGGGGTTCTGCACATCGGGCGGAGAGTTGGGATCGGGATTCAGCGGCGGAAGGCCTACGAAGACATCGAAGCCTCCCACAGCCGCCGGCCGCGCTTCATTCAAAAACTGGGACTGATTGGGAGCGCGGCTGGCAATGACTCCGTATCCCTGCGGGTTGTCGGGGGCGTCCCAGGTGATTCGGACGACGGCGGGAGCGGCCTGGTCGCGCGCCAGCGGCGCATTCACCTGGCTCGCGGAGGAAGCAAGGTCCGTTGGGGCTTCCACAGGAAGCTGCCCGACGCTGAGTGCAGCCAGCGTGAACGAGAGGCCAAACGGCAGGACGAATGGCGCGGTCACCATGTAGTCGTATTCGCCGTAGTTATCGATTGGCGGGAGCGTGGGCGGCTGGAAGAAGACTTCGGGCTTGATCGGCAACGGCGTGGGCAAAGGCCGCGGAATGGGAATCGGAATGGGAATGATCTGGGCGATGGTGACGGCGGCCTTGTCCGACATGGTCGGGTCCTGGGCGCTGGTCACGGTCACGACCACAACATTGTTTGCCGGGATGGTGGCTGGCGCTGTGTATAGACCGGCGGTCGAGATGGCGCCGACGACGGTGTTGCCTCCGGGCACGCCGTTCACGCCCCAGATGACCGCGCCATTCGTCTCCCCGGTGAGTGTTACAGTGAACTGCTCGGTCCGTCCGGGCGCTACAGTCACGCTCGTGGGCGCGATGACGATGGCGATGCCGCTGCTGTTGGCGGTTGGCGGGATGTCGAGGGTGCCGTAGCCAAGCGAGACTGCGGCATACGGGTCCGTGCTGACCGCGAGCATGGCAACACCGGTAACGGGCAGAGTGACGGTGCTGGTCTGAGTGCCGGGCGAAGTGGCTCCAATCTGGCTCAAGCCGGCGGTTGTGACCGGCTCTGTGTAAGCAGACTGCATCTTCTGCGCGTTGGTATCGTCGGAGTGCTCAAGGCAGTGCTCGATCATCTGCACGATGTTGCCTGCACTGCGGATGTTATTGATGTAGGCGGTAGGATTCGGCTGCGCCCAAACGGGCAATGGCAGATCCGGAACACCGGTCGGGGGCGGTGGCATCTCAAGCGCCGCTGTGACGAGGGTGCGAGATGTAGCCGCGGTCACTCCGTCGAGCGTCGGTGGCGTGACAGGCGTGGACCAGAACCCCTGAGGCGTGGTTCTGTAGGAGGCGCCGATTTCGTTGTTGGCCAGCGGCAGACCCACGGTCTGAATCTCCGCCCAGTCGGGCAGGTTGGAGTAGACCGTCTCGCCCACTGCCTGGATAGGGCCAATAGTGCCTGAGCCGGAGACGCTGAGAGAGACGATGCCGGGGCAACGGAATTCGATGGGCGCGCTGGCCGTCAGAAACAACGACTGGCCGGGAATGGCCCGGCCAGTCGCGTCGATCGCCTGTACACTCACGCTGTTGGAAGCGGCAACGCCGACCGAGGCGTACACGATGTATGCAGCGTCGCCACCGGGCAGCACCGGAAACGTCTGCCCCTGCGTGGTGACGGCGGTTGCGTTGGACAACACGGTGACGACGGCGGTGTTTTCGATGGTGTTCCGCAGGCGGCGGAATACCTGGAACGGCTCGCGCGGGAAGCCCAGAAGGGACGCACACGCCCAGCGCAATGCGATGGCGGTATTGCCGTTGCTTGAGGGGAAGAACTTGTCCCGGATCGAGGGAAGGTTCCGGTTCTTCGAAGCCGCAATGAGATTGCCGGCGCGAAGTGTGAAGAGATAGGGCCAAACGAATCTAGACATGGTCGTTCTCCCACGGCGCCTGCGGCGTGATGATCAGCGCAACGATCGGGGCGGTCTCGTCCGCGTTGCCGTAGACGGAACTGGCGGGCCGTTGCAGTTGCAGAGTGACGAGCGTTCCCGAGGCGGGGGACGAGAAGCCCGCGCTGAACATGGCGACAGTGCGCGCGCCTCCGGGCGAGACGATGAAGCTGCCGATGGATGGGAGGGGCGGCGAACCGGCCGCCTCACTGACTTCAAGCGACGGACTCGACTTGATGGTCACGATCTTGAACGACGGATCCGACGAGATGGGTGTCGTGAAGCCCGGCACGGAACGGTAGCGCCACAGCGGCTCGATGGCATCGAGAAGGATGGCGTGGGGCACAAAGCCCGTGCCCGACTTCAGCCAGTAAATGACGATGGAGTTGGCGGCAGGAGCGGGGAGAGCCTGTTCCCCGGCGCTGAGGAAGGCCTGCTGAATGTCGGCATCCTTGAAGACCTGGGCGCCGCCGGAGTTGGGGAAGGACAACGCGGACGTGAGCGGACGGTGCGTGACCTGCGTGGCCCCGAGCGACGCGGCCAGGGCTTGCAGATTGGCATACCGGCCGGTCGTGAAGTTGCGCCGGAAGAGCGGCTGCGCGGCGGATCCCGGAGAACCCGCAGCGGAGTTCGCCGGCGCGCCCGGGTTGGTGACCAGATCGAATGTGTACCCCATCAAGGGGCGCAGATAGACGGGAGCGGTAAACAACTGGTTCTGGTACTGGGTGATGGAGCCGCCAAGGCACTCGAGTTCGCTGGCCAACTGCAGCATCGTGTCGTAAGTGGCCGTGCCGATGCCATCGATTGCCTGCAAAGGAGATGGCGATCCCGTAAGCATGGTACTTGCCGGAGATCCTTCCGGCAGCCCGTCGGCGGCATGCAGTGAATAAGTTAGCTGATAGCCATAGGCCTCAAACAACGAGAAGACGGAGCTGTCGTTGAAGACGATGTCCAGCGGATCTTCGTAGAAGACGCATGTGTCGAGCTGCGCAGGGAAACTGCATAGAACATACGGATCGAGCCTGGCGGGCGGCTGGCTATCGGTTTGGAACTGGTAGGACTGCGTACTGGTGGTCGTCGTGGGACCGTTGGCGCCTGGTTCGGTGTCGAGAACGTCGTAGGCAACGGTGATCGTGTAGACGGTATTCGGCGCGAGCAGCGGCACGGGAGTTCCGCCGTTGAGGTAGGTGTTGATGGTTTCGATCGCGCTTTGCTGGATCGAGAGGCCGTTCTGATAGCGGACGGTTTCGCAGGTGGGGCAGGATTCGATGGCGCCAACCAGAACTTCCGCCGGGAAGTTCGCCGGCGACGTGACGGCCACTTCGATGGTCACCATTGCCGCCGTAGGCTTGAATTCAACAAACAACGTATTGGTGGACGGCTGCTCGAACAGCAGGCCAAGAATCGACATCACGTCTGCGCGCCACGGGCTGGTGAGAGAAGTCCACGTCGATGGCAGAGAGGTACTGAAGTTCGCGGTGTTGACGATCACCGGATTCAACGCGATGAGCGGATGCGAGACCACCACCGTACCGGCGGCGTTGAGTTCCTGAATTGTGACCCATCCCTGGTCGGCCGTACTGTGCATCTGCTTGAAGAGCGCGGCGCCCAGCGTGAGAAGGATGCGGACGCGCTGCGAGCCGCCGATGTGGAACTGGAGCCAGCGCTGAGACGCGGCAAGCTGTTTGGCGCGCGCCGCGGCAGCGGTCTCAGACGAGACATTCAGCTTGCTGGTCGTGAATCCCGCAGCGAGATTGCTTTGGAAGCCCAGCGCCACCAACTCAGGCAGCTCGACGGCGCGCTGGCAGGGAAGGCGGAGGCTCGGCGTCGAGCTTCCAAAGCCGATGACTTGCGCGGGAGCGAGTCCTTCGCCGATCAGCGGCAGGCCAAGGCTGAGGAGAAGCTGGTCAGAGGTGTTGAGTGCCGGCTGCGTGACCTGCATCTGGGTTGGAACCGGCGTCTGGCGCGTTGTATTGGGCGGGTCCGGCGCCGGTATTCCCGTCAGTACCCAGCCATTCGGCGACGGGCCGATGCGCTGCCCGCAGAAGGCCCAGAAGACACATGCCGCTGGAGCTACCGCCGCACACGTATCGCCCCAGGTGGCGCTGAGGGTGTTGCTGAAGTTGTCAGAGCGCTCCAGCGCGCTGTTGGTGACGTTGGGATTGCGGCTGAACAGAGCCAGGTCCACTTGGGTTTGCGACGTATCGGAAGAGGGCATGTTGGGCCGCCACGCCACTGGCGGCGCCGGGAATCCACTGGGCAAGGCCGGGCTGATGGAGAGGCTGGTGATCTGGTACTGCGCAAATCGTCCACCGCCAAGATTGACTCCGGGCGCTCCGGGGAAGGTGGGGCAGGCCGGAAGCGGCTGGGTGAAGGTGGAGGATACAGCCGAAACATCGACACCATAGAGCATTTGAATCACGGGCACTGTGTCGATGGGGACCACCGGCACGGGCGTGGCGCCCCCACCGCCGACAAGCAGGGCATTGCCGAGGCTGGCGTCGATGGGGCGGTCGCCCTGTCCCTGCGCAATGACCGGAGCGAAGCTCTGTAGATAGAGAGTGGAGATGAGCGGCGGAGGAGGCAGCGGCGTGGAGTCGTTGCCGATAGTGAAGTCCACGCATGCCGAGACGCTGAAGAAGAAGAAGCTGACCGAGCCGCAGACGTGCACCTTGAGGAAGACAGGATTGGGCGCCGTGAGCAGGAAGTCGCCGGTGGCGCCGATGTTGACCACGAGCAGATGCAGCGAGCCTTCGAGGTGAACGTCACCGAGAATGAAGAGATGCGGAGAGAACGACACGCCGAAGTCTGCCGATGCGGCGACCTTGAGGTAGATTCCTGCCGATTGACTGCCCCACACGACGGCTGCGGAGATGCCCATGGCCACCGCAACACCGGGCAGAGCCGTATTCGAGCCGGGCGGGAACGGCTGGATGGCCTGGCCGCCGATCATGAAGTAGCCGCCGCCGCGCACGATGCCGAGGATCTTGGCGCTGGCCGGCGATTGGATGGTTCCGATCCAGAAGTGCCAGGACGAAGGATCGTACCAGTCGTAGAAAAGCTGGATGGGAATCTGAACGGAAAGCAACTGGGAAATCTCGAAGTCCAGCATGACTCCAAGCGTGATCTGGCCCGCGCCAATGTCGATATCGAGAATGCCGATGATGCCGACATCGAGTTCGGAGGTGTCCATGCCGTTGGGCGAGAGCCCGGGCAGGTCTTCAATGATCTTCAGGTTGACGGTGATGATGATGCGTGGGCCGGGAAGCTCAAGCAGGAGCATGCCGCGCATGTTGATGAGATAGCCGTCCGAGCTGCCCAGGATGGCTCCTACGCCGAAGGCCCAGTTGTCGATCTTCGCAGCCCAGAACTGCGTTGTGCCGTCCATCGATTCCAGCAGGTATGGCTGTCCCTTGGTTCCCATCAGCCAGCGCAGGTCGGGGCCGACCGCGTCGCCGGGGATGGGCGCGGCCAGGACACGATCGTAGTGCATGCCAAAGAGGCCGAAGACTCCGAAGAGCGAAAGACCGGTGGTGCCGAGCGCGATTGGCGCCGGAAAATCGACCTCGAAGCCGAAGAAGAAGGCAGTGGCTTCGCGCGAGCCCTGCGTAACATGCTGCACGCCGACCGCGGCGACCATGCGCAGCCCGATGCTGCAGATGGTGAGGTCCAGTTGCCCCTCGAAGCCGCCATCGGTGATGTTCACCAGGCCGCTGCCGGTGATGGTCTCAGGGATGTTCACCTTGATCCCCGAGGGGACTATGGATGGCGCGCTCGAACCGTCCAGCGCGACCTTGACCTTGAACTGGTCGACGGTGATGATGCCGAGATCGGCTTTGATTTCGATATCGACTTCGAGCGTAAGCGGATTGAAGCGCGCAATGCGCGCCCCCGCGATCTTGAGCAGATCGCCCAGGGCGCCGGGAAGATTGAAGAGGCCGGGATCGCTGAGGTCGAGCGAGTAGCCCTTGCTGGTATCGAGCACAATCTGGAAATTGACCGGATGTCCGAAGTGAAGGCTGACGCCTACGGCCTGGTAGCGCACCTTGAGAGGCTTGGTCGACTTGATCTTCAGCGCATCGATCTCGATGCCGAATTGCACCGCGTAATCGAAGGTGAGCGCGGCGTTGGTGAGTTTGCCGGCAGGAATGTTTTCGCGCAACTGGAGCGACCCGCCGAAGAGGGTTACACCCGTGGTGCGGATGATGTCGAGTCCGCCGATCAGGACGGGAACTCCGAGATCGATGGCGATCTCGCTCCACTGGCCGGCATCGGCGGGATCGAGCGCCGATGTGGCCGCGCTGAGAATGGGCGTGAAGATGAGAATGGCGCCGAGGATGTCCTTGAGCGTGCTGTCGCTGGGATTATCCATGTGCACCAGGCCGTTAATGTCGGCCGGCACGGCGCCCAGTGTGAGCGTCTCAGTCAAATCGCCGCTGGCGAGGTCATAGGTGACATTAAGCGTGAAGTCGACGATGCCGCTGGGAGGGCTGGCAATCGTGGAAGCCGCCGGCGTATTGGTGATCCCGAGCGAGTTGCTGGAACTTGGCGGCGAGCCACCGGGAACGGCCGACTGCATCTGCTTCGAGAAATCGATCTCGCCCGAGACCTCCGCCAGCACGATGGTGGTTTTCTCCAGCCGCAGTTTGATGCTGAGACGGCGCACGGAATTCGGCTTGGGGTTGGAAGGCGGCCCTGGTGGCGCAGGCGGCGTACCCGTCGAGCCATCGGACTCGGTGACGGTGAAGTTGATGTTGTTGACGTACTTCAGCGGCGTGGGCTGCGTGGAGTCGGTGACGGTAATGAGGAGGGATCCGCTCTCCTGCGGTCCTGAGAGCGTGGAGGGCGGCTGCGCCAACCGCTGCGTGTCGTCCCAAAGCTGTTGTCCGCCGGCCGCGGGCGGCGAGACTGTCCCGGGGCTGAAGACGACCGATTCCTTGTAAGGCGGGATGCCACCGGCAACCTGCAGATAGAGAACGCCGCTCGACGGCATGGTCAACGATCCGCCGTGAAACAGCGACGGAGTGAGCTGCGATCCGGGGTTGACGGTGAGCTGCTTTGAGCCATCGTAGGCCGTGATGTCGACGGTGAAGGCGTCGAAGATCAGATCGAGCTCGGCCTCGAGCCAGATGTCGCCTGAAAAAGAGATCAGCGCATCGTGAACCGAGAAGTTGAGCGCGAAATCCTTATCCTGGTCGGTGTAATAGACCTGAATTGCCTTGATGTAAACGCCTTCGAAGCTGTCGTCGGTGCCGAAGAACTGGAGAATCTCCGGAGGGGTTCCGTTGGCGCTGAGATCGAGGACGATGGTATCGACGCCGAAGGCAACACGCCCCGAAGAGTGGATCGCCAATGGCGGATCCATGGTGGCTAGCTGGCCTTCGGAGAGATCGTTGGGAGCGTCGAAACCGGGATCGCCCCACGCCGCAAGCTCGAAGTCGACGGATTTAGTGAGGTCCTGGCCCTGCGTGTACTTGAGGAGGATCTGCGGCAGCAGGACGCGGACATCGGTCTTGGGTGGCGACCCCGGATTGGGCGAGATGGTGAAGTCGGCGTTCTGAATCGCAGGCAGCCAGTGTGGGCCGAGATGGAAGGTGAGCACAGTGAGCAGCAGATCCAATTCGAACGCGATGCCCGGAGCGTCGCTGACTCCGGAGGGCGACCCCGAACTGCCAAAGACGTTGTCTTTGAGAGGCTGCAGCGAGGGGGGAAAGACCAGCGACGGAATGTCGTTGACGTCGTTGATGATGGTGTGATTCGCGGTGCGCGGGATCAACAGCCGGAAGCGGAAGTTGATGTCGTGGAAGTCGAAGATGGCGCCGCTGGGATCGGTATGCTGCGGCAGTACGGGCGGCTCGCCTGGAGCCGATGGAAAGTAGACGGTTCCCGTGTAGAGGATCGCGTTGTCATCGCTTGTTGACTGGAAATCGGAGACGGACAGCAGCGAGAGATATTTATCGATATAGGTAGGGAAATTGAAGCCCAGCAGGAACTGCGGAGCGAGCAGATCGTAAAGGCCGAGCGGACCAGGGGAGCTCATGCGGCGCCGTCCTCAAGCGCAGGGGAATGACTGCGTAGATTCAGTACTGGCTGCGATGCAGATTGTCGCGTTGGCGGCGAACCGCTGCTTTCCGATGGCTTTGTGAAAGAGGGGAACTATCCGCCGGTTGATGCTAAGGGCCCTCCAGCCGTGGCTGGGAAAATCGCAGCGAGTATACCACGCGCGATGGTGACTCGCGCAAGCGAATCGATCTTGAGATTCTGTGGAAATTTCCAAAAAAGATCTTAGACAGGCAAGCCGGTGAGTTGCTTCTGCCGGCCCGCCGGCCAGAATTGCGGGTATTTGGCAAGGCGGAAGATGAACGTAGGATCGGCGAAGTGCTTCCAGCGCACGCGGTTCTGCAGAAAGCGCTCGATCATCCTCCAGTCCCATGCAAGCTCGTGAAACGGCAGCGTGCCGCCAAAATGTCGTGTGAACAGTTCGCGACGAAACAACGCCTGACCGAGGTCGATGCGGCCGTAGGATGGCGGCGCGGAATTCAGGGTTACCCGGCCGTCATAGAGGCATCCGCTGTAGACGAAGCCCAGGGTCGGGTCGTGGTCCAGAGCGGCGACCAGCTTTTCAAGATGCTCCGGCTTGTAGCCGTTGTCGTCGGATAGGAAGCAGACGTATTTGCCGGCGGCGAGCGACACGCCGGCGGCGGCGGGGGCGATACCCCAGTTGTTGGCACGCGAGCGCAGGGTCGCGAGGCGCAGGCGATGGCGTCCGTCGTGACTCGCCTCGGCCAGGGTGAGAATCTGCGCGAGCACCGGCGAAGGTGGAGCATCGGCAACGACGATGTGCTCGTAGCTCGGAAAAGTTAGATCCTGCACGGATTGCAGGCAGGCTTCGAGACACTCAACCCGGTCGTAGACCGTGGTGACGATGCTGACGGCCGGCTCACTCACGGGACCGGCGTCTGAGCCGGAATCGAAAAGTCCGTTGCAGGTGGAAATGATTACCGGATCCGGTTGCGGAGCGGCTTCGGTGGACTCGGCTTCGCCGGGCGCCGGCACGGCAACCTCGAAATTGCGCACCTTCGCTGCTCCGGACTTGATGCCGAGGAAGCAGTAGCCGGAAGTGAGAAGGTTGTCTTGGACCTGGCATTCGACCTTGCCGTCCACTACTACCTTCAGCCGGCCAATGTTCCAAGTCATGCTGACGGCGTGCCATGCATTTTCCTGCACCGTGAACGACTGGAAGGCGTGGTTGTGGCGCGCTACATATGCGTCCCTCCCAGTCACCATCAGGTGATATGAATTCGAGGCCTGGTTGCACGGTTCGGCCTGGTGAATCTTGGCGATGAACGTGGAGTCGCGCTCGATTTGCAATTCAAAACTCATGCGCACACCGGCGAACTTTTCATTTCCGATGAGGCCCGCCTCACTGCCTGGCGCGGGCGATCTGCGCGCGCGGAGAAGCAGATCGCCGCCGCGGGCTTCCACGCTTGCAGCATCAACTTCCCAACCCGGGACGACGACTGGCACTGAGGGCTCCGAAACATCGCCTTGCGGGCGCTGCGACGCAGGCGCAGGCGCTGCCGCGGGAGAATTAACTGCCGATGATGCGATCCACTTGGGCGCAGCGCGATCGGCGGTTGCCTCAGTGAAGGCGGTGTAAAGCCGGTGCGCGTAAGTGTGGCCGGCGAGACGCCGGATGCAGGCCTTGCGGATCGCGGCGAATCGAACCGGATCGGCAAGCAGGCCTTCGACAAGAGCAATCATCTCTTCGGAACCGTCGAAGACCGGCAGCTCCGGGCACAACTGCTCGATCTCAGGACGCCGCTCTGAGACCACGAGCGCCCCGCATGCCAGCGCCTCGTAGATGCGTGGGTTCATGGAAACGGCGGAGATCTTATCGCGGTTGAAGTGATGAGCGGTGCGAAAGACATTTACGACGATCTGCGTTTGCTGGTAGAGCTTCGCTGTTTCCGTTGCCGGGAGGTTCTGCGATGGTGAAAGCCGGCGCACCTCCGGCGATCGCCAGGGACCGCCGATTGCGTAAGAGAGAAGCCCGCGCCGCGCAAGTTCCTGGAGCATCTGCTCGCGGGCAGGGTTGCCTCCGCCGACGAAGCCGATGCGATGTTCGCGCGGGCCCGGATGGTAACGATAGGTCGCGGGGTCGTAGCACACGGGCAGGAATTGCGCGTTCTTGTGGCGATGAATTGTGGAGGGATCGCAGATGAACGTGGCGTCGAAGATCTGCGCGAACCGGCTGGTGTCGTCCACTTCATACGGTTCGTCGAGCAGCCACACGGCGGATCGGCGGCCTGGGTGGAGCGAGCCTTTCCAGCGCTGGCTGTAGTTGCGTCCGTGAACCACGAAGAGCAGGTCCGGCGCAAATTCCGCGAGCCGGACGGGCAGCGCAGGGTCGTCCCAACGTGCCGACGCAGACTCGATGCCCAGGTCCTCTGCGGCATTTTGCAGTCCGTCGGAAAAGACCTCGCCGCAAGAAAGGAAACGGTAGTTGACGAAAAAGACCTTCTTGCCTCTTACGTTGGACGCGGCCGCTGCCGAGACCAGCGAGGAGCGCGCGAACTGCTCCAGCGAGACTTTTGGGAATGCTGTCAGGCGGCTATCGGCGCCGAGGTTGAAGAGCTCGACGCCGCGCTGCCGGAAAGTCTGCGCGAGCGCTGCGTACTCGTTGTTGATCTGGTTCATTTCGCCGGCGAGGGGATGACGGCCGGTCGACGCGAAAAAATGATGCTCGGTGAAATCGACCCCGATAAGGCCGATGCGTTTCGCTCCCATGTGCAGCGCCAGGCACAGCGCGACGTAGGGTGAATTGCGCGTGTAGGGAAGCGAGCGTGCATCGGAGACATCGGTGCCACCGCGCTTGCCCAACTGGAAGCGGACGATATTGGGGTGCGCGATGCCCAGGTCGAGCTGCGTGAAGATGGCCTGCGCCTGGCTGGCTTCAACGTATTTGAACCGGTCACCGGAGAACTGGCTTCGCGGGTTGATTACCACCAGGTAGTCGGGATCGAAGAGCCGGCCGACATCGTTGACTCCGATGGTGGGAAATCTCTCGGGCGAGATGACGGAGGGCAACGAAGAACCGCAACCGCAAACGAGCATGGTCTCGCCGTCGTGGTAGTTGCGGAACGAAGCAAATTCGCGAGGCAGAATGCGCGGTGTGACGGATTGTGGCGGAGCGTAGAGGGTATACGGCGAATGCGGAATAGGTTGCGCATCGGGGGTGGCTGACTGCGGGCCTTCAAGTCGATGCTTGAGAGCCGGCATAAAGCGCCAGATTGCGCGGTCGTCGACATCGGCCGCCTGATAGCCGTCGAACTCGGAAGGCGACCGGGATCGTGCTCCATCCGCGTTGCCCCTGGCGATGCGGCGGAGATACTCCTGGCGGGACTTGGTGTGGTAATGATTGATGCGCAGCCTGGTGTGGGTGGGAGCTGGGGTGAATGGGCCAGTGAGCCGATGGCCCAATTCACTGAAGGTTCCCCCGCTGGTTTTGAGCTGGTGGGTGTTGGGTCCCGCTAATTGGACGCGATCCATGCGGACGATGGTTTTTATGTGGCGATTCGGTTCAAAGTTGTCCGTGGCGCGCAATGTGAAGCGTTCGATTACCAGCCCCGGCGCGGGCTCTTCCTGGCCTGGGGCTCCGAAGCACATCCAGTTCACGCCGATTGCGCCCCAGTCCGGCAACGCAGTGGCTTCGATCGCTTCGCCCACGGTTGCATGGCTCGGCGAGAAGAGGAACTCGTCGCAGTCAATGAATGCCACCCACCCCGGCTCTCCCCGGTGCTTGTTGATGAAGTGCTGGTACGCCTGGATATGGCAATGAGGCCGGCGGGGCCAGTCCGTAACCTCGACCAGCCCCTCGTCGATGTATGGCTGCAGGACGGACTGCCAATCGTCTTCCGACCGGTTCTGGTAAAGATAGAACTGTTCGACTCCCACCAGCCGGTGGAATTCGATCCACTCGCGCAGATACGGTGACTCGTTCATGAAGATGGCGCAGATGGCGAGATGCATGGTTCGAAAAAACCTGTCCGACAAGTTGAAAACCGGGGGAAGAACTCAGCCATTTCTGCGGAGGAGGCTGAGCGCGATTGAAGCCGGGGCCCCTAGAGTCCAAATGTTAGCACAGGTATTGTGGCGAGACGGAAAGAAGCGTTTCCGTCCATGGTCCGCCGCGTTACACTGATGGCCCTTGCAATTCACGCTTCATTGCGAGGGGCCGAGAGACTTCCGACGCCTGCACTCGGGAATGTATCGGCGAGATTCGCATCGGGAGACAGAGGAGTGGAAACCGAATGCATGGCTCCGCGATGGAATACGGAAGAAGATTCTTCGATCTCTATGCTCGCGACGCCAAGGGGCTAACGATCATAGAGATCGGAGCGCTGGATATCAACGGCTCGCTGCGATCGGTCGCACCGCCCGACAACACCTATCTGGGTCTGGATATGATCGAGGGAAAGGGTGTGGATATCGTAATCGACGATTCCTATATTCTTCCCTTGAAGAACGACACCGTCGATATCTGCATGAGTTCCTCATGCTTCGAGCATGCCGAGTTCTTCTGGCTTTGCTTCAATGAAGTTCTCAGAATTCTGAAGCCTGAAGGGATTTTCTACCTGAATGCCCCTTCAAATGGCGCTTTCCATCGGCATCCGGTCGATTGCTGGAGGTTCTATCCGGACAGCGGTGTCGCCCTGCAGAACTGGGGACGAAGAAGCGGCTATCCCGTAGTCTTATTGGAGTCCTTTATCGGCCCGCAGAAAGGGGATACCTGGAATGATTTTGTTGCTGTTTTTTTGAAAGACCGCGCTTACATCGACCGCTATCCGGAGAGACTGCTGGACCGGGATCGAGAAGTGATGAATGGAATCCGTCATGGCACCGATGACTTCATCAACTCCGCGAGTCCATCTGAGGACCAGGAAGCGCACAGAAAGCTAACGGAGATTGTGCGATCGATCAGCGATATCATGAACTCGTGACGAAGGTACGCACCACTAGCATCATCAAGATCCATGGCGAAAAGCGTCGTATGGGGAACCGATTCAACTGTTCGGCCCCAGAATGTCTAATCCACGGTAAATATTAGTCTTCGGTTGGCTCGGATTGCACTCAGTTCGCGACCGGTCGCAAAGCGACTTGCGAATTTGCCCGGCGTCCGATTTCCGAGAGCCCTGTGAGCAAGACCCTCACATCCGGAAACCTGCTGACCTGGTTTGCCGTCCCATACGATTGCACCCTTCAACTGAGCGAGCGGCCGAGGATCTTCTCGATCACGAATGAACCTGACCGGGCCATCCGGATGCTCATGATGACCAGTGGTCTCAGGCTCTCAGAAGCCGCCCGACTCGTCTGGAGGGACATTGAGATCGAGGAGGCGGGTCCTCCTTTCGGAGACGTTACGTGCTTGGTGCAGAACCGGCGCCGTGGAAGGGGAACAGAGATCGCGGCTTTCTTGTCGACCTGAAAGTCGTACAGCAGATCCATCGAAAGCTGCGGGAATGGGGCAACGATGGAGTCGACGCTTGAAAACGTCTCGTACGCCGAGAGTGAGAATCCCAGCTGAGGCCGCCCCGAGAAATTGTCCAACTACCGCCAAAGGGTCACTTAGCTTCTCTCGGGTAAGAGTCAGTCCCGATAAGTCAGCGTGTGACAAGGTTTTTTCGGAGGACTCGGCAGAGTCCCGGATGGGAGAGTCGCCCCAGGGAATCGCACCCCGAGGCGCTCGCAGAACTGTACGTGAGCCTCTCGACTCATACAGCTCCCATCATGGAGCCGTGTTACGTGCCACCTGCCGGTGAGCAAACAAGT
>Ga0182024_10010319_pt1 | contig 19047 bp, 19 predicted proteins | sample P32metaG_FD_120480 | JGI IMG/M metagenome (GOLD analysis project Ga0182024, IMG submission 120480) | Permafrost microbial communities from Stordalen Mire, Sweden - P3-2 metaG (Illumina Assembly) | ecosystem: Environmental > Terrestrial > Soil > Wetlands > Permafrost | place: Sweden: Stordalen... | reverse complement strand
CGCGCCGATGAGACCAGCGCCGCACACACCGATCTAATCGGGGAAGCGAACCCCAACAGACATTGCCGGAAGTCGGGTGGGCCATTTGATGCCCAATCGTGATGCCCAATCTGCCGACGCCAACTGCCGAGCCCCTGCGACGATGAGAAGAAGAAGCGGATTTCCAGGTCTCTCTTGAGGTGGAGCTAGGGGACTCGACCCCCGACCTCCAGGGTACGATCTGGGCGGCTGCGGCGGGAAACTGTTGCCTAACTCGGCGGCGGCTCCTGCGCCTGCTCCTGCGCCTGCGCGGCGCATCACCACACGATCAGGAGCAAAGTGTCCCTGGCCGGCGGCCGGCGCCGGATGCTGCGCGGCGCTCGGCGGTCGTCATTTGGCGGACAACTAGCGTGCCATCTGCGATCTGTGCCTGAATCTCAGCCAAGCTCTCGGCACGTCGTTCTCGCCTGTGACGCTGCGACGTCGCTACGCCTTTGGCTGCAGCCCGATTCCGTGCGGCGGCAGAAAGCAACTGGGGTGTCTTTGAAGTCGTGACGGTCGCCTGGTCGGGGACTGTCACGGATGGGTGGCTGGGCATGCCAACTCCTCTCGGGTCTCCCGTGCGGTTAGCAGTTGATCGCAGCCTGCGAGGGAGCAGGGAACGTGCAAACCTCGCGGGCGGCGTACATACGGTATCGGCAGATCGCACAACACTCGTGAGCTGGTGACCGGCCAAGCCGAAACCAGCTCCGGTAATAACTCCTTGATTTTCGCCACCGCGTGGGTCAGCAGCGTGGCGGAGCGAAACGCGACCGGCGGGCGCTACGGCCCTTCGGTGTCCTCCACGACCTCGCGGAACAGGAATCCCGCCGCGTCGAGGACACCGCGCCGATCGAGTCGCCGAAGATGCTCACTCAACTCTGAGCGTCCCTCGCCGGCCTCCCAGACCGCGACGGCTGCAGTTCCGTCGAGCTCGTGCAAACCGTAAGCCTCCGGCTCGTCCATAGCCGCACGCAGCCAACTGAGATCGTCAGAGATCCGGCGCGGCCTGGACCTAGGCGGCGGAGCCCACGGATCCTGATCGGCCCTCCGCTCAGACACGCCTGACGGACGGGTCAACGCAACCCGAAGCGCCCCCTCCAGTCGGGCTGTTCAGCCACAAGCTCCAACGTCAGCATCCCCGAACAGTACTCCCCCGACTGATGCGCTCAAACAGCCACACATCGGACGCGGACACGGAGCGACGAACGATCAGCTTGCGTTTGACCAGATCGACATCTCCCCAATGCAGCGCGATCAGCTCCCCGCGACGTAGACCAGCAAACGCGGCGATCCGGATGATTTCGGCATCTTGAGCATCGTCGGCTGCGCGTGCCTGGATCTCCTCCGGTGTCACCGCGACCCTGTCCCGATCCCGGTGGGCTCCGGCGGCCATCGCCTGCGCGAGCGTCTCGACCTCGCTAAGCGGGGCTTTTCGTCTTCGAGGACCCGCGAATTGGTCGAATCACGTTGCGCTGGAACAGCCGTCAGCGGTCCTCGGTTCAAACGCGGCAGGCGTCGGTCACTGTGGCGTCGTCTCAGCTGCGGGTCCGAGTGCTAGTCCGAACGGGCTGCCCTCGGAGTCGCGGCAGATCGCCCAGCGCGATCCGGGGTGGATGACGCTGCCGCCGAGCGCCTTGACCTGCTCGAGCGCGGTGTCGATGTTCGCGACGGTGAAGTAGGGAAGCGAGACGGTGTCGCCGGGACCGCTGCCGCGGGCGTGAACGCCGACTGCCGTTGCGTCGGTGTGCGTCTGCCAGCCTTGGCCTTCGTGCTCGGCACGCTCGTCAAGCTCGACGCCCAGAAGTCCCGCCCAGAAGCGCCTGGCCCGCACCGGGTCGTCGGCGGGAAACTCGATCAGCGCGGGGCGGCTGTCCATCCGCTGCACGATAGCTCCGACACTCGCGTGGTGGCGGGCGGCAGGATCGCCGGCCGGGCGAGTGGCTAGCAGCGGCCACTCTCGCGCGAGCGTGGTCGTCCTCAAGGCGAGCAGCACGCTCGCGGGCCGCGCTCGCTTCTGCTTCCCATCGGGAGTCGCGCCGGTCACCCCCTCGCGAGCAAAACCAGTTCGCGGACACCGCTGGTCACGGTGGAGAGCAAGCGTGATGAGACGGTGAGGCGTTGGTCGTCGACGATGCGGAATCCGCCTTACGTCGCTCGGCGATTTTGGGTGGTCGCTAGTCGAGCCAGCGCTCGTCGAGGCGGCGGACGAGCGCCTCAACGAGACGGATCGCGTCGGCGAGGGTCCCGTACTCGACGTTCTCCGGGACGTCGGTCGGCCAGTGATAGTTGGCGGGCTGCTTGAGCTGCGTGCACGAGCAGAGTGACGCGCACTCGTAGCCAGCGGCGAGCGGGTAGACGCCGTCGGTCGCGTTGCGCAGGCGGAGGTTAGGGCACAGCCAGATCCCGAGATCGTCAGCGACACCGTCGAGGAGCGCCAGCGACCGTGGCGGGTACTCGGTGACGCCGAGCATTCCCTCGCCGCGGAGGACGAGCAGATGCGGAGAGCCGACGGTGTCGATGGCGAGGAAGAAGGTGTCGGATGTCGGAAGCTCGTCGAAGTGGCGCTTAGCGAACGCGCGCATCCCCTCGCACAGACCCTCCTCCGAAGTGGACACGAGCATCACCCGGACCGAATCGGTCGGACGCTCGGCCAGCGCCCGGGCGAGAGCGATCAGGGCAACGACGCCAGTGCCGTTGTCGTTCGCGCCTGGAACTACCGCGCTGGCGCCGATATTCGCCATCGCCGCCGCGAAGCCAGCCGACAGCACCGCGCCTGCCCGCGCCAGACCGCGGCGTCCGGTCGCCGCGCCCACCGCCGCCAGCGCTGGCCCAGCCACCGCCGGCCAGACGAGCGGCGGGCTAGTGTCAGCAATCTCGAAGAACCACGGCGCGACGCGCGCGATCGCGCTCGGGATCGCCGGACTAAAGACGAGCCCCGAATGCGCCGCGTCGTGGTGGGCCACGAGGACGACCGTGCGCCTGGCGTCAGCCGGCCCGAGCGTGGCGATGACATTTGTCGCGGTCGCCCGCGGCAGCGCCATACGCAGGCGCCGCCGCCGCGGCGGCAGCTCGTCGGCCGCCGCCCAGGCGGCGGCAGCTCCCAATGCAGCAGCGCCGAGGCTCCGCCGCCGCATCCCGCGCACACCAGCGAGCACACCGCCGGTCGCAGCCAGACCGAGAGGCCACCAGAACGTCTGGTGGCCCCGCTCTTCCTCGACGCGCGCGTCCCCCGCGCCCGCGGTCGCCAACCGCCCGACGAGCCATTGGGCAGCGGCGCGCTCACCGGCCGACGCACTCTCACGCCCGAAGCCGCAGAGTTCGTCCAGAAGTGCCCGATGCCAGCGCTCGTCCAGGTGATCCGCAGCTGCGGGCTTGCTCGCGGCCTCAGGCATCGGCCAAACAACCTACACGTAGACGCTCACGACCGCCGTCTAGCCCCTCCTGGCCGTGACCGGCACTGGCCAAGCCTCACGTTCGACTAGCCGGCGTCGCCCCGGCGCGGCATAGCCATCAGTCGCACAACTTACCCGTACGCATCCACGACAGGAAGGGGCCCTAACCATGGCCGTAGGAATCCGAATCAAACTCGCAGGAATTACCGAAGAGCAGTTCGACGCGGTGAACAAGCGTGGGGCGTGATCGACTTCTGGGAGTCACGCCAGGACTTCGACGCGTTCGAGCCGCGGATCGGAGCCGCGGTGGCCGCCGCCGGCGCCCAGCTGCCGGGACCCCCGGAAATCAAGCAGTTCTCGGTTCACGAGACCCTCGCGGGTTAGCACCCCGCGGTCGCTACGTAGGTTGCCCAGCCATCAACTGGGCTCCTGCGTAGCCGGGGCAGCGCGTTGGCATGAAGGCACCGATGGGTCACACGCGCGCCAACCCTCCCTGCAACACGCGGGAACCAGGGCCGAGGACTAACGAGCCGGCGCGATCGAGACTCGCGTATCTCCGCTACGCCACGGAGGGGGCGTCCGGCGACTGCCGGCGGCGTGCTGCGTCTCGCTTCTGGCGCGAATGCCGACGGCCGACTGCTCAGAAGCTGCCAGCCCTCTGGTGGGTGTCGCGCCGGAGGGGAGAGAGGAACGGGATCAGACGAGCGGTTCAGCGGCCGGCCCCGCGGGTCTCGATCATTTGCCTCAAGCTCCGCGCCTCAACGCGATCGCGCTTTGGCGGCTTTCGGGCTCGCGGCTGAAGTCCTGCCCGCAGGGTCAGCCGCAGTATGGAACCTACTGCCTTTCCGCGGCTTGCACAACCGCGCACGCCTGCAGCCGACCGCCAGCAACAGGCCGGCGATTATCCGTTCGTTTCCGAGCGACGGTCCCGCAGGTCGGTCGCCCGCGGGCCTGTGAGGATCGTCAGCAGCTCGCCGACGTTCCGCTCGCGGGCGATCGGATCGGGAAAGGGGAAATGCGCGTTGATGGTGTAGTGGTTGCGGCGCCCGTTTCGCTCGTGTCCAGATGCGCGGCCACGACGTTGCTGAGCATCCGGACTGTCGTTCGCTCGTCGGCTGAGATGGCTACCGATTTGTCACGGCGCAGATTGGGCGAGCTCCCTCAACGGAAGCGGTGTCCCTACGTTCCGGCACTCCCTGCTGGCCCGGAGGATCCCCTGAGCTTCGTACGCGAGGCTCCCGGGAGCGACGTTGTAGCCGATCCCCATGCCGCCAGGGCCGAAAGCGGGGTCGGGGAAGTTCGGCACGCCGTGCTTGCGCATGCACTTGGCGTTGGCTAAGAAGCTCTTCTGTTGCGTCAACGAGATTGGTGGCGGGCTGCTGGCGCCGGGCCGAAGACTGGCGCATGCCTGCTGCGCGCTCTGGAACGCTGGCGCCTGGGGGTTGATGCTGGCGGGTAGGTCGACGCTACCGTTCGGGTTGAGATCGGGGAAGTTGGGGACGCCGTGGGAGCGCATGCAGTCTGAGTACGCGACGCCCTGCGGTGAAGAGCCCGCCGTGGTCGTGCTCACAGGCCGGGACGACGATCCGCAAGCGGCGATCAACGCCGCCGAGGTGACGGCGACAAACGCCACCGACACGCGGCGGCACGTCCACCCTGGTGTCACCCGCTGCGGACGTTCGACGACAGCCGAAATGGGGGATTGACCGTCAGCCAAAATGCTATGGCCCCGTGCTGAAGCCTTGCGCCCTCCCGCCCGTGTCACCGCACGCGGCTGCGGCCTGCTTGAACGCCGGCGATTGAGGGTTGACCCCGCCGAGAGCGGCATTGATCGAGCCGCCCGAGAACGTCGGGTCGGGGAAGTTGGGCACGCCGTGTTTGCGCATGCACTCCGCGTTGGCGATCGCCGCTGCCTTCTGGCTCTCAGACACCGCCGGCGGCGGCCCACCAGGCGGTAAGTACTCCTTGCACGCCTTCTCGGCGTGGAGCAGCGCCGGCCCGCTGAACGGGACCCCCATCACGACCATCGAGTCGCTTCCGGTCACGATCAGGCCACCGGGGAAGCCCACGCCGCCACCGTTGGGCCCCTCGCGCGGATCCGGGAAGCCCGAGACGCCGTTGGCACGCATGCACCGAGACATCGCGATCGGTGAGCTCGCTGGGCCATACGGGCTGGACGGCCCGGCGAGCTTGGAAGTTGAGCCACCGCAGGCAGCAATCACCACGGCGCAGCCCACGGCAGCGACGGCGATCGCCCAGACGTGGCGGCGGCTGTGGGGTTCCGCCCTCGACATCGCCTCGGCGTGTCCGGCTCGGTCCCTCGCGGGCACAGAATCCTTGTACAGCAGAGGGTGTAACAACGCGGTAACGCGCGATCCGGTGGTCTGCGCGATCAGGCATACCGCGCTCCAGGTGCCTCTGCCTCGCTGACTCCGCTTAGACCAGCGTACGCAAGCCGGCCTGGTGCCTGTGGTCACCGACGCCGGTACAGACCCGCAGTCGCCCGCCTACAGGCAGGCGGAGGCTGTGTGTGCAAAGCGTTGAGCGGAGCGGCTGAGGAGGCCGTCCGACGACAGCTCGGATGACGGCCGAGCGCGGCGGGGGCGTGGGGCCGTCGCCAACGACGGCCCCACAGGGCGATTCACGGCGCTCTCAGTGGAGGACCTTCAGCGTGTTGTCACCATCATCGACGTAGAAGACGCGCTTACCCGACGGCGCGACGACCAGCCCGAACAGCGAGCCGGCGCCAGTCTCGGACTCGGCGGTGGTGACGGCCACCTGTCCACCACCCGGGGTTGTCTCGACAATATTTCCGTCGCCGGCGTTCGTCGTCAGGATGTCTCCGTTGGGCGCCAGAGCCAGCCCTAGAGGCTGCTCGAGGTGCCCTCCCTGAGACACGGTTCTCCCGGCATCGGTTGCGGGGGTGCCGCGAGTCAAGGCATGCCGCACCGCCGCGATCCGGTTATCCAGGGTGTCGGCCACGTACAGCGTCCCTGTCGAGCTCACGCCCAAACCGGTCGGGCCGATGACCAAGGCGCTGGGATCATCACGTCGCGGGATCTTGTCGGCGACCACCGTCTGGCTGAGCACCTGAGGGGCGCGTCCCGGCGAGGATTTCAGGCGGAAGCGGACGACAGTGGAGTTGTCGACGACGCGCTGGCCGCTCTTCGCGCCGCCGTTGAGGACCATGCTCACGAACAAGGTTGACACCGATCCATGGCTGACCACGGTGGAATCCCATGGACCCTGGACATGGCGACCGGCGATTGTGCTGACCGGATGGCCCCGATCGTTGAACACGATAAGGCAGCCGGCCTTGGCAGTCGCTGACATCCCGTCTGCTGTGGGCAGGCTGCCGACAACGACGTAGCCCCCGGGGAGAATGTCCAGCGCGGTCGTCAGACCAACGCCGCCCGGGCACCGTCCGGGCAAATGGCCGGCTCTCAGGTGGGCGAATACGGAGCGGTGGCCCGAGGGAGAGATCTCGACAATCGTGGTACCGGTGCCCTGGCTGTTGGACTTGTCATTGAAGTTGCTGACCAGCAACTGTCCGGCGTGAAGCTTTCCTTTGCTGTTTCGGACCACGACGACTCCGTACGGATTCACGTCGCCGTTGCCGGGAACGGTCGACGCCACCGTGGAGATCGTGTGCAGCCTGGGCAGCAGGGCCGACGAGCTTCGTGTGGCGATGCTGGAGGGGCTGGTGGTCGGCCGGATGCTCGTGGATGCCGCCGCACGACGGGATCCCCCGGATGCAGACACGACAAGGGTTGAGCCAGCTGCGGCGGCGATGAGGACTGAGCGGTGCACTCGTGACTCCTTTGTGGCGAGGTGCGCCGTGCTTGGGCGACGGCACAGACCGATCGGAGAACGTGGCGTACCGGCGTCTCACTGCGGTCCTAACGCGACAGACGCCACCCCCGACCGGATCCTTCCCGACGGATCGCACGCGCTTCATCGGTCGGGACGATGTCGCCCGGATCTTCGCCAGTCTCTACGAGCAGGCTATGGCGACGAGGTGTCTCTGGTCTGGGGCGAGCCTGACGGCGGTCGGCTAACCCCGCCGTCGAGCGCCACGTCCAGACTCGGATTCGCGCCACGCTCGGCCACAAGCCCTTCTCCGGCGCCACCGAAGGCAGCTCGCTCCGGGTTGCTGACGGCAGCCGATTGACGTACGGTCCGTTTGACCTGAGCTCGGAATAGACGATGCGCTGATGCCCGATAGCTATCCGGATTACGAGAAGCCGCTCAAGCGAATGGCGATCACCTACTGCACAGGCGCCGTGGGGCTGCTCGTCGTCTTCGCCGCAGGCTCGATCTCTGGCGCTCCTGGCTGGCTGATCGCCGGCGCCACGCTGATCATCATCCTCGGCGCGCTGGTGGCGACGGCATGCATCGACGTTCAATGGATCCGAGAGCAGCGGCGGCGCCGTGAGCAGCAACGGCTGGCCGCCAGTTTGACCCCACCGGGAGCACGACCGCTGCGCCAGAAGCTTGCGCACGCGGCGGGCTTCCCACGCGCGCTGCTCAGCAGCCCGGCGACATTCGGACTACCGCTGGCGATTGCCGGCGCCTTGGGACAGGTCCGTGAGGTGCTGACGATCGGGATCGTGCTGATCGTGCTCGGGTTGATCGATCAAGCGATCCTCTGGCCGATCCGCCACGCGCGGGCAGCCCGGGCCGCCCAAGCCTCAGCGCGATAGCGCCACGACGGCCGCCGGATTCCGGCGTGTCACGTGATCAGGCCAGAGTGAGAGCCGGCTACAGCGGGGGGACCTGGTTGTTGACCTGAGATCCGTGGTACAGGTGGTCGTGGTCCGCGCAGGCGGCCGGGAAGGTGAACTTGACGCTGTCGCTACGCACGCCGTTGTAACTGGCAAACAGCGTCACCCGGCCGAGAGTCCCCACTTTGCAATCCGGGTCGGTGCTGCTCTTGACCCGGACGATGATCTTCATGATGTTCCCGGGCACACCCCACCTCGTGGCGTGGTGGGAGTGGTAGACCAGGTGGTGCTTGACCGTCATGATGATCAGGCGGTCAGGCTCGTGCCGAACTCGGTTGACCTGGCAGAGGATTCCCGAGACTGTGTTGGTGGACAGGTTGATGTCACCGTGACCGCGGGCATAGCTGCCAGCCGCGCCGGTGATCGGTGCTCCGGTGTGAAAGCCCCAGGGAGGAATCCCCTGGACGATCGGGACCGGGGCGCAATACTGGGTCGTGTAGCCGTTGGCCAATCCGGCCATGGCAACGAGCGCTGCCAGCAGCGTAAGTGTCAGAACCAGGGGCCTGATCGTCGGCCTAAAGCGCTTCCCGCCCATCTACGGCTCTTTATCGACACTGCGTCGGCCCCGCCGTAGGGGTCTCATACATCCGGCCAGACGCTCAGCCGGATAGCTGCTGCACCCTCACCGGCGTGCGCGCGGGCTCGCGGTTCCGCCGACGAGACCGTGCCGTGCGCCGCCAACGGCGCGGACCGTGCAGGCGCATCGCGGACTGCTGTGCATCGGGCAGGGGGAGCCCGCCGATCGGAGGCGTCGGCGACGGTCGATCGTCCCCCGGGCCCGAGCCGTCGTCGTCATCGGATGGTCCGGCCCGGACCTCAGGACGGAAACCTCTGAGCTTTGTCCGCTTCGGTCACCTCTCGCAGCCGTTCAGCGAACCTGGCCGAGGCCATTCAAGACCCGCGCTTATGACAAACGGCCAGGTGAGGCGCCACGGGCTAAGGGCCTTCGCCCACGGTCGCCGAGGCATAAGGCAATGCCAATTCCGCGCCTTCGCCACCAACTCGCCGGGCTGCTCACGCTGTGTGCCGCCGGCCTGCTGCCGATATCCGCAGCTGCTTCCTCCGGTACCTCGACCTACACCGGGACCCTCCAACTGGTCGGCCCGGCCGACTTTGTCGTGCATCACGCCGGACGATCCCGTGGCGTCATCAGTGCGCTCGAGGCCGCGGCAAACAGGCTCGGCGCCAAGGATTACCCGTACGTATGGGGTGGCGGGCACGCCCAGGCCGGTATTGCCAGCGTCGGCATCAAGGGACCCGGCCACAACGGGCGCCGGCGGGGCTTTGACTGCTCGGGATCGGTGGCGGCCGTACTCGTGGCCGGCGGGCTGTGGGCCACGGGTGGCTCCGTCCCAGGCGACGCCAGCGTGATCTCGGAGCTGCGATCGTGGCATCTGATTGCGCCGGGCGCGGGAAGCGGTCCCGGACAGGTGACCTTGTACGACGACCCGGGTGTTCACATCTTCATGAGCATCGGCGGGCGCTTCTTCGGGACCTCGGCCGGTGGAGACTCCGGCGACAGCAAGGGCGGACCCGGCTGGCTTGACGGATCGACCCCCAACGCTTTCAGCCGCCAATACAAGCGCTACCACTTCCGCCCCTCGGTTCTGCGCAGCCGGATCGCCGGCCAGAGCGTGGCCTTCCGGACCGGCGCCCTATACGGACTGATCGGCCAGTTCCAGCCCGGTGAGCCGATCTCGGTCGGCTACCGTCAGACGCGTTACGGGACACTCGTGGCGACCTCGGTCAGCTACCCGGGCGCGAGCTCGCTGACCGGCACGGTCACGGCCGTCGCCCCCGACGGCAGCAGCCTGACCGTCGAAGCGCCCTCCGGCGCTCAGACGACAATCCAGACCGGAACGCTGGCGAGCCTGGTGCTGGGGAGCGTGGCCAGCGGAGACAGCGTGACCGTCACCTACTCGGCGAGCGGCGGGATCTTCACACTGCGAACGATCGCTCCGGCCTCATAGCGAACAGCTCTGAGGCCGATGCGCTGACCGGAGCCGGCTAGGCCTATTTCTTGTGGCCCCTCACCGTCACGGTTCCCCGGTGGGTGACCGCTGAGGCCCCGGTCGGCTTGAAGGTGACTGTGACCTTCACCTTCAGCGTCTTGCCCTGGGCCAGCGCGGCCTTGGCCGCCTTGGAGGGCTTGATCACGAGGACCACCCGCTTCGCGTGGGACGCCTTGACCGAACCGCTTCCGTACGGCTTTGACACGCCGTACAGAGTGGTCGCGCCCTTGCCCTTGAAGGTCCCGACGGCCGGAGCCTTCAGGTCGTAGGTGATCGATCCGTTCTTGCCCACCTTGGGCTTGCCGAGAACGAACTTGGCCGGCCCATAGGTGAAGGTGGCCGCCGACGTGACGGCACTTGTCGGCTGGCGGACGAGCTGGCCACCATCGGTGGAGATCGTGATATTGACCTTTGATCTAGGCACGCCGGGAGGCGCCGTCACGGAGACCTGACCGCTGACCGTGCCCACCGGCTCGGAGTTGATCGTCGCGGCCTTCTTGCCAAAGTCGACGGCGGTGATGTTGGAATCGAAGGTTCCGTTGATCGTCACCGTTGTGCCACCGGCGGGCGGCCCTGAGGACGGGCTGCGAGAGGTCACCGTGGGCCGGCCCGGGTAGGCGAACACCAGTGTGTCGGTGCTCGGATCGGCGGCGCTGCAACCGGTCACGCTGCACACCAGCACGTCGGTCGGGATGGCGAAGAACTGGGGAATCGCGACGGTCAGCTGTGTGTCCGACTGGTTGGTGATCGCCATTGACTGCGAATAGCCGAACCCGAGACCCTGCTGGTCGGAGAAGACCACGCTGTTCACGTCGAAGAGTCCCTGGCCCTCGATCGTCAGCGATCCCGGGTCCGACTGCGACACCACGTGCCTTGAGATCGAGGTGAGGTTCGGCGTGCCGGCGTACTCGATCGTGTACGCATCGGAGGTCTGCTCGGCGCTCTGCACCGACAGCTGCCAGGGGTCCAGCTCGACGGTCGAGTTGGGATCGGCCGAGACGCCGACGGTCACCGTGGTGGGGCTGATGCCCTCGAGCTCGTAGTCCTGCGACTGGTTCTGATCGGCCGGCCCGATGTTCGTCCACTCGTAGGTCAATAGGTTGAAACCGGTGCCAGTTATGACTGCGGTCGAGGTCCCGCCCTCGTCCATGTAGGACGGGCTCACCGAGCTGATTGTGGCCTTACTCGCATAGTCGTACTCCTCCGGGGCCTGGGTGACCTCGCAGTCGCAGCCCGCCGGGGCGGCGAAGCTCCCGTCGGGCCCGAAAGTGATCGGCCCAACGTAGGCCGGCAGGATCGTCGGCCCGCTGCTGGTGTGCCCGCCGATCGTGACCATGACCGCTACCGCGCACATGCCCTGGGTAGCGGGCACGGCACAGGTACCGTCGCTCTTCGGGACCGTCACTCGCAGCTCGTTGTCGCTGTTGCTCGACACGTTGTCGATCGTGGCCGGGACGTCACCGAAGTCGACGGTCGCTCCGCTGAGGCCAGATCCGACGATCTCCACAGTGTTTCCGCCCGCGGTGGAGCCGTACGGAGCACTGATGTAGTCGACCACCGGAGTGCCGCCGCTGGAGCCGGCAGTGTAATCGAACGCCGACGCACCACTGGGTGGGCTGGACTTCCCTCCAGACGTGACCACAGTGACTAACGCTCGACCGGCTGAACCGGCCGGCGTCGCCGGTGGTTCGAGGTATGGAGGGGTAGTCACCTGGATTGCCTTGTTGCTCCAGCTCACGACGGTGGCCTTCGACGTAGAGAAGTAAACGGATCCGCGCGACGCGCCGAAGTTGTTTCCGGAAACTGTGATGGTCTGCCCGCCGGCAATCGGACCGTCGCTTGGACTCAGGCTCGTTACCTGAGGTGCGGTGCCCGAGTTCTCGGCGGCCGCATCGGCACACAGCTGCGCATCGAGCCCCGGCGCTCCGCTGGCGTCGGTGACCCGCGGCGTGCCGAGCCCGGAAGCCATGTCGTATCCGGTGCCGGCCGTGTATTCGCTCCCGTCGCCGACCCCGAGGTTGTCGTTGTTGCCCGAGGTGATGTCGTTGAAGGCGTCGGCGTACTCCCCGGACTGGGCGATCTGGTAAAACAGCGGCGACACGAAGCCAACCGGGCTGGACCCGAGTGAGCATGCCGACGAGGCGTTGACCTCGGCTAGGATCGCCGCCCAGATCGGCGACGCCGAAGAGGTACCGCCGATCAAGCCCCAGGAACCGTCCCAGTAGATCGTGATCCCGGTCTGCGGATCGGCGGCGGCGCTGACATCCGGGACCTCGCGGCACGGTGTGCCTGCGGGCAGGACCGTGGGGTAGTCGGCAAGGTGGTAGTCGTCAGCCGTCCCAGTCGGATCGTTGCTGCACGCCTGATCCGATGCGTTCTGCGATACGGCCGAGGCGGTCTGCCAGGACGGCATCGCCCAGGACTCGGAGATGCCGCCGCCGCCACCCCCGCCGGTGGTCCCGTTGTCCCAAACCGTCTCGCTGGGCGGATCGGTCGGATTTTCCATCGTGGTTCCGCCGACGCCGGTCACGTAGGGCTGGCTGGCTGGATCGCTGACCGACAGATCAGGGGCGACCGGGTTGGCGGCCTGGCCGGCACACGAGTCTGAACCGTCGTCGCCGGCCGCGTTGAAGACGGTCTGGCCCTGGGCCGCCGTCTGCTCGAAGATCTCGTTCTCCACTTGCTGCTGGCCGGGACCGCCCTCCTGCATGGCCGTTTCGCACAGCCCCCAGGAGCTGGTGATCTGACGCGCGTCGTCGGCAACGGCGATGGCGTTCCAGACGTCGACCCCACCGACCCCGGTGAGCGGCCCCTGGAAGACATGGATGTGGGCGTTGGGAGCCATAGCCGAGACGTTCTCGATGTCCAGGGCCGCCTCTCCAAAGCCCGGTCCCGCCTCCGGACCGCCGTCCACATTAATCACGTGGATGTTTCCGGTGTTGTCCGAGCCGAAATAGCACTCATCGAAGGTCTGGACATCCGACTTCAGGAACGGCTCTTCCTCAAAGATGTCGACGGTCTGGCCGCTGGCCAGATCGCCCGAGCTGTAGAGCGAATCGAGCCCGTAGGCACTGGCGATCTGCTGGTCGGTCAGACCTCCCACCGTTCCCGCCTGCTGCGCGTCCGAGCAAGCACTCGGCCCGCCCGTGGCGGTGCGCGGTCTCAACGTCGTGGAGCTCCGACGCTCTGCGAGCTTGGTCCGGTGCGTGATGTTGGTTGTGTCATGGACCAGCTGGTCGAGACCGAGCACGGCGGTGACGCGCGAAGCGATGTTGGCGGGCACCTTGACCGCCGAGGTGGTGGCGCGGCCGAGCGAGCCGTTGGCCAGCCGAACCTGCTCCAGGCCAGTGGCGAAAGCCGATTCCACGCGGGCGGCCGTACCCGAGAACTCGACGAGGATCCCGTTCGAGGCCGCTCCGGTGACTCGCAGCCCATCGGACTTCAGCTGAGCCTCGACCGCCGCCACGGCCTGGCGGGTGGGACCGAACAGATTGGCGAACTGCCCGCGGGCCAGGTAGTGGCGGTAGACCCGGGAACGGGGATTGGTCACCGAAGCGAGGAACCGCTGAGCAGCGGCTTGGTTACGCAGCTTCAGGGCGACCACGCCGGACACCCGGGAGGTTCCGCTCAGCACACCCACGGCACGGGCGCCATGGGGCAGCCGCGGGGCCGCGGTGACGGCCTCCGGGCGGTGCGAGACCGCAGTCCCGCCGACGGCTGCGGCGACGGCCACGCCGGTGCCGGACAGACCAACGCTCAGAAGAGCGCTGCAGAGCAGGATTCGCGGGACGCCGGCAGCACCGGCACCTGGCCTGATCCGGCTCAGCCACGAGCCGGGCTCCCCGGTGCGGTCGTCGCGGGTGCGATCCCCATCTGCGGCCATGCGGCCCTCCTCGCTCATCTCGCTTGACCCGCCCGCCCCCGCGGTGCTCCGGCCCGAGAAGCCCTCGGACGACTGGAAAGCTACCACGCAGTTCGGGCCCCCCGATCTGCGCCGAGGAGATCCTCACGCTCGGCTAACGTCACGAGCATGGACCCGAGCCTCGCCGTCAATCGCGCCAACTGGGATGAGCGGGCGCTCGCTCATGCCGCCTCCCCGGACTACCGGGTCGAGCGCTACATCGAGGACCCCGCCTACGTCGGACCGGTGGTGGCCTTCGATATCCCCCGCCTCGGGGACGTCTCGGGTCTGCGCGGTGTCCACCTGCAATGCCACATCGGCACAGACACTCTGTCATTGGCCCGACTGGGCGCCCAGATGACCGGGCTGGACTTTTCCGCTCCGGCGCTGACCGAGGCTCGCCGGCTGGCCGAGCGAGCGGGCGCGGAGATCGAGTTCGTGCAATCCGAGGTGTACGACGCTCCCGAGGTGCTGGAGCGTGGCTCGTTCGACTTCGTGTTCACCGGTATCGGAGCGCTGTGTTGGCTGCCCAGGGTCGCCGCCTGGGCCACGGTCGTGGCCCAGCTCCTCCGCCCCGGAGGCTGGCTATTCATCCGCGAGGGGCATCCGATGCTGTGGGCCCTGGCGGAGCGCTCAGACGACCTGCTGGTCGTGGATCACCCCTACTTCGAGCGGGAGGAACCCACCGTGTCGGATGACCAGGGCACGTACGTGCAAACCGACGTGATCTTCGAGAACACGCTCACCCACGAGTGGAATCACGGCTTGGGCGAGACGGTCACCGCGCTGCTCGACGCCGGTCTGGAGCTGACCATGCTGGTTGAGCACGAGTCGGTTCCCTGGGAGGCGCTGCCAGGACAGATGGAGCGGGCCGGCGAAGAGTGGCGGCTCGCCGACCGGCCGTGGCGGTTGCCCCTCACCTACACCCTGCGCGCTGCTAAACCGGCCTGACCCGAGCCGCCCAGCCCTGGTGACCCTCCCTCCGGCTAGCCGGCACTCAAAGGCCGGCTGGCCGGCCACAAAGCGCCAGGATGATCTCCAGCCGCTCAGGCCTCCTCGTCGCAGAGCAGCTCCAGGCGGTTACCCCACGGGTCGGAGGTGAAGAAGCGCAGCACCCCGGGCAGCGACGTGTCCCAGTTGACCTCTGCCCCGGCGGAGCTCAGCCGCTCGGCCAACGCGTGAAGCCGGCCGGGCGAGATCCGCAGCGCCGGATGAGCCTTGCCCGCGGGGGCGAACGTCTCCTCCACGCCGACGTGCAGCTGCTGCGCTCCCACCTGGAACCACACGCCACCACGACCACGCAGAGATGCCGGCTTGGGCAGCTCGGAGAGCCCCAGGACGCCCTCGAAGAACCGCCTGGTTTCCGCCTCACAACCCGGCGGCGCGGCCAGCTGCACGTGATCCAGACCGATCACCGTCACACGATCACCGACGAGCTGCCTCCGGGCTCGCTACCGGGTGGGCCCAGCTGGGCGTCGATCCGGTCCTCGAAGCGCATCAGAATCCGCAGGTTCCACGGTGGCCCGGCCGCTGCGGCATCGCACACCGTGAACTGCGGCCGCAGCGAGGCGAAGCGCGCCATCCAGCCGGCGATCTGCCGCTTGCCCCGCGGGAATCCGACTATTCGCCTGACGATCCACGAGTACATCTGAGCCTCCCAGTTGGCCCCTGCCCTCTGATTATCGCCCCACGGCCCGCCCCGGCCCGCGATGATCTAGCTCCCCGGGGAGGGAGCCTCCCCTTCCACCACCTCAAGGAGGTCGTGAATGATCGTCATGTTCACCGCACGCCGTCTGAAGCCAGGAGCCTGGGATCAGTTCCGCAATGCCTGGGATCCCGGCGACTCGCCACCCCCCGGATTTCGGCAGGGCTATCACGCCCGCAACATCCGAGACGAGGACGAGATCATCTCCTTCGGGCTGTTCGACATGAACCGCGACGACTACCACCGCTGGCGGGAGGAGGACGACGCCGCCGAGAACCAGCGTGTGGACCACCTATCGGCATTCGTCGAGAACGAACACGTGTCCGGCGTCTACGAGGTGATCGAAACCCTCGAACCCTGACGCGACGGCCCTCGCCGCGGTCGCGCTAGCACCTGGTCGGGGGGGTGGAGCGCACCGACACATCGGGCCCGCCCGAATAGCGATCCGGATCGGCCAGGAACGCCTGCCGGCAGTGCTCGCCGCAGAAGTAGTGGGTGCGCCCGGCGTGTCGGACCGTGGCCCCAGCATCCCTGTCGACCTGCATCCCGCATACCGGATCGCGGGCGCCGCGGCGAGCGGTCAACCAGAAGAACCCGGCGAATATGGCCAGCCCGGCCACGTTGAGCACCAGCTTGTAGTTCACGGTGATCGAGCCGAAGATGTCGGCCCGCGTGGGACGAGGACCGGTGGGAATCAGCCCTAGGGCGCTGAACACCGCCGCCACGATCAGGGCCGCCAGAATCATCGTCGCGAGCATCAATGCGGCAATCCGCACCGTGTAGGTGGTCCCGTAGTACTTGCGGTAGATGGCGAGGATCGGGAGGACGATCAGGTCGGCGAACAAGAAAGCCAGGACCCCGGCGAAGCCGATCCCGCCCGACCACAGCACGGCGGCCAGGGGAACGTTCCCCACCGAGCACACGAAGCTGAGCATGGCGACCAGCGGCCCGACGATCACGTTCTCGATCGTCGGCAGCGGGGCGGGAGCATGGCGGATGAACAGGCTCTGGAAGAAGCCCCGGTCAAACTGGGCGACGAAGCCGGCCAGCAGGAAGCCGACGGTGATCTCCTTCCACAGCATCTCCCAGTCGCCCCGGAAGTTGTGGGCGACCTCCGACCAGGCGGAGACCGAGGTGATGCGCTCGCGCAGAGACCGAGATTCGCCCGCCATGTGATGCACATGGCCAGGATCAGCGCTCGCCGCCCGTGCTCGAGCCTCGGCCTCCAACCCCGGGCTGACGAACAGCCGGAACCCCAGCCCCATCAGCGCGATCATCACGATCCCGCCCAGGTACTCGGCCAGCGTGAACTGCCAGCCGATCAGCACCCAGAGCACGAGGCCGAGCTCCCACACGAGGTTCGTGGAGGCGAACTGAAAGGCCAGCGCACTGACCGCCGAGGCCCCGCTCTGGAACAGCGACTTGGCGATCGCAACCGCCGCATAGGAGCACGAACTGGAGGCGGCGCCGAGTGCTGTGGCCCAGCCGACCGAGCGCGGGCCAGTGCCGCTGAGCAGGCTTTCGATTCGCCGCCTGGGCACCCATGCCTGGACGACCGCGGAGAAGGCAAACCCGAGCACCAGCGCCCACCAGACCTCCCAGGCCATCAGGAAGGAGTCCCGTAGCCCGTGCCAGATCACGCTCAGTGCAGCCATGAAAGCCCGCCGAGGAGAACCGATCGCGGCGGCTCAGCCCGCGTGTGCCAGGAGGTCGTCCAACTGCAGCGGCGCGTCCAGGAACTGCGTCAGAGCCTCGGTGAACCGTGGCCACTGATCGGGCGGACGGTCCCAAGCCAGCTCCAGATCGTTTCCGTCCGGATCGGACAGGTACACGGCCAGGTGCGTTCCGTGATCGGTCTGCTGGCGCAGCGGCACGCCGGCATCGACCAGGCGTTTGACAGTCCGGGCCAGCTCGGACTGGCTGGAGAAGTTCAGCGCGACGTGGTGCAGGCCGGTGACCCCGTCGGGCTGCGGACCACCGTCCCGAGACTTCCAGGTGTTGAAGCCCAGATGATGGTGGTAACCGCCGGCCGACACGAACAGCAGGTCGCCGGTGGTTCCCCAGCCGGGTACATCGCGCGCCTCGAAGACAACGTCGAACCCCATGATGTCGACGTAGAAGGCCCGCACCCGGTCAATGTCGGCCGTGCGCAGATGCACGTGGCCGACCCGGACCCGCGGGTCGATCGGATCCGCCCGCGACATCGGCTCAACTGATCCTTGCGGGCCGCTCACTGCGTGCCCGCTTGAACCCGGTCGGTGACCGTCAGGGGCACGGAGCCGAGCCGCAGCCCGGCCGGGAGAATCGGAGTCGCAGCGGACGCGATGTCGACATCGATCAAGCTCATCGTGCTTCACCTGAAGGATAGGACCGGAGCGCAACGCGCACGCCTCTAGCTCTCCCACCCCCGTGGGTGATACAACCGCGCCCACGACCGCCCAGGAACTCGCCACCAGCACCACCCTGAGGCCGCTGCGCCGCTCCGACGCAGCGTCTCTGACCCGCCTGTGGGACCGCAACAACGCCAACCTGGGCACGCTGTTGCCCGGCGTGGGCCACGAGCCACCGAGCGAGACGGCGCTGCGGCGGCATTGCGAGAACCTCGAGCTGGCCCGAGCCGAGGACCGGCGCTACGCCTTCGGCATCTGGGCGGACTCGGAACTGCTGGGCACGCTCAGCCTGTCCAACGTCATCCGCGGCCCGCTGCTGTCGGCCACGCTCGGGCTGTGGCTCGATCGCCAGGCACGGGGACGGGGCGTGGGCAAGCGAGCGATCTGTCTGGCCTGCCGGACCGCCTTCGAGGAGCTCGGGCTCCACCGCCTGGAGGCCGGCGTACAACCGACCAACCTGGCCTCGCTGGGCGCCCTGCGGGCCAACGGGTTCACGGACATCGGGCTGGCTCACAACTACCTGCTGATCGGCGGCCGGTGGACCGACCATCTGCTGCTCGAACGCATCGACGGCTCGTGAGCGAGCCAAGCCCTTGCCGACCTAGCGCGTCGCCTATGCGCCGACCGTTTCCGGATCCGGCCGGACGATGACCGTGTTCGCAACCTCGATGATCTCGTCGACCGGAAGCTCGGCCCGCGAGGCGTGCTCGCGTATGGCCTCAGGGCTGGAGGCCTGGTAGATGCACACGGTGCCCACCGTCCCGCCTCCCTCGTCGAGCACGTAGGAGCGGATCCACCGGATGTCGTCCGGCATCTCCTCGTCGCCGACCTGCGTTGACCGG
>Ga0182024_10010318_pt1 | contig 19047 bp, 16 predicted proteins | sample P32metaG_FD_120480 | JGI IMG/M metagenome (GOLD analysis project Ga0182024, IMG submission 120480) | Permafrost microbial communities from Stordalen Mire, Sweden - P3-2 metaG (Illumina Assembly) | ecosystem: Environmental > Terrestrial > Soil > Wetlands > Permafrost | place: Sweden: Stordalen... | reverse complement strand
CCCAAGCACCACCGGCGCAAGCACGACGACCGGCCCGAGCACAAAAGGTCATCGGAAAAAACAGCCGGCCGCGGAAGAAACAGCAGAACAACCGCCCAACCTTTGAGGTGGACGGGCAGTCGTAGACGTAGATGCGCACCCAAAACTCAACAGGAGGAACGCGCCATGCGTCTTCGTAAACTGATTCCAGCGGTCATCACCGCGACCGCACTGCTCGCGCTGGCTCCGGCCGCCGCGTCAGCTCACAAGCACCCGAGCCCGCTCGGGCGCTGCCGGATCGACATCAACGTCGCGCCTCGGCAGATCACCGCCGGGGAAGCGACCGAAGTATCCGGCCGTCTGGCATGCGGTCGTCACGCAAACACCGGCGCTCAGACCGTCGTGCTGTACGCGCATGTGGCCGGAACCGCCGGCTACGTTCCCGTGCAGAACACGACGACCGAAGCGAACGGCTCGTATAAGTTCTCGACCGCGGTCGAGAACGCGAACACCTCGTTCTACGTCCGCTCGCACGGCGCGCAGAGCGGACGTAGGCGCCTGCGGGTCGCCGCCGCGGTTACGCTCTCAGGGCCCCCCGAAGGCACCCAGATCGAAACCGGGGCGCTGGGTAAGCAGACGTTCAGCGGCACGGTCAACCCGGCCGATGAAGGCGCGCGCGTGATCCTGCAGCGCCAGAACGCCGTTACCGGCAACGAATGGCACCGGATCGGCATCGGCCAGGTGCTCGCCGGCGGAGCCTACTCGATCACGCATACGTTCCGCGTACCCGGCGACGCGAGCATTCGCGTGCTCGTGCGCAGCGACGGACTCAACATCCCGAGCCCGTCGAACGAACTCGAGTACGACATCTCCCAGGCGCAGAACCCGAGCCTGACGATCCAATCGTCAGCCGACCCGATCGTCTACGGGCAGTCGGTGACGATCTCAGGCGTCCTCGCGGGTGCCACGACGAGCCAGCCGGTCACACTGCTGGCGCGCACCGTCCACCAGCACGGCTTCGCGCCGGTCGCCGAGGTGAGCAGCGAAGCGAACGGCAGTTACAGCTTCGCCGCGCAGTCGCCCGTGAACAGCACCCTCTATCGGGTGAGCGCGTCGAGTCTGATCGAGTGCGTTAGGGCGCCCTGCAATGGACCCGTACTGAGATCGGCCGTGCTGTACGAGGGCGTGAAAGACGTCCTCACCGCCGAAGTCTCGGCCACCACGGTCCAGGCCGGACAGCCGCTGGAATTCAAAGGCACAGTCGCCCCCGAACACAGCGGGCACGTGGTTTACCTCGAGCGCCAGAACGCGGCGGGCACGGGCTTTCATGTCGTGCAGGTCGGGCGTGTCCTGCCGGGCTCGACGTACTCGATCGTCCACCAGTTCTACGTTCCGGGCACGAAGATCGTCCGCATCGAGATCCCCGGTGGACCGGACAACGGGCGCGCGATCAGCCAGCTGTTCACGATCGCGGTGACCCCCGCACCGGCGTCCGCGATCAGACCGGAGGCGCCGGGCAACTCAGCGCCGCCGGCCGAAGGACAGACCGAAGGATCGGAAGTGGAAACGCCGCTCGCGGAATAGCGATCGGGGAGTAAGGCATCGAAGCCTGTGGCCGTCCCATTGGGGCGGCCACAGGCTTGTTGCAGGCCGTTCCCGGCGTGTTCGGCGGGAGCGCCGTCCAAGCGATGGAACCCCGGTTTGGACGTGAGTCGAATGACCGGAGCGCCGAGCGGGTACATAATCGGTGGATGCCCACGACAGAGTTGAGCTCCTCCTTCGAGGAGGGCATCGGCGGCGGTAGACACGCCACCGCACACGACCGGCTCCTGTGGGAGTCGATCGGGGACAGAGACCTGAAGGAGCTGAGCGAAGCCGTCGCGCGCGACACGAGCCGCCGCGGCGTCTCGTTCGAGTCGGCGAACGGCGCGCAGGGCTTTCGGATCGACCCGATCCCGAGGGTGATCGACGCCGGCGAATGGCACGTGCTCTCGACCGGAGTGGCCCAGCGCGTGAGGGCCTTGGAGTCATTCGTGCGCGACGTGTACGGCGACCGGCGGATCGTGCAGGCTGGAGTGGTGCCGGCCGGCAGCCTCGACAGCGCGCGGCACTACGAGCTCGAGCTGATGGGCATGGGCGAGCAGATCGGCTCGTGGATCACCGTCGCCGGGCTGGACGTGGTGCGCGACTGCGACGGCTCGTTCAAGGTGCTCGAGGACAACCTGAGAACGCCCTCCGGGATCGCCTACGCGGTGGCGACCAGGGAGGTCCTGGGCGGGCATCTGCCGCCCCCGGCGGGGCTGCGCGTGCGCTCGCTCGACACCGCGTTTCAGACGCTCGGCGAGGGCTTGCGCGCGGCGGCGCCGAAGGCGGCGCGCGAAGAGGAGACGGTGGTCCTGCTGAGTGACGGAAGGCAGAACTCGGCCTTCTACGAGCACGCCACGATCGCCGCGTATCTGAACCTGCCGCTCGTACTCCACGACCAGCTGTCGGTCCGCCACGGGCGCCTGTTTGCGCAGCTCAGAGACGGCGAGAAGGCGGTCGACGTCGTCTACAGGCGCACCGACGAGGACCGGCTCTCCGACGATCATGGCGTGCCGACGGGGATCGCGCAACTGCTGCTCGAGCCGGTGCTGAAAGGCACGCTCACGTGCGTAAATGCCTTCGGCACGGGCGTAGCCGACGACAAGCTGATGCACGCCTACGTCGAGGAGATGGTGCGCTTCTACCTCGGCCAGGAGCCGATCCTGAAGTCGGTCCCCACCTACGATCCCACCCGGCCGGAGGTGCTTGAGATGGTGCTCGAGCGGATCGACGAGCTGGTGATCAAGCCGCGCACCGGGCATGGCGGCCACGGCGTGGTGATCGGACCCCACGCGCGGCCCGAGGACCTGCGCGCCACAGCGGCGGCGCTGAAGAGCGCGCCGGAGCGATACATCGCCCAGGAGACGGTGATGCTCTCGCGTCATCCGACCGTGACCGATGGGCACTTGGAGCTGCGGCACATCGACCTGCGTCCGTTCGCGATCTCCAGCGGAGAGAGCGTGCACGTGCTGCCCGGCGGCCTGACCCGGGTGGCCTTCGAGCGAGGGGCGCTCGTCGTCAACTCCTCGCAGAATGGGGGCGGCAAGGACACATGGGTGCTCGCATGAATAAGCCGATGATCGGCGTGACGGTTTCGGAGATTCGCGCGAAGGAAGACGCGCAGCGCGTGCGCCATGGCGAGCCGACGCAGACGGAGATGACGCTCGGCCTGGCTTACATGCGCGCGGTCGAGCGGGCCGGGGGGCTGCCGGTCGCGCTGCCGCCGCTGCGGCGTGAGAACGTCGATCCGCTGTTGGAGCAGTTGTCTGGGTTGCTGCTCACGGGCGGGCCCGACCTGGATCCGGCCTGCTACGGAGCCGAGCCTGATCCGGAGCTGGGACCGATCGATCATGACGTGGACGTCTTCGAGATCGCGCTGTGCAGGCGCGCCGACCGTCGCGGGATGCCGATCCTCGGCATTTGCCGAGGGACACAGGTGCTGAACGTCGCGCGGCAGGGAACCCTGTTTCAGCACCTGCCCGATGTAACCAGTGGAGTCGTCGAGCACCGTCAGTCAGAGTCGGGCGATCGCACGACTCACGAGGTGCGCGTGGCGCCCGACAGCGGCCTGGCGCAGACGACCGGCGGCGGGCCGGTGAAGGTCAACTCGTTTCATCATCAGGCGATCGACCGGCTGGGGCTCGATCTGCGCCCGGTCGCATGGGCGCGGGACGGGGCGATCGAGGCGGTCGAGGACCTGAGCGGACACTTTGTCCTGGGCGTTCAATGGCACGCCGAGACGCTCGTCGACGAAGCCGAGCAGCTGGCGTTGTTCGAGCGCCTGGTGGGAGCTGCCGAGCTGACCGCGCAGAGGAGCTCCGGCGAACAGGAAGAGGAGGACTCCGGCACCCATGCGGTCTGAGACGATAAGTCCGGTGGGCGAGGAGGCTCGTCCTGTGCAGACCGGCACCGGGGCATGGTCGGATTGGGCGCCCGCGGGCGTCACCCCCTGGACGGTGGGCGTCGAGGAGGAGGTGATGTTGCTCGACCCGACCGACTGGTCGCTGGCCTCGGAGGCCGACGCGGTGATGGCGAGACTGACGGGCGAGCTCGAGACACACACGAGCACCGAGACGCACGGGTCGGCGCTGGAGCTGCGCACCGACCCGCACGAGAACGTGGCGGAAGGGCTGAGCCAGCTCGAAAGCCTGCGCTGCGAACTGGCGGAAGAGCTCGCGACGCTCGATCTGAAAGCGGCGGTCGCCGGACTGCACCCGTTCACGCAGTGGCAGAGCACGAAGATCTCCGAGGGCGACCGCTACCGCTTCCTGTACGGGTCGATGCGGGAGCTCGCCCGCCGAGAGCCGACGTTTGCGCTGCACGTGCACGTGGCCGTGCCCGACCCGGAGAGCGCGATGCTCGCCGCCAACCGGCTGCGCTCGCACCTGCCGCTACTGCTGGCGCTGTCGGCGAACTCGCCCTTCTGGCAGGGCCGCGAGACGGGACTGGCCTCGGCGCGCACACCGCTGTTCCAGGCCTTCCCGAGGGTGGGGATACCGCGCGCGTTCAACGACTACGAAGAATACGTGAGCACGATCGACCTGCTGCTCCGCTGCGAGGCGTTTCCCGAGCCGACGTTCCTATGGTGGGACGTCAGGCTGCAGCCGCGCTTCGGGACGATCGAGGTACGGATCATGGACGCGCAGACCACCGTGACCGACTCGGTCGCGCTGACCGCGCTCGTGCAGAGTCTGATCCGCCTGGAGGCGACCGATGGCTCGGGGGCGGACCCGGCGATCGACCTGCCGGAGGTGATCGCCGAGAACCGCTTCCTCGCGGCGCGCGACGGCGCCGAGGCGAGCCTGATCGACGCGCGCTCGGGACAGCGTGCGCAGGTCCCCGACGTGCTCGAGTCCGTCCTTGCGATGTGCACTCCGCACGCCGAAGACCTCGGCTGTCTGGAGGAGCTGCAGTCGACCAGAAACCTCGCCAGCACCCCCAGGCCCGTGCGTCAGCTGGACCTCGCGCGGGGACCGAACAAGCTGCCGGGCCTCGTCGAAGCGCTGTCCGCCCTGTTCTGAGCCGGGGCTACGCGCGGCGAAGACGCAGGTCGAACTCCATCGTTGCGCTGTTCGTGACGTTCACGAACCCGCCGATGCTTGGGGCGGTCATGTTGAACTCGCTCCACGGGAAGGTGATCGAGCCGACGGCCTGTACCTCAGCGCTGGACAGACTCATTTCCAGCGGAATCGTCACCGTCTTCGTGGTGCCGTGGATCTCAAGCGCCCCGGTCGCGGAGACGTGCACCGCCCGGCCGGTCAACGCGCTCGCAGGCAACACGATCGGCGCCGACAGCACGAACGTGGACGTGGGGTACTTTTCGCTTTCCAGGCCGATTTCGCGGATTTTTTCATCGCGCATAGTGCGGTCGCTCTTGAGCGTCTCGACGTCGACATCGAACGATGCCCGCGTCACCCGCACGGTCGTACCCGATCCCGTGAACGTGGCGCTGCCGGTGATCGACGACGTGCGCCCCACCGCCTGGCTCTCCGCGGGCAGGAACGCGAGCTTCTCCCTGACGCGATAGCCGGCGGCCGAGCCGCTGCCGATCGTCCAGTGGCCCGCGAGCTGCGCCGCCGAGCTGACCCCCGCCTGGCTGCTCGCCGACGAGGACGATGACGAGGTGGTCAACGAGAACGGCTTCGGCGATGACGTCGGGAAGATCACGAAGTACACGAGCGCAACCCCGGCGATAACGACGACCACGCCGATACCGGCGATCGTGAGCAGCATCTTGCTCCTGCTGTGCGGACGGGGTGAGTGGCTTGGACGGTCGGACATCACTCTCGCATCTCCTTGATCGGGGTCCATTCGAGGACGGGAATCGACGCTATGGCGATCGAGTTAATTGCGAATAAACGGAATCGAAGGGCAACGTCGGACTCCTGCTAGATCCCGAGATATCAGCCATGCCAGGGCCTACGCGTGAGGCGCGCGACGCGTGCCTCGGCGAGCGCCAGCCGCGCGGCGGCGCGACCCGGAACGCCGTGGACCCCTCCGCCCGGGAAGGTGGCGGCGCTGCCGATGTAGAGGCCGCGCACGGGCGTGCGGTAGGGGGCGAGCGAGGGGACGGGGCGGAAGACGACCTGGCCGAGCGTGTAGCTGCCGCCGCCCACGTCGCCGCCTACGAGGTTGGCGTTGCGAGCCTCCAGGTCCGCGGGGCCGAGCACGTGGCGGGCGAGAATCCGCTCGCGAAAGCCGGGCGCGAAGCGCTCGACCTGCGCCTCCATGCGCTCGACGTGGCGGTCGCGCTCTGCCGTCCAGTCGACTGCATGGGACCCGTGGGTGTAGGCCCAGGCCGTGTGCTTGCCGGCGGGAGCGCGCGTCCGATCGGCGAGCGACTGCTGGCCGAGCAGCATGAAGGGGCGCTCGTGCAGGCCGTCGCTCAGGGCCGTGGCCTGGAGCACCTCGTGCGCAGACCCACCGACGTGGACGGTGCCGGCCTCATGGGCCTCCGGCGCGGTCCAGGGAATCGGGCCGTCGAGCGCCCAGTCGAGCTTCAGCGTCGCCGGGCCCAGGCGGTAGCGGCGCAGCGCGCGGGCATACCTCGCCGGCAACGCATCGCCCGCGAGGCGAGCGAGCGCTCCGGGCATCACGTCGGCGATCACGAGCGGCGCGGCGAGCCGCTCACCGCCGGCGAGCTCCACGCCCACGACGCGGTTGCGCTCGACGGCGAGCTTCGTGACCCGCGCGCCCGTGCGCACCGCGCCGCCCAGCTCACGCAGGTGGGAGACGAGCGCGTCGGCGAGCCTGCCGGCTCCACCTTCGGGGCTGGGCCAGCCGGCGCCGTGACCGAGCAGGTTCATGTAGGCCGCGGCGATCGCACTGCCCCTGCCGGCTGGGGGCACATCGGAGTGCAGCGCCGACCCGTACAGCCACGCGCGTGAGCCGTCGCCCTCGAACATCCCCTCGCCGAGCTCCTGCGCGCCCATTCCCAGCAGCCGCGCGAAGTCGAGCATCCCGCGCGGACCCAGCCCCGCCGCCAGGCGCAGCGCGCCGCGGACCGGCGGAAAGCCGCCGAGCATCGTGTCGCGCAGCGCATCGAAGTGGCGCACGAGCGGCGCGGCGAACGCGCGCCAGCGCTCACCGTCACCGGCTTGGATCCGATCGAGGCTCGCGGCCGTGCGGTCGAGGTCGCGGTACAGAGCGACGGCGCGGCCGTCGGGCAGCGGGTGCGCCAGACACGCCGCCGGATGGATCCAGCGCAGGCCGTGGCGCTCGAGCCCCATCGAGGCGAACACGGGCGAGGCGGCGCCCGCCGGATACACCGAGGAGAACGTGTCGTGACGAAACCCGGGGAGCGTCAGCTCCTCGGTCGCCACCGCGCCGCCGGGGCGATCATTGGCCTCCAACACAAGCACCTGCCGACCAGACCGTGCCAGCTCGATCGCCGCGGCGAGCCCGTTGGGACCGGACCCGACGACCAAAGCGTCGTAGCTCATGCGACAGACCCGACTACCAAAGCGTCGTAGCTCATGCGAACATAATGCCCGCGATGCGCCACACGAGCTCGATCGCGGAGCGCTGCAAGAGCTGTCGAAGGACCACCGCCGCACGCGCCCCGACCGGAGCTGAACCGTGAAGATCCAGTTCTGCGGCGTGCGGGGATCGACCCCCGCGGTGAGCGTGGCCGCCGAGAGCACGGTGCTCGAGCTGTAACTACCGCAGCACGACGGCCGTGGCTGTGGCCTTGGCCCGCTTGGCGGCATACATGGCGCGGTCGGCCTCGACGAGCACCTGCTCAGCGCTTGCGGTCTGTTGGTCGATCATGGCCACGCCGACGCTGCCGGAGGGATGAGCCACGGCGTCGCCGACATCGACGCTGCACGCGGCGATCACACGGGCAAGGCTCTCCGCGACGAGGACCGTGCCGTGCTCGTCGGCATGCGGCAGCAGCACCGCAAACTCGTCGCCCCCCAGGCGAGCCACCAGGTCTGTTTCCCGCAGGCGCCGGGTGAGTGCCGTGGCGACGGCCTTGAGCGCGTCGTCGCCGACCTTGTGGCCGTGCAGGTCGTTGATCTGCTTGAAGGCGTCGAGGTCCACCACCATCACCGCGGCGTGCTCGCCGTAGCGCCGGCAGCGAGCCACCTGCAACTTGAGGTCGTGCTCGAAGAGCCTGCGGTTGCGCAGGCCGGTGAGGGGGTCGTGGTCGGCGAGATGACGTAGGTGCTCCTCCAGGCGCTTGCGCTCGGAGATGTCCTGCAGCTGAGCGATGAAGTGCACGGGCGCGGCCCCCCCGTCACGCACGAGCGAGATCGACAGAATCGCCGACATGATCTCGCCGGCGGCGTTGAAGTAGCGCTTCTCGGTCTGAAACGCCGGAATGCCTCCGGCCAGCAGCCGCGCTTGCTGCGCCACATCGTTGTCGACGTCATCGGGATGCGTGATCTCGGCAAACCGCTGGCCGATGAGCTCCTCTGTCGTGTAGCCCGTGATCTCGCACAGCGCGCGATTGACGAGCGTCCAGCGGCCGTCCAAGTCCATCAACCCCATCCCGATCGGCGCGCGTTCGAACACCTGCTCAAAGTCATCGTGGGACGATCTTGCAATCTCGTCCGCCGCTCGGCGCGCGGTGATATCGAGAATCACGGCCACCCCGCCGGCGACGGGGGAGGGTCGGCCCGCGCGAGCAGGAATGTCCTCCAAGGGCAGCGGTCCCACGTCGACCATCAGGGTCCGGCTGTCATCGGCACCCGAGATCTCCCTCGAGCGCGTCTCACCCTCGAGCGCCGAGCGACACAGCGGCTCGATCAGCTTCCACAGGCTTTCCGGGAAGGCGTCCCCGACGAACGCTCCGGCGATGCAGAGCGCCGACTCGCTGCCCGCATCGTGCTCAAACGTCTGGCCCGCGGCCAGGATGAAGCGAAGCTCGCGATCGAAGACGAGCATCCTCGCCCCCGGCAGCTCGTGAAGAGCCGCCACCGCAGTATTATCGGCGCTCACAGCCACCCGCTCCGTTCTCGGCCCAGTTCTCGAGGAACTTCTCGGTGGCGGCCACATCGAGCGGGCGGGCGTAGAGGAAGCCTTGTCCTGAGTCGCATTGCTCGTCCTGCAGGAGCGTCAGCTCTTGGGGTTGCTCGATGCCCTCGGCGAGCGTCTCGATCGAGAGGGCCTTGCCGAGCTGCACGAGGGTGTGGAGGAGGGTCTCGCCCTCCTGATTGTCGTTCAGGCCGGAGATGAACGAGCGGTCGATCTTCAGCGCGTCGACGGGGAACTTCTGGAGGTGAGCCAACGATGAGTAGCCCGTCCCGAAGTCGTCGATCGCGATCCGAACACCGAGTCCCTTGATTGAGGTGAGCCGGCGTGCGGTCTCATCGGCGTCGCGCATCAGCGTCGTCTCGGTGAGCTCGAGGGTGAGCGCGCTCGGCTCCAGTCCGCTGTGTGCGAGCGCGTCGCGCACGTCGATCACGAACTCGTCGGTATCGAGCTGGCGCGCGGACACGTTGACGGCCATGCCGATCGGATACCCGGCCTCGCGCCACGCGGCGCCCTGCCGGCACGCCTGCTCCAGCACCCACTTCCCGATCTCGGTGATCAGGCCGGTCTCCTCGAGCAGCGGGATGAAGTCATCAGGTTGAACGACCCCCCGTGTGGGGCTGTTCCAGCGGATCAGCGCCTCCAGTCCGGTGGGGCTCATGTCGCGCAGGTCGAACGTCGGCTGGTAGACGAGCAGGAACTCGTCGTTCTCCAGAGCGACGCGTAGGTCCATCTCGAGCTCCATCCGGCGTTGGACGGTGTCCTGCATCCCGACCTCGAATAGGGCATGGCGGTTGCGTCCGTCCCACTTCGCGCGGTACATGGCGATATCCGCGTCGCGCAGCAGATCCCCGGCCAAGAGCCGGTCGCCCGCCGCGATCCCGACGCTCGCCGTCACGCTCACGGTGGTTGCGTCATCTCCTGCTCCGAGCGTGAACGGTTGCTTGAGCGCTTCCAGCAGCCGGTCCGCGATCATCTCGGGGCCCGCCGCGAGCGACAGCTCTTCGGCGATCACGACGAACTCGTCGCCCCCAAGGCGCCCGAGCGTGTCGGTGGCACGCACGGCGCCGTCCAGTCTCGCGGCGACCGCTTGCAGGAGCTCGTCGCCGGCGGCGTGGCCGAGCGTGTCGTTGATGCTCTTGAAGTTATCCAGGTCGACGAACAGCGCGGCCACCGGCGTATGGTGACGGCGCGAGCGCACCAGCATCTGCTCGATCCGGTCCAGGATCAGCGTGCGGTTGGGGAGCCCGGTCAACGAATCGTGAGTCGCCATGAACGCGAGCTCCTCCTGCCGGCGCGTGAGCTCTGAGTGGGCGACCTGGCGCTCGGTCTCAAACGACTCGCACATACGAACCAGGGTCACGTTGAGGCTGCGCTGCAACATCGACAGCGCCTGCGCGAGCACCTCCCGGGAGAGATCGAGCTGCGCGGCGGTTTCGCGCACCACGTCCTCCGCGGCGTCACACCAGCGCAGGCAGCGCTTGGTGACCTCGTTCAGCGGCGCCGCGCGCTGGGCCGCGAGCTGGCCAAAGATATGCCAGGACTCCTGCCCGACCTCACGAGCGACCTCGGGGCCCTCGCCCGCCATCCACCTGGCGACCGCGACCGTGGAGACCGTCCCCACCCGCGCGAAGCTCTCCTCGACCAGCTCGTCGAGCACGTGGCCCGACTGCGTGGTACGCAACACCATGCCGCTGACAACATCGTCCGTTCGCGCCCTCAGCGCCTCCCCGAGACGACGAAGATCCTCGGTGTGCTCCACCGGAATGGTCAACGATTGCGTCGTGCCCGCCTCAGCGACGGGCTGGCTCAGGTCTGAAACCGACATTGCCAACCAATCGGCGCCAGGCGCCAACTCCTTGAGCCGGCGCTGAGCGGCCCCTCGCGCCCAAGCCCGGTACGGTGGTGTGAAGGCCCAAAAGTACGACACAAATCGCCCGCTTCGGGCAGGTCGATGGCACCGTGGGTGACATGTGCGTATGGCCTTTCGGATATTACCTACATCGTTCGTCCAGAACCCCTGGACATCGTCTCGCCACAGTGCAATCTTGCCCTCGTCATCCACCGCATATTCACCAACGAGGAACGACTAAGTCAGGAGACCGTTACATGCAATTGCTTCAAGCACCCAGGCATTCATTGCAACACGTTTCATCACCCCAATACATCCCAGACTGGCGGAGCATCGAGCTGTCCGCACAAGACGGACCGGAGGAGACGGCGAGCCGCCATGATGCGCAGATGCTCACCGCGCGCGCTGTACCCGTCGACCCATACACGGCATGGCTCGAGGAGCGCGAAGCGGACCGCCGCTCCTCGGTTCTGCTGCAGGATGCATCACATGGACAGGCGTGGTTCTCGAGCTAGCCTAAAGGCCGCCGCGACGATGCGCGTGCGTTGCGGCTCGCTCATCCGTACGTGCCGCGCGGGACCACGGCGATGGCGGCGGGCGGAGCCGTGCCAGTGGCGCGAGCATCACGATCAGGCGAGGAAGTCGACGATCGCCCGTGAGAACCGCGGGTCGCCGAGCGCTTCGATGTGGTTGCCCGACAGCCTCTGCAGCACGGCGTTCGGGATCGCCTCGACGAGAACCTCCGGACGCACTGCCATCGGGTCCTCCGCGCCAGCGAGGAGGAGCGTCGGGGCGGAGATACGATCGAGCGCGACACCACCCCGATAGACCGCCCTGGCCTGCGCGACGAGCGCCTCCCGGTCGGCGCCCAGAGCATCCGCCAGCGCCCGGAATGCCGCGGCCTCGGGACCTGTGATGCTCGCCGGGTCAGCAGCGCTGAGCGCCTCGACGATCGACTCGTTGGAGACCGCGCGCCGGTCGACGCCCCCACACTCGACCACGCCCGCGCCGACACCCCCCACGACCAGCCGCCGCACCCGCTCCTCCCCGCTGCTGAGGATCAACGCGACGACCGCCCCCATCGAATAGCCAACAAGATCGACCCGCGGCGCGCCGATCTCATCGAACAGCCCGGCGAGATCGCGCGCCATGCGCTGCTCCCCATAGCGAGCCGGGTCATGCGGCTTCTCAGACCGACCGTGACCCCTGGCGTCCGGGGCGAGCACCCTACGCCCCGCAGCCGTCAATGCATCAACGACACCGGTCGCGACCCAATTTGCCTGCGCGTCGGCGACGAAGCCGTGGTGCAAGACGACGGGCGGCAGCACCGCCGACCCCTCACCCCATTCGTGGTAGGCGATCTCGACCCCGTCCCAGCTATCGAAGCACCGCATCGCAGCTCACGCTACAGCGTGCCGGCGATCAGTTACAAACACCACAGTGCCCTACGGCGCAGCGGCACGCAGACGAGATCGGACCGGCGCGTCGCGGGCCCCAGCGGCGCACCCACTCGCGTGCCACGACCTCCGTCCGGTCACCCATGCCGCCCGGCCAGCAGCCGCTGAACATCGCCGACACCAGCCGGTCCGTATCGGACTCGGCTCTGCTCGAGACCGACTCGATGTGTGCGGCGATTCCCGGATCGCGACGATCGGGGTGGGCGGGTCCCATGACACCCGTATCGACCCGCTCCCGTCGCGGCATTAGCGCTCAGCCAGACTCCGGCGCCTCACCGACTCGCGGCAAGGCGCCGATAGACCTGGTCACGCGTCAGGCGGTCTGCGGAACCCGCGCGATGCTTTCCTGGTAGAGCGCCATCTGCTGCGCCACCCCATCGTTGGTGAAGCCCTCGACGATGCGCAGGTCCTCCACGATCAGACTCGCGTCCGCGAGGGTGCGCCGAAACTCCTCGCTGGCGCGCGCGGCGGAGAGTTGCTCGGCGGAGCCGTGCAGCTCGATGTAACCGGCCAGGTTCGCGTTGGGATCGAGCAGGACGACATTGAACTGCTCGATGCGTCCCTCTTGCTGCAAGCGCCCATAGAGTCCGATCGACTCGTTGAACACCTCCAGGCCACGCTCCTCGCGTCCACGAACAGTGCTACCCCAGCCAATGAACAGCATACGGTCGGCCATGCCGACCTCCCTTCCTAACGGCCCGGCCCGTCGCTGGGCCTGTCGATGGGAACCTACCACTCGCGATAAAACAGGGCGCGCACCCCAATGGACGGCCCGCGCTCTGTTGTCGTTCGACGTAGCGGACCCGATCCTTCGAGTAGCTTGCACGCGGTACGTGCGTCGGGGGAGATACAGGCGCCGCCCGTTCTCCGCTTCGTTCCATAGTCAAGCGATACTTCTATCTTCTATCCTGAGTATGCCTGCGCCGACGATCGACGAACTGCTCTTGGCCGACGACGGCGAGCGCTGGACGAAGCTCGGCTTCACGATCTCAGACGGATGTTGTGAGCTCGGCGAGGTGCGCCTACGGTTCCTCGCCGACGCGTCCGCGCGGGGCATCGTCGGCTGGTCGCTGCGCGATCTCGCCGGCGTCGAGCTCGACGGGCTCCCCACGACCATCTCCAAACAGCCGCCGCCGCGCGCCGCACCGACCCACCCGAACGGCGTCGTCGCGATCGACCACATCGTCGCGTTCTCGCCGTCCCTGGACCGAAGTATCCACGCGCTCGAAGGCGCGGGCTTGGACCTACGCCGGATTCGCGAGCAGCCCACCCCCGCCGGCGCGCCGCGTCAGGCATTCTTCCGACTCGGCGCCGAGATCCTCGAGCTGGTCCAGGAGCCCCACGACGTGGTGCGGCGCACGGGCGGCCACGACCGTCCAGCGCGCTTCTGGGGCCTCGCGGTACGCGTCGCGAACCTCGAGCAGACGGTGAAACTACTCGCCGCGCACGCCGGCCCGATCCGCCCCGCAATCCAAACAGGCCGGCGCATCTCCACCGTGCGCCGCACGGCCGGCCTCGCGGTTCCACTCGCGCTGATGAGCGCCCCCGCAGAGAGATAGCGGAAGCCCAAAGAACACTCATGAGCCAGGAGTATCGGTCCGGCTGTCTGGCAGCTCACCATGAGCGGCCTCAAGATCGTGGAGATCAACGAGGTCACGCTCGCGACCGGCGATTCGCTTGAGCGCGACAAGGTCGGCCAGCGAGCAGATCAGTGCCTCCACGCCGTCGACACGGCGTGTCTCCGCGCGGGCGGACAGCTCGGCGAAGCTGAGCGGCGGCAATCGCTCCGCGAGCAGGTCAAGCTCGCCATGAGGTGTCACGAGATGGATCGTCCTTCCGGGCGCAACGGCGTCGTCCGGCACCGGCGATCCATCCGGGCGGGTGGCCGGCCACTCGGCGATCAAGGCTCGCAGCCGCTCGAGATTCTCGGGCTCCGGGGCGAGGATCACATCGACATCGCGGGTGGCACGAACAACTCCGTGGCGGATCAGCGCAATCCCGCCGATGAGTACGTAACGCACGCCCACGCGGTTGAGATCACCGAGGATCTGCCCGAAACCGCTCATCCCGGTGTGCGAACGGGCGCGGCGAGCTCCATCGCACTCCGACTCAGGGCAATACCCTCCGCGAGCAGCTCGTCTGGGTCGCGAGCAGCATCGCGAATGAGGCGGTAACGGCGCCACGCCTCGCCCGCCGCGACATCCTCGCCGGACGCTTCGGCCCCACGAGCCGCCCGGGAGGCCTCATCCAATCGCCTGACAGAACGCGGATTGAGCATCGGCACGAAGCATAGAGCGCAATCCAAGTGGCGTCGATGCTCAGACGCTCGCATCCGCCCAGGAAGCAGATCCGCGAAGGGTAGCGGCGTACGATTCTCGCGGTTCGCTCGCGGCACTCCGAACCGCTACTTGGTCGATGCTGAACGCACTCTGATCGGATGGAGCGTCTCCCCAAAGCGGGAGGGCCATATCAGCAGGAAGAGTAGCCTGTATGCAGGGGTTTCGCACGGGCGGCCACCGGTGGCTCGCTGGACCTGGCCTGTCGAGATACCGCTGGTTGCCGGCAGTTTCCCGTGGGTTTTGGACCACGGATAGGGGTCGTTGTCCAAAACCGAGGCGCTTTCAGAGTCGGCGCGAGTACAATACCTCCGTTACATGAGGTACAATCCCTTCGCCATGTCGGGTACAATCCCTCCGCAAAGACACCGTGAGCGGATCATCGAGAAGCTGGTGCAGGCACGCTTGCGTACCCACGGGGGCGTCCTGCTCACGGGCCCAAAGGCAGTCGGCAAGACGACCACCGCGCGCTGCTTTGCTGCCTCAGAGGTACGCCTCGACCAAGACCGCGCAGCACTCACCGCAGCCCAGACAGACCCGCGTCTTGTGCTCGACGGCGAGCACCCACGGCTAATCGACGAGTACCAACTCGCCGCGGGGATCTGGAACGCCGTGCGGGGACGAATCGACGACCGCGGCGGCAAGGGTCTGTTCCTGCTCACCGGCTCATCGACTCCCGAGATCGAGGAGCAAAGTCATACGGGCGCGCGCAGGATCGCCGCCGTGCAGATGCGCACGATGACGCTGCTGGAGCGCGGCCTCTCGAGCGGCGCCGTTTCGGTGGGCGGACTCCTCGATGGCTCCCCCGCTGAGGCCAAGCCACACAGGCTTAGCGTAACCGAGACGATCGAGGCACTTTCGATCGGCGGATGGCCGGACAACCTCACCCTCACGCTGGCCGACGCCCTCGAAGCGAACGCCGACTACCTCGACATGATCGTCCATACGGATGTCCCTCGCGTCGACGGGGCCCGACGCGATCCCGAAGGAGTACGACGCCTGCTCGCTTCCTACGCCCGCAACGTCGCGACCAACGCGAGCCTGCGGACGATCGCTCGCGCGGCAGAGAAACCACTCGGCGAGACCACCCTGCACGACTACCTGCGCGTACTCGGGCGGCTCTTCTTGATCGAGGACCAGCCGAGCTGGAAGCCACAACTGCGTTCGCGGGTGCGGCTCGCGGCGACACCAAAGCGCCACCTCGCCGATCCCTCGCTCGCGGTCGCGGCCCTCGGCGCCACACCCCAGCGGCTGCTCGGCCCTGAGATCGAGCTCGCCGGCTTCCTCTTCGAGTCACAGGCCATCCATGACCTGCGCGTCTACGCCCAGCCACATCGCGCGGAGGTCCGCTTCTACCGCGACAATAAGGGGCTCGAGATCGACGCGATCGTCGAGGCGGCAGACGGACGCTGGCTCGCAGCAGAGATCAAGCTCGGACACCAGCGAGTGGACGAGGCAGCCCGCCACCTGCTCGCCCTCAAGGAAAAGCTCTCCCCCGCCACAAACGCCGCATGCGGCGCCCTACTCGTCATCGTCGCGGACACCCCCACCTACACACGACCAGACGGCATCCTCGTTACCTCAATCGCCTCCCTCGGCCCATGAGAAGCCGCGATGAAGAGCTCGCGGTGATCTCGCCGATTCGGCATGAGGACACCGATTACGACGAGCTGCTGATGGCAGGCGTTGACCGGGCCGAGGCACGAGAACGTGTACGTAACGACGTCGAGCGCGCACTCGAGGCCCAGCGGGCGGATGCTGCAGTCCGGGGATAGACGAAGCCGCTCAGCGCCGGTTGCGTCGGCGCGCCGCACGGACGGCCTTGCGCTTGCAGCGCGCCGCAGCGCGCTGGCCATTGCTGCTCGCAGCGATGCGGGTGACTCGACGCCAACGGCTGGCAACGTGGCCAAGTGCATGGAGCGGTCCTCCTCGTCCTCCTCCTCATCCAGGATTGCGGCTCCGCCATTCAGCGTCCGCTTGGCGAGCCCCCAGTTGCGACGGTCGCGATTGGCGGCGAGGAACTCGTCGAACACTTCCTCGGCCGCATCCGCCAGCACGCGGCTGTCCTCGCCGGCGAGGGTGCCGCGATCGGACATGAAGTAGACGAAGTCGCGTACGCACGTCGGCGTGTCTGTCAGCAGCTCGCGGTCGGCTGACACCTTGCGCGGGAAGTGCTCGAGCAGGTAGGAGTGGATGTCGTCCACAGTCCAGTGATCCAGGCGCCCATCCCCGTAGATCGCCTTCCATTCCAGCATCGTGTGCACGACGAACGGTCCTGAGCGCACGACCGGGCAGTCCGGACAGATGGCGTGCTCGCTCTCGACGTAGCGTTCGTACTCCTCGGTCAGCTCCGCGATCACACGCATACAGCGATCGGTATCGTCGGCGTAGTCCACCGCGAGCCGCGCAAACCTCCGCGAGCCCTGCGGTCCACCGCCAGAGGCGCGCCGATCCTCGACTCGGATGTCGCTCGTGGGCACCTCGACCTGGCTTTGCCGACGCCGGCCGATCATGCACTCAACTTCCTGCGTTTGGCGAGCGAAGCGTCCCACTCAGGTGCGATATCCGCAAGCAGCTCAGGCGGAACCGGCAGCCCGTGCCTCGGTTCACTCATCTACGCCCTTGCCGGCAACGCAGACCGGATAGCGCACGTCCGGCTCGGCGGTGAGCACTCCCTCAAGGAGGATCTCGTGCTCCCAGTCATCGCCGAAGTCATAGGTGTATCGAATCCGCTCCCTCGCCCGCTTGAGCAGCTGACCGAGCGTCACCTTGCGCTCATCCTTATGCCCCAACTCCCGATCCGCCAGCCCATACCTGCGAGCGCCGTCCGCGAAGACGTGCATGTGGTAGTTCTCCCAGCCCATCGCCGCCTGGATCACGCCGTGCAGACGGTCGAGCCGGAGGTCGGCCGGAACCAGCAGTCGCCGCCAGACTGGTGGCTTTGACACCCCCAGGAGGCTGAGCTTCACCTGTAGGACAGAATCTCTCTGGCTCGGCTCGCCCGCGGCGCGACGCATCCACCATGACCCAAGCTCGGTCAACGTCACGCGCTCCTCATTTCGCCGCAGCGCGCCGAGGTGCTCGAGTACTTCCAGCGCGTGGAGCACGTCGCGGTCGTTCAGCTTGCGCCACAACGTCCGGTGCTGCTCGGGCGCGTCCTCCAGGAAATAGAGCACTGTCACCGCCTCCCAGGCCAGCTCGCAAGCCCGCGCGACGTCGATGCTCCCGCCCCGTTGGTGAAGTTCCTCGAACAGGGCGCCGATCGCCTCCCGGAAGTGACAGTGCATCAGCGACTCCGCCCACCCGGGCGGACACAAGACCTCGCCAAGCTGAGGAAACGCCTCCAACATCGCCGCCCACAGCTCGAGCGGACGATCGAGCAGCGGGATGTTCTTCTTCACCGGGACCAGCCGCCCCTTGTTCACGCGCACCAGACGGCACGCCTTCGCCCACTCCACGATCGCCGTGAGCTCGGGCAGCTCAGCACTGCTCATGATCCGTGCGCTCGCGTTCTGCTGGCTGGGCAGATCACCGGCGTCGAGCAGGACCACCAGCTCGCGGACATCTGCGAGGCGCACCCTTCCTGTCTGCGTGAGCGCTCGTCCCTCTTCCACCCATACAAGCAACGACCGCACCTGTTCGGCCGGACGCGACCGGCCGGCCGCGAGAACAAGCTCACCATCCACCGGCCCGCTCACCACCCCCTGATCATGAATCTCGGGTTCAGGCGGCATGACCACTCAAGCTACACACTCCCGCGGATGGACAGCGCACAGCTCGCGCCGCCGCGCGGGAGCTGCGGGACGGCGAACTCACCGGCTTCGTGAAGCGTCCGCGCTCGGCATTGAAATCGAACTCAAGACACCACGATTCCGCGTCATGATCGGCCTGACTTCGATGCCCTTGGATGCCCAGGAGCTCGATGATGCTCCCCCAGGGCAATGTTGCAACGCCGCGTTGCAACATTGCCTCGGTCCACGCGCGGGAAAGGTCGCGCATGTAGCTCAGGTTCCTGACCGAGAAGCCAGTGGTGTGGGCGGGCGGGCACTTAAACTTCCACAAACAGCTGCAGGCAAGCTAACTCACCGCGGGTCACCACCCGCCCGGTGGCGTAGCCAGGAACTCAACCCACCTCCATATATCCCGCCCCGTCACCCTACAGGTCTTACAACCACCAGCGGGATCGGGCGCGCCGTCCCTGCCTGATACGCGTCGTAGCGCCCGTGGTTCTTCTCGTTGACTAGTTCACAGCCGCAAGCACATCGTTGACCGTTCACGGTGAGGGATCACCGCGAGCACATCGTTTACCGGGTGGGTGTGTGGTTGCGCGGGCGTTTCCTGGAACGGAGCCGTAGGCGTAGTG
>Ga0182024_10010317_pt1 | contig 19047 bp, 17 predicted proteins | sample P32metaG_FD_120480 | JGI IMG/M metagenome (GOLD analysis project Ga0182024, IMG submission 120480) | Permafrost microbial communities from Stordalen Mire, Sweden - P3-2 metaG (Illumina Assembly) | ecosystem: Environmental > Terrestrial > Soil > Wetlands > Permafrost | place: Sweden: Stordalen... | reverse complement strand
TGTTGGGCTGATCGGTATAGCTCATGCCGCCATAGATATTGTCGTCTTGTTCCCAGAAGCGGCGCTTCATCTGAAGGCCGATCTTGGCCGCGGCGCTGTAAGGCAACTGATTGATCGCCGTCTTCATCTTGCCCGACACATTCATGGGGATCTGCGACAGGATCGAGGCGGGGATAGTGCAGACGCACCAGTCGGCCGAGGCTTTCCTGGGCGCGCCGCCTTTTTGTGAATCGACGTAGGTCGCGATGACGGTTTTGTCGTCCTGATGGATGTCGATCACCTTGCAATTATACTGGATGAGATTGCCCAGCTCGCGCCCAAACGCTTTGCCGATCATCCCCATGCCGCCCTTGGGCTGGAAGATCGGAGTCTGGGATTCAAAACCCTGGCCGCGCCCCACCGCCTGCCACATCTGCGAAGACAGGACCAGCGACAGCGAATCGGGTTCGGAATAAACCGGCAGCGAATTGATCCCGCCGCCTTCGGCCACTTGCGGCCCGCGCAGCCGGGAAGACGCCGCGCCCTTCCCATATTGCATATTGGCGTCGAGCGCGCCCCAGCGGCGCAACGCCTCGATCAGCATCTCCTTGTCTTCCTTGGAGACCGCCTGGTCGAGCGCGCTTTGCTGGGTGCATTTGGCCAGGAGTTCGGCGACATGGCCCTGGAAATCGCCCATCACTTCGCGATAGCGCCGTGGCTTGCCGCCATAAGCCTGGGTGTTGTGGACCCAGGCGTTGTAATTCACTTGGGTGAAGGGCTCGAGCGCCACATTCAGCCGGCTGCAATAATGCAGGATGCCTTGATGGTGATAGGGCAGCCGCCACGGCCCGGGATTGAAATACTGGCCGGGCGCGAATTGCACTTGCTGGGTGGCGCCACCCAATTCGGTGTAGCTGTCGCCGCCATAGAGCGACCAGTTCCGCCCGCCCGGCCGGTTGTTGTATTCCAGCACGGTCACCTTGTAGCCGGCGTCGCGCAATTCCAGCGCCGCCACCATGCCGGCGATGCCCGCGCCCAGAATCAGGACCGATGCACCCGGCCGCGGATTGCCCAGCTTGGGCGGACCCGCATAACCGGACTCCTGCGCGAAGCCCAATCCGGTCATGGCGTTGTACATGGCGGTCGAGCCCGCCACCGTGCCGATCATCCTCAACAAAGACCGGCGGCTGACCGCCTTGGATTCCGATTCCGCGTTGCTCATCTTTCCCCCTATCGCTCTCATGCGCCGGCGGGGCACGAGGCTTTGGTCACTTTTACCCCGGTTTCATCGCCAAATTTTGTCATTTCATGGCAACGTGAGTTCCATGCGGAATCATTTGCGATACGGGGTAAATTCTTACGTGCGCGGCAACATCAATAGGTGGTCCGCTCCTCGACATGCTTTTCCACCGCCGCGCGCGTAACCCAAAGGGTGCGAAGCTTGCGCTGGGCGACGAATTGAAGCTGGTCGTTATTGTGCTTGGAACCCGGCTGGCTGGAATCGCCGTAGGACATCACGCCCATCGCCTTGATGGGTTTTGAGAACTCCACCATCGAGACCCAGGTCTCGCCCGCCAGCGGCGTGCGTTCGCCATTCTTCATCGGGCCCCAGGTGATGGTGCGGAAGATGCCCAGATTGCCGAAGCCGCCATTGGCGGGAAGATTCACATCGCCGATATGGAAGCGCGAGACCTCGCCATAGGGACGGTCCACCGCGCCATAGCGCTTGATGGTCTCGGCCACCGCCTGCTTGAAGGTGGCAAGCGCCACCCCCGGATCCTTGATGCCGCGCGGGGTGGCGATGGGATCGGAGGCCTGCCATTTCTCGGCGAAATTCTTTTCGTCCGACATCCCCTCGCCGGCGAAGATCTGCACCCAGGTTTCAAACAGAAGCGCGCCGCGAGAGTCGGGATTATATTGATGATCCCAATTCCTCAGCACATTCACCCCCGCCTGCACATCCGGGTCGGACGACGTACCCACCGCTTCCAGCAAATCGGGCATCATCCGGTCGGCGAGAAGCGCGCGGGTGGTGTGCTTGAGGCGGACGAAATCGTCGTAGGAAATCTTGCCCGAATCCGCCATCAGATGCAGCGACTGCTCATTGCGCATGGAAAGCGGACCTTCCACCGCGATAGTGGGCGGGTAATTGGCATAATGGATCGCTTGCGGCCAGGTCGAAGTCCAGGGCGGATCGTTGGTGTTCTGGACAAAACCGGATGGTGGATTGGCGACGTGCGGAATCTCGTCGAAACTCATCACGTCACCGCTGTTCCACAAGGTCGCTGATGTGTCGCCCGGCACCAGACCTTTCCAATAGGCGAAGTCGCCTTTGCTGTGCTTGGGCAGGATGCCGTTATCCACATAGAGGATATGACCCTCGCGGTCGGCATAGACGATGTTGAAAGTGGGGACCTGCATCTCCTTGAAGGCGGCGATCGCCTGGTCATAATTCTTCGCCATCCCCAGGTCCCAATATTCCTTGAGCGCGCCGGGCCGGTCCAAGCCCGCCACGCGCAGCGCCACATCCAGGCCGGCCTTGGTGGTGAAGACCGGACCTTGCACGGTCGAACGGATGGTGAAGTTCTCGGTCTTCATCGTGCCGTCGGGCTGCAGCACTTTGTAGCTCGCCGGGCGTGTCTGGAACGGCATCACCTTGCCGTCGAACATGTAGCCACCTTGTGCTTCCGTGAGCTTGTAGATGGTCGCGCCCAGGATGGTGTTGACGGTGTTGGTGAAGCCGTGGCGATCGTCAAAATCGAAGCGCAGCATGGGCAGGCCGATCTGGGTCGCGCCATACATATGGATGCCGGGGCCCTCCAGGCCCGCTTCATAATAGGTGAAAAAGCTGGGCGCCCAAGGCAGATGCGGATTGGCCAGGAACATGGTGTTGCCGCTTTTGGATTTGGCCGGCGCCACTGCCCAGGCATTGGAGCCGCCCACGTCATGGGTGTCCTTGATGTTCTGGACCTGCTCCAACGACGTCACATAAATGTAATTGACCAGCCGGTGGGCGTGGGCGAGCACATCCACGCCGGTGAGCGGCAGGACCTTCAGCACCGCAGGATCGATATTGGCGGCATTCTTGCGCGCCGAATCCGTCATGCCCTGGGCGAAGGCATCCAGGTCCCTGCGGAACTGCGGGGTCTGTTGGGCATACCACTGTCTGGCGCGCTCATAGATGCCGTTCGAGATCACCCAGCGGTCCGACTCGGCATAATCGGGGCCCCAATATTCCGCGGCGCGCCCTTGCGCCTGGCCGTAAAGCCGCAAGACCAGATTGGCGTGGCTTTTCACTTGCGCCCAGCCGAAGCCGTAGAAAACACCGGCCTCATTCTTGCCGAAGACATGCGGCACGCCGAACGTGTCCCACAGAATCTCGCCATGAGGCATGGCGTCCGCTTGCGCCGCCCTGGCTGGCGCGGGCTTGGCGGGTGCGGCCAGGGCCGGCAGCACCAAAAAGACCAGCACGCATTTCCAGGAAAGCCGCATCTGATTCCCCCGATATTTGCGACAAGTATGTCGTGAAGGCCGCGCTTCCGCCAGCCGGAGGCCGTGCCGGGCCAGCAACAGCCGCATCAATTGTCTGGCGCGAGGCCGCGGCTTATACTTGTGCCATGGTGAAACTGGCCGCCATGCTCGCCGCGTTGGTCATCACCGCTTTGTGCGGGATTACCGCGCTTTACGCGGCCAAGACCTTCCTGTTCGCCTTCGTCCATTGGCAGGTTTGGGTCGGTCTCTCCCTTTTCTTCTATGCCTCCATTTTCGCCGCGGCTTTCCGCCAGAAGCGCCGTGCGGAGCGCGCCGCGAAAGACGAACGTTCCACCCCCGGAGAGCCGCTGCGCGAGCTTTAAGCCTGTAACTTTCCCCATGTCGCCGCGAATAAATCCCTGATGTGACCGCACCAGGGGAATCCGCATGAAAGCCAGGACCATTCTGCTTTGGGTGCTGAGCGCCTATATCGCCGTGGTTTTCGTTCAATCCCTGTTCTTCAAATTCACCGGCGCACCCGAAAGCATTTATATCTTCTCCACCTTGCGCGACTGGTCGGGCATCGCTCTGTTCGAGCCGGCCGGGCGCTGGATCATCGGGCTTTGCGAACTCACCGCCTCCATCCTCCTGTTCATGCCCAGGACGCGCATTTTCGGCGCAGCGCTGGCGATCGGCATCATGACCGGCGCGATCTTCTTCCATCTTTTCAGCCCCATCGGCGTGGTGATTCTGGGCGATGGCGGCGAATTGTTCACGCTCGCCTGCGGGGTATGGATCTCGGGCTGGATCATCCTGGCGCTTTCGCGCGACGATATCCGCGCTTGGATCGCATTCGCCCGCGGTGGATTTAAGCCCGAACTGGCGGCACATCGCCCGTAGGCCGCGATTTCGCCCTGGCCGAAAATGCGCCTGTCAATACCGCCCTGCTACGGATTTGTCCCGGCCCTCGCGAGGCGCATGTTCGGCGCGTCCCGTCTGCCGGAGGCGTTCATGTCGAGTTCATCCAGCAAAGTGTATTTTGCCAGTGACATGACAGGTACACGTGCGGTGCGTGACTTCTATTTCCATCTCCAGACACCCGACGGGCTGGAACCGGCCGATTTCGCGGTGTGGTGCGAAGGTCCGGAAGATGCCTTTGCCGAAGCCTGCCGCGCCATTCCCGACATCGCCGCCGAGCTGGAGCGCGAAGGCCGCGATCCCATGGATTGCCAATTCCTGATCCACAACGGCAAAGGCGATGAGATGTTCATGGTGCCTTTCTCGGAATTTATCCGCAAGGTCCCCGCCCGCGCGCGGCACTAGGGTCTAAACTATTTCGCTTTCACCAAGGCCATGAAGGCAATCCCGCTTTTGCTCAGATAGCGTTCGCGGTGGTTGAGCATATGGAAGGCGCGCTCGGGAAACGGAAATCTCACCGGCGCCAGCGCGCCAAAGCGCAGGCCCGCTTCCGCCACCAGCTCCGACAGGGCCGAAACGCCCGCGCCCTCCCTGACCGCCAGCCGCACCGCTTCGTTCGATGGCAGTTCCAGCGCGATCTTGAGGCGGCTGAGATCCGCGCCTTTTTCCGCCAAGGCGGCCTCGAAGGCCGAACGGGTGCCCGAGCCAGGCTCGCGCAAAACCCAATTCTCCTTGAGCAGATCGGTGACCGAGCGCGGCGGCTTTTTCACCCAGGGATGGCGGGCCGGCGCCACGATGGTGAGCCGGTCGCGCCCCACCAAAGTCTGCTCCAAAAGCGGATCATGGACCGCGCCCTCCACCAGCCCGATCTCGACCTTGCCCGCCGCCACCGCTTCGGCCACTTCGGCGGTGTTGCCGATCAGGGCTTTGATCGCCACATGGGGATGCCTGGCGCGGAACGCCACCAGCTTTCCCGGCAGCCAATAGCTGGCGATGGTCTGGCTTGCTATTACCGACAGGGTGCCGCGCTTGAGGCCCGCCATGTCCGACAGCGCCCGCTCCGCCGCATCCGCCTGGGCCAGGACGGCGCGGGCCTCCACCAGGAAGACGCGGCCCTCCTCGCTCAACTGGATGCGCCGTCCCACGCGATGGAACAGGGCAACACCGGACTCGTTTTCCAGCGCGGCGATGGCGGCCGACACCGCCGATTGGGTGCGATTGAGAGCCTCCGCTGCGCGGGTGACATGCTCGCGCTCGGCCACCGCCACGAACAGGCGCAATTGCTCCAAAGTCATTTTATGGCTTCGCGACTTGAGACCTAACACTGGGTTTTAAGCGAACAGTTTGACCAAGGCGAGGCTGAAGCCGGCGATGAACATCCAGGCGCAGGCCGCCAGGGCCAGGGGCTTCAAGCCTTCGCGCTTCAATTTGGCAAAATCGGTCTCAAGTCCCATCGCCGCGAGCGCCATGGAGAGAAGGAAATTGGTCAAGGTGACGATCTGGGCTTTTTCCGCCGGCGCGACGGTGATGACGCTGTTGAGCAGCATCACGGCGATGAAGCCCAGCACAAACCACGGCATCGGCGGCGCCTTGCGGTCCCCGGCGGAAAGGCCGCGCGTCTTGCGGGCGGCGGCCAGGCCCAACCCGATCACCAGAGGCGCCAGCATCATCACCCGGGTGAGCTTGGCGACAGTACCGAACTGGCCGGCGGCCGCGCCGTCCTGGAACGAGGCCGCCACCACTTGGGCGATTTCGTGGATCGAGGCGCCGCTCCACAGCCCGAAGGCGCGCGGCGACAAATGCAGAATCCCCGGCAACAGCGGATAGAGCAGCATGGCGCTGGAGCCGAACACGGTGACGCAGGCGACGGCATAGGCCACATCGGCGTCGCTGCCTTCGGTCACGGTGTTGGTGGCGATCACGGCCGAGGCGCCGCAGATCGATGTGCCCGCGCCGATCAGTTCGGCCAATTTGGCATCCACGCCCATCATCCGGCCAAGGGCCTTGGTGAAAAGAAAGGTGGCGGCCAAGGTGATGAGGATAATGCCCACGCCGACGGCGCCCACCGCCGCGACCTGGGCCAGCATCAATTGAAAACCCAGCAGGATGATCCCCAGCCTCAGGATGCGCTTGAGGCTGAAGGCGACGCCGGGTTTCGCCGCCGCGGGTGTGCCCAGGATGTTGTGGACCGTCATGCCGATGATGGTGGCCAGGATCATGGGGCTGAACGTGGCCACGCCGGGAATCTGGTGGAGCGCGAAGGCCCCCAGCGCGATCGCGCCGGTAAGGCCCAACCCCGGCAGGGCGGCGATCACGGCATCGGCGAAAGGAGATTTGGCGACGGACTGGGCGGGATCGGACATGAGGCACAATCCCACGGGATCAACCTATTAATCCAATAGATCATTTCTATTGAATTGTTCTTATTTGAAGATTGATGAGATCCTCTCTGCCCCGCGCCGGCGCCCTTGCCTGCCCCTGCCCTCGTGTTTAGAACCCAGCCATCCATGGAAGAGCTGGAAACCCGAAAAAAAGCGGCCCGCGCCTGGTTCGAAGAGCTGGCGGGCAAGATCGTTGCCGCCTTCGAAACGCTGGAAGACGGGGCCGATGCGCGGCTTTATCCCGGCACGTCCGGCCGCTTTGTCCGCACCCCCTGGACGCGTCCGCCCTCGCCTTCCGGCGAAGACCAGGGCGGCGGGACGATGGGGATGATGCGGGGGCGCCTGTTCGAGAAAGTGGGCGTGCATGTCTCGACCGTGCATGGCGCTTTCTCGCCCGAATTCGCCAAGCAGGTGAAAGGCGCCGCCGCCGATCCCCGTTTCTGGGCCTCGGGCATCAGCCTGATCGCACACATGAAGAACCCACACGTGCCGGCCGCGCACATGAACACGCGCATGATCGTCACCACGGAAAGCTGGTTTGGCGGCGGCGCCGATCTCAATCCCACCCTGGACCAGGCGCGGGCCGAGAGCCATCCCGACGCGCGCGATTTCCATGCCCGGATGAAGGCCGCCTGCGACGCCCATGACCCGGCCTGGTACGCCCAATACAAGAAATGGGCGGACGAGTATTTCTTCCTGCCGCACCGGGGCGAACCGCGTGGCGTGGACGGCATCTTCTACGACCATCACCAAAGCGGGGATTGGCAACCTGACTTCGCTTTCACCAAGGATGTGGGGCTGGCGTTCCTGGACATCTATCCCCGGCTGGTGCAGCGGCGCTGGAATGAATCCTGGACCGACGCCCAGCGCCACGAGCAGGCCAAATGGCGCGGCCGCTATGTGGAGTTCAATCTGCTCTACGACCGCGGCACCACATTCGGGCTCAAGACCGGAGGCAATGTGGAAAGCATTCTCTCCTCCATGCCGCCCATCGCGGAGTGGCCATGAAACTGGGTTCGCGCGGCTCACCTCTGGCGATGACCCAGGCGCGCCAGGTGGCGCAGGAATTGGCGCGACTTATGGGCGAAACACCGTCCATCGAGAGTTTCGTCACTTCGGGCGACCGCATCGCCGATCGCCGCTTGCAGGAGGCGGGCGGCAAGGGACTTTTCACCAAGGAGTTGGACGAAGCGCTGCTGGATCGCCGCATCGACGCGGCGGTTCATTCGCTCAAGGACCTTCCTACCTCGATGCCGGACGGCATCGCGCTTGCCGCGATCCCATCACGGGAGGATCAGCGCGATGCCTTCATCTCGCCCAAAGCGCGCGACCTGAAATCCCTGCGCCCCGGCGCCGTGGTGGGCACCGCCAGCCTCAGGCGCCAGGCCCAGGCATTGTATTTGCGGCCCGATCTCAAAGTCGTCACCTTGCGCGGCAGCGTGGAGACGCGGTTGAGACGCATCGAGGAAGGCCAGATGGACGCCACCTTCCTGGCGCTGGCGGGATTGACGCGCATGGGCCTGCAAGCTCATGCCGCATCGCTGGTTGAAGTGGAAGACATGCCGCCCGCGCCCGGCCAGGGCGCGCTTGCCATCACCTGCCGCGCCGGCGACACCAAGACATGCGATCTGCTGGCGCGCTTGAACGATCCATCGTTGGAGATCGCGATCGCCGCCGAGCGGGGATTTCTGGAAGCGCTGGATGGGTCGTGCCGCACGCCCATCGGCGCGCTGGCGCGGCTCAAGGGCGATCAACTCCGCTTTCTTGGCGAAGTGCTGACGCCGGACGGCAAAAAGCGCTGGCGGCGAAAAGAAACGGCGACGCTGGGCGCGGATGCCAAGAACGACGCGGCGCGGCTGGGCAGAAAGCTGGGCAAGGAAATCCGCGCCGAAGCCGGCGAGACTTTCATCCAAAGCCTGGAAAAACGCGGATGGTGAAGACACTTCTTTCGGTCCTGGCGGGTGAAGCCGTCTCTCCCCCACCCATCTGGCTGATGCGCCAGGCCGGGCGCTATCTGCCGGAATATCGCGCGCTTCGCGCCAAGGCGCCGGACTTTGTGCAATTCTGCCTGAATCCGGAATTGGCGACAGAGGTGACGCTGCAGCCCCTGCGCCGGTTCGGGCTCGACGCCGCCATCCTGTTCGCCGACATCTTGCTGGTGCCGCATGCCCTGGGCCAGAAACTCTGGTTTGCCGAAGGCGAAGGCCCGCGGCTCGAACCCGTCTGCGATGCCAAAGACATCGCCGCGCTTCGCTATGACGCGGAAAAGCTTTCGCCGGTGATGAAAACCATCCGCGGCGTGCGCGCCGCGCTGGGCGCCGACACCGCCTTGATCGGTTTCGCCGGCGCGCCCTGGACCGTCGCCGCCTACATGATCGAAGGCCGCGGCGGCACCGATCACGAGACCATCCGCCGCTGGGCGTGGGGTCAGCCCGAAAGTTTCGCCCGGCTGATGGACCTGCTGGTGGAAGCAACCAGCGCCTATCTCATCGCCCAGGCCGATGCCGGCGCCGAAGTGCTGCAATTGTTCGAAAGCTGGGCCGGAGCGGTGCCGGCGGGATTGTTCGAGCGCGCCGTGCTGGAACCGACATCGCGCATCGTCGCCGCGGTCAAAGCGAAACATCCCCGCCTTCCCATTATCGGCTTTCCGCGTGGCGCGGGGGCATGGCTTCCCCGCTATGCGCAGGCGACGGGAGTGGATGGCGTGGGCGTGGACCAGTCCACCGACATGGCCTCGCTCGCGCTTCCCGCCAGCACCGCCCGCCAGGGCAATCTCGATCCGGTTCTGTTGCTGGCAGGCGGAGAAGTCCTGCGCGCCGAAGCCCGGCGGCTGGTGGCGGCGATGCGCGGCAAGCCTTTCATCTTCAATCTTGGCCATGGCGTGCTGCAGCCCACGCCGCCGGACCATGTCGCCGAATTGATCGCCACTATACGCGCGGCTTGACGCGTCATCAGAAGAACAGCGCGCGACTCGCTAAGACCCGCTTTTCAAGCTGGCGCGCACTTTGGCCACCATGTCCGCGCCTACCGGCGGCGCCTGATTGCCCCAATCGTTGCGCACATAGGTGAGAAGATCGGCGAGTTGGGCGTCGTTCAGCTTCCAGGCAAAAGATGGCATGGACGGCCCGGTGGGCGCGGCCTGGGTGGACACCGCTTGGGCGCCTGCCAGCACCACACGGATCAAATTTTCGGCGCTGGATTGAAGCAGGACCGGGTTGCCGGCCAGGGGCGGGAACATCAACGCCTCGCCTTTGCCGTTGGCGCCATGACAGGCCGTGCAATTGTTCTGGTAGAGAACCTTGCCGGCGGCCACGGCGGGGTCATTGCCGGCCACCGCTGTCGGGACCGGTTCGCTCGCGGCGGGCTGATCCTTGAGATAAAGGGCGACGGCCTCAAGATCGCCGTCGGTCATTTGCGAAGTGGAGCGCTCCACCACCTCCGCCATCGGACCGGACGCGACGGCGTGGCTGTTCCAGCCGCTTTTCAGATAGGCGACAATGTCGTCCGCGCTCCAGCCGCCCACGCCACGAGGCTTGGCGCCGGTGATTTCGGGCGCGAACCAGCCTTGCAGCGAAGCGCCGGTAAGCGCCGCCGGCCCGTCCGCTCCGAAAAAGGTCTTGGCGGTGTGACAGGCGCCGCAATGACCGGGACCGTTGACCAGATAGGCGCCCCGATTCCACGCCGCCGATTTGCCTTCGGCGGGCGCAAAGCGCCCCGGCTTGAAATAGAGCCAATCCCACCCCGCCATCAGGGCGCGGATATTGAACGGAAAGCGCAGATGATCGGCCTCGACCGCGTTGTGCACCGGCACCACGGTCTTGAGATAGGCCCAAAGCGAAGCCAGATCGGCATCGCTCATCCTTGTATAGGCCGGATAGGGCATCGCCGGATAAAGGCGCTTGCCATCCGGCGTGATACCTTCGCGCACGGCGCGGCGAAAATCGGCTTCGCTCCAGCCGCCGATGCCGCTGGCGCGGTCCTGGGTGACGTTGGGCACAGTCATGTTGCCGAATGGCGTTTCAAGCACCAGGCCGCCGGCGAAAGGCTGGCCGCCCGGCGCGGTGTGGCAGCCTTGGCAATCGCCCAGGATCGCTTGATAGCGCCCGGCGGCGACCTGGTCTTGCGCCTGGGCCACGCTGCTCGCGGCAACCAGCAACAGAGCCGCCAGCGCGCCTCTCATGTCTGCACCAGGGCGCCGGGCTGCTTGAGATAGCGGTCGCGGATCGCTTCGGCCGTCCAATAAGCCAGCGCGCCAACCGTGCCGGTGGGATTCTTGCCGGCATTGTTCTGGAACGCCGATGCCCCGAGCACGAACAGATTGGAGACGTCCCAGCTCTGCAGATAGCGATTGACCGCGCTAGTCTTGGGATTGGCCCCCATGGGCGCGCCTCCGGTATTGTGGGTGGTCTGGTAAGGCACCGAATTCCAGCCTTTGCCGGCATGGCTCACCGTCAATTCCTTGGGGTTCATGCTGCGGCCGATCTTGGCCAGCTGGTCGGACATGTAGTTCGCCATGCGCAAATCATTGTCCGGGAAATCAAAGGTGACGCGCAACAGCGGCCGGCCGAAGCGGTCCTTATAGGTGGGGTCGAGATCCAGATAATTGCCCCGCACCGGATAGGACGAGCCCTGGGCGCCGATGCCCAACGTGTTCTGATAGGTCTCGGCCACGGCTTTTTTCCACTTCGATCCCCAGCGCGGCGTGCCCTGGGGCGTGGGGTGATAGCCGATCGGCCTTCCGTTGGAAGAACCGCAGCTGATGCCCGCGCCGCCCACGAAATCCAGCTTGGAATGATCGAAGGCGTCGCCGTTGAAATCGTCGATGGTGGCGGACAGCGCACCCGTGCCGATGAAGGGATTGAAGTGCTTGCCTTCGAAGATCAGCCGGGCGCCCGCTCCTTGCGTCTGGTAGCAGTAATTGCGCCCCACCGCGCCTTCGCCGCTGGCGGGATCATAAGGATGGCCGATGCCCGAGAGCAGCATCATGCGCACATTCATCAGGCCATAACCGCACAAAAGGATGATATCGCCCGGCTGCTCAAATTCCTGGCCGGCGCGATCCAGATAGGTGACGCTCTTCGCGGTCCTGCCGTCGGGATGAAGATTGATCTTCAGAACTTCGCTTTCGGTGCGGGCTTCGAAATTCTTCTTCTTCATCAGGACGGGGAGAATCGTGGTTTGCGGCGTGGCCTTGGAATAATTGGCGCAGCCGAAACGCTCGCAATAGCCGCAATAGGTGCATTGGCCCATCGAGACGCCCAGCGGATTGACATAGGGCTTGGAGAGATTGGCGGCCGGCGCGGGGAAAGGATGAAGCCCCATGTTCTTGGCCGCCTCGATGAACAGCGCCGAGGTATAGGGCATCTTCAGGGGTGGGTTGGGGTAGTCACGGTTGCGCGCGCCCTCGAAGACATTCCCGCCTTCGATCACCTGGCCGTTGAGATTGCCCGCCTTGCCGGAGGTGCCGGTGAGATATTCGAACTGGTCGAAACAATGTTCGAACTCGTCATAAGCGAGGCCCCAATCCTCAAGCTGCAATTCGCTCAGCCGGCGCGCGCCATAGCGTTTGGTCAATTGTGTCTTGAGCGCAAAATCGCTGGGGAAGTAACGCCAGACGAAACCGTTCCAATGCACGCCCGCGCCGCCCACGCCGTTGCCCGGCAGGAAGGAGCCGTAATCGCGCATCGGCAACGCCATCTGGCTGGTGCTGTTGCGCATGGTCATGGCTTCTTGCACCGGCGACAGGAACAGCTCCTTGCGCACGGCAAAGCGCAGCTCGTCGGGCATATAACCGATGTTGAAATCCGTTGCGGTGTCACGCCATGGCCCGCGCTCGATCGCCACCACATTGAGGCCGGCATCGGTCAATTCCTGCGCCAGGATGGCGCCGGTCCAACCCAGCCCCATGATCACCACATCTTTGCGCGGCAGAATCTTGGCCATGCTCAGGTCTCGCCATAGATCGAGACCGGACCCAGCGGATAAGGCACATTGTGCTTGTCCACATGGTCGCGATAGTCGTAGCGCGCGCCGGGAAAGCCCACCAGCTTCCAGCCTGCCAGGCCCTTGTTGCCGCCATAGAGCGGATCGGCGAAGAAACCTTCCATTGTGTTCTCAAGCACGAGGTTGAAGAAACCGCGCGCGCCTTGGCCATCGGCCAGCGTGAGCGCAACCTTGCCGCTCTCCAGCGATTCCAGGATTTCGTCCTGTTCCGTGACCGTGAGTTGGACAAAGCTCTTGCCGCCGTTGGCATGGAGGTATTCATCGAGTGCGCGCAGTCCGTCGCGGTAACGCCCGGCCGGCGTGAGGTCGCCTTGATAACCCTGAGTGGGAAGACCCTTGGCGAAGGGCCCCTTCATATAGAGCCGGCTCGCCTTGCCGTAGCTGCCGGCCAGTTGGCGATCGATGAAGATGGCGCAGCCCGCGTCCTTGCCGCCCACCGACAGATGGTCGGCGGGGATCAGGCGGTCCACCATGGCTTCGATGGTGGCGGCTTCGCCGGGGGTGAAGAAATACCAGCCCATGGGATTGACCGGCTTGGGCGGCTCGCCGGCGAAGGCTTCCCACGGCAGGCGGCCGGAAATCGAGCGCGCCTGGGCATGACCGGCAAAGGCCAGGATGGGAAGCGCCGAGGCGGACGCCAGGAAATGGCGGCGGCTCTGTTTTGGCCCGCGCGAGATCAAATGCCCCTCCCGATTACCGTGATCCTATGTTTCCTCAAAAACGCGCGCAAGAAGCCGTTCAATAAAGGAACATGGGTTTGCCCGCGAATTCGGCCACGCGGGGGCGATAGGCGTCGGCATCATAGAGTGCGGCCACGTCCACCCGGCGGGTGCCCTTGATGCAGGTATCCACCGGCACGCTGGTGTAGCGGCCCCCTTGGATGGCCATCATCAGCCCGCGCTTGCCCTGTTTCAGGAGCTGGACCGCCATGGCGCCGTAATTCCTGGCCACCATCTGGTCCAGCGCGTCAGGCGGCCCGGCGCGCATCAGATAGGCGAGCTTCTGGTTCATCACGCCGATGCCTGTGAGGCGCTGGATTTCCGCGCCCACCATTTCGCCGATCCCGCCCAGTTTGCGATGGCCATAGGCGTCTTCCGGCCCGGCCTCGACGATCGGGCCTTCTTTCATTTGCGCGCCTTCGGACAAAACCAGCATGGCGTAGCGCGCGGGATTGCGCGCGTGATCCTTTTTCAAAAGCGCCGCCAGTTTTTCCATGTCAAAAGGAACCTCCGCAATCAGGGTGCGGTCGGCATCGGCCAGATAGCCGGCAAGAAGCGCGGTCTCGCCGCAATTTCGGCCGAACAATTCCACCACGCCGATGCGTTCATGGCTGCCCACGGGCGTGCGCAACGCCGTGACCGCCTCCACCGAGCGCGACACGGCGGTGGAGAAACCCATGCAATAATCGGTGCCGAACACGTCATTGTCCATGGTCTTGGGGCAGGCCATCACGGCAAAGCCTTCCTGATGCAGCCGCGCCGCATAGGACAAAGTGTCGTCGCCCCCCAGCGCGACGAGCGCGTCGATCTTCAGGGCTTGCAGCACGCGCAACACGTGTGGCGTGGCGTCCACGCGATCACCCTTGCGCGGCAGGTCCTTGAGGAAGTCCGGCAGATCGGACGGCTTCATCTTGGCGGGATTGGTGCGGGAGGAATGAAGGACGGTTCCCCCGGTGCGATCGATAGTGCGCACCGCATCGTGGGTCAGCGGCATCAGATGGCGCGCGCCGTCTTTCGGATCGTTGGGATTGTAGCAAAGCGGTCCGGCCCAGCCGCGGCGAAAGCCCAAGACTTCCCAACCTTCGCTCAGAGCGCTTTCGGTGATCGCCTTGATGCAGGGATTGAGCCCCGGCACATCGCCGCCGCCCGTGAGAACCGCAATCCGCATTGTCCCTCCTATGGCCGCGCGGGTATCAGCATAACGCGCTTTTCCGCCACGCTTTCCACCTTGGCGCGGGAATAAAAGATGGGAAAATATTTGCCGTCGGACCACAGCGCATAAAGGTCGCGATAATGAGGATCGTTGATGTCGCCGGACTGGCCGGGATTGTTCAGGCCCACGGAATTGTCCCAATCCTCGCTATCCATCACGATCTTGAACGAGCCGCCCGCACCTTGATTGTCGGTGCCGCCGGTGGCGTCGATGGTGTAGCTGTCGCCGCCGCGCGGTGCATGACCCACGTCATATTCGTCTTCCAGATCCGGCCTTACCGCGGTCGAGAAAGGGCTCAAGATTCGCGCATAGTGATAAGCGCCGAGTTTCCAGCCCTCGATGTCGGGACCGAGGCGCCTGGTCAACTCCGCCACGGCTTCACTGAGACTTTTGATCAAAAGCGCATTGCGTCCGGCGATGGGATCGGCGCCGAAGCGGCCGTCGGGGGCCTGCATCCAGGCGATGATGCGCGCCATGGCCGGGGTGCCGAGATAGGCGCGGGCATTTTCCGGCACCACCGCCTCGCGCACATTGGCGATCAACCTTCGCTGGAACATCTCATAGATGCCGGCGGCGGCGGAATTCTTGTCCAGCATGAAATTCCAGGCCAGCAGCCGCTCCGCCGCGCGCTTCGCCACAGGATCGGCGATGTCGAGATCGCGGAGCAGCGGCACGATGCTGCGCGCGGGAATCGAGAGCGTGCTGTTCTGCAATTGCGTCATGTCGGCGACGGTGAATTTCCGGCCCGAGCCCAGCATTTCGGCCACGCTTTGGGCGCGGTAAGGATCGGTCCAGACATAATGCAGCGCCTGTTTGTAGGGCCAGCCACGGGGAATCTGGAATTCGTTGGAGGTGTTGTAATAGCCCTTGTCGGGATTCTTCACATGGGGAAGTTGCTTGATGGGCAGAAAGCCGTTCCATTCATAGCGGCCATCGCCCGGCACCGGCACCAGCCCGCTCCAGTTCGGGCGATTGGGGGCGATGCCCACCGCCTGATAGCCGATAGTCCCGCTCCTGTCGGCCCACACCATATTCTCGGCCGGGATGCGGCTGTAGCTGCAGGCCTCGACGAATTCATCCCAACTCTTGGACTGATCCATGCGCAGGCTGGCGAGATAGGGCGCCGATCCCGTCTCAAGCCACGCCGCGCGCACCGCATAGGCTTTGTGATGGGCGGTATCCTCGAACACCACCGGACCATGACGGGTGTATTTGAGCGTCACGTCGCGGGACGCTTCGCCTTTGACCGGGATGCTTTCATGGGTCACCCGCATGGTTTCCCAGCCATTCTTGTATCGGTATTGCAATGGGTTGGCGGGATTGGTGTCATAGACATAAAGATCCTCGCCATCGGTGCCAAAAATGGTGAGGCCCCAGGAACCCAAATTGTTGTGACCGACGGAGACGCCCGGCAGCGCCGGTTCGCCCGCGCCGATCACGTCCCAGCCGGGCGCGTTCAGATGCACCCAATAGCGCAGCGACGGTGCTTCCTGCACCCGATGCGGATCGTTCATCAGCATGGGATAGCCGCTCATGGTGAGCTTGCCCGACACGGTCCAATTGTTGCTGCCGATATCCTCGCGCCTTTCGCTTTGCGCGAGCGGCGAAGTGATATCGGTGTCGAGCCGGGCCACCGATTTCGGATTGCGATACTGCGGCAAAAGCTCGTCGGCCTTGAAAGTCAAAGGCGTGCGGAAGGCGCGGAAGATTCCCAATATGTCGTTGGAGAGAAGCGAGGTGTCGATGGCGGGGTCAATCGTGAGGTCGGGATCGGCGGGCTGGAAATATTCGACGTCCTTGACCTTATCGGCGCCCAGCGTCTTGACCGCCAAGGCCATGTTGATTTCGCTCTCGACATTGCCCAGAAGCCCGTTGAAGCGCGAGACCACCACTTGGGGCGTCCATTTGCCGGGCTTGATGCCCAGCATCGCGAATTCCGGCGTGAGCAGCGCGGGATTGCGCGCCGTCTCTTCGACATAGGCGTTGATACCCTCGACAAAGGCGTTGATGATCAAGGCGCCGTGCGGGTGATACCAGTTCAGTTCCTTGGTGAGGTCGCCACGGTACATAAAAAGGCGGTTGCCCGTATCGCGCTCGACTTCCTGGGGCCCCAGAATCTCAGCCACCGTGCCGGTCGCCTGCCGGCGCCACATCTCCAGCTGGAACAGCCGGTCGTGCGCCACATTGTAGCCCTGGGCGAAAAACAGGTCATGCTCGTCCTTGGCATAGATATGAGCGATGCCCCAATGATCGCGGATGATCTCGACCGGCTGATGCAGGCCGGCAATGGCGAGGTTCTCCGGCGCAGGCTGTGCCAGGAGCGGCTGGGGCGCGGCCAGAAGGAGCGCCACGAACAGCCATTTGCCGGTCTTCATCGCAAACCCCTTCCCGCCCCATGGATGTTGTCCGCGCGTCCCGGTTATGCCCGGGTCTTGGTGGCGGCCATCCGCTCTCGCGTCTAATCTAGCCTCAATCCCGTTTGAGAAGGAAAGGGCCTTACGATGACGCTGCAAGGAAAAACCGCTCTCATCACCGGAGGCTCGAGCGGCATCGGGCTGGCCACCGCCAAGCTGTTTCAGGACCAAGGCGCCAAAGTCGCCATCACCGGCACCGACACCGCCAAGCTGGACAAGGCCAAGGCGGCGCTGTCCGGCAAAGCCGTCACCATCAAGGCCGATGTGCGCTCGGTGGCCGACATGACGCGCATGGCCGAAGAGGTGAAAGCGGCGTTCGGGCAGCTCAACATCTTCTTCGCCAATGCCGGCACCGCGCTGGGCACGCCGATCGGGGCAACCGACGAAGCCGCCTACACCAAGCTGATGGACGTCAATGTGAAAGGCGTGTTCTTTTCTGTCCAGGCCGTGGTGCCGCTGATGCCGCCGGGAAGTTCGATCATCCTCAACACCTCCTGGCTTGACCAGCGGGGCGTTGCGGGGCGCGGGATTCTGTCGGCCAGCAAGGCCGCGGTGCGCTCCTTCACCCGCACCTTCGCCGCCGAGCTGGCCGACAAGAAAATCCGCGTCAATGCCGTAAGCCCGGGCTCGATCATCACCCCCCTGCACAAGGGCGCGCGAAGCGATGCCGAGTTCCAGGCTTATGTTGACGCCACCTCCAAAGTCATCCCCGCCGGACGCATGGGCACGGCCGATGATATCGCCAATGCCGCTTTGTTTTTGGCCAGTGACGCCTCCAGCTATATGCTGGGCGCCGAGATCATCGTGGATGGCGGCCGCGCCGAATTATAGATGAAACTGAACGCGGACTTTTCCGCCCGCGCCGTGGTTCATGCGGCGAGGATGCCTTGGGTTTCGAGTCCCACCCCGGGCGTGGAGCGGCGCATGCTGTTCCGCATCGGCGAGGAGAAAGCGCGCGCTACCTCCATTGTGCGCTATGCGCCCGACAGTCATTTCCCCGCCCATGGCCATCCCGGCGGCGAAGAAATCCTGGTGCTGGACGGCGTATTCCAGGACGAGACGGGCGATTATCCGGCCGGCTCCTATATGCGAAATCCGCCGGGATCGGGGCACCGGCCCGGCTCCCGGCAAGGCTGCGTGATCTTCGTCAAGCTCTGGCAATTCCGCCGGGACGACCTTGAAAGCGTTGCATGCAAATCCGGCCATGGGGTGCTGTTCGACAATGGCCATGAACAAGTGCGTATCGAGACATGGGCCGCCGACACGGATGTCGAACGGCTCAATCCGGAAGGGCTGGAAATGCTGGTGCTGGACGGTTCATTCCGCGACGCGACCGACATGTTCGCGCGCCACTCATGGCTGAGGCTTCCCGCGGGCGCCTCGCTTCGTGCCCGCACGGGCACCAAGGGCGCGCGCGTCTGGCTCAAGGCTGGGGCCCTCCAACAAGAGAATCTCTGCGCATTTTGAATGCGCCGGTGTATCATCCTTTCGTCAGACCTCGCCAAAGGAAGGACCATGCCCAAAAGCAAGAATAGCAATGCCAAGAGCAGCAAAACCAAAACCGCTAAAGCCAAAATCGCCAAGCCCAAACAGGTGGCCGCGAAAGCCAAGCCCGCGTCGACAAAACCGGCCAGACCCGAGGCGAAACTCCCCGAAGCCGCGGCCGCCGCGCCCGCGCAGCAAGTCTCCGCCGCCGATCCCGCAACGCCCAAGCCCAAGATCGAGCCGTCCCATCCGGGAAAACCCGAACAACCCAATTGGACGCGCTTCAATCAGGGCCATAACCATAAAATGCCCAAGGGCCGTTTCTTCCGTCATCAGGGGCGCTAGCAGGTTGTTGAAAAAGTCGCTGGCGAGCGGTCGGTGATCGTGATTCCCTTAGGAGTATTTGGGAGGGATGAACGATGCGCGGCAGGGATGAACGGTCTGGTTCCTTGTTCAGCTTTGTG
>Ga0182024_10010316_pt1 | contig 19049 bp, 16 predicted proteins | sample P32metaG_FD_120480 | JGI IMG/M metagenome (GOLD analysis project Ga0182024, IMG submission 120480) | Permafrost microbial communities from Stordalen Mire, Sweden - P3-2 metaG (Illumina Assembly) | ecosystem: Environmental > Terrestrial > Soil > Wetlands > Permafrost | place: Sweden: Stordalen... | reverse complement strand
TCAGATCTTCCACCGCGTGGTGTCGAATTTCAATATTCCATGCGAACCGGATAGCTCCGAGTACCTGCGCAAGCTCAGTCTGCGCGACGGACGTACGGAGCTCAGAGCCTGCTACCCGGCCGACATTTGCAACATTATTCTCTCGATCGGCAAATACGAAGGCCGGCCGCCTTACATCAGCAAATCGGAGCTGGACCGCGCAACGGCGTTGTATTTCTCGAAGTCGTAACGGGATTAGGTTGGACATCCCGGAAGCTTCCATTGAAAGAGGGCTATACGCCGCCCCGCGCCCCAGCACCGCCACCATCTAAGAAAAAATAGGCGAGTACTGAAGTCGGGCCGGACATTGAAATGTTTGGCTCCCCAAGTCACCGGGCCGTCTCTGTCTCAGAGAGAGGTGTCCCTGTAGTAGGACGTTCCTCGCGTTAAAATACCGCGAAACTAGCGCGAGTCTGGCGGCCTGAACGGCCTGTCGAGCGAGAATCCGGCCCGGTTCTCGCGCCACCTAGTAACTTGCACCGTAAGGTGTTAGCTCGTTTTCCATCCGACGCGAGAAGGCCCAACCTGCTCGCATGGCTGAAAACGCCTCGCGTTATCCCGCGTTATTTTTTGCGTCTTGTCGGGTTTCTTTTCCGCCTAGTGGGGTTTGATTCCGCGCGGCACCCGTCTCGGACTTGCTAACAGCCCGGCCAGCGAGCGTTCATGGACAGTGAAGTGAACCACTTCAGAAAGAGGAAGAACCATGAACCCGGAAGTTCATCGGCAGATTGAAGTTCTGCGGACCCTGAAGACGAAAGCGTTAAAAGCACGCTACCGAGAGTTGTTTGGGGAGGAATCGCGGTCATCAAACGCGGCGCACCTGTTTCGGCGCATCGCCTGGCGGCTGCAGGCCCTGGCGGAAGGCGATTTAAGTGAGCGGGCGCGTGAGCGCGCCGCATTGCTGGCCACCGACGTGGATCTCCGGCTCCGGCCATCCCGCCGCTTTTGGGAAGGGTTAGCGGATGCGGATCAACGAGCGCGCCACCAGGGCCGCGATCCGCGCGTTCCTGAAACCGGAACCATGTTGGAGCGCCAGTACGAGGGCCAGACCGTACGGGTGAAGGTATTGAAGGACGGTTTTGAATATGAAGGCAAACACTATGTATCGTTGAGTTCCATCGCTTCGGCAGTGACCGGAACTCGCTGGAACGGGTTTTCTTTTTTCCGGTTGAAAGGGGATGAGCGTGGCTGAGGCAGCGAAGGAGCTAAACCGGACGCTGCGCTGCGCCATCTATACGCGCAAGTCGACGGAAGAAGGACTGGAACAAGCCTTCAACACACTGGATGCGCAGCGTGAGGCGGGTGAGGCGTATATCCAGAGCCAGCGCGAGTGCGGCTGGGTGGCCGCACCCGAGCGTTACGATGACGGTGGATTCAGCGGAGCGAGTCTAGAGCGTCCGGCGCTACAGCGGCTATTGGGGGAAATCGACTCCGGCCGCATCGACTGCGTGGTGGTGTACAAAGTGGACCGGCTCAGCCGCTCGTTGCTGGATTTCGCGCGTCTGATGGAGCGGTTCGAGCGGCGGGGGATTAGTTTCGTTTCGGTAACGCAGGACTTTAACACCACCACTTCGTTGGGCCGTCTGACGCTGAACATTCTGCTTTCGTTTGCGCAGTTCGAGCGCGAGATTATCTCCGAGCGGACTCGTGACAAACTGTCGGCGGCGCGGCGCAAGGGCAAATGGATTGGAGGTTGGCCGGTACTGGGCTACGACGTGGATCCGAAAGGCGGCCGTTTGGTTGTCAATGCGAAGGAGGCCGAGCAGGTACAGGAAACCTTCCGGATTGCGTTGGAGGCGGAAACGCTGGAAGCCACCGTGCGGGCGCTCCACGCCCGCGGGTTCCAAACCAAGCACTGGAAGAGCCGTTCGGGAAAACGGCACGTCGCGCGACCGTTTAGCCGGATGACGCTGCGGCTGTTGTTATCGAATGTCCTATATACCGGCGCAGTAAACCACAAGGGAACCCTCTATCCGGGCGAACATGCTCGAATTGTGGAGCAGGAAGTCTGGGAGCAGGTGAACGCGAAACTGGCATTGCGCAGCCAGGCTCAGCAAGGGCGCAAGCACCGCAGGCAAGGGATGGCGCTAGAGGGGTTGCTCTATTGCGCCGCGTGTGGATCCGCTATGCGGCCCACTTACACGACCAAGCGGGGACGGCAGTATCGATACTACCGGTGTGAGGCAGCAACCGCGAGGGCCGGCAAGCAATGCTCGCAGACACCGGTTGCGGCGAAAGACCTGGAGGCCTCCACGCTGCGAAACCTGGAGCGGATACTGGGCGGCGGCGTGAGCTGGGATGAAGTTCGTGTATCGATCGAGCGCATCCACTGGGAGGGCAAGGAGCGCCGGGTTGTGATCAGTTGCAAGGATGGAACGCGAATGGAGTACGAAATGGCGGTTTCCGGTCGACGCGGCATCCGGGGCAATCGCAGTGAAGACTCAGGTCGAGTTCCACGCGTGAGCCGGCTGATGGCACTGGCAATCAAATTTGAGGGGCAGGTTCGAGCCGGATTAGTGCGGAACTACCGGGATTTGGCCGAAGCGGGCCAGATCAGCCGGGCGCGGATGTCGCAGATCATGAGCTTGGCCGAGCTGGCGCCACAGATTCAGGAACAAGTTCTATTCCTGCCAAAGAACGTCGCGGGACGTGATCCCATCACCGAGAAGGCGCTGCATAGGATCGCGCGCTTGCTGGATTGGGACAATCAAAGAAGGCAGTTCGGCGAACTCCTCGCCCAAGCAGCTCAATGAGTGGCTGAGTCCGAACATTTTTGGGCAACTCGGCGAAAAAGTGATTCGCTTTGACGGCCTGCAGCTTGAGATCCGCGGCGAACGTTTTTGCAAGCACATTGCGCCGCCGCGCCCCCAGGTCAGTACACTCTCACAACAGTAAAAGTGACTCACATTTGTTCCTGTCGCGACGAATAGTCCAGTAGGGCCTCCCGGGCGGTGGCAGAAGCAGCGGGCGGAATGAATGAAATCGATTCGCGACAACTGATCGTCAAGAAAGGTTCGGATGGTCCCGCGCGGCCCTTTCAACGAGAATTCGAACATTCCGATGACTCACATTCGGTCCGGTAGCGTCGATACGGCTTTTGGAAGGCGATTCATGCGATCAGCAGGCCAGAAAGCGAGCAGCAGCGTGTATGGGAGCATACACGTGGTTACCGCTAGTAGGAATGGGTTCGGGGGTCAGGTAAGTGAACTAAAAACTGATTCACATTTTCCTTAGTTCAGTCGATACGGAATTCAGTCCAGGTGAAGCGGGCAATCCTGCCCCGACAACGGGACGGTGAAACTAAGACACGAACGTAGGTCGTAGAAACATCAGGGCAGCCGACGGGAGTGCGCGCACTATAAGAAACGCGGTGCTCTCCGTTCGGCGGATTTGGCTGTTACTCACTCGATTTTAAAGCAGAAGGGGCCTTTTGCCGGGGACAGCGCCTTGTCCCCAGGGCCGAAGCTCCTCTGCTTGATAACAAGGAGAGTAAAGAGTAAATATGTTGAATCCAAAAGAGCCCCAGCCGGATAACGGCGGCTATTTATCTTCGGACCGGGAAGCGAGCGTCCTCAGCACCACGAGTCGCGTGGCCAGTCCAGCAGGCGACCGGATAGCGGACGCCGTTAACGATACTTCGAGTGATAACGGCTGCTCAAGCCCATCCAGAAAGGACCTCGCACCACCCTGCACCAAGCCGGTCGCGATGTGGCCCATGGACCGCCCAAAGCCGCATCCCGACAACCCTCGCACTCACTCCGAGGAACAAATCGCAAAAATCGCTAAAAGCATCGAGACCTTCCAAACTCTCCGTCCGATTCTAGTCGACGAGCAAGATCAGATTCTTGCGGGGGAAGGGCTCTGGCGCGCCCACCAGAAGGCGGGACGCACGCACATCGCCGTTCAGGTGTTGGATCATCTGACCGAGCCGTTGAAGCGCGCTTTTTTGATCGCTGACAATCAGATCGACCTGAGTTCGGAATGGGACGACCAGAAGCTAAGTGAAGTTATCGCCCGGCTCGATCGAGAACTAAAGGACGTCACCGTTCTTGGCTTTGAACCAGAGGAACTAGATCGTGTGCTAGCCGATTTGGCGCCCGAGCGGGCCTTCATTCCAGAAGATGAAGTGCCCTCGGCCCCAATCCGGCGCATCACTTTGCCCGGCGATGTTTGGATCCTCGGACGCCATCGGCTGCTGTGCGGAGATTCGACCGAAGCAGCGAGCTTCTCCAAGCTGCTTCAGGACCAGGCGGCGGATATGGTGTTTGGGGACAGTCCCTATAACGTGAATTATCGTCAGAAGCGCAGGCGGCATCCCGATGGCATGATCTTCAACGATCATCTGGGCGACCAGTTTGAACAGTTCCTCTACTCGGTCTGTATCCGATTGCTGGAGGTGTGCCGTGGCGCCGTGTACCTGTGCATGTCGTCCTCAGAATTGCATACGTTGTACGAAGCCTTTACAGCGGCCGGCGGGCATTGGTCGACGTTCATCATCTGGGCCAAGGACCGGTTCACTTTAGGGCGCTCTGAGTATCAGCGGCAATATGAACCCATTCTTTTTGGCTGGAAAGAAGGTGAACAACACTACTGGAATGGAGGGCGCAATCAGGGTGATGTGTGGCATATACCAAAGCCTAAAGCGAATCGGCTGCACCCGACCATGAAGCCGGTCAGTTTGATTGAGCGTGCGATTCGCAACAGCAGCCGCCGCGGGGATCGGGTGCTAGACCCGTTCGGCGGATCGGGTTCAACGCTCATTGCCTGTGAGAAGACCGGCCGGCGTGCGGCGCTGGTGGAGTTAGAGCCCAAGTTCGTGGACGTGAGCGTGCGGCGCTGGGAAGCCTACACACGTGGGGAAGCGCGATTAGAGGCAGATGGGCGTAGCTTTGCTGCAACAGCACAGCAGCGCTTGGAGCAAGCCGCCTAGGAGAGCACGATGCGACGAGGAAAGCCATTCGAGCCGGGCAACAATGTGAGCCAAGGACGTCCACTAGGAAGCCGCAACAAAAAGACCTTGATTGCAGAAGAGTTCCAAAAAGAGGGCGTCCTGGCGGTTAGGACAGTGAAGCGCCTGGCACTTGAATACCATGACATCCGCGCCTTAAAAATTTGGACCGAACATTTGTATGCAAAACCCGGCAAACCAATACGTCACAATCGTTTCCGACTGCCGCCCATGAAGACTTCAGCCGATTTGGCGAATGCAGTGCCGGCGATCATGCAAGAGGTCGCAGCGGGTAGAATCAGCGCGCAGGACGGCGAGGCATTCGCGCGCACAATACAAATTCAGCAGCGCATGATCGAATCGGTCGACTTTGAAAAGCGGCTGCGATCCCTGGAGGAGAACCACACCGGCACATCAATTCGATCGGATTCAGTTTGCCCCGCCGACCAGGACGCCGGCGAGGATTCACCAGTGGCCACCAGGGATGCAGATGCAAAAAGCCCCACATCGAGCAGCGATCCGTCTATGATCTCCTCGGCAGTGGAGAACTGCTCTGTTCCCGACGGTCCCGGCAACACCTCGGAAAACCCGGAGGGCCAATGTTCCTGAAGGAGATATTCCAGAAACATTTCGGTGACCTGACGTGGCGAGAGCGAAGAGGGCGCCTATGAGGCAAGCTCTGCTACGTCGGTTGGAGAGGATCGAAAAGAGCTTACACTTTGTCCCACAGAAACGGGCGAGGCTTGCCATCTTGGAACGGATCGATTACTCGCGACGCCAAGCTCTGGCTCCTGGAGAGCGGATCGTCATCGACTGGGTGGAGACTCTCAAGCGCGAGTGGCGGGGCCGGGAACGCATCGCGACGGCCAGCAGGGATCAACCGTCCGCATATTCGGCGGTTCCTCCCATCAGCCAGCCGATCATCTCAGTCCGGGGGCCTCAGGCTGAGGTGATTTCCAGCAGCAAGCGCTTCCGCGTCCTGGTGGCCGGCCGGAGGTTCGGCAAAACTCAGGTGGCGCTCATCGAACTCCTGCGGGCGGCGTGTCGTCCGGGAGACGTGGCCTGGTATGTGGCGCCTACCTATAAACAGGCTAAGCGCATCGCCTGGAAGCGTCTCAAACAGTTGGTTCGGCCCTTCCGGTCCGTGCGGATCTATGAAACCGATTTGCGGGTTGAGTTCCCCTGGCAAGCCAGCATCGCGCTTCATGGGGCGGACACTTATGACTCGCTACGCGGCGAAGGCTTGGATTTCGTGGTGCTGGATGAATACGCGTGCATGGCGCGCGAAGCCTGGACCGAGGTGTTGCGCCCCATGCTTGCCGACCGCAACGGAAGCGCACTCTTCATTGGGACGCCCCGGGGGTTCAATCACTTCTATGATTTATATTCTTACGGACAGCACGAAACCGATTGGGCCGCCTTTCACTTCACCACGGAGCAGGGTGGCAACGTTTCGGCCGAGGAGCTCCAAGCTGCCCAGCGCGAAATGGACCCGCGCACCTACCGGCAGGAGTTCCAGGCCAGCTTTGAGATCCTGGGCGAGGGGCGCGTGTATTGGGCCTTCCAGCGGTCTAACAACGTGCAGTCGTCCTTGATATTCCATCCAGAACAGCCCTTGTTCTGGTCGCTGGACTTTAATGTTCATCCAATGTGCGCGGTGATAGGTCAGCTGATGCCGGATGGCTGCGTGCACATACTGGAGGAAATTGTGCTCGAGGACTCGAACACGCCCGCGGCCTGTCAGGCGTTCTTGAAGCGGGCGGAGAACTGGCGCCTCCAAGTTCCTCACCGGTTGTGGCTCTACGGCGACGCCACCGGAGACAGCCGGCACAGCTCCGCCTCGCGCACCGACTGGCAGATCGTTCGGGATTTCGTGCGCGGTTACAACTGGCAGTTTGCCGTCTCGGATCGCGTTCCGCGCGAGAACCCCGCGGTCAAGGATCGTACCAACTGTGTCAACGCCCTGCTGGAGAATCAATTGGGGCAGCATCGTTTGCTAATTCATCCGCGTTGCCGTGAGCTGATCCAGGATTTCGAACAGGTGGTGTGGAGAACCGACCGGCACGGAAACCGCGAGAAGGAACTCGATAAGTCGAATCGCCGACGCACGCACTTGAGCGATGCCTTGAGCTACATGGTCTCAGAGCAATTTCCGATGCAGGCCGTTGTTGGATTCCGATCCGAGCCCTTATTGTGAGGGGGCGGCATTCTTCGCCCGCTCGCTGGCATTAGAAATTGGTCAGCGCCACATCGCCATTGTTTCGCCGGGCCTCTTTTTACTTGCCTTCCTGAGTGGAAGGAGGAATGAATGTATGAGGACGGTGGCTGAGCCGTCGAGGAAGGAGGCGGTGCATTGCGAGAAGCTCTGGAGAGTCACCAATGGAGGGCCTTCCGCCTCTTTCTGGTTTCACTCAACGACAAGGAACTCAGTGCGGTGGTACAGCAGCTCAGCCGAGAGCGCGCGGGGCGGCGAGATTGCGAACACAGCCAGGTACGGCTGTTCTTCAGTTCGCTCGGGGCCGGTGATCTGGAGCTCGCAAATCAGGCCATCTCGAACGAGCGCTCGGCCCGCGCCCGCGAGCGGCGCTACTTGGCCTCACCGGCAGCTCGCAGGCAACGCGGCCAACCCGCATCAAAATCCAACTAGTATTGTGAGCGCGCAGAGTTTGGGAAACTCCTGCCTACGTTACTCCTTCCAGCCTCGCTTATATCGCGTATGCGGACTTCACTTGCTTTATGCGGCAACCGGAGGGATGAATGTCGTAACTGCGGCAGCTTGCCGCGAAAGGAGCAAATTCCACATGAATGCATCCGAAAAACAAGATACGAATTCCTCGGTTGAGAACATAACCCCCAAAGTCCGCGCCTCCCCGGCACCTGCCTCGAAGCCTCGGGCCAAGGCCGTTGGCCGTACGGCTAAACCAAGACGAAGCCGCAAAGCCGCGGCCCCTGCCCGGCGTGCCACCAAGACCGCCAAGATTCTTGCTCTCCTGCGGCGACCTAGTGGCGCTTCCTTGCAGGAACTCAGAAAGGCTACCGGCTGGGAACCCCACTCGGTTCGTGGTTTCCTTAGCGGCACCGTGAAAAAGAAGATGGGCCTCCACATCGATTCCGTCCAGCGCGACAACGACGAGCGCGCCTACCACTTGGCCTCGAAATAAGAATCAACCGGCGCCGCTGGGTTCTGCTCGGCGGCACTGTCTCCAGACCGGCCAAAATCCCTTATAAAACGCGAAACAAAGGCTCCCGAGCCGGAGCCGTGAATCGCGGTTCGAATTCATGCTGGGGAGCCAGACTTGACGGTTCGAAACTGTTCTCCGGAGACGCAGAATGATCAACAGAAGTCCCGTGAGCATGTCCGCAGCGTAAAGCCACGAATGTCGGCACCGAGAATCCAGTTCACTTTCTTCCGCATGATCCCCACCCACAGCGCGTCCAGCGCTTGATGCTGGGTTCTCGAGGTGCAGACGCAAAACCACATCTACACCATCGTCCATAAGGTGTGGGGCCAGGCACTAATCTCCGGCCACCCGGAGTTCTGCCCCAGTCCGGTTGAAGTGCAAATCCACGGTTCCACGTGGGGCGGTTCGATGATCCGGAACCACTATGTGGGCCGCGGCATGCATCTCGAATTCGCGCACCCCGTGCACCAAGTCGTCATCACGTCCCGCATCGTAGACGTCCGCGCTGCTGCTTGATCGCCCGCAGATACCCGTGGGACCGCTGCAACGTCAGATTGCGCCTGGTCTAACGGCGTAGATGGAAACAACCCGATGCGGAGCATTGGCAAAAGCCGGGTTGCGACCAACCGGGCACTATCCCGTCAACCCACCTCAAAACGGGGCTCATTAAAAAATCGCGCCGCTAGGCGCAGTTGAAAGTTATTTGCCCGCTGGCACACGCCGTCGCAGCTCGTCGAAGAAATTCAGCAAGAACGTGACGTGCAGCGCGGTTTTGTCTTCGCCCGCCGTTTCGCGCCTCGGGAACACGGCGAAACGCTTGCCATCTGGGGCAAGATCCGCGTGGACATTTCCGGTATCGAAGATCTGCGTCTGAGACCATAGACGAGGCTTGCCGGCCGCGAACGAATCGCCCTTCGTGGTGAACTCAGCCACCATGATGAAGCTGTCCGGCGTCTCATAGAACAACTCCCGGCCGTTGCGCGACCAGACGGGGTACGCCCCGCCGTCAGTTGAAATCTGCCATTTCCCCCCTGGTCCCGGAAACGGCCGTACATAGACCTCACGCTTCCCCGACTCCTCGGAAAAATACGCGATCCAACGCCCGTCGTGAGAGAAGACCGGCGCCACTTCCGCGAAGGGCGTGCGCAGAAACAACTCCGGCTTTCCCGGCTTGGGATGCTCCGGGTTGCTCAGGTCGAGCGGCAGCGTCCAGAGATCCGGGCCGGTCTCGGGGTTGACCTCGTAGTACGCCAGACGGCGGCCATCAGGAGAGAACGAATGTGCTACCGTCTCGTATTTGCTTTCCAGGAGCCGCTGCGCCTCTCCGCCCCCATCGGCGCGGATCCAGTTGAGCGAGGTGCCGGACTGGGAGGAAGTCCGAAAGGCGATGTGCTTTCCGTCGGGTGTCCACACCGGCCAGCGCGTATCCTGCCCGGTGAATGTGAGGCGCGTCATGGAGTCGCGCTGCGCATCGTACACCCAAATGTCATAGCCCGTGCCACCCGAGACCGCAAGCGCGAGCCGCTGGCCATCCGGCGATACGCGTGGATTGAAGTACAGGCCGGGCTTAGTCACCAGCGGTTGGATCTTGCCCGAACTGTCCAGCCATACCACCGGCCAGGTTACAGCCGATGTCTTGCCACTCAAGTAAACTAGAGCCCCCGGCCCGGAAGGCTCTCTCGAGAAATCGAATTGGCCTCCGCCCTGGCTTGCGTTGCCCGCCAAATCTTCCACCACGGGCGCCGGCGTTCCCCGCAGTTCAAAACGGGCGGGATCGAAGGACACGCCAAACAGGGTTCCTTGGTGGACGTAGGTCAAGTGGCCGGTTGCGCCGTTGGTGGGAAGGTAACGGCCGAAGTAGCCGCCGCGCCATAATGTCTTTGTCTCGCCAGTCTTTAGCGAGACGACTTCGATGCTGGCATCCTCAAACGCATTGTTGGTGGCCGAAATCGTGAAGAGAACGGCGCCGCTTCCGGGCAGGATTTGCGGCCAGCGATGCGTTTGCTCTCCCGCCTTGCGCCTGGTCAGTTCTTGGGGCGCGCCTCCAGCGGCCGAAATCCGCGAGAGTCCAGCGTTGGCGGTGAGCGCCGCGACGATGTTGCCGTCCTCGCCCCAGCTCCCGCCGCGCGGGCTGGGCGCATCGCACAAAGTGACGGCCGCTCCGCCCAGAACCGAGATCTTTTTCAGCTTGCCTTCAGCGAAAAATCCGATCCACCGACCGTCTGGCGAGAAGAACGCATCGGCGCCGCCCTCGGTGCCCGCGAGCGGAGTCGCCTTGGGTTGGTCGAGCAGCCGCGTGGCGAGTACCTGCTGCTTTCCGTCCGCGCTGCGCACCGGAAGCACGATGCGAGTTCCATCGGGCGAGATCGCAACGGTAGTCCGCGTCCCCACGACCGCCTCCGGCCCTAGGGCGACGCTCAGGCGCATCAACGGTTTTTCCACGAGCCGCGTCGCGCGGTATGCGATCCACGAGGTTCCGGCCGCGACAGCGATCGCGATCGCCGCGGCCGCCATCCAAACAACCGGCTTCCGGCTTGCGCCCTGAGAGACCGACACAGGCTCAGAGCCTGCCCCACTCTCCAGCAGTCGCTTCGCGTCCCCTATGTCCCGCAGCCGCTGCTTGGGATCTTTCTGCAGACACTCCTCGAGCAGACGCCGGGCCTCTCGTGGCACCTTCGCTAGGTCCGGATGCTTGTGGATGACGGCGGCCAGGGTCTCGGCCGCGTCTTCACCGGTGAACAGCCGCTCACCAGTCATTAGTTCGTACAGCACCACGCCGAAGCTCCAGATATCGGCGCGCTTGTCCACCGCTTTTCCCCAAGCCTGCTCAGGAGCCATATACGCGGCTGTCCCCAGAATGACGCCCATTTCCGTAGCACCGAGCGTCAGAGTCGGTGAGTGTTCGGGACTCGCTGATGGCTCCCGCTGATTCGTGAACGCCTTCGCTAGCCCGAAGTCGAGCAGCTTAACGACGCCCTCCGGCGTGATCATGATGTTTGCTGGCTTCAAGTCACGATGCATGATGCCGCGTTCGTGCGCATATTCCAACGCTGCAGCGATCTGGGATGCAATCTTCCAGGCATCGTCGAAGGGGAGTGGACCCTTCGGCGAATCGCCTTCGACCAGTTCCATTACGAGCGCATGTTCTTCTACGCCGTATATCGCCGCGATGTTGGGATGGTTGAGCGATGCCAGCACTTCTGCTTCCCGCTGGAAGCGAGCCATGCGCTCAGGATCACGTGCGAACGCTTCGGGCAGGACTTTCAGTGCCACGTCGCGCTTCAGGTTGGTATCCCGAGCGCGATAGACCTCGCCCATCCCGCCCGCGCCAATGGGCGCAAGGATTTCATAAGGTCCCAGTCGAGCCCCTGCGGAGAGAGACATATGGATGTTTTAGCTAAGTTTAACCGATCAAGAAGGGGGTTGCGCCTGGATGAAGGCGTCATTCGGACACTACTGCTGGGTTCTAGAGGGGGGCACCTAGCGAGGTCAGTGCTGGTCGTTCGAAACTGATGGCGACGATGGTGTCTCTGACGATGAAGAGGATGGCAGGTCGCCTTCAGCCGGAGTTTGCGAGACGCTATCGGCTGGCGGCGGACCTTCGCGGGCTTCATCAAAAGTCTTTTTCACACCCTCCCAAAAACTCTTGGTGAAGACTTCCTTCATATCCTTCCTCGCGCGTCCATCATGGTATCTCGTTCGAAGCTAATCACGCCGGTTTGCGCCAGCTGTCCAACACACGATCAACAGCTCCGCGAACAGCGTCGCGCGCGTCGACGCGATCGAATCCGCTCATCAATAGTTCGTCGTAGCGTGTGTGAGTATGGCGGATGGCCGCGATCGCGGCGGCCGTGACGGCCCTTTCGTCGAGGGCTTTCCCTGCGGCGGTGCGTCCAACCCGGCCGCTGCCGCGCGCTGTCGTGTGTTCCGCTATGGCAAGCGCCTCGGCGGGCGGGCAGCCCGGAAATAGCTCCCGAATCGCATCCGCGACACGGGCGCCCAGATCTCGATCCTGTACGACACGGCGCACCTCCTCGCGCTCACGCCGAGCCGCCCGCGGGCCAGCGTCCTGAATGCATTCGGGTTCGGCTTTCTGGAGTGCGGTTTCTTCGACCAAGATGCCTTGGCGTTCATAGTGGCCCCGAGCCCGGCTGAATCGGACGACCACCGCAGAAAGGGTACTGTGCTTCTTGGCGCGTCGCGTGAGCGCAGCGTCACCACGGGGCACGTAGACCAGGTGATCGAGATCGGTGCATGCGAGGCACAGCGGCCGTTCTTTTTCCATGAAGAGGAAATTCCCCTTCCACAATGCCTCACCGCAATCGACGCACTGCGAGTTGCGCAGAATGGAAAAGACTACTAAGGTCCTTAGACGCCGGGTGTTGGAGTTCGGCTTCGCACTGCTGTTTCTCCATGCATCCAAACTGACACCGGTCGGAATTTTGTGCAAGGCCATGCTGTCACGTGAACCGGTCTCAGGAATCTTACTGCGCCGAATGCGCTAGCACAGATTTCAGGCAGGCAAGGGGCACGTAGTAGGTCCGGTACCTCGAGCCGTCCGAGTATGGTTCACCGTCCGGATCCATCACGAGCACCGTGGCTCTTTTCGTGATCCGGTTCACGCGTCCCGTCAACTGTCGACCCTCGAAGTTGAAGGTCACGAGCGAGCCGATCCGGATGCCCAATTCCGCCGCCCGCTCGCGCCGCAGCGGGCGGCGATGTCCTGGAAGCGCTCCGCGGCACAGTTGCTGCTCCCCCAGCATAGTTGCTCGGCCAAGTGCACCAGCTCGTGCTCAAAGATTCGTTGCAGTGCTTCTAAGCGGCTCTGGCAATCTATCCCACAAACAGTGACGAGCCGGTCCATTCCGCCGAATCCGTCGAACAGAATGCTACTGGCGATCGAGATCTCATAACTCACCTCGCCACCACGGGCGGTGTAGCGCGCTGTCTTGCCGCCTGCACGAGTCATCCTACGCGACAGCCGGAAATCGACTTTATTGCCTTCCAAAGCCCTACCGCAGAGGCCAGCAAAGGACTGCTGGTCGTAAGCTCGGAACAAGAACTCCAAATCACGCGCATGAATGGCCTTGAAGTCAGGCTCCCGCAAATAATTCGAATGCGCCAGCAAGTCTCGCTGAATGCGCTGAACTCGCTGCTGAATCAAGTTCTCCGGCAGATCCGCAATGAGAACCGCATTGGCCAGCGCATAGGCAGGGGCGGCAGTTGGCAGCATAGATTCCTCTATTTTGCCTGAGATACTTACTTCAGAAAAGTCCTCAGAGGTGGGGACGGGGCTTGTTGCAGTTTCGTAGGCGCGCCCCCATTGCCGTGGCGGGTTGCCTAGAGCCGAGCACCCCCACAATGCCGTTGATTGGATCAGCCAGAATGAAGGACAATTCTGATAATGCCGGCGAGAACAGCGCCAAAGCGCCCGAACCTTCCTGCGAAACCGCTTGGCGGCTCCAACTTCCCTGACGACCAGTTAATCCATAGGATAGGGCAAGGGATCGCCGCCCGCTTTGGGTCGCCACTACTGGAGTTGGCACAGAAGTTTGGCCTAAGCATCGAAGATACGATTCGTTTCCACCTTGTTAGCAAAAAGTGTAGAGAAGAGCGGGAGAAAGCCGGTTTGAGTATTAAAGACGTGGCACGGCGGCTTTCCGTCCCGCAGTACCGGATCCGTGCAGTGGAATCCGTTGAGATTCGAGGTGTGGCGCCGATGTTGTTGCGGAACTACCTTAATTTCTTGGGTCTCACTGACTGGTATTCGGAGTGGGCGCAGGCGAATCCAGCATTGGCGCTCAGGCTTGAAAGCGGGATCGCCAACGAAGGAAGCCATGCTGCTGCGCCGGCAACGCACGCGATACCTGCGCCGATCGCGGGGATTGTGCAATCTCGAACTTCTCGCGCCCAGGCCGAAGAGGCAATCTCATTCCGTGGCCAAGTGACCGCGGTAAAGGCCCGAATCCGGTTGATCCGATCTTTCGATCAGATTAGTCATCAGTATCAGGGCTACACGCTGGTGCTCGCTGGCCTGAGTCCCGAGGCCGGCATGATGCGCGTAGCGATCGGCCCTGCCGCCCATGCCAAGCATCAGTTCCGCATCGGAGACATAATCTCCGGCAAAGCACAACCGGTGCCAGACCCAAGACTAGAATGGGCCACCTTGTACAAAGCAAGCAGTCTCAGAGTTAAAAGCCGGGGCCCGGCTGAGCAGGCTCGAAAGGCAGATCCAGACGGAGGCATTGCCGCGCCTCTCGAAGTGTATCGTCTCAATGGCCATCGGCGGCTTGATCCGCACACTTGTCAGGCCAAGTGCTCCCAGTGTCCCTGGGGTCTAATAATGCCCACGGAAATCATCGTCGATCAGTGGAATCCATCAAAGGTCCGTTTTCGCATGGAAACTCACTGTTATGGTCCGCGAGATTGTCCGCGTTATCGCGCCGGAGCGGCCCGCAAGGTACCAGGCCGAAAGCCGGGAATGGTCTGGGTCGATAATGACGTGGAGCGGGAGTCTGAACCATGACGGCACTCCAAGCGAGAGTCGTTAAAGTGAGGAGGTCCGCCAGGTGCTTTTGTCCTTTTTGTAAAGGGGAGGTGTTAAAACTCCGCATCGGGCGTTGCGCAGCCGGCGGTCAGGACAGCTTTCTGAACCTCGACTTCGACATTTTTGCCAACGACGATGGCATTCTTAGCTTTTGCCGAGTGCCTTCAACATCTCGCTATATGGCGCCACGCGCCCGTGCAGGGGCGCGATCGTGACTACATCCATCTTCAGACGCTGCAGATTGTCGTAGAGCTCATTGCCGAAATTCAAGGCGATGGGTACGAGAGGCGGCGCGTTCGGAGCGGCGGGTGTAAACAGGTCGGCTTCGATCAGGATCCTCTGCTTCGGCAGATATCCGAGCAGCATATCCCCGTTATGGTCGTTGCCGGTGATGTAATGCAGTTCCAGCGTCTGATTCCCATCGGTCAGCACATACTTGTCCTTCACCGTTATGAAGGTGGCTTTTTTGGGATTCTTTGCCAGCTTGTCCGGCTCCAGCGTGCGGGGTGCCTTCCAGGCCTGTTCGTAAAAGCTCTTGTTCTGTTCCTGAGTGATGATGGGGATGCCCTCAGCGGCGATCGCTCGAAGACCGCCCGAATGATCGAAATGGTGGTGGGTATTGACCACATACCGAATCGGCTTGTTGGGCACCAGTTTCTTAGCTTCCGCCAGCACCGCTTCAGCGCGTTCCTCGGTCAGCGGGGCTTCGACGACAGTTACGTAATCCTTGAATTCGACCACGACGCTGTAGTGCGTGCCGCCGCCCAGCCACCAGACGCCATCGCCTATCTTTTGTGACTCGACGCGCACCGGCGGTATCCTCGCCGCTTTCACGTTATCCGGTACTGTGAGAGCGCTGGCTACATTCGTCTTTACATCGGTCACCGTCAGGTCAAACAGCGGGTGACCGCCCTGATTCTGCACAATCTTGGAAGGGAACTTGACGCCGTTAAAATCCTTGTAGTCCGAGTACAGGGTTTCGATCAACATGTCGCCGAGCGCCGGATTAGCCATCCAGGTGTCGACTTTCGTGACCATGCCCTGACTGTCGATCGTGCCAGCGACCTTGTATTTGTTCATCGCCATGAACGTCACTTCGGTGCCGCCCTTGACCTTCTTGGCCGTCGCGTTGCCATCCATCGCGGCCTTAATGAAGCCCTGCGGCGTGAGCCAGATCTGGAGCTGGCGCTCTTCGGCTGCGGCGGGAGCAGGCTGCGGCTGCGGGCCCGGCTGATTCCAGGCATACTCTCCGCTGACTAGATTCACCTGCTTTTGCTCACCCCCAAACGGCGCTCCACCGCCCTTGGAAGGAGGGTTGTTCTGGACGCGCGTTAGTTCCTCGCGAGCTGACTTGTTGGCATAATCGACCGTCCGCGCGTAGCTGGTGATGGTCGTCTCAGGCCAGGGCGCGTTCGGCAGAAGGTTTTGTCCCAAGCTGGAAATGTGTCCGTTCCCGGAGAATTGAATCGAGTTCAGGTTCGCGGCGCCCATGGCGTTCGCGGCCTTTTCCAAAACGGGTTTTGCATCCTGCGCCTGCGCCAGACTAGCCACTAACCCGAACGCAACCAGGACAATCAACTGTACGTGCTTCATAAACTGCTCCTTGCTTCTCAATGAATTGTAGAAACCCACTTTTCGGCAACTGCTACACACTGGCGGCCGATCGCCGTGCCAACCACCCGTTATCACTGATCTTGAACGATCCGGCAGTACCCTCGCGGTGCGCCATATGGCAGCCACCACAATTGGCTTGCAAGCTTTTAACGTCAGCCGCAGCTTGATCGAAATTGCCCGCCGAGGCATCTTTGGCGATGGCGGCTGCTGCCATCTGGGCCTTCATAGCGAAGTTGACCGCATCCTCTGCACCGTCGCGCTTCTTCCAAAAATTCTCGACCTGTTTGAACGTAGCTTCCAACTTCTCCGCGTCGGCAGGGGCAGCAGGACCGTCTTTGGCGGCGATATTCTTGTTCAGACTTCCCAAATTGACGGGATTGCTTTTCATCCAAGCCTGGTAATCGGCTTCACTCTGGGCCAAAGCGCCGATGACCAGCAGGGCGGTAATGACTGCCAGAATATACATTTTTGGCATAAACACCTCCAGTCTTTGACGCAGGATATCAACCTTCCTCGGTGACGGCAAGCTTGCCAACCGCCAGCTTACCAACTGCCCATTGAAGATGCTTTGAATACGTTCTGGCGCTGGCCGACTGGCGGATTCACTGATGCCACATTCGGCTCGGTTTCATGATAGTATCTTGCAGCGGCGGGCTATTCTATGCAATTGGTCTCCAGAAGGAATCTGGTAGGCAACTGCGCGCTGGCTGTTTTCGCCGGTCTGCACAATGTAAAGCGAGCGATCGCACAGAGTCCCCGGCGAGGAGGCGGCCAAACAGCCGTCCTGGTCAATCATCCTCGTGGCCAGTACTCGTTCTTGCCTGGAGTCTCGGCGTACTCATCTGGAGTAGTTGCCCGAGACGGTTACGAGATCGTGCATGCCACCTTTTCGCGCCTCCCGTCGCTTCGGGCGGGGTTCAAGGCCATCGACGAGCATCTCTCCGGGCTCAATCTCCAGAAAATTGCGCTCTGCGGTGTGGAACTGCGCTCTCCGCGCTCGCTCAGTCTGAAAGATTTCAGTGTGTTCAATGGTAGTTACGTCGATGTGCTGAAGAGTTGGGGCCTTCTCCTGGATGGTGGGGTGAATCCAGTCGCCCGCACTAATGTTGCTCCAGTCGTGTTGCCGCCGCCCGAACCAGCGTTCTACGGGTTCTCATACACTGTTCGGTCAACCGCCCCTCAGAAGACATTCATCGTAGCAGGCGCTGGTGAATTTGGTGACCTCTCGAGGAATCCCACCGATATAATCCGACGCGGCGACACCAGTTCGGCTGCGATCGCTGAGAAAACACGATACGTCACGGACGTCATGGGTGGAAACCTCCGAGCGATGGGCGTGAACTGGCCAGACGTAACCACGATCGATTTCTACACGGCGCATGAGCTGAGTGAAGCAGTCCTGGTTGAAATACTGAAGCTATCAGGCCACAACGCTGTCACTTGGAATTATGCCCGTCCCCCCATTCTGGAAGTCGAGATTGAAATGGATCTCCGCGGTGTCCGGCGTGAGATCGTTCTCGGATGAACCAGAGAGCGCATAGAAGGGACCGTAGGCGGTATTTCCCGTGATGTCAATGTCCCCTCAGGTCACGAGAAAGACTAAGTTCCAACTCCTCAAACGGCGGATAATCATGCGCGCGTACATCAACAGAATCTTGTCGTCGAATCATAAACCGTCACTGCCTTTAAGTAGGGTCTTCAGCTTGGAGCTGCCGTTTCGATTCGCCCGGGCTTTCAAACGATTTTGTTCGTCTCCTCGAACGCGCAAGGTGTCAAGCCTACTCCGCATGGACGGAATCGAATCGCCGAAGCCAGCCCTTTCAGGGCTGCTTACCGACTTAGCTATGTGGTTCACAATCGAAGTAGGTTCATGTTCGAGAAAGACTTGTCGATAACAACATTTAGGACTGATTAGGATGATTTAGGCCGCTTTCGCCCTGTCGATGTTCCCGTATTGTTCCCCGGCTTTGTCCTGTTCTCAAGCCCGCGAACATGCGTCACGGCAACCATGCGATAGTTTCCGGATGCCCGTAGATACAGGAGCTAACTAACCGCTTCCTGACCGAGTACACTTGGTAAATTGCCCATATGCCTTCTATGAGGTCGTAAAAGTCAAGGCCGACGTGGCGGCCATCCTTAATAATTTTTCCTCTCGTTTTTTCCCATCCTTCATGTTCATTCCTCTCGGTGACAAACAACCAAAAGCGCTGATCGACTCGAGACCAGATTTCCAGGAAACTTGATTGGCGCCACCCACTGTTAGCCTTGCTTCTATCCGCACTCTTAATGAGCCGCAATGGGCCCGGTGCATATTGAGGTCCGATCTAAAGCCCAGGTCCATCAGCACGCTGACGGACCTGGGTTGTTGGGTGCTGCCATCTCTCTGGCGGTCTCTTGGGACTAGCGGCATACGCGCAGTCACCCGAACAAGGCGGTGGAGGTCGCTCTCCAAGCTTCCAGATATCTAGAGTGGCCCGAGATCTTTGTAAACGTATCTCCTTGGTAGGCCGTTAGGCCGGTTTCTATTGTCCTCACTGCCGCGACAGTCCGATACGCTGCGCAGCGGGGGGATACACAAGGGGGCGGCAGCCCTCTTGTGGGGGGAGCCGACAGCAGCGATGCGAGCCAGCGTTTTTGGCTGGCGCGTAACGTGCTTCCGGCGTGGGGCGAACCCGCCCGCCCCAGTTTCCCCGGGGGGGGAAACGGGAAAGGGGGATTA
>Ga0182024_10010315_pt1 | contig 19050 bp, 15 predicted proteins | sample P32metaG_FD_120480 | JGI IMG/M metagenome (GOLD analysis project Ga0182024, IMG submission 120480) | Permafrost microbial communities from Stordalen Mire, Sweden - P3-2 metaG (Illumina Assembly) | ecosystem: Environmental > Terrestrial > Soil > Wetlands > Permafrost | place: Sweden: Stordalen... | reverse complement strand
ACCGTGCGAAGGATGAAGGCGTCCATCAGCACCGCGCCGCCGAGTCCGATGCCGAATTCGGCGATGATGCGCTGGCCCCCGAAGGCGAAGGAGAAGAAGACGCAGATCATGATCAGGGCCGCGGCCGAGATGACGCGCCCGGTGTTGGCCTGACCGCGGTTGATGGCCTCTTCGTTGCTGCCGGTGTTGAGCCACTCTTCGTGCATGCGCGACACCAAGAAGACCTGGTAGTCCATCGAGAGCCCGAAGAGGATGGCGATCATGATCGTCGGCAGGAACGATTCGACCGGCCCCGTGCCGGCGTTCAACAGCGAACTACCCCAGCCCCATTGGAAGACGGCGACGACCAGTCCGAAAGAGGCCCCGGCCGCGAAGATGTTCATGGCCGCCGCGGTTAACGGGATGACGATGCTTCGGAACGCCACCATCAGCAACAGACATCCGAGCAGGACGATGACCCCGACGAACAAAGGGATCTTGGACGTGAAGACCTGAGCGAAGTCGACGAAGATCGCGGTGAGCCCGCCGACGTAGATCGCGGTATGCGTCGAGTTCACAGCCGGTATGTAGTCGTTTCGAATCGTGGCGATCAGATTCTCGGTGGTCTTTGAATCGGGACTGGTCTTGGGCACGACGTAGATCACCGCGACCTTGCCGCTCTTGGAGATTTGGATCGGCGCCACCACGGCGACGTCCGGTTTGCCCTGCAACTTCTGATCGAGCGCCACCATGGTCGCCTCGTCCTCGGCGTTGTGGATCGAACTCACGACCTGCAAGGGACCATTAAATCCCGGACCGAAGCCCGTGGCGAGCAAGTCGTAGGCCTGCCGGGTGGTCGAGCTCGCCGGGTCGGTTCCCGCGTCGGAACTTCCGAGGTGCAGCGAGAAGAAGGGTATGCAGATGAACACGATGGCGACCAGCGCGACGAGCGAAAGCTTTCGCGGGTGCTTCGACACGGTGTTGGCCCAGCGCTGCCATCCAGAGTTGGTGACCGTCGGCTCGGGTCCATTCTTCGCGAGCGAACGCCGCTCTCGACGGCTGAGGACGTGGTCTCCCTGGAAGCCAAGGAGAGCGGGCAACAACGTCAACGAGGCGAACATCGTGATGAGTACGGTCAACGACGCGGCAATGGCGACGCCGTTCAAGAACGAGAGTTGCAATACCAGCATGCCGAGCAGAGCGATGCAGACCGTCGAGCCGGCGAAGAGCACGGCGCGACCCGAGGTGTTGATCGCCGTCACGATCGCGTCTTCCGGACTCAAGCCGCGTTTAAGTCCCTGTCGACTTCGGGTCACGATGAAGAGCGCGTAGTCGATCCCGACACCCAAACCGATGAGCGATCCGAGAATGGGCGCAAAGGTGGCGATGGAGAGTCCGTGACTGAGCAACGTGGTCGACGCGGTGGCGATGCCGACGGCAAAGAGCGCGACGCCCAGCGGCAGCAACATGGCGAAGAACGATCCGAAAGCGAGTACCAGGACGATGGCCGTGAGGATGAGTCCGTAGATCAGGTCCGGACTGCCCTTTTGCGAGGCGAGTTGTTCAAAGGCGTTGCCGGCGAATTGGACGTTCAGCGACGATGATCGCGCGGTGATGCCCGCGTTCTCGACCGGTTGAATCTGGGCGGACCTTAACTTGTAACCCTGCTTGGTGAAGTAGACGACGGAGTAGGCGATCTTGCCGTTCGGGCTGATCTGCAACGAGCCGCCGACGAAGGGCGACACTACGTTGGCGACCGCCGGCACCTTCGCCACCCTCTTGTCCATCGCGAGGATCTCTTTCTCGTGACTCGCGATGGTGCCCGTTCGAGCTTGAAAGACGATCTCGTCGACGTCACCGGACTTGCTCTTGAAACCGGACTGCAGGAGCGACAGCGCGTGGGTCGAATTGGTTCCGGGAAGGGTGAAGGTGTTCGCGTAGGCGGTTCCGAAGGTCTGCGAGAGTGCGTTCATGCCGAGAAAGAGGACAACCCAGATGGCGAGGATCAGCCATCGGCGACGGTAGGCAAAGCGGGCGAGGGACTTCATGGTGGCGGATTCTCCTGATTGGGCGAGAGGGGGGGCCGAATAAAATGGTGACGCTGCGTTATTCGCAACACAACATTACGGGAGATTGACGATGACGCCAGACGGCACGAGGCCGGCGCGTTTCGAGGGTCACGAATTCCCTCAGTTGCTCCCCGAACCCGACGACATCCGCGCAGGCGACCTCGCGCCGTGGAGCGCGGTGACCCTCGGTGAACGAACCGGCATCACCCTCGAAATCGTCGAAACGCGCCTGAAAGACGCTATGCGTCACTTCGATAATTCTGTTATTCCCGGCGATCCGAGCGCCATGGACGTGGCGGATATAGAAGGTCAACCGATCTCCCGCCGCTCGGCGGTGCTCGTGGCGCTGTTCGAAGAATCCGGCGAGACGCACCTGGTCCTGACGAGACGATCGTTCTCGATGCGCGAGCACCGCGGCGAGATCGCGCTTCCGGGTGGGCGCAGTGACGCCGGCGAGTCGCCCACCGACACGGCCCTTCGTGAAGCGCATGAAGAGGTCGGCATTCGCGAGAGTTCGGTGCGCGTTGTCGGATGGCTGAGTCCCATCGTGACGCTGGCGCTCGGGTCGGCGATTTGGCCGGTCATCGGATTTTTGGACGGGCAACCGGAAATGGTGACCGATCCCGCCGAAGTCGACCGCGCCTTCACGGTGCCACTCGCCGAACTGCTCGCCGAGGGGACGTTCCTCGAAGAGCGGTGGCGACGTGATCTGGCACGGCCCGGTGCTGACGCGGACGGCTACTTTCCGATCTACTTCTACCGAGTGCCCGGCGACGTCATTTGGGGAGCGACCGCGCGCGTCGTCACCGAGCTGCTCTGCGTCGTCACCGGGGTCGAATGGCCGGAGGCGAAGCGAGCCTGGCCGTAATTCCGATCAGGGGCGACGGTGTCTTCGTCCGAACATTGATACGTAACACCATGTAAGTACCGTGCAACATGTGGACCAGCCCTACCGCATGCGAGGCGTGAGGGTGCCACTCGACCCCACGCCGGCCCAGGAGCAATTGCTTCGCAGCTACTGCGGAGCGTCGCGCTTCGCCTATAACTGGACCGTCGCCACCGCTAAGGAGAACAGGGACACGCGGGGTGAGGAACGCCCGGCGGGAACTGACGAGGTTGACCTCACAAAGTCGATTTCCTGGTCTGCGTGGTCGATGACTCCGTTGTGGAATTCAGTGAAGGACGAGGTCGCTCCGTGGCACCACGACATCACCATGCACGCTTTTCGATGTGGGGTCACCAACGCTTCGACTGCACTGAAGAACTTCCATGAGTCGAAAATGGGGGTGCGCCGAGGGCAACCTGTCGAATTCCCAAAATTCAAGAATCGGCACTCGAAGCAGTCCTTCACGCTGGTCGAATTCACACGTTGCGGGAGTTGGTTCTCCAAGGACTCCCGGCACGTGCGGCTCATTCTGCCCCGCTTCGCCACAGACCCCCGCATCACGCTACGGCGCAAGCAACTCCAGTGGATTCACACAACCGAGTCTCTTTGCCGTCTCAAGAAGAAGGTCACGTCCGGCGAGTGGACTGTTCAGGCAATGACAATCTCGTTCACCGGAGGTCGTTGGCAGGCCTCGTTCTCGGTGCGCCAATTAGTGGACCCCGCACCGAGCGCCATACGGTTACTTGGTCCAATCGTGGCAGTAGATCTCGGGGTAAAGCACTTGGCCACTCTGTCCGTGCCAGTTGCCGGCCTCAGTGACGCCAGCGGCCACGTAGAGAACACCCGTCACCTGGACGCGGAGCTAGGTCGCCTCGCCAAGCTCGATCGCCAACTCTCACGTTGCGTGAAGGGTTCAAAGAACCGCGCGAAGATCAAGAGGCGTCGACAACTCCTCCTCGGCCGGATCACTCGGACGAGGAACCTTTGCCAGCACCATCTGACTACGACGTTGGTCGGGAGTTTCGAGACCGTCGTGATCGAGGACCTCAATGTTGCAGGCATGGTGAAAAAGTCGGAGAAGAACTCGACCAAGGAATTAAGGCGTTCGATCCTCGACGCCGGTCGGTACGAACTGCGACGTCAACTGACCTATAAAGCTGAAGACCGAGGACATCGCGTCGTCGTCGTAAGCCAGTTCTACCCCTCTTCGAAGAAGTGTTCTCACTGTGGCGAGACGAAAGCCAAACTCGCCCGCAGTGAACGTGTCTTCGAGTGCAGCACCTGCGGCATCACTCTCGACCGGGACGTGAACGCCGCGCGCAACATCCGTGACGAAGGCATTCGACTTCTCACCAGTGAAGAATCAACCGTCGCGGGGCACCAACCCGAGACGCTAAACGCTGACTCGAGGGACCGTGAGTCCGAACCGCTTATGCGGGGACGCGGGAACCGTCATCAGAGCAGAACCACGCAGCCAGCACGAGAGTTGTCACCGTTGGCGTAGGTAGTGGAAAGGGTGGTGGCAACGCCGCCCGGGGTCGGTCAGAGGTTCGATTGCTCACCGGCCTTGTATAGATTGGTGTTAATGCACTCCCATTTTTGGGCTGCTATTTCTTAGACGGAGGTCACCATGGCGGAAGTAGAGATCGGCATCTATAAATCGGCGAGACAGGCCTACGGCTTCGACGACATCGCCATCGTGCCCTCTCGGCGCACCCGCGACCCCGAGGACGTCGACATCTCCTGGCAGATCGACGCCTACAAGTTCGAGCTTCCGGTGCTCGGGTCGGCGATGGACGGCGCCATGTCGCCCGACACCGCCGTTGCTCTCGGTCACCTCGGGGGACTGGGCGTTTTGAACCTCGAAGGCCTCTGGACCCGTTACGAGGAACCGATGCCGCTCTTCGAAGAGATTCGCGAACTCGACGACGACAAGGCGACGGCGCGCATGCAACAGATGTACCTCGAGCCGATCAAGATCGAACTGGTCGCCCAGCGCATCAGCGAGATGAAGGCGGCCGGCATCACCACCTCGGCGTCGGTCACGCCAGCGCGCACCGCTTGGATGGCCAAGACCATCCTGGAGGCCGGCCTCGACATCCTGGTGATCCAGGGGACCGTCGTATCGGCCGAGCACGTCTCCAAGACCGTCGAGCCGTTGAACCTGAAGAAGTTCATCCGCGAATTCGAACTACCGGTCATCGTCGGTGGCTGCGCGAGCTACCAAGCGGCGCTGCACCTCATGCGCACCGGCGCGGCCGGTGTCCTGGTCGGCGTCGGACCGGGCAACGCCTGCACCTCGCGCGCGGTCCTCGGCATCGGCGTGCCCCAGGCCACGGCCATCGCCGACGTCGCCGGGGCGCGCATGCGCCACCTCGACGAGACTGGCGTGTACGTCCACGTCATCGCCGACGGCGGCATGAGCAAGGGCGGCGACATCGCCAAGGCCATCGCCTGCGGCGCCGACGCCGTCATGATCGGTTCGCCCTTGACCAGCGCCGTCGAGGCGCCGGCGAGGGGATTCCACTGGGGCATGGCCACTTTTCACCCGACGCTGCCGCGCGGCACGCGCGTGCGCACTCAGGTGCGCGGCACCCTGAAAGAGGTCCTGCTCGGACCGGCGCACGAGAACGACGGACGGCTCAATCTCTTCGGCGCTCTGCGAACCTCGATGGCCACGTGTGGCTACGAGACCTTGAAGGAGTTCCAGAAGGCCGAGATCATGCTCGCGCCGTCACTCCAGACTGAAGGAAAGCAGTTGCAGCGCTCCCAAGGCGTCGGCATGGGACATTGACCCAGAACGTTCTCGTCGTCGACTTCGGCGCCCAGTACGCCCAGTTGATCGCGCGGCGTGTACGCGAAGCCCACGTCTATTCCGAAATCGTGCAGAGCACCATCAGCGCCGACGAAGTACGCGCGAAAGCGCCGGCCGCGATCATCCTTTCCGGCGGTCCGAAGTCGGTCTACGAAGTGCCTTCGCCGTCGCTCGATCCCGCGATCTACGAACTCGGCATTCCCGTGCTCGGCATCTGTTACGGCGCGCAACTCATGGCCCAACAACTGGGCGGCGACGTCGCCAACACCGGCGTCGGGGAGTACGGTCGCACGACGATGACGCGACACGGCCCGTCGGTCTTGATGGACGAGTGGCCCGCGAGCGTCACGTGCTGGATGAGCCACGGTGACGCGATCGCGGCGGCGCCCGACGGCTTCGTGGTCACCGGCTCATCGCCCGAAGGACCCGTGGCGGTGATGGAGGACGTCACTCGTCGATTGCACGCCGTGCAGTTCCACCCCGAGGTCGCCCACACCGAACGGGGTCAGGACCTGCTGGCGAACTTCTTGCACCACGTCGCCGAGATTCCACCGACCTGGACGAACACTTCGATCATCGAAGACCAGGTCGCCGCGATCAAGAGCCAGGTCGGTGCCGAGAAGGTGCTGTGCGCATTATCGGGCGGCGTCGACTCCGCCGTCGCCGCCGCGCTGGTCACCAAGGCCGTCGGCAATCAGCTCACCTGCGTCTTCGTCGACACCGGACTCATGCGCAAAGATGAGGGCGAGCAGATCGAAGAGACGTTCACTCGCCAGTTCGGCGTCGAGTTGATCCACGTGAAGGCGCAGGATCGATTCTTCGACGCGCTCGCCGGGGTGATCGACCCCGAGGCGAAGCGCAAGATCATCGGCGAGCTCTTCATTCGTGAATTCGAGACCGTGGCGCGCGACCTCGGCAGGGGCGGCGACGGTCCGAGATTCCTGGTCCAGGGGACCCTGTACCCCGACGTCATCGAATCGGGTTCGGGACACGCCGCCAACATCAAAAGCCACCACAACGTCGGCGGTCTACCCGAGGATCTCTCCTTCGAACTCGTCGAGCCGCTGCGCAACCTGTTCAAGGACGAGGTACGCCACGTGGGCGAAGAGCTGGGACTGCCGGCCGAGATCGTCTGGCGTCAGCCGTTCCCCGGTCCGGGACTGGGCGTGCGCATTGTGGGCGAGGTGACGCGCGAACGCGCCGAGATTCTTCGAAACGCCGACTACGTCGTGGTTGACGAGATCAAGAAGGCCGGACTGTACCGCGAGCTCTGGCAGAGTTTCGCGGTGTTACCGGCCGTGCGTACGGTGGGGGTGATGGGCGATGGCCGGACGTACGCGTACCCGATCATCATCCGCGCCGTCACGAGTGACGACGCCATGACCGCCGACTGGGCCCGACTGCCCTACGACGTCATCGAGAAGATCGCCAATCGTTTGATCCGAGAGGTCGACGGCGTGAATCGGGTCGCGTTGGACGTAACGAGCAAGCCACCGGGCACCATTGAGTGGGAGTGACTCGCAACTCGTTCTCCGAGGAGTCACTCTGGGGAACTGACGTAGGTCAAGTCGAAACGCGACTGGACCCTGATTCGTTGCTCGAGGGTCTGACCGCGCCGCAACGCGAGGCGGTCGTGCAACGCGGGGGACCGCTACTGGTGATTGCCGGCGCCGGCTCGGGCAAGACGCGGGTACTTACGAGGCGGATCGCGCACATTCTGGCCATGGGTGACGCGCGGCCATGGGAGATCATGGCGATCACCTTCACCAACAAGGCGGCCGACGAGATGCGCCGTCGCGTCGTCGACCTCGTGGGGAGCGACGCGCGCGACATGTGGGTTTCGACCTTCCACTCGGCGTGCCTGCGGATGCTGCGCGCGCACGCCGACGTGCTGGGCTATCAGCGCGGCTTCACCATCTACGACGCCGGCGACGCCGAGACGGCGGTCGAGCGCATCATGAAGGAACTCAATCTCGACACCAAGCGACTCTCGCCGCGCAGCGTCGCGGCCGCGATCTCGGCCGCGAAGAACGAGATGCTCTCGCCCGACGCCTACGCCGAGAGCGGTGACGGTAATCCGCACCATAAGCGCATCGCCGAGATTTACCACCTGTACACGGCTCGACTGATGCTGGCGAACGCCATGGACTTCGACGACCTGCTCTTGAACGCGGTCGCGATGCTGAAGAAGGACGACGAGATTCGCTCCAACTATCAGAACCGGTTCAAGTACCTGTTAGTCGACGAGTTTCAAGACACCAACGGCGTGCAGAACCAGTTGGTGATGATGCTCGCCGAGAAGCACCGCAACCTCTGCGTGGTCGGTGATTCGGATCAATCGATCTATCGCTTTCGCGCGGCCGACGTACGCAACATCCTTCAGTTCGAACAGCGCTTTCCGGACGCTTCGGTGATTCTCCTGGAACAGAACTTCCGTTCGACGCAGACGATTTTGGACGCCGCGAACGCCGTCATCTCAAAGAACGCCAGTCGTCACGCCAAGAACCTCTTCACCGACGACGTGCAGGGCGAAAAGATCCGCCTGTACCGCGCCGGTGACGAATACGACGAGGGACGTTGGGTGGCGACCGAACTGCGTCGCCTGGCGACCGAGTCCAAACTCTCGTGGAATCAGATGGCCGTCTTCTATCGCACGAACGCGCAGAGTCGGGTGCTCGAAGAAGAGATGCTGCGCGCGTCGATTCCGTACCGCGTCATCTCCGGCATGCGCTTCTACGATCGCAAGGAGGTTAAGAACGCGCTGGCGTTCGCCCGGCTGATCGTGAACCCTCGCGACGAAGCCTCGGCCCGGCGCGTGATCAACGAGCCCAAGCGCGGCATCGGGGACGCGGCCCAAGCCAAGCTCGGTATGTACGCCGCGGAACACGGACTCTCCTTCGCCGAATCGACGCACTACGCGAAGGAGGCGGGCCTCACCGGCCGCGCCCTTGGTGGCGCGCAGAAGTTCTCGTTCATGCTCGACGAACTTCGTGCCCTCGCGAACGACCTCGCGCCGCGCGAGGTCATCGACGCAATCGTGCGCGAGTCCGGCATGGGAGACGCGTTGCGCGCCGAGAACTCCGACGAGGCCTATTCGAGGTTGGAGAACCTGGGTGAACTCGCGTCGGCCGCGAGTCAGTACGACACCTTGATGGACTTCGTCGAACGTATGGCATTAGTGGCGGACTCCGACCAACTGGACGGGGGGGCCGGGGCGATATCGATGATGACGTTGCACGTCGCCAAGGGCCTCGAGTTCCCGGCGGTCGTGATCACGGGCCTCGAGGAGACGATCTTCCCGCATCGACGGGCCCTCTCTGACGACAACGAACTCGAAGAGGAACGTCGACTCTGTTACGTCGGTATTACGCGCGCCATGCGCCACTTGATCCTCACCCACGCTTGGAGTCGAACCATGTGGGGCCACCGCATGGACACGATAGCGAGTCGCTTTCTCCAAGAGATCCCGTCGGAGTTAGTGAACGACATCTCGGCCACCCTGCCGCTCCGTCGAATTGACTACCGCGACGCGGACGGTTTCACCGGACGCGGCACTGAATTCACCGAGGGTCGAGCCTTCGGCACCGGTGCGGCTCCTCCAGTTCGCTCGACCGGAGCCGAGAAGCTCGGCCTGGAAGTCGGTGACCGAGTCGTGCACGACCGCTTCGGGCCGGGCGTAGTACTCAATGTCGAAGGAGCGGGTTCGCACGCGCGCGCCGCCGTCGACTTCGATGAGCACGGCACGAAGCAACTGGTCCTCGCCCTGACGCCGCTGCATCGCGCGTAATTCCTGATTAAGAATCTCCATTCGCGAACTGAATTATTGGCGCGCGATGGTGCCAGAATGAAGTTTCATGCCCTATAAGCGCCCGGCCTATCGACCCCCGCCCGCGCCCCGACCACATTCGCATCGCCTTCCCAGAGTTATTTATTGGCGCCGACGCTCATTCGTGCTACTGGTCTTGGCCATTGTGTTCACTCTGGGCTATTTCGCGGCCACGCTCTTCTTTGCGCTTCTCAACCCTTCCTACGGCTCGAGCCTCTCGACCCGAGCTTCCCAGTGGGGCCGCCAGCACGGTCTGGCGAGCGTCGTGTCCTGGGGCGCCGGCGTGGCCTACCACTGGGACCTGCCAAAGAAAGGCGGCACGCCGCCGGCCGGTTCCTTCGGTGGCGGGGCGATCACGAAGACGTTCACAACGAACGTGGCGTTGGCGCCGCCGGTGAACATCGTCTCGCCCGCCAAGAGTCCGCTCCCCGGTGAGGGCGTGTGGCACGTCACCGGTCGATCGACCGCCAACGGTATCCCGACGATGTATGAGGCGTTCGTGCGTCCCGACGCCGTGCACACCAGCTACGTCGTGGGCGTCGTGTGGATGGACACGAATCTATTGACCGCGCTGTTGTACTCCGGTTCCCAGATCCCCGGGGGCGCTCCGTTTGAACACAGCGCACCCATCAGTTCCAGTCGCTCCAAGACGTTGGTCGCGGCCTTCAACTCCGGCTTCCTCATGCAAAACGCCGACGGCGGATACTTCACCGACGGCAAATCGTTCAAGAAGTTGCGCCTGGGCGCGGCCTCTGTGGTCATCTTCAAGAACGGTCGCATGACGGTGGCGAAATGGGGTCGCGACGTGGTCATGACCAATCAGATCGCGTCGGTGCGCCAGAATTTGGACCTGATCGTCGATAACTCCAAAGCGGTCCACGGGCTGCGTAGTCCGAAATCGACGAAGTGGGGCACGGTCATCAACCCCAACGACGACGTGTGGCGCTCGGGGCTCGGCATCACGAAAAGCGGAGCGTTGGTCTACGTGGGCGGACCCAGTATGTCGCTCAGTGACCTCGCCAAGGTGATGCTGCGCGCTGGCGTCGAAGAAGGCATGGAGCTCGACTACGGTCTCGACTGGGTGCAACTCTCGACCTACACCGGCAAGCCCGGCCAGGTGATTGGCGCCAGCAACGGTGAGAGTCTTTTGTCGTCGATGCCCGGTGCGCCGGACCGCTACTTCGGTTCGTTCTGGGCGCACGATTTCTTCACGATGTCGCTTCGCGTCAATGAACTTCGACGAACGGTAAGGAACACGTCGTCGGCGACCACGTCGAGCACGCCCGGCTAGTGGTCCGCGACTTTTCGCCAGAGGGGCTTGGGGAGATGGCGCAGCATGGCGAAGGCGTAGCGCATGATCGGAGGACTCCAGATGACCCGGTCGCTGGTCGCCAGTCCCTTCATCACGTAGCCCGCGACCTCTTCGGGACCGGTCGTGAAGGGAACCGGCGCCTGGCCCTTCGTCATGCGGGTTCGCACGACGCCTGATCGAAGCAGTTGCAGGGTGACGCCGGTCCCGTCCAAGGAGTCGGCCAACCCGTCGCAGAGCCGGTCGAGGCCGGCCTTCGCGCCACCGTAGAGGTAGGCGTTGCGACGAACGCGGATCGCGGCGACCGAAGACATCACCAGGATCCGTCCGTGGCCCTGATCGACTAAACGGCGACGGACTTCGGCCAGCGCCGCGACCGGCCACGCGAAGTTCACGAGCGCCACCTTCGCGGCCGCGGCGGCGTCATTCTCCTGGGCGAACTGGTCGCCGAGCAGTCCCACGGCGACGACCACGAGATCGACGTCGCCCCCGACCTTCTCGAAGGCCTCGGAGACGACGCGAGCGGCCTTGGTTACGTCTTTGGCGTCGAATTTCACGGTGTCGGTCGTAGTGGCGCCGTAGTCCTTCGCCTCCTCAGCCGCTTCATCGAGGAGTTTCTGGTTGCGACCACACAGGACGACCGTGTGGGCGCGCGCCGCACAGAGCCGCTTGGTGAGCGCCCGAGCGATGTCGGAACTGCCGCCGAGAACGACGACGCTTTGGGGCTGTCCGAAACTGTTTTCCATAGGTGCTGATTCCAATCAGTGAGAGACGCCGAACAGAATCGACCCCTCAATCTTTGACGCTACTCGTGCGAGTTTTATCGGGCGGAGGACGCCATCACCTCGTAAATGGCTCGTCGAATGTTCAATAAGATGGGTTTTCCATGAATCGCACGTACCGAGTCGTCGTCGCCAAGCCCGGACTCGATGGGCACGACCGGGGCGCCAAAGTCATCGCGCGAACACTCCGCGACGCCGGTTTCGAAGTCGTCTACACCGGGCTACACCAAACGCCCGAACAGATCGTCCAGGCGGTCATTCAAGAAGACGCCGACGCCTTGGGGCTCTCGCTCCTCTCCGGGGCCCACCTCGTACTGGTCCCACGAGTGATCGATCTTTTAAAGTCCGAGGGTCGTGAGGACGTGTTGCTGTTGGTCGGCGGGATTATTCCCGATGACGACATTTCCGGACTCGAGGCGCTCGGCGTCGCGCGGGTCTTCACGCCGGGCGCGTCACTCGCCGAGATCGGCTCGTGGCTCGAGTCGACGCTGGATGCGCGAGAGCCGCACTGAATCGATGTGATTGTCAACCGACAGTCCTCTAGTTGAAAGTAGAAGTTGATGGATCTGTTCGAATACCAGGGCAAGCAGTACTTCGCGCGCTACGGCATCGCCGTGTCGCCCGGTGACATTGCCGACACCGTCGACCAGGCCGTCGAGGTGGCCGAACGCGTGGGCTATCCCGTGGTGGTGAAGGCCCAGGTGAAAGTCGGTGGCCGCGGCAAGGCCGGCGGCGTGAAGTTGGCCCGTGACGTTAACGAGGTACGACTGCACGCCGGCAATATTCTCGGACTCGATATAAAAGGTCACGTCGTGCACCGACTCTGGGTCGAGCGCTCGAGCGACATCGCCAAGGAGTACTACGCCTCGTTCACGCTGGACCGCCAGAACAAGACGCACCTGGGCATGCTGAGCGCCCAAGGGGGCGTCGAGATCGAAGTGGTCGCCGAGGAGAATCCCGACGCCATCGCCTTCCTCGCCATCGACCCGGTACGGGGACTGGACTTAGAGACGGCTCGACGTTGGGTGAACGACGCCGAGCTGGATGAGGCGGCGCGCGAACAGGCCGCCGAGCTGCTGGTGCATCTCTACGAGTGCTACACCAAGGGTGACTGCGACCTCGCCGAGATCAACCCGCTGATTCTCACGCCCGACAACATGGTCCACGCGCTCGACGCCAAGGTAACCCTGGACGAGAACGCCTCGTTCCGTCACCCGGAGTGGGAGGAGTTCCGAGCCGACGAGTTCGAGGATCCCCGAGAGAAGCTGGCGAAGGAGAAGGGCCTGAACTACATCGGCCTGGACGGCACGGTCGGCATCATCGCCAACGGCGCCGGACTGGCGATGTCGACCTTGGACGTCGTCAACCAGGTCGGCGGCACGGCGGCCAACTTCTTGGACATCGGCGGCGGCGCCAACGCCGACGTGATGGCTTCGGCGCTCGAAGTGATCAACACGGACCCCAGGGTGAAGGCGATCTTCGTCAATATCTTCGGCGGCATCACCCGCGTCGACGACGTCGCCAACGGCGTCGTGGAGGCGCTGTCGCGCGTCGATATATCGACGCCCATCGTGCTGCGACTCGATGGGACGAACGCCCTGGAGGGGCGCGCGATCCTCGCGCCCCACCTCAACGATTCACTGATCACCGAACCGACGATGCTGGACGCCGCTCGCCGGGCCGTGTCTCTCGCGAACGCCTAAAGGAAAAGAACATGAGCATTTTCGTTGATGAGAACACCAAGGTGATCGTCCAGGGACTGACCGGAGGCCAGGGCCGATTCCACGGACTGCGCAACCGCGACTACGGCACCAAAGTGGTCGGTGGCGTCACGCCCGGCAAGGGCGGCAGCGACGTCGACGGCGTCCCGGTCTTCAATACGGTGAAAGAGGCGGTCGCCGCGACCGGCGCCACCGCGTCTTTTGTCGTCGTGCCGCCGAAGTTCGCTTCCGCGGCGATCATCGAGGCGGCCGAGGGCGGGATTACCTTCATCGTGTGCATCACCGAAGGCATTCCGGCCCAGGACGAGGCGATCACCTACAACCGGCTGGTCGAGGAGTTTCCCGGCGTGCGTCTGCTCGGTCCCAACTGCCCGGGCATCATCAGCCCCGGCAAATGCAACATCGGCATCACCTCGGGGGACATCGCTCTGGCCGGTGGTCCGGTCGGCATCGTGTCGCGCTCGGGAACGCTCACCTACCAGGCCCTGTATGAGCTGAGCCAGCAAGGCATCGGTCAGACGACCTGCGTCGGCATCGGCGGCGACCCGGTGCCGGGGACGAATTTCATTGACTGTCTCGCCGCCTTCCAAGCCGACCCTGAGACGCTGGCCGTGATGATGATCGGGGAGATCGGCGGCTCCGAAGAGGAGCACGCCGCCGAGTGGATCAAGGCCAACATGACCAAACCCGTCGTCTCGTACATCGCCGGCGTCACGGCGCCTGCGGGAAGAAAGATGGGACACGCCGGCGCCATTATCTCGGGTTCCAAGGGCACCGCGCAGGCGAAGATGGACGCCCTGGCCGCGGCCGGCGTGCACGTCTGTTTGAACCCGACCGAGGCCGGCCAGAAAATGGGCGAGATCGTCAAGGCGCTGTAGAGGTTGGACGACGTTCGACTCTGCGTGTTGGTGTCCGGATCGGGCACCATCCTCGAAGCCATGGTGCGCGCCGGTCTCGAGGTCGCGCTCGTTGCGGCGGACCGGCGCTGTCGCGGCCTCGACGTCGCTTTCAGCGCCGGCATCGAGACGCTGCTCGTGTCGCGCGAGCAGTTCGGTGGATTCGCTCCCACCTTTGACCGCGACGGATTCACCGAAGAGCTCACGGTGGCGTTGCGCAGTCGCGACATTGATCTGGTGGCGATGGCCGGTTTCGGCACGATCGTGACCGGGCGTTTCCACGTCGGCTATCCCGGACGGGTCCTCAATACGCACCCCAGCCTGCTGCCGGCCTTCACGGGTTGGCACGCCGTCGCCCAAGCACTGACCTCGGGCGTCAGTGAAACCGGTTGCACGGTGCACATCGCGACCGAGGCGCTCGATGATGGTCCCATCCTCGCCCAACGTCGCGTTCCGATCGAACCCGACGACACCGAAGAGACGCTGCACGAGCGCATCAAAATGGTCGAGCGCGAGCTGTATCCGCTGGTGGTCGGTAGGGTAATGGCGGCAATGCGCGAGGGCCGAGAGCCCTCGTCCGTCGCGGGAGCGCTGGAGGAATAGATGAGGGCGTTACTGAGCGTCTGGGACAAGACCGGACTCGTCGAACTCGCCACGGGACTGGGCGCGCACGGCGTCGAGCTGGTCGCCTCCGGTGGCACGGCCGCGGCGTTGAGCGACGCGGGCATCGCGCACCTCGAGGTCGCCGACGTCACGGGCTTTCCCGAGATGCTCGATGGCCGAGTCAAGACCCTGCACCCTCGACTGCACGCCGGCATCCTGGCCGACCGATCCAAGCCCGAGCACCTCGCGGCCTTGAAAGAGCACGACATCACGGCGATCGACCTAGTGGTGAGCAACCTCTATCCGTTCTCGTCGGATCCGTCGATCGAACTGATCGACATTGGCGGGCCTTCGATGGTGCGCGCCGCGGCGAAGAACCACGAGCACGTCGGCGTGCTCACCAGTCCGAGCCAGTACAACGCGGCCCTCGAAGAGATCGTTACGACCGGAACCTTGTCGGACACGACGCGCCGCGCGTTGGCGCGCGCGGCCTTCGCGCACACCGCGGCCTACGACGCGCAGATCGTCGCGTGGTTCGATGTCGGCGGGATCAAGGCCCACGCACCGACCGATCTCGACGGTGTGGTCCCTCCGACCCTGCACCTCACGCTCGAGCGAGCCGCGGTCGTGCGTTACGGCGAGAACCCTCATCAGATCGGCGCGCGCTACCGCTTCGCCGGTACGACGCCGTGGTGGGACGGCGTCACCCAGCACGCCGGTTCGGCGCCGTCGTACCTGAACCTCTTCGACGCCGACGCGGCGTGGCGACTGGTGCACGAACTCGCTTCCGATATTCCCGGCACGTGCGCCGTGGCGATCATCAAGCACGCCAACGCGTCGGGCGCGGCCGTCGGCGCCACGTTCACCGACGCGTTCCAAAAGGCGCTCGACGCCGACGCCCAGAGCGCCTTCGGTGGGATCATCGCCGTGGGCGGTGAACTCGACCGGGCGCTGGCGTCGCTCATTGCCGAAGGTCCGCAGGCCGACGTCATCATCGCCTCGTCGATCGATCCTGAGGCCATCGACATCCTCGTGAAGCGCCGAAAGGCCACTCGACTTCTCAGCGCGCCGTCACCCGAGCCGCTGGGTCTCTCGGTTCGAACCTTCGGTGATACGGCGCTCGTGCAGAACGCCGACGAACTGCTCGTGCCGGTCGCCGATTGGAAATGCGTCACGATGGCCACACCGACCGAGCAGCAGCTGCAGGACCTCGCCATGGCGTGGCGCGTGTGCGCTCGAACGACGTCCAACGCCATCGTGATCGCGCGCGACGGCGTCGCGGTCGGCATCGGGGCCGGACAACAGTCGCGAGTCATGGCGGCGGGCATCGCCACCACTAAGGCCGGCGAGTTCGCGCGCGGCGCGGCCGCGGCGTCGGACGCCTTCTTTCCTTTCGCCGACGGACTGAAATCTTTGACGAGGGCCGGCGTCACCTCGGTCGTGCAGCCGGGCGGTTCGGTGCGCGACCAGGAGGTCATCGACGCCGCCAACGCCGCGAGAGTCGTAATGATGCTCACCGGCGAGCGTCACTTTCGGCACTAGGAGAGTTATGACGGCCCAACTACTCGACGGTGAACGACTGGCTCAGCGAATCAAGATGGAGCTCGCCGAACGCGCGGCCCGATTGACGGCCAATGGACGAACCCCGGGTCTCGGGACGTTGCTCGTTGGCGACAACCCTGCGAGCGTGCGTTACGTCGAGATGAAGGTCGAGGAGTGCAAAGAGATCGGCGTGCAGTCTTTCGACGTACACCTGCCCGCGAGCGCGACGCAGGCCGAGATCGAGGCGGTGGTCGATGCGTTCAACGCCAACCCCGACGTCCATTCGATCCTCGTGCAGCTGCCGTTGCCCGACGGCATCGATGAGGAACAGGTCCTTTTTCGAGTCAATCCCGCCAAGGACGTCGACGGACTGCACCCGACGAATCTCGGACGTCTCGTGATGGGCGTTCCCGGTCCGTTGCCCTGCACACCGGCCGGCATCGTGGAGTTGCTAGCGGAGTACCGGGTACCGGTCGAAGGCAAGCACGTTGTCATCATTGGGCGCGGACTGACGATCGGACGACCACTGGCCCTGTTGATGGCGATGCGCCGACCGAACTGCAACGCCGCCGTGACCGTCGTGCACACCGGCGTCGTGGACATGGCCGCGTTGACGCGGAGCGCGGACGTGATCGTGTCGGCGGCCGGCGTGCCGGGCATCGTCACCGCGGACATGGTGAAGCCCGGGAGTGCGGTCGTAGGCGCGGGGACGTCGTTCGCGGGGAAGAAACTCTTGAGCGACATCGCCGACGACGTTGCTGAGAAAGTTGCCTGGATTACGCCCCGGCTCGGTGGCGTCGGTCCCATGACCCGTGCCATGCTGTTACGCAACGCCGTCCTAGCCGCGGAGAAGGTGCGATGACCGAAACGACAGACGAAAAGGGCCGCGAGTACAGCGAGCGGCCGTGGGGCAGCTACACGGTGCTCGACGACGAGATGTTCGACCACAAGGTGAAGCGCATCGTCGTCACTCCCGGCAAGCGCTTGAGCTATCAGTTCCACGCCAAGCGCGCCGAACACTGGTTCATCGTGAGCGGCCAGGCGACGGTCATCCTCGACGGCGTGGAGCACGACCTCGGTCCGGGAGCGAGCATCGACATCGCCATCGGTCAGGCGCACCGCTGCGAGAACTACGGCACCGTGCCGGTGGTCTTCATCGAGGTCCAGCACGGGAGTTACTTCGGCGAGGACGACATCGTGCGTCTCGAGGACGACTTCGGACGGGCGACCTAACTCGGTGCGCATCGACGAGCTGCTCGCAGCCGGCCCCACCCGATCATTTGAATTCTTTCCTCCCAAATCAGACGAGGAGAGCGCCATCCTCGCGGCCTCGCTCGAGGACATCCAACCGCTGCAGCCGTCGTTCGTCTCGGTGACTTACCGCGGGGGACGCGAGTCCCGTCAGCGCACCTACGACCTCGTCACTCAGATTGAGCACGACGGTTACGTGACCGCGATGGCGCACGTCATCTGCGTCGGCCACACCCGCACCGAGATGCGCGACCTCCTGAAGAACTACGCCGAGGCCGGCGTGCAGAACATTATGGCCCTCGGCGGCGACATTCCGGATGATCCGTTGGCGGCGAACTCCGAGTTCGAGCACGCCATCGACCTCATTGGGTTGGCGCGCGAGATCGGCGACTTCTCGGTGGGCGTTGCGGCTCACCCCGACGGTCATCCACGTTCGCCGGACCGGGCCTCGGATCGACGATTCCTGGCCGAGAAGCTCGCGCTCGCCGATTTCGCCGTGACCCAGTTCTTCTTCGAAGTGAATGAGTGGACGCGACTCGTTGGCGAACTCGCCGAACTCGGCGTCACCAAGCCCGTCTTGCCGGGCATCATGCCGGTCACGACGATCACCGGCATTGAGCGCATGAAAATGATGGGCGCGGGCGTGCCCCCCGCGCTGGTCGAGCGACTCGTCGCGGCGGAGCGGCTCGGCGGCCCACGAGAGGTGCGCGCCGAGGGCATCCGCGCCGCGATCACGCTGTGTCAGGAGTTGTTGGACCAACGCGCACCCGGATTGCACTTCTACACGCTCAATCGTTCGACCGCGACGAGCGAGATCTATCACGCTTTGTTCGAATAGTTTTCAATCCGGCCACCGGGCGACTTCTCCAGAAAAGGGACCTCGAGAATCGCCGTAGGATGGCCTTATGGCAGACAAAATCACACAAAACGCCGACGGCGAGCTCAACGTCTCGGACAACCCAATCATCCCGTTCATCGAAGGCGACGGCATCGGCGTCGACATCTGGCCGGCGTCCAAGCTGGTCTTGGACGCCGCCGCGAAGAAGCACGGCAAGACCATCGAATGGAAGGAAGTCCTGGCCGGTCAGAAGGCCTTCGACGAGACCGGCGAGTGGCTACCCGAGCAGACCGTCACCGACTTTCGCGAGTACCTGATTGGGATCAAGGGGCCCTTGACCACACCGATCGGTGAGGGCTTTCGCTCGCTCAACGTCGCACTTCGCCAGATCTTGGACCTGTACGTCTGCCTGCGACCGGTGCGCTGGTTCCAGGGCGTGCCCTCACCGGTGAAGCACCCCGAACTGGTCGACATGGTCATCTTTCGCGAGAACACCGAGGACGTCTACGCCGGTCTCGAGGTGGAGGCTGGTT
>Ga0182024_10010314_pt1 | contig 19050 bp, 11 predicted proteins | sample P32metaG_FD_120480 | JGI IMG/M metagenome (GOLD analysis project Ga0182024, IMG submission 120480) | Permafrost microbial communities from Stordalen Mire, Sweden - P3-2 metaG (Illumina Assembly) | ecosystem: Environmental > Terrestrial > Soil > Wetlands > Permafrost | place: Sweden: Stordalen... | reverse complement strand
CAAGGCGCTCATGGCCCGGGCGCTGGGGGACGTCGGCTTCGAGGCGTTCGTCTCCGAGCGGGGCGATGCCGAAAGCTATTCGCTCACCGCCGTGCAGTCGGAAGCCATCCTCCGCATGACGCTCGGCCAATTGGTCAACCTCGAGCAAGAAAAGCTGGCCGCCGAATATCGCAATCTGCTCACCGAGATCGGTGAATATTTGACCATCCTGTCCGACGATCAAAACATCCGCGACATCATCCGGACCGACTTGCTCGAAATTCGCAGGAAATTCGCCAATCCGCGCCGCACCGAAATCAGCGGCGAGGAAATCGGCCAAGTCGACATGGAAGACCTGATCACGGAAGAGACGATGGTCGTCACGATCAGCCACAACGGATACATCAAACGGACTTCGTCGAGCGTCTATCGAGCCCAGCGCCGCGGCGGCAAGGGCCTGACCGGCGCCAAGACCGAAGACGAAGATCCGATCGCACATCTGTTCGTCGCGAGCACGCACGATTATCTGCTTTTCTTCACGAACCGGGGCAAAGTTTATTGGCAAAAGGTGTACGACCTGCCGCAATTGAGCCGCGAGAGTCGTGGCCGCGCGGTGGTGAATCTGTTGAACTTCGCTCCGGATGAACGGATCGCCGACTGCCGCCCGGTGCGCGATTTCGATTCGGGCCATTTTCTCATGATGGCCACGCGCAAGGGCCTCGTGAAGAAAACGCCGCTGGAACAATATAGCCGGCCACTGAAAGGCGGGATCATTGCCATCAAACTGAAAGACGACGACGAATTGATCGACGTCGTCGTCACGCGGCCCGGCGATGAAGTGGTCCTCTCGACCGCCGACGGCATGGCAATTCGCTTCCACGAGTCCGACGCCCGCCCGATGGGCCGCAACACGAGCGGCGTCAAAGGCATCGGCCTGCGCGGTGACGATCGGTTGGTCGGCATGGTCGTGGCCGATCCGGATGCCACGCTGCTAACGGCCTGCCTGCGCGGTTACGGCAAGCGCACGTTGTTCGGGCCAAACAGTCCGCTTGCAGAGTCGGCCGGCGATGCCGAACAGAGTCCGCCAGGCGCCGAACCTGCGGCGGAAGCGGAAACGATCGACGAACCATCGGCGGAAGCATCCAGCGACGAGGAAGAAGCCGGCGGCGATGCCTCTTCCCAACAGCGTTACCGGGCGCAGCGCCGCGGCGGCAAGGGATTGCGAGACATTAAGACAACCGACCGAAACGGCCCGGTGATCGGCATCGTGGCGGTCCACGACGACGATGAACTGCTGATGATGACGGCCCGAGGGAAGATCCAACGAATCGCTGCCCGCGAGATTAGCACGATCGGACGCAACACGCAGGGCGTGCGGATCATGAGTCTCGACGACGACGACACACTCGCGGCGATCGTCCGTGTTCCACGCGAGGAGGCCGCGGCGGAAGCGACCGTCGAAGCCGCGGACGATGTTGCGGGGGCTGCGGATGATGCGGCCGAAAATGGCGGGACATAAGCACCGACGACGCGCGAAACCGCCGACAAGAAGAGTTTTTGCATGAAAATCGCGGTCATAGGAACCGGGTATGTCGGACTGGTCACGGGCACTTGCTTCGCCGAGAGCGGCAACGATGTCACTTGCATCGACATCGACGAGAAGAAAATCGCACAGCTTCAGCGCGGCGAAGTGCCGATCTACGAGCCCGGCCTGGCCGAATTGGTCGTGCGCAATTCACAAGCCAAACGATTGCATTTCACCACCAAGGCGGCATCGGTGCTGAAAGACAGCCAACTGATCTTTCTGGCCGTCGGCACTCCGCCCACCGCCGACGGCTCGGCCGATTTGACGAGCTTATGGAAAGTTGTCGAACAGATTGCCCCTCATTTATCTCCTCAATCGATCGTCGTCACCAAGAGCACGGTCCCCGTCGGAACGAACGCCCAATTGCGGGATCGGCTCCGCGAATTGACAGGCCGGGAATGCGACGTAGCGAGCAATCCCGAGTTTCTCAAGGAAGGGGCCGCGATCGACGATTTCATGAAGCCCGATCGGGTCGTGGTCGGCGTGCGGCGTCAGGAAGTGGCTAACGTCTTGAACAGCTTGTATGCGCCGTTTCTGCGAACCGAAAAGCCGTTTCTGGTCATGTCGCCCGAGAGCGCCGAAATGACCAAGTACGTCGCCAACGCGCTGTTGGCAACGAAAATCAGCTTCATCAACGAAGTTGCCAATTTGTGTGAGCGGATGGCCGCTGATATCGACGACGTGCGGCGCGGCATTGGGCACGATAATCGGATCGGCTTCGCATTTCTCTTTCCCGGCGTCGGCTATGGCGGAAGCTGTTTTCCGAAGGATGTGCAAGCGCTCGTGGCCATGGCGCGCGAGCTTGGCGTGGCGCCGCAGCTTCTCGAAGCGGTGCATGACGTCAATCTGCGGCAAAAGATGGTGCTGGGCGAGAAAATCGACCGACACTTCAGCGGCAAACTGACCGGCCGCGCGATCGCCATCTGGGGCCTCGCCTTCAAGCCCCGCACCGACGACATCCGCGACGCGCCGTCGCTATCGCTGATCGATCATCTGCTGTCGCTCGGTGCGAAGCTGCGAGTTCACGATCCCGTGGCGATGGACAATGTGCGCCGAATCTACGGCCAGCGATTGCAATACTGCGAGCTGCCGATGGATGCTCTCGACGGCGCGGAAGCATTGGCGATCGTCACCGAATGGGGCGAGTTTCGTCGGCCGAATTTCGACGAGATGCTGCGACGGATGAGAACCCCGGTGATCTTCGATGGCCGCAATCTCTACAATCCAGTCGAGATGCAATCAAGCGGCTTTACCTACCACTGCATCGGCAAAACTCCCGTCACGCCGGAAACGACGAAAGAGCCGCGCTCGAAGTAGGCGTTAGCGGGGTTTCAACGCGCCAACGGCCGGCCGACAAATTGGCTCCCCCGCACGGTCTCGCCCCCCATCCAACTTCGGCTGTCTACCGAGATCGGACTGTTGTCGCCCAAGATGAAATACTCGTCGGGGCCGAGTTGTCGGGCCAGTGTGTTGGCGGGATGAGTCGACGGCGTGTAATAAATATCGCGATAGACTTGCAGCCGCTGTATCGTTACTTCCAAGTCGTTGGCGCCGATCGCCAGCGGACGCGAGACCGGACGTAGCGGTCCGTCCGATCGCCGATAATCGAACGCCAGCTCCACGCGCCCGTCGATCGCCAGCAAGACCTGTTGATCGAATGTCGAAAGAACCAGTTCGACGGATCGACCCAGCAACCGCGCCGCGAGTTGGCTGGCCTGCACTTTTTTGCCGTCGCGCTGGAGCACCACTCGGCCGGACAACGGTTGAATCTCAAGCTGGAACACTTCGCCTCCGTCGCTCGCCCGCAGCCACAACGAGCCGCTTCCAGAGAGCTGCAGCCGCGCGACCAACAACAGATCCGCTACGTCGTTCAGCCGCCGCGATGCACCGGGATTGTACGGATCGTCGTCGCGAATCGGAATTTCCTCGGTCGTTTCCGGCGAACCGACCTCTCGACGGCAATGGACGTATGTGAGCCAATCAGCCGGCGAAGAAACATCCGCCGTGTTCTGGCGAAAGTTCCATCCACCGTCGGTCGTCGGTTGCCACGCACTGCGCGCTCCCTCCGGTCGCCACCGAGGCGGCAGATGTGGATCGCGATACACCGAATCGTGGACCAAGATGGCCATCGCTCGCTGCTGCTTGAGCGTCTTGTGGGCGATCTGGCCGTCGATATAAACATCGCCATCGCGAATCTCCACGGTTTCGCCCGGCAGCCCGACGATCCGCTTGACGCAATAATCCCGCGCGTGCCCTGAGCAACGGAACACGACCACTTCCCATCGCCGAGGCGGCCGGACGCCGAGCGTCGCCCGATCGATGAGCAGCCGATCGCCGGCCAGGGTGCGTGGATCAAGCGGATTGTTTGGCCAGCCGCAATTGGGGCAAACGAGCGAATCGACCGTCAGTTCGTCCGCATCGCAAACCAACGGCATTCCGCACGCCGAGCAGCGCGCCGCGCGATGCGGACCCAACAACGTCGGAGCCATCGATCCGCTCGACACGACGCATGGCACCAGCCAACCATCGATGAGAAACGCATGGGCCAAGAGCGTCGCGATCGACAACACGACGAGCGATTCGACGCCGCGCCGGAGCAGTCGGCGAGGCTTGCGGCTTGAGGCTTGAGGCTTGAGGTGATGCATGTTCACGATTGCCACGGCACGCACACCTTCCGCCCGAAGCATCTATTCCGGCAGGGCTTCGCTTTTCGGCTCCGGCAGCCAGAAGCTAGTGACGACACCCACGGCGTAAACCAACAGCACGACGCCGGCAGCCGCGTAGGCCAATGCGGTCGGGCGAGGAAAATCGGGATTGTGCATCATCAGCGGCAGCGCCACGGCCAACTGAGTCGTCAAGAAGTTTGCCCCGGTGCCGATCATCCGTCCGCCGACGTTAGCCGAGAAACTCTCGCCCGTTCCACGAATACGAGTCGGATACATTCGTGGCAGATAGTTGCCGAAGAAACTGAATTGGGCGACCGTGAAGAAACCCGTCAGAAACATGCCGACCTTCAGCACATCGAGGCTCGACTCGCCTAAACCACCGGCCGCCGGGAATGCGTAGACGAGCGGAATGATCAACAAGCCCGGCACTAAAAATAGCCGCAGCAAGCGTTGTCGGCTGACGATCCGCAGTGCCAACCAAGCCAGCACGATTCGCCCCATCAGACCGCCGATTTCCTGAATGAGCTGCACATTGCCGATGATCTGCTGCGGATTGGTCTTCAGATACGCAACCCGAGTTGTCAGATCGTCGAATTGGTGAGAGCCTTTTTCGACGGTCGCCAGTTTCTTGTTGGCCGATGCGACCTGACCGGCAATCAGTCCTGGCACCATCTGCGGAGTCAATTGAATCGCCCCGAAGGCCGCGCCAAACGCACAAGCAAACAGGATCGTCGTGACGATCGTCGTCCGGCGAAACGTCGTCTGAAACAACTCGCCAATTCGCGGCCGTTGGAGCTTGCCGGCCAGCTTCTTCTCTCGCCATTCGGGCGATTCGGGCAAGAAGGGCCGAATGATGATCAGCGGGATCGCCGGGATCAGCCCTGAAATCAGCGCGTAGCGCCAACCGGCCGCACCGTGGGGCAACGTCAGCCACGCCGGAATTTGCCCTGAATCAGCAAGTTTATAGGACGCTTTGAAGACCAGGCTCACCAATAGACCGCCCGTCGAAGCGAAAGCCTGGGTATACCCCAACACCGCCTCGCGGCGGCGCGGCTGGGGAAACAATGCCGAAAGCCAAGCTACGGCGGCGACGAATTCGACACACACGCCGATGAACGTCATGCAGCGCCAGAACAGCAGCATTTTGGCCGATGTGACAAACGCCGCGGCGGCCGACGACACGGCGTAGAGCAAGATGCTCCAGGTGAGCACTCGTCGGCGGCCCAATAGGTCGGTCAGGTAACCGCCCAACATTCCGAAGATGCCGCCGCACAAGGCGCTGCCCCACATGACATAGCCGGTCCAGCGGATCACGGCGTCGCTTGTCTGAGGAACTTGCAGCAATTCCGACAATGCCGGCCGCAATACCAGTGGGTTCATCAGCAGGACGTAGGTGTCGAACGCGAAACCAATCGCCGCGATGATGCAAACAAGCCATTGCACCAACGTAAGCGGACTTTGAGCTGCCTGACCTCGATTCGGAGTGGGCAATTGATTCATGATGGATTCGGCAGGAGGAAGTGGTGGGCGGCCAAGGAAGATTCGTCGGTGGGAAGCGAACAGGCGACGACCGACCGTTTCGGTCAGTTGAGCGCCCGTCGTCGCATTGTAGCCAGTGGAGAATCGCCACTCAATCCGGCTCGCAGCGACCTCTGTGGCCAGAGATTTGTGGTGCAGGCGTCCTCGCCTGCCGAATGGAGAGCAGGCGAGGACGCCCGCACCACAATGGCGACGATTACGGCTGTTCGTAAGGATCGGCGTCCGTGCGACGAACCTGGGCCGATGCTGGAGTAACCTGCGTGCCGGTGCGATTTGCGGATGGCTGAGCCATCGCCGATCGGATCGAATCCGCCCGGTCCGACGCTTGGGCACTTAGTTCGCCGAGCCGCTGCCGCGTGGCTGCGTCGACATGCGGCAGGCGGTTGGCCAACCGGCCGACGCCCGCCGGGTTTGTCTCCGCCGTGTGCGAAAGGCTGGCGACGAACGACGCGGTTTCCGCGAAATTGTGGTCCGCCGTCTTGCCAAGCAACGGCTGGAGCGTCTTGGCGATCCACTCGATGCCCACGTTGTCGAGGTGCAGGAACACATCGAGACGGTTGACAATGCGAATTTGGCCGCTGGCGTTGCGGACGTATTCCGTCTTCAAAACCACCACCGATTCGCCGCGAATCTTCGCGGGCGATAGCGATCCGTCGTAAGTGCCCGTGGAATAGATGACATGCATGTCGGCGCTGCGATAGGCGAACTCCAACGTGCCGACCGTGCCCTGACCATCCGCGGCGCGGAATTGGTTGGGTCCGGTGCGCGTGAGCGCCATGTTCGTGATTCCCATCAACTGCCAAATGTCGATCACGATTTCCGGATTGCGAACCAGCAGAAGATACAAATCGGGATCGCAATCGATCGACGCAATCGGCAGCCGGCGAAAGATGCTGGGGTTGTTCACCACCGCGACGACGCGAGAGCGCATCTCGGCCGGAAGTCGATCGTACGGAATCGACTGAGCGGCTTCGTCCCGTGCAACACGGCTATTGGTCGCTTTACTGCCCGCGGTCGGATCGCCGGCGTGCGCGCTGTTCGGCAGAAATCCGACGCCGGCAAGCGCGATCGCGCAAACGAAACCGCGAACTGCGGGCATCGGAAGTCGAGCGCCGGTCGCACATAGCTGCGGATCGCATTGTCGAGCGAGTTGCAACTTCATGTCCCCCCCGGGAGATTCTTTGCTGGCTCGGTTTCGAAACATTGGATGGACATGTCGGATAGACAAAATCGGCTTCCGTCCGGCGTCCCTGCAATCGGAGCGACCCTCAAAGCCGGCCGATCTTGCCGGTCTTAGGGATATTCGGCCACTCACGGCGGGCAACGCCAGCCAAAATCGAACATGAAGAAACCCCAGCAACGCGCAGCCTGCCCGACTTATCAGCGGCGTACATGCTAGCGGCAGATTGGTCTTGCCCGGTCGGCGTGGGTTAGCAAGAATCCCGCGCCGAAGTGGGCAGTGGCTAGTGACTAGTGACTAGTGACTAGTGACTAGTGACTAGTGACTAGTGACTAGTGACTAGTGACTAGTGACTAGTGACTAGTGGCTAGTGGCTAGTGGCTAGTGGCTAGTGGCTAGTGGCTAGTGGCTAGTGGCTAGTGGCTAGTGACTAGTGGCTAGTGACTAGTGACTAGTGGCTAGTGATTGACGACACACTCTGCCAGCAGAAATGCTCGCTTCCGCATCAGTATTCCGAGCCACTAGCCACTAACCACTAACCACTAACCACTGACCACTCATATGCCCGCTCGCCCGCTCTGGCTGATCGTGGCGATGGCCGTCTCGCTGGGAGTGCTGGCGCTCGTTTGGCATTTTCGGCAATCGGACGAGCTGGTCGGCCACATTCAAGCTGAATTGGCCACGCTGCCGGACGACGAAGTTGAAACGTCCGTGCGGCGGTTGGCCGAACTTGGCGATGCCGGTCTGAGCGCTCTTGCCGCGTCGCTCGCCTCGGATCGCGCGGCGGTTCGGCAGGCGGCGCATCACGTGCTGCTGGAAGAAGTCGACCGATGGGAGTTGCTTTCCGAAGGCGCGATCGCATCGCGTCTGGAAGCGCTTGCCCACGTTCTGGCGGAAAACGCACCTCGAATGGACGCCGAGAATCGCCGGCTCGCGGCCGATTTGGCGCTGCGGCTGTTGGTTTGGCCCCACGAGGCGGACAGCCGGCCCAGCCCATGGCTAGCCGATTGCGAAGCCGTGTTGGCGACGGCCGTCGAGCATGGGCATCCGACAGGCAGTTCAGCAACGGCCATTTTGGCCGCCAAAGGCGCGAGCGGTCCCAAGCAATCGCCGCCGATTCCCGCATCGCCAGGGCTCTCCGATCTAGCCACGACATTGGCCGACAAGGTGCAATTGCCGGGCGGAGAATTGCCGCTGGAAATGTCGCCGATGCCGGCAAGCGGCGGCTTCGTCGAACCGCGGATTGTGCGGAATGAGCCGGCGCAATCGGCCGAGCCGCGACGTTTGCAAGTGCCGATCAACAGCCGATCGCTCGACGGCGACAACGGCGACGCCAATAACGATGACGACGACGAGCAGCCGGGAGCGACCAATCGACCCGCGCGCCTTCCCTCGGCGGCCGGCAATTCGCGCCCGACGGCACTAGGACTACAAGCCCGCAGGCAATCGCTCGGCGGGCCGCCGGCGAACGACACGGCGGCATGGCAGCAATTGCAGCCGCGCGACGTCATGCGCCGGCTGCATGTGTCGGACCCGCAAGTCGTTCAGGCGGCGCGGGTTGAACTCGGGCGTCGTGGAATCAAAGGCTCGCTCGTGGATTTGGCCCGACGAGCCACGGATCCCGATCCGACGGTGCGCCGGCAATTAGCCGAGTCGCTTCCGAGCCTTCCTGGAATTGATGCCAGACCCTGGCTCGTTGAATTGAGCTACGACGAGAACGCTCAAGTGCGGGCAACCGCCGTGACGCTGATGGCCACCAGCGGCGATTTGGAATTGGTGCATCGCCTGGAACAGATTTCCCGCGACGATCCCGACGACTACACCCGTGCGCAAGCCGCGAAGGCATTGGCTCCGCGGCAGCGCTAAGCGGGTGATGGAACACCGCGGAGCGGAACGTCACGGAGGGCGTTCCCTACAACGCGCTCCGTAGCACACTATCGGCTTATTCGTAGCGCAACGCATCGATCGGGTCGAGGCGCGAAGCCTTCCAAGCCGGATAGAAGCCGAATACAACGCCGACGGTAACAGACACGACAACAGCGGCGATGATCGCGGGCACGGAGAGCGATGTCGGCCAATGCATGAGCTGGCGCACCGCCATCGATATACCGCGGCCGAGCAAAATGCCGACTACGCCGCCGAAGATGCACAACATCACCGCCTCGCTAAGAAACTGCGTCAAAATGTCTCGGGGCCGCGCGCCGACGGCCATGCGCAGGCCGATCTCGCGGGTACGCTCGGTGACCGAGACGAGCATGATATTCATGATGCCCACGCCGCCGACGGCAAGCGAAATCGCCGCCACAATCAACAACAGCGTCGACATAAGCTTGGTTACCGACGAGAAAGCGTTGTTGACCTCCGTCATGTCGCGAACGTTGAAGTCGTCGGAGTCGGCGGCCCCGATATGGTGCCGATCGTGGAGCAGCTTGGTGACTTGATCGGTTGCCAGGGCGATGTCGTCCGTCGAATCTGCCTGGACCATGAGTTGATCGACGTTGACGTACCGAACCGGCTGCGGAGTGTCGGCCGATTCGGTCGCGGCAAAAGTCGGATAGAGATTCTGATTCACGCCCATGTTCGGGTACGCCTGGCTGGCCGTATTGCTGATCGAGCTACTGGTCGTGCTCGACGAACCAGCGCTTGAGGCGCCGGTGCTTGCCGCCTGGTTTGCAACCTGGGCGCCGATCGAGCTGACGCGAAATTTGATCGTCGTCCAAGGGGCGAGCACCAAGTCGTCCTGATCCATTCCGATCATGTTGGCGCCTTTGCGGCTCAACACGCCAAGCACGCGAAAGGCGACGCCTTGCATCCGAATGTCCTTGCCGACGGGCGACTCGTCGCCGAACAGATTGGTGACGACCGTCTGCCCCAAAAGGCAAACGGCGTCCTCGTCGCGGACGTCACGATCGGTGAAGGGCGCACCCTCGGTGAGATCGCGCCAGTCGCGAATGTCAAGAAACGAAGGGGTGCTGCCGTAGATATACATGGGCACCCAGTTCTTATTCCCATAAACAACCTGCGTCTTCGCGCGCACCACCGGAGCGACGTTGCTCACCGCGGGGCATTCCTGAGCGATCGCATCGCCATCCTGCGGCGTCAGCGTCACCGTGCTGCCGCTGCCGTAGCTCACTCCGCCGCTGCTCGCCGTGCCCGGCGATATCTGCAATATGTTGGCCCCCATGCTGGCGATCGTTTGTTGCTGCATCTTCGTCGTGCCTTGGCCGATCTCCATCATGGCGATGACCGCGGCGATGCCGATGATGATGCCCAGCGTCGTCAGAATCGAACGAAAGGCGTTGCGCTTGATCGCAGTGAAGGCGATGCCGAGCGTGCGAGGCAACAATCGGACCGCCGCCCGCCTGGGTTCGATGGCAAGTTGCTTGACATCGGGCTTGGCAACCATTTGTGGTTCCGCGAGAACGGCCGTTGCAACCGCGACTTGCGTGCTAACCGCGACCGCCGTGGCCGTGCCGCTATTTCCACCGCCGGATTCCGCGGAACGAACTGCCGCCGCATGGCCATCGTCGGCGCCCATCCCATTGCCGGAGGTCTGGCCGTTGCCGGTGGGAACGCCATTGCCACCCGCGTTTCCGTTCTCTGGCACGTGACCATTTCCACCGGCGGCGCCGGCCATCAGCCGAGCCAAAGCGTCGTTGTCGATCAAGCCATCGCGAATATAGATAATGCGGTTCGCATGGCGGGCGACGTTGAGATCGTGCGTGACCAAAATCACGCTGATCCCCTCCTCTTTGTTCAGCCGCTGGAACATCTGCAGGATTTCCTCGCTCGTGCGGGAATCGAGATTTCCGGTCGGCTCATCGGCGAGCAGAATCGGCGGATGATTCACCAGCGCCCGGGAGATGGCCACCCGCTGCTGCTGGCCACCGGAAAGCTGCGATGGCTCGTGATCGAATCGCTGGCCAAGGCCGACGCGTTCCAATAACTCAACTGCCCGGTGGCGCTCGTCGCGATTCGACCAAGGCTTGGCCGCATAGACCAGCGGCATCCGCACCTGCTCGACGGCCGAGCTGCGCGGCAGCAGGTTGAAGCTTTGAAATACGAACCCGATATTGCGGTTACGCACCTTGGCTCGCTTGTCGGCCGAGAGACGCGAAACTTCCTGTCCGTTGAGCCAGTAGCTGCCCGCGGTCGGGCGGTCCAAAAGGCCCAGGATATTCATCAGCGTCGACTTGCCGGAGCCGGACACGCCCATCAGCGCGACCATTTCGCCCTGCTGAATCGTCACCGACACTCCCTTGAGCACCGGCACATCGACTTCGCCGAGGAAGTACGTCTTGAACAGGTTTTCGATTCGAATGAGTTCCATGGCATTGCATCCGCAAACCATCTGACCGTGAACGATTCCGAACTAATTCTTCTTGCCGCCGAATATCTTCGGAGCGAACGGATTTTCCGTCGCGTCCGACGCCTCGGTGCTGTGGTCCTCGCCGATGACCACGTCGGCGCCGTCTTTGATGTCGCCGGACGTGATCTCGGTATTGACCTGGTCGGTAACGCCGATTTTGACTTTTATCGGCTGCAGCCATTCGCCATCGAAAACCCAAACCGTGCCACGATTCAGACTGTCTTTGCCGGACTTGTGATCGGCAGGCGATGGCATTGCGCCAGCGGCAGGACTTGTCCCAGCGGAAGGAGTTGTCCCAGCGGCAGGAGTTGCCCCGGTGGCGGGTACCGCGGGGGCGGGAGTCGTTGTCCCATCGGCGGTCGCCTTGGTGTGGCCCTTGCTCAATGCGGCCCGGGCATCCGGCGAGACAAACGCGAGCTGGGGTCCCGTCGGGCGCCATTGCAACGCGGCATTGGGCACCCTCAGCACGTTATCGTGCTTGCCGGCGTCGAACTCGATCGTGGCCGTGCCATAGGGGCGCAGCGCATTGTCGGAATTATCCGTGTCGACAACGACGGTGTACGTCACCACGTTTTGGTTCATCGTGGCATTGTTGCGCACCTGCAATACGGTCCCCTTGAACACCCGGTCGCCGGAAGCGTCGACCGTGAATGTCGCATCTTGGCCCTCGTGGATGTGGCCGATGTCGGCCTCATTGACGCTGGCCCAAATTTGCAATCGCGTCAGGTCTTGCGCGATCAGAAACAAGCTGGGAGCGCTGAGCGAGGCGACGACGGTTTGGCCGATATTCACGCGACGGTCGATGATCGTCCCCTTGACCGGCGACGTGATGACCGTGTAGGTCTCGTTGATCTGAGCTTGCTTCAGAGTCGCGGAGTCTTGGTCGACCGTCGCGTTGGCGACGTCGACATTGGCCTTGGCCGTCTCGTAAGCAGCCTCGGCCGCGTCGAGATCGGCTTGAGCGATCGCGTTCTTGGCGAAGGTGATCTTGGCCCGATTGTAATCGGCGGTCGTCTGCTTGAGCGTCGCGAGGGCGCTTTGGACCTTGGCTTTGGAGCTTTCCAGATTGGCGTTGGCGAGGTCCAATTGCGCCTTGTAGATGGAGTCGTCGATGTAGGCCAGCTTGGTGCCGACGTCGACTTTGGAATTCCAATAAATTTCATGGTTGGGCTGGGTCGCGTCCTCGCCGAACTTCGTCACCATGCCGACAACCTGAGCGCCGACGTCGACGACCTCTTCCGGCTCGATCGTGCCGGTCGAGCGGACCGTCAAATCGATATTGCCGTGCGCGACCTTGACGGTGTTCCACTTGGGCACATGGGCCACGGTTTGCACGTGGTACCAATACCAGCCCCCGGCGACCAGCACCGCGACCATCAGCAGTAGCGTAAGAAAACCTCTCATGGTAATACCCGAATTGACCCTTGGATTATCCGATGTGGTTTTGATGCAGTTCTTAGGCTGCGTTATTTGTCTGCGACCAATTCATGTTGTTGTCATTACGGCGCGCGGAGCAAGCCAGGCAATCACCCGGTAAATAGATCAGGTTTCCGCAACAGCAGCGCGGCAACCGAAGCGGCAGCGAGTGTACGCGGGGCGAGCGCAATTCCATCAGCCTTATTTTCCGCCGACGGCTATTCAAGGTGGGATTGAACTTGTTCGAAAGTGCGGTGACCCGCATTTTCCCGGATCACGTAATTCCTATCATATACAACACCGGCCCGCCCAGTCTAGTTTTCATGGCAATTCGCTTTCGGCCCTATCTGATTGGCCGGCTATGACTTGGGAGGTCCTTTCGGTCGGGCGAGACGCGGGGGCTGGGCCGGAAACGCCGAAAATGCGGAACTGCCGCGTTCGGGCGTCGCCGCGATTGGTTGCCATCAGAGACGCGAATGGCATACGATCGTAGCCATGAACGCCGTATTCCAACCTTCCCGCTGGTTCCGATTTCGACTGCATTTATGAAATGGGCCATTTGCAACGAAACGTTTCTCGATTGGCCGCACGAGCGGGCATTTGAATTCGCGGCTGGCTGCGGCTATACCGGCATCGAGATCGCTCCGTTTACGCTCGGATCGAGCGCGAACGAAATTGCCTCGCCCGAGCGGGCTCGAATTCGCCGGCTGGCCGATACGGCAGGATTGGAAGTCGTCGGCCTGCATTGGCTGCTCGCCAAAACCAGCGGGCTGCATCTCACCTCGCCCGATTCGGACGTTCGGTGGCGGACAGCCGACTATTTAGCCGAACTCGCCCGTCTTTGCCGCGATCTCGGTGGCTCAATTCTCGTGCTCGGTTCGCCGCTGCAACGAAATTTGCTGCCGGGCGTCACAAACGCCGAAGGGATGAAATATGCGGCAGAAGTGATCGAGCGAGCGGTGCCGGCGTTCCAAGAGACCGCTACGGTGCTTGGCATTGAACCGCTCTCGACGGCCGACGGGAATTTTCTGCTGACGGCGGCCGAAGGCGTTGAATTGGTCCGCCAGATCGGCTCGCCCCACGTCCGGCTCCATCTCGACTGCAAAGCGATGTCGAGCGAAACTGTATCCGGCGAGGCCGTGCCGATTCCGGAACTGATCCGCCACCATCGTGACGATCTGGTCCACTTCCACGCCAACGACCCGAACCGCCAAGGCCCCGGCTTCGGCCAGTTGGATTTCAAGCCGATCCTGGCGGCGCTACAAGAAATCGACTATGCCGGCTGGGTGTCGGTCGAGGTGTTCGACTACACGCCCGGACCGGAACGGCTGGCGCGAGAAAGCATCGAATATTTGCGGCGATGCGCTGGCGGACCACACGAAAGCACCCGGAGCCCGCAGCGCTAGCAAGGGAGTGCTTCTTACTCGGTCCCTTGCTAGCGCTGCGGGCTCCCGTCGTCCGCCGCTAGCCCGCGCTGGCTTTCATTTCCGCTAGATACTGTGCCGTCCCGACCAGACGGTCCCAGTTCTCATAGATATAGTTCGGCGGGCCGCCGATCTGCGCCACCGATTGTGCGACCAACTCCGTCGGCACCATTTCGATCGCGTTCCATGGGCAGACGGTCAATTCGTAGGGGTTCGACTTCTTCTGCGGAATATGAACGCAGACCTCGCAGCCGACGCATCGCTCCAAATCGATCTGACACCAACTCTGCATGTTCGGCATGTTGCCAAACTGCTGAATCTTGATGATGCAATCGACCGGGCAGACCTCGATGCAGGCTTCGCAACCGGTGCAGTTGTCGGCATTGATGACCGCCAACTCCTTGGGCAATTTTTTTCGTGGCCCTTGTTTGGCCATCGTGGGATTCCTCGGTAAAGAATGGCTGTATCGCAGACTCAGGCCGAAAACACGACCCCTGGTAATCATAGTAGCTAAGCGACCATTCGCCAATGGCGGGCATAACCCGAACGCCTGAGCAGGCGAGACGCCTGCACCACAAGCTCCACTCAGACGCGTCCTACGGCTTCGACAACGTCAGCCGCGCGTCGAGGATTTTGCCGATTCGCTGCGATGTTTCCTGCAGGTGGTCGCGGCTGTAGTCGTCGAGTTTCGCTGGGCTGGCGAGCATCTTGTCGATCCGACCTTGGAGCGACTTGAGCTCCGCGCTCGCCACGGTTTGGCAATCTTCCGGAGCGCCCGATTCGCCCATCGCCAATTCGGCCATTCGCTTCAAGTAAATCCGCTGCAAGTTGCGGCGGAGGCTGCTGATGGCCGGCTTGCGATTGGTGTGATCCCCGGCCGGCGGTTTGTCGACCTCCGAGAAGATAGCGCCGGTCAGGCCGTGGAGCAATTCGACGGTGGTGAACGCGTCTTGATCCGCCGGCACCTTCAATTCCGAGTCGGACAGGCGCTCCAGCGTCAGCGATGAGAGCAACTGTTCGAGCGTTCGATCCTGCCACAAGGCGATGACCTGGTGGACTGGATAATCGTCGCGCAGCGGGATTCTGGTTCCCCAGTGGTCCCAACGGCTGGTCGCTAAATGGTTGTAAAGGGTCGGCGGGAATTCGAACGGCGCATCGCTGAACATCTGGTCTTCCAGAAGCTGCATCGCCTCGCGCTGCTTTTTCGGGTCGACAACGACAAATGGGTCGGCCGCCTTCGGGTCGCCCTTGTGGCTGCGGTTCACATAGACGCCGCCGACATATCGGGCTGCCATGAATAGCGAGGTTCCCTCCGTCGAGAGCAAGATGCCGAACGCTTGCCGGGCGTGCTGATAGCCGTCGCCCTCTTTGGTCACTTGGTCGACCAGTTTCGGCCAGGCCTCGCTCACCACTTTGACCCGTTGCTTGGCGAATGCGACCGTATCGTTGCCCAGATCGAATCGATTCGACAGCGGATCGGGATCGATGCCGCGGGTGTCTTCATCGGTGGCGTAGGACAGCCCCGGCTCTCCGCTCCGCGACGCGATTTTCATCAACTCTGGCAGCTCTTCACGCACTTCATTGACGGCGATTGGCTTATAGCCATATTCGATGGCCCACATATCGTAGGACCCGATCGTCGGCGTGTAGTAGTCGCCCTGCTTGACGCCCTTGGGAACGATATTCACCGGGTAGTAGTCCATCACGCTCGAACCCATCCCGGAATCCCTCACCTTTTCTGGATTATTGAGGTCTTCAAGCGAAAGCTGCGTGCTGGCTTTGAAATTGTGTCGCAGGCCGAGCGTATGGCCGATTTCGTGCATGGCCACCATTTTCAATCCCTGCATCACCAGTTTCTCATGCTCGGCTTCCGAAACCGGCTCGGCGCGGGCCGCCAGCAGCGCATTGCCGAAAGCCATTTCGCGCGACTCTCCGTCCATCAGCTCGCATCCGTCGCCGATCGCGTGCAAACCGCGGGGAAGGTCTTGCTGCTGTTGATACGCCTTGAGCGTCAAGGGGCCACCGGTGAGCGCGGCGATTCCCTTTGGCGTGAAGACTTCGTAAGTGGTCTTCCACGATTGCAGGAAATCGGCGTCGAAGATGACCGAGGCATTCAGAATCTGACCGGTAATCGGATTGGCCCGCGATGGGCCCATTGCGAATCCGGCGCTGGAAGTGATCCAGCGGAAAGTGTTGTAGTTGATGTCTTCGGCGTCCCAATCGGCATTGTCGGGCTGCTGGCGAACTTCGATGGCGTTGAGGAACCCCGCCTTCTCGAATGCCTTGTTCCATTCCAGAATTCCCTCGCGGATCGGCTTGCGATATTTGAAGGGAACTGTGCTTTCGATCCAAAACACGATCGGCTTTTTCGGAGGCGATTGCTCCGCCATGGGTTCGGCCTTTTGCAAGTCCCAGCGGTTGATATAGCGGATGAACCGATCATCGTCGTGCAAGTGCGAATAATCCTTCAGAGCGGTGACGAAGTAGCCGATCCGATCGTCGGCCAGCCGGGGCCGATAGCCGTCTTCGGGCAATAGGCTGAGCGAATAGTGAACGTTTACGGTCGCGGCCCGCGTGTCGGCGACGGAATCGATTTGCGCGGCGCCGTTCGAGGCATACGTCGCGGCGATTTCCAGTTCGACATTGTCGGGATAGCCGCGAGCTTCGGCCCAGGTCGAGCGGTTGGCGTTGAAGTTGTAGCCCGGCAGAGCCCGGCTGATTTCCGGCAAATCGGTCATGAAGACCTGATTGAAATTGACGATGTAGCCGCCGCTGGGGCTGGTCGTGGCGATCGGCAAGCTGAACAGAATGCTGTCGGTGTAGGCGTAGCCGACCGCATGGGCTTCGGGGCTTCCCTTGGTCGCGGTAAAGCGGACGTTCCGCTCGACGATCTGAATCTGGTCGTCGACTTTGCGAATCTGCCACAGGCCTTCGCCCCAGGTCATGCCGCCGAGCAGCGTTCCCTCGCCGATACCCCGGGCGATCGAAATCACGACGATGAAGTCTTTGTTCAAATGATTGGGGCTGATCTCGGCCATCACGTCACCTTCTTTTTGGTAAAGCGGGATCAGGCCGGGAATATGCTTGTAATCCTTGAGCAGCACGGCGAATGCCGGATGCTTGGGCTTGGCGTCGTCGGAGCCCGAGCTGCCGGAATCGCCGCTGGAACCGCTCGATTCGTATTTCGCGTCGGAGCGCGGCGCGGCGACAGCGGCGTTGGTCGCGGCCGGCTTGTCGGCAGGTTTTGCCGCAGCGGAAGCGGGATTACCCGCAGCGGGATTGGAGGCCGGTTTTGTGTCGTCGGCCCGAACTTGCGGCACCGCCAACAGGAGCCCGACAGCGACGAAACCACCCACCCACACAAGGGGACGGAGGCAACAAGCAAACATTCCAAACTCCTCGAAAAATGCGGTTGGTTCGGCCGACCTTTTGTAGCGATTCTACCGACGATCAGCGGTGCGCCACCTCGTCGGGCTAGAATGCTCTACGTTTGCCAACAGCCGAAGGATCGGCAATCGCTCTCGCTAGGACGGCTTTACGTGGCGGGCTGTTTTGAAGGATCGATCAAATCGGGCGGATCGGACGCCGGGTAGGTACGGCCGCGTACGTCAAAGTATATTGTATCCTACCAATCTTGCGCAGGCGGTAACAGCGATTTGTCGGTCAATTTGGCCGTTTCTGGCAGCCATTTGAAGACGGGGACAGTCTACGAGTGGCACAGCCTGCTTGTTGCCCCGGAGGGAAGCGGCAAGAATGGGTTCGCCCGGCGGTTCTTTTCACGGTCGCTCGACACGGTTCCTCTGCTTCTCCCAATTCGCGAGCAACACATGAAACGCGATTCAATCACTCCGGAACTCGCAGCTGCTCGCGCATTGGATTTCGTGTCGGAGGGGCAGATCGTCGGCCTCGGTTCCGGCCGTGCGGCGGGCGCCTTTGTTCGGGCGCTGGCCGAGCGGGTTCGCGCGGGACTGCACATTCGCGGCGTGCCGACTTCCGGCCGAACGGCGTCGTTGGCCACCGAACTCGGCATTCCGCTGGTCGATTTGGACTCGATCGAGTCAATCGACATCGCCTTCGACGGCGCCGACGAAGTGGCCGAGCCGACCCTCGATATGGTGAAAGGCCTCGGTGGGGCGATGCTGCGCGAACGGGTCGTCGCGGCGGCGGCGAAGCAATGGGTGATTCTGGTTGGCGTCGACAAGGTTTCGCCGGTCTTGGGCACTCGCGGCGTCTTGCCGGTCGAAGTCGTCCCCTTCGCCGCAACCTTCTGCCGCCGCCGACTCGCCGATTTGGGGCTACAATCCGAACTGCGCCGCGCGAATGGGCCCATCGTCGTCACCGACAACGGCAACAATATCCTCGATTGCCAGATCGGCCCGCTGACAGACCCCGCGGGGATGAATCATTCAATTCGCGCCATCCCCGGCGTCGTCGAAACGGGTTTTTTCCTAGCGATGAACCCGATCGTGCTGGTGCAGGATGGGGAATCGGTGCGCGAATTGCGCCGACCGGGCTAATCAATCGCGCGGGCGCAGCAGATTGCGGCGCTCGCGGCGGACGGCGGAGTGCATTCGCAAAGTCGGCTCGGCGGCGTTGCTCGACGAATTGGCTGCGCTGAGTTTCTTTGCCTTGCGCTTGCTGGAACCGGCGTTCTGAAAGGGGTCGCAGCCCTCTGTATGCTCACGGCTCAGATCGAAAAAAGCTGCGTACCTTATTCACGCAGCGACCGCAAAAGGCACGGCCGACCCATTAAAGCGCGCGCCTGCGCCCGTTCGTCTCCGCGCCCCGACCGCAGTCGGCCACTGCGGCGTCCGGGTCTGGTTTAGTTTGTCCGCGCTTCCGCCGTCAAGGCGCGTAGGAGGCTTTTCAACTCTGCGTGAGGCCAGCATGCT
>Ga0182024_10010313_pt1 | contig 19051 bp, 13 predicted proteins | sample P32metaG_FD_120480 | JGI IMG/M metagenome (GOLD analysis project Ga0182024, IMG submission 120480) | Permafrost microbial communities from Stordalen Mire, Sweden - P3-2 metaG (Illumina Assembly) | ecosystem: Environmental > Terrestrial > Soil > Wetlands > Permafrost | place: Sweden: Stordalen... | reverse complement strand
TCGGAATGACGGCCAGCGTCACAATCTCGGTGGTGGACACCAACGGTGCGGTACTCGGCATGGTTCGTACCCAGGATGCGCCGGTCTTCGGCGCCGATGTATCGCTGCAGAAGGCGCGCACGGCGGCTTTCTTCTCGTCGAGCGGCGCTGGCGCTTACCTTCAGTCCTTGCCGGATGCCCAATACCCGAGCATCTCTGCGGGGATTATTAGTCTGACGCCGGTCAGTTTGGCGCAATACCTCCCGACCGCACAAACCTTTGTCGCCAATCCCAGCGCTTTCATCGACGGCAACATCGCCTACTCCGACCGCGCGATCGGCGATCTGTCGCGTCCCTTCTTTCCGGATGGCATCGACGGCGCGCCGAACGGGCCCTTCAGCAAACCCGCGGGTTTATGGAGCATCTTCTCCACAGGACTACAGCTCGATTTGTCAATCAATGCCATCGTGACACACGCGTTGTTCAGTGCAGGCGTGATTCACGCTGACCCCCTCCCCCCGGGATGCGCGGGCGTGAGCCTGAGCGTCGCGCCGACAATAAGCGTCGCCCCAACCTTGCCCGCGGCTGACGTCAAGAAATTAGCGAACGGCCTGCAGATCTTCCCTGGCAGCGTACCCATTTATCGGGGCGGCACTTTGGTCGGCGCCATCGGCGTGTCCGGCGACGGCGTCGATCAAGACGACATGATCGCCTTCCTCGGGCTGCAGCGTGCCAGCGTGGCGCTCAACAGTTCGATTCAAGAGGCGCCGGCCGCGCGCCGTGCCGATACCTTGACGCCCCAGGGCACGCGCTTGGTTTATGTGCAGTGCCCGCAATCGCCCTTCGTCAACAGCGACCAAGAGAATGTCTGTGCCGGCCTCTAAGCATGTGCAGGTGGCGCTGATCGCCGCGCTGTTCTCGATCGGCGCGACGGCGGCGTTGGATGCGCGCGGCGCCGACACGGACGCTGACACCTGCTACAAGGATCCTTCAGGCCGCATCGTGAGACGCCGCCAGCCTGGGTTCACCCCGGTACCGTGTCCGACACAAAAAAACGATATCGATCAGTCTCGGCGCATGCAGCCAGTCTCTCCCGACCAGCCGCAGAATTTGCCGGGTCGTCCCGGCCTCCCCGATCGCGGTGCGCCGCCGCCGGTGTCGCCGGTCACGCGTCCCAGCGTCACGGACTACGTCGATGCCGTGCCGGTGCCGGATCGCTGGCGCATCGTCGACAGCCTGGGGTACACGGAGAGCTTTTTCGATCCGTACAACCGCAATCCCTTGAAGGCCGACAAACCGTTTCACGGCGATTGGTTTTTCAATGTGGCCCTGTTCTCCGACACCTCATTCGTTTCCCGCAATGTCGTGTCTCCCTCCGGCTCGAGTTCGACCGCCAATGCCGGCGAGAACGATGTGTTCGGGCGCACGCATCAAACGGCTTTCTCGCAGACCGTCGGCACGGAATTCGTGCTCTACAAGGGCGACACCACCTTCAAGCCGCCTGATTTGGAGTTTCGTTTCGCGCCGGTTTTCAACTTCAACCGTGCCACGGTGAGCGAGCTGCAGCAGTTGAACGTCAACCCCGACGCGGGCGAGACGCGCAATGATAATTTCGTCGGCATCCAGACGGCATTCATCGACAAGCATTTGCGCGACGTATCGGACCGCTATGACTTCGACAGCATCCGCGTCGGCATCCAGCCATTCTCGGCCGACTTTCGCGGTTTTCTGTTCCAGGACAATCAGCTCGGAGTTCGCCTGTTCGGCAATCGCGAGAACAATCTGTATCAATACAACCTGGCGTATTTCCGCCGTATCGAGAAGGACACCAACAGCGGCTTGAACGATCTGGGCCAGCCGCTGCGCCACGATGACGTGGTGGTCGCGAACTTATACCGCCAGGATATGCCGGTCGCGGGATTCACCTCGCAGGTGACGGTGGTCTACAACCGCAACCGCGAAGGTGATGAGACCCATTACGATTCCAACGGCTTCCTGGTACGGCCCGAGGCTCTGGGCCTGCAAATCGGCCGCGATTACGACGTCGTCTATCTGGGCTACAACGGCGACGGGCATTTCGGCCCCTACAACCTCACCGCGTCCGCGTACTACGCCACCGGTCACGAAACGCCGGGCACCTTCGCGCTCGGCCGGGACACCATCAGCGCCTGGTTCGGCGCCATCGAGTTGTCGCGCGATTTCGACTGGTTTCGCGGGCGGCTCTCGCTTCTGTACGGCAGCGGCGACAAGAACCCCTTCGACCACAAGGCCACCGGCTTCGACGCCATCCAGGAAAATCCCCAGTTCGCCGGCGGCGACACCAGCTATTGGATCAGTCAGGCCGTGCCGCTCGTGGGCGGCGGGGGCGTCACCATTTCCGGTCCCAACGGCGTGCTCAACGACCTGCGCTCCTCGAAGGACGAGGGGCAGTCGAACTTTACCAATCCCGGCATTTTTCTCGCCGGGCTCGGCGGCGATGCCGATGTGCTGCCGCAGCTGCGCGCCTCTTTCAATTTCAACTATTTATCATTCATCGACACCGAGGTGATCGACGTCGCCCGCGCCCAAGGGGGTGTGCCCAAGCACATCGGCGAGGATGCTTCCGCGTCGCTCATCTATCGGCCCTTGATGTCGCAAAACATCGTGCTGCGCGCCTCCTACGCGCGCCTGATTGCCGCGCGGGGCTTCAATGCGCTGTTCCCCCACGCCAACCCCCAATATTTTCTCTTGAATGCGGTTTTCGCTTATTGAGCGCGGTATGACTATGTCTAGACGCATCGATTCCGTCCGCGGGGCAGCGCTAGCCTCGCTGCTCACCTTTCTGAGCATCGGCTGCGGCATGGTCGCGGCGAGCACGAACGACGGCGACGGCGAAAAACCCGTCAACCGTCACTATGTCACGGCCCCGCCTTCACCGCAGAGCCAGACGCAGGAAATGGTGGATGCCAAGAGCGCCGGCTGCAAAAGCTGCCATACGCAGTCCGATCAGGCCACCATGCACATGAATCCCGCGGTGAAGCTCGGCTGCAGCGATTGTCACGGCGGCAACGCGGGCGTTGCCTTGGCGGCCGGCGTGCCGCGGAGCTCGCCGCAGTATCAGGCGATGATGGATTTGGCGCACGTGCTGCCGCGCTATCCGAAGGCCTGGCACTATCCCTCCTCCGCCAAGCCCGAACGTACCTACACGCTGCTGAACCGCGAGAGCCCCGAGTTCGTGCGCTTCATGAATCCTTCCGATTACCGCGTGGCGAGCGAGGCCTGCGGGGCATGCCACATGGACATCATCGAAGCGTCGCGCCGCAGCCTGCACGCGACCAACGCGATGTTCTGGGGCGGCGCTTCGTACAACAACGGCATTCTGGACTCGAAGAATTACATCCTGGGCGAATCGTACAATCGCAATGGCGTGGGCACACTGCTGAAGGGTCCGAACATCCTCGACCCCAAGGTGGCCTTCGATGCCGGCATCGTGCCGCAACTCTATCCCTTGCCCGCGTGGGAAACGGTGAAGCCCGCCGATGTGTTCCGCATCTTCGAGCGCGGCGGCCGCAACATCAGCAACCTTTTTCCGGAGACGGGCTTGCCCGATGCCAGCGGAGAATTGCAGAAGCTCGAGGAACCCGGGCGCCCTGACTTCCGCCAATCCAACCGCGGACCCGGTACCGGCTCGCGAATCGGCATCCCGGTGCTCAACATCACCAAGACGCGGCTCAACGATCCGCATCTCTGGTTCATGGGCACCAATGACCAACCCGGAGATTACCGGCAATCCGGCTGCGCCTCCTGCCACGTGATATACGCCAACGACTTGGACCCGAAGCACTCGAGCTTGTACGCCCGCTTCGGCCATGACGGCATGTCGCAGACCGTGGACCCCACCATCGACAAGTCCACCGCCGCGCATCCGCTGCAGCATGCCTTTACCCGCTCGATCCCCTCGAGCCAGTGCATGGTCTGCCACATGCATCAACCGAATCTGTTCATGAACAGCTTTCTCGGCTACACGATGTGGGACTACGAAGCCGACGCCCCGGCGATGTGGCCGAAAAAGCAGCAATACCCCACCGACTCGCAGACGCGCGCGGTGTTGGATCGCAATCCCGAGGGCGCCGCGCCGCGCGGCAACTGGGCCAATGTGGACTTCCTGAAGGGCGTGTCCAAGCTCAACTCGCAGTTGAAGGACACGCAATTCGCCGACTACCACGGCCATGGCTGGAATTTCCGCGCCGTGTTCAAGCGCGATCGCAGCGGCACGCTGCTGGATGCGGCGGGCAATGCCGTCGCGGACGACGATCCGCTGAAATTCCAGAAGGCCGTGCACATGGCCTCATCCCATGTGGATGCCGGCATGCAGTGCGTCGACTGTCACTTCTCCCAGGACAATCATGGCAACGGCCACATCTATGGCGAGGCCGCCGCGTCCATCGAGATCGGCTGCAAGGACTGCCACGGCACGGTCGCCAAGTATCCGAATTTGTACACATCCGGGCCGGCGGCCCTCGGCGGCGGCGTGGATCTGGCAGATTTGCGCACCCCCGACGGCCGCCGCCAATTCGAATGGGTCGACGGGACTTTCTACCAGCGCTCCATGGTGGATCCGAATCTGGAATGGAAGATGAGCCTGGTGAAGGACACGGTGACACTCGGTAATCCGCGCTACAACGAGAAGGCGGCGCGCGCCAAGCTCATGAGCCTCGACACCAACACTCTGAAGTGGGGCCAAGCCCTCGACTCGTCGAGCCTGGCTCATGGCGACGACAAGATGGAGTGCTATAGCTGCCATACCTCGTGGACCCCCAGCTGCGGCGGCTGTCACCTGCCGATCGAGGCGAATTGGAAGACGGCGCGTCATCTTTATGAAGGCGGGCAGACCCGCAATTACGCCACCTACAATCCACAGGTGGCGCGCGATGACATGTTCCTGCTGGGCCACCGCGAAACCGCGGCCGGCGGCAAGATCGCGCCCTATCGTTCGAGTTCGGCGCTGGTCCTGTCCTCCACCAACTCGAATCGCGAAAGGATCTATGTGCAGCAGCCGCCGGTGTCGGCCAGCGGCTTCAGTTCGCAGGCCTTCAATCCCCACTATCCGCATACCGAGCGCAAGGTGGAGACCAAGACCTGCAGCGATTGCCATTTGTCGAAGCAGAACGACAACAACGCCATCATGGCGCAGCTGCTCATGTACGGCACCAATTTCGTGAATTTCGTCGGCTACAACACCTATGTCGGCGGTCAAGGCGAGATCAACGCGGTCACGGTGACAGAGTGGGACGAGCCGCAGGCAGTCATCGGCAGCTACCTGCATCGCTACGCCTATCCTGACTGGTACGCCGACCATCAGAAGCGCGGTCAGGCGCTGCAACATGCCTCGCAGCACGATGCCGGCAACGCACGCTGCCTGCAGTTGCGGGGGGAATATCTGTACGTGGCCGAGGGCGGCCGCGGTATGCGCGTCTACGATGTGGCCAGCATCGGCAACAAAGGCATCTCCGAGCGCATGATCACCGCGCCTTTCAGTCCCTTGGGCCAGAACACGCACATCGCTTCGACGGATGCCACCTGCGTGGCATTGCCCACAAATCAACCGGTCAATCCGGCGCGCAACCTGGGCGAGAAAATGCGCAACGCCAACCAGGAATCGACGCTGGCGCCGCTGTACACCTATGCGTACATCACCGATGCCAAGGAAGGTCTGATTCTCACCAACGTGAATACCTTGCAGGACGGCGAGCCGCGCAACAATTTCCTGAAGCGCGCCTTGACCTTCAATCCCGACGGCGTCCTGAACGGCGCGAGCCACATCACCATCGGCGGCAACAATCTGTACATCGCGACGCCGCGCGGCATCGTCATCCTCGATGCCGCAGAGCCGCTGAAGCCTCGGGTAATTGCGCAGGTGCCGCTGCCGGGCGTGCGGTCCAGCGCGCTGCAGTTTCGCTACCTGTTCGTCACCGATGCGGCCGGCCTCGAGGTCATCGACGTCACCCACGCGCAGGCGCCGAAACTGGTGCCGCGAAACACCATCGCCATCAAGGATGCGCATCGCGTCTATGTGGCCCGCACCTATGCCTATGTGGCATCGGGGGCCGAAGGCTTGGTCATCGTCAACGCCGAGCGCCCTGAGGCGTTGACGGAGCTGACGAGATTCAACGCCGGCGGCCAATTGGTCGACAGCCGCGATGTGGTGGTCGCCTCGACCAATGCCTCCTTGTTCGCGTACGTCGCCGATGGTGCCGGCGGCCTGAAGGTCATCCAGCTGATCTCGCCGGAATCGCAGCCGAAGTTCTACGGGTTCAGCCCCGAGCCTAAGCCGCAATTGATCGCGCACTACAAGACCGGCCGGCCCGCCTTGAGTCTGTCGAAGGGATTGGACCGCGACCGTGCGGTCGACGAAACCGGCGGCCAGATTGCCGTGATCGGCCGCCGCGGCGCCAAACCTTTGACCCAGGACGAGGTGCACCGGCTGTTCCTGGATGCGAACGGTGCACCGTGGTTTACGTCCGATGCGGCGGCCCACTGATCCCGTGCGCCCTAAGCGCCGCATGGATTGGCGTATTCAGCTGCTGGGAGCAGCCTGCATCTGGATCGGTTTCGCCGCGCACACACAGACCGCGGTCAATGACTACAAGCACTTAGGGGTCGCCAGCTGTGCCTCGACGGTGTGCCACGGCAAAGCCACGGCGCAGACCGATCGGCATGTCGCGCTCAATGAGTACCGGATCTGGATCGAACAGGATCGGCACTCCCAAGCCTACCGCGTGCTCGAATCCGCGCAATCCAAGCAGATCGCCGCGAAGCTCGGTATTCCCAACGCCGCCGGCGCTAAAATATGTCTCGATTGCCACGCCGACAATATCGCGCCGGCCAAACAGGGCCCCAAGTTTCACTTGAGCGACGGCATCGGCTGCGAGGCCTGTCATGGTGGCTCGGAGAAATGGATCGAGACGCACGCCGAGAAGACGGCCACGCATGCCGCCAACATCGAACGCGGCATGTATCCGAGCGAGCAACCGCTGCGGCGCGCTGAACTATGCCTGTCCTGCCATCTGGGCACGAAGGACAAATTCGCGACGCATGTCATCATGGGCGCCGGTCATCCACGCTTACGCTTCGAGTTGGAAGCCTTTACCGCCAATCAGCCCGCGCATTTCGTGGTCGATGCGGATTATGTCGAGCGCAAGGGCAAGATCGCCGGCATGAACCTTTGGCTGACGGGACAGCTCGAGAATGCCGAGCGCTTTCTGACGCTGCTGCAGAGTCCCCTGTTGACGCCCGGCGGCATGATTCCCGAACTGTCGTTCTATGATTGCTACGCCTGCCATCACAACAAGGACAAGATGGTGTGGACGCAAGCGCGCGCCGGCGCCGGCGTGAAGCCCGGTACCTTGCGTCTGCAAAAGCACTCCTTGGTGATATTGCAGGCGGTGGCCGAGACGCTCGGGTCACCGGCCGCCGCCGAGCAGCTTAAAGTTGCGACCGACGAGTTGGTGCGCGCCGGCCAGACCGACCCCACCACGCTGCGCGCCGCGGCGCAAAAGCTTTTGGATCAGCTGCGTACGCTGGAACCGTGGACCAAGCGCGCCTTCAGCAATGCCGACGTGGCCGCGGTGCGCAAGACGCTGTTGCGCTACGCCGCCGAGGACAAAACCAGCGATTTTGGCAGCGCCGAGCAGGTGGTGCTGGCGATGGAGAGCTTGAGCTACTCGCTCGGCGATCATGATCGGCTCAAGGCGCCCCTGGATGCGCTGTTCGCCACGGTCAACAATGGCTCGGACTTCAATGCCGCGCATTTCGCCGACGTGGCGAAACAAAATCAGGGCCGGTTCTAGCATGACCGCCATCGCCGGCCTGACGGACCCTGGGAATCGCGCCGGCGAAAACCAGGACAGCATCGGCTGGGATGCCGCGCGATCGATCGCGCTGGTCGCCGATGGCTTGGGCGGTCACGCCAGCGGCCAGGTCGCCAGCGGCATCGTCAAGGATACCGTGCTCGAGCTGGTTGACGCCTTGGAGCTGAGCGCGGCCGTGATGAAGGCGCACGCGGCCGTGGTGGAGGCCGCCGGGAAAGACGAAAAAATGCATGGCATGGCCTCCACCATCGTCGCCATCAAGATCGCGCAGAGCCTCGGCCATGTCGTGTGGATTGGCGACAGCCGCGCGTATTTGTGGCGCGACAATGAGATCAGCCATTTGACTCAGGATCATTCGGTGGTGGAAGAGCTGCGGATCGAGGAGCATTTGTCGGAAACTCAAGTCCGCACTCATCCGCAGCGAAATCAGGTGACCCGCGTGTTGGGTGCCGGCGAGCCGGAGCCCGGCCGGCACGTATTTCCGATGCATAAAGGCGATTGGGTCCTCCTCTGCAGCGATGGGTTGAGCGGCGAGCTGCGCGATGGCGAGATCGCGAGCGTGCTCAAGTCGTCGACCTCGATCGAGGACGCTGCCGCTAAACTTATTGCAGCCTCGCTCGAGAAAGGCGGCCGCGACAATGTCAGCGCTGTGCTGGTCGAGTATGATGGACCGAGCCGACGTGCATTCAAACTGAGCGATGCCGCGATCAGCTGGCTGGCCGTGTTGGGCGGAATTCTGCTGGCAGGTTTGTTGGCGGGCGCCCTGATTTGGTTTCGCAGACGATAGATAGTGGATCACTGACGATATGGCTGAGACGCGATTCATTCTGAAGCAAATTCCGAACGGCCCAGAAACCGCCATCGTCGGCGTCACGACGGTGGGGCGCAACGAAGACAACACGCTGAGACTGGCTGAGACCAAGATATCGCGCTATCACGCACGCCTCACGCTGCGGCAGACAGTGGTCTTCGTGGAGGATTTGGGCTCCGCCAACGGCACCTTCATCAACGACAGGCGCATCGAGGCAAACAAGCCGCTGCAACTCCACACCGGCGACCGCCTGCGCTTCGATCGCGATGAGTTCGAGTTCCGTGCACCCGCGCAGGACTCGTCCAACAAAACGGAGATGCGTCCGGCTGAGGGACCGACACGGCCCGCATCGTGGATCGAGGATCCCGACGGCAAACACACCGTATTCATTCCGCCGACCCCGAAAAAGCACTCCTCTGCCAAAGCCCCCGCGCCCGCATTGAGTGCCGCCATCGGCCACTCACCCGGCGACGCGCCGTACTTGTTGCTCTCCACCGGAGCTAACTCGGGCAGCAAGATCGAAATGCCGGTGACGGCGGCGGCCAGGCAAACCTGGACCATCGGCGGCCAAAGCGATCGCAACATATGCCTGACCGAAGCCGGCGTTTCAGCAATTCATGCCACGTTGCGCCGCGATGCATCGGCCTGGCAACTGACCGATGATCTTTCCGTCAACGGCACTTTCGTCAACGACACGAAGATTTTGCAGTGCTTCTTAAGCGATGGCGATCGCATCCGCTTCGGTCCCTTGGAATGCGTGTTTCGCATCCCGCCGCCCGCCGCGAAGAGTTCCGGCGGCGGCGCTCGCCTCAAGAATGTGGCGGTGTTGGTGGCAGCCGCGTTTCTGGTCACGCTGGCCGCGATATTCGCGGCCTACAAATTCTGGTTGAAGTGAGGCCCGCTTAGGTTCTGGGCGCGTGTTTGAGACTTAAGTTAGGCCGCGCTTGAGACTTTAGACCCTGGCTGCGGCGTTGCGCAGCGAGAGATCGATTTCGGTCGGTGCGGATGGATTGGTAATCCGCAATTTGATCTCGGCCTTACCGAGCGCAATCTCATCGCCATCCTTGAGCCGCGTGGGCTTGGAGATCGTCGTCTTGTTGACGTGGGTACCATTGGTGCTGCGCAGATCCTCGATCGTGGCGCCGCCGTAAACCACGATGATGCGCGCATGGCGGCGCGACACGGTGGTGGCGTCGACCACGATCGAACATTCGGCGCCGCGGCCAGCGATGTTTTCCCCCGCGGCCAGCGGCAGGGTGCGTCCTTGCCAAATGAGCGCCACGCCGGTCGATGCCGCAAGTGCCGCCGAACCCGTGCCCTCCGCGGCCGTGATCTCCGCGGCGGCCGTTACCACAGGGGCCGCAAAGGCATAGCCGGTCTTGTAGACGGTGCGGATGATGCGCGAATCGCGCGGCGAGTCGTTGAGGACGGCGCGCAGTTCAGAGACCAGCCGGGTCAAACTGGTACGCGCGACGTAAACTTGCGGCCAAAGCAGTTCGTCGAGTTCTTCATTGGTTACCACCGCCGGGCGCCGTTGAATCAGCACCTCGAGCAGGGTGTACATTTTCGGTTCGAGGGAAGCCACGACGCCGCCGCGGCTGAGCTGGCGAGAGGTTAGATTCAAAACGCAATCGGCGAACGCCAGTTCCATAAAACGGACACTTAGTTGCGGTGTGTTTAAGCGTACATCACTTCGCGCTGGTGATCGAGGTCCGATGCGCCCGGCCGACTCCTTTGGCCGGGCGCATTTCCTCATCGATCACTTGACGTTGTTCTGCGCCGAAACCGCGTAGCTGCGGCCAAGCTTCGTCTGGTAATAAGCCGACAGAGCCCCGCTATGCACGTTGTCCACCGCACGCGACTCGGCGCGCGCGATGCAGGACTGCTGCAGCTGCAGGGCCCGGAGGTTCTTTTCATCGGCGCCGGGCTGCTCGCACACCTGCTTCGCGGCTTGGTGAATGCGCTGATACAGGGTCGCAGCACCTGCCTGGGTGCTCACGCTCAGGTCCTCGAACTTGACGGTCTGGGTACGGGTGGAATCGGTCGGATCGGCGGCAAAGACCTTGGGGCCAAGAAAGGCCGCAGCGATCAAGCCCAAGCCGAAGAAGCGGGTTACGAATTTGGTGTTCATGTTCATGGTCATCTCCTGGTGCAATTGTTGAGGGTCGTCTTCCGGCACCTAAGTTAGTTCGCCCGCCCTCGCCAATCCTTAGGAAGTCCTTAGGAAGTTGTGAATTCAACGGCGCTTGGGTCAACGGTCCTCACGCCCCCCGTTCACCGGGTTTTGAGGCGTGCATCGCACCGACTTGACTTCCCCCAGTGAGTTGGTTATGACTGAACGGCCGAAAAATAAAGCCGAGCGGGATGATGTCTACCCACGGAACTTGCCTTGCTGAAGGGATGCTTGCGGCACTGCGCCGTTTATCAGCCAATGCCGCACTGCGTACTGTTGCGATTCTGACACTGGCTTGGCTTCTGCAGGCTGGCGCCTCCGTGGCCTATGCCGCCTGCACCGCGGCAGGCTCCGCGGATGAACTCGCCGCCCAGCCCTGCTTGACGACGCTGGTCCAGAATGACATCGCCTCGGGCGTCTTTGCCTTCACCCCCCTCGATCTGGCCTCGGCCGAGGCGAACGACGCCGCCTGGGCGAGCCTGCTCAAAACCTGCGGACCTTCGGGCTCGGGCTGCACCGGCTCGCAGCTTCTGCTATTCAACCGGCTGCGCAATTTGGAAGACAACGCGGATGAGTTGCTGGGATTCGGACAGACGGAGTACAGCATTCATTTGCCCGCGCAGTTGCTCAGCAACGCGCTGCGTTGGACCGCGGACGAGGAATTCTCCGCGCAAAGCTCACTGACGAATCGCTTCGCCGGCAATCAGTTCGCCGGCGTCAGCAGCCGTTTGAGCGCGCTGAGATTCATCGCGCAAACGCAACACTTTGCCCGCGCCGACTCCCCCGACGGGGATGCTTATGTGGCGGATGCATCCACCGCTTCCGGATCGGCGCTGGGTGGCGGCGCCGGCGCCGACGATCCGATGGCCATCGGCAAGTGGAGCTTGTACGCGAACGGAGTCTACGACGCGGGCAGCAAGGAGCCGACCACCTTCAACGATGCCTTCAGCTTCGCCGGAACGACGGCTTTGGTCGGGGCCGACATACGTTTGTCGCACACTCTGGTGGTCGGATTATTGGCTAGCGACATTCAGCAGCATGCCGATTTCGATTCCAGCGAAAGCATCGTCAGCGGTAACGTCAAGGGATCGGGCGGCGGCCTCACGGCATACGTCGACAAGGACATCGGCGATGCCTACCTGAATTTCTCCATCGGCGGCCAGCGCATCAGTTTGGACACGCGCCGCGTGGTGACCTACGGATCGAACAATCCTCAGGTAGGCTTCGTCAACACCACGCTCACCAGCAGCACCAATGCCACATCCCTGATGGCCACGGCCGGCGGCGGCTATACGTTCTACTTGCGTAGTTTTTCCGCGACACCGTACTTGAACTGGCAGTATTTGCGCACCCACATTGCCGGCTTCCAAGAATCCGCCACCACCGGCAGCACGGATCCTGAATTCGCCACCGCCGTCAACGGGCAGCTGGTCACGTCCTTGATCAGCATCGCCGGTCTCAAATTGCAATATGCTTGGTCCCTGCCCTTCGGCGTGCTGCTGCCTTACGTGTACGGCGAGTACCGCCGCGAATACAAAGACCATTCCCAAAATGTCTATTCCAGCTATACGACCACGGCGAATCAGTTCCAGCTGCCGACCGACACGATCGATCCGAACTATTACGAAGTGGGCGGGGGGCTCATGGGCGTTCTAGCCCGCCGCACGCAGATCTATGTGCAATACATGAGAATCCTGCAGCTCCAATACTATTCCGACTACGGAATTTCCGGCGGCATTCGCTTTCAATTCTAAAACGCCCGCGCGAGGCCAAGACAGTGATGCAAGCACAACCTCAGGGTCCGGGCCGAACGCTGTTCCGCACGCTCCTCTTATCCGCGGCGATCGCAGTCTCTGCTTGTTCCGGCGCCGGCCACGGCGATAACACCGTGAGCGATCCCACGGCCGTGGTGACGCCATTGAATTACAAGGCGGCGAGCGCCGCGGGCGCAAGTCCGGTAGTCATCAACGTACGCTCCGGGGCCGACGTGCAGCTCTCCGGTAAGGACAGCCTCAGCGGCAACATTTCCATCGTGACGTTCGCCTGGATGCAGACGGATGCGGCGCCGACTCCGCAGGTAACGCTGCTGTATCGCAACGCCAACACCGTGACCTTCACCGCCCCCTCGGTGGCGCAATCGGTCACCCTGAATTTCGCGCTCACTGTCCAGAATCAATCGGGGAGAACCAGCACGGCGAATGCACAGGTCAAGGTGTTTCCGTCGAACGATCCCAATCGATTTTTATTGGCAAACGTGACCCCGCCGGTTCCGGCGGTGCCGCGGCATTTCCGCGCCGGCGTCAGCACGGTGGCGGGACTCGCGAACTTGACCGCCGATGCGCCGGTTTGCATTCAGCTGACCCGGACCGTGTCCTATACGGCGCGCAGCGGCGCGGCGAATTCCTTCACGCTGCCGACGCAACAGGTGGACGCAAAGTGGGTGGCGGCCGTGGGCGGCGCGCCCGGCTTCCCGGCGGGCGACTACACCAATCCCGTCGTTTCCTTCGTACTGCCATCCCTGAATGATGACGATATTCTCGCGAAATACGGCCAACCGGGAGCAAACGTCTCGAACGTCAATCCGCTTACCCTGGTGCCCTCCGATGTCGATACCGCGTACGTGCAGATGGCGGTTTCGGCCGCGCCCGGCTCCTGCGACGGCACGGCGAGCAATGCGACGCTCTCGGCATCCACGCTGATGCTGCAGCTTTACGATGAGACCGGCGCACTCGTGGGTACGCCCGCCACGGCGGGCGCCGCGGGTTCCGCGGTGTCCATCAATTCCAGTCCCTTGAACCCCGATCCACTGACACCGGATGGCTCCAACAACCTGACTCCCGATGATTTTCTGCGTGCCGTGGCGAGCCGGGTGGCTGCCGCAGCGGCGGCCCCCCATTCCCCTTTCCCCGCTTACCCGCCCTACGAGACGCGCGAATCCGCCACCGCGTACTACGCCGCCATCGATCCTACTTCGGCCAAGACCAACCTGCCGGACTGGCTCAAGAACAATTGCTTCGACACAAATGACCCTAATTACGGGGCCGGCGAGACCGGTTTCTCCGTGGTCCACGCGACTTACACCAACAATTTCGACTTGGGCTTCGGCCGCGACATGTATTTCTCCAAGTGCTTAAACGGCCCCACGGCTGGCGCCATGGCTTCGGTGGTCATCAACTACCCGAACCTCGAGGCGGCGGCGAACAAGCTCGGCGCCTTCCTCGCCGTGGCGATGGAATACACGCCCGGTGCGGGTTCGAGCGCTCCATGCTTCACCAACATTGCCGATCCGACCACCAATACCGGCAATTGCTTCGCCACCTTCTATTCCTTCGCTCCCGACGATCGCACGGGGGAATTCCAGCGCATTCTCACGGCCAACTTCGATCGGCGCGGACAGAAGTATCTGCCCGGCTCTTGTACTGCCTGCCACGGCGGCACACCCGCGTTCGCTCCCGGTCAGCCTTATCCGGCCAACGGCAACATCGACGCCAATTTCCTGCCCTGGGATGTGGGAACGCTGCTGTTCGGCGATACCGACCCGGCCTTCTCATGCATCGCATCCCAGCAAAACCCAAATTGCACATCGATCAATGCGTCGCAATACACCCAGGCCACGCAGGAACCAATGATTCAGCAGTTGAACGCCCTGGCATGGCGGACCTATCAGTACGTGGAACTGATGAGCCCCGCTCCAGGCGCGACGGCCGTCGACAGGAACCAAGCACCACGCGATCTGTTGACGCAGTGGTACGGCGGCGATCCGGGCGCAAGCACGGCGCACGCCTTCGACGACACGGCTACGCCGGCCGTCTGGATGACGCCGGGACAGACCGCGGCGGCGCCGGACGACCTGTATCATTCGGTATTCGCGCACTATTGCCGCTCGTGCCACACCGAAATTGCGGCGACGGGTTTCCAGTTTGCAAGTTATGCGCAATTCGCCAACGCGCTGCCATTCGTGCCGCACTTAGGCTTGGGCGCCGTTACGGGGGCGGTATTTGGCGATGCAGAAATGCCGCTGTCGCGCCTGACCACGGACCGTTTCTGGGAAAACTTCGATGGCGGCACGAGTGCGGCACAGTCCTTGGCGACCTTCGTGAACGGCGTGGCGGGCGCACCCAAGGTCGCGGTCGACGCGAGCGGCAACGTGATCGGCTCGGGCGCGCCGCAGGTTACGCTGCTCAATCCGAGCACCACGCCGGAGTCCACCGTCTCCACCACCGCTCCGGTCACCGTCACCGGGCTGCAAGGCCTTGCGCTCGATGCAGTTTCCAAGAGCGTGTTCGTCGCCAATTACCAATGGTCGCTGTGTTTGGGCGGCCCTCCAGCGACACCAGGCGGTCCGTGTCCCGGCACCAGCTTTGGCGTCATCGGCACACCGCTCGTGCCCAGCGGTTCGAGCGCCGCTGCCATCGAGGCCGGCGCCTCCATCCCAGCTTTTGCAACAACTGTTCCCGGCACTTACTTCTTGACGCTCAACGCCAGCGACGGTGCGATTGGAGCCACGCCAACCCAGTTCGTGTATCAGTTCATCGTGAACTGATGAGTGGCGGGCGGCGTGGCGTGCCCGCCGTACAGATGAGGCGCGGGGGACAGGTGCTGGCCGTGGCGCTGGCCTTGGCCCTGGCGCTGGGCGGCTGCGCCGGTCCAACCCTGCGAGCCCGTGCCTATGCGCAGCGCAACGGCATGACCGCCGGGGTCATTCAGGGCGCGCGTTTTCAACACGAGATCTTCACGAAGGGTGCCGCCATGCGTGCCGCGCCGACACCCGATGCCACCGTCGATTCAGCGATGCTGTATGTGTTCATCGAGGGCGACGGTTCGCCCTGGGTCGATGCGGGCACGAGAATCGCCAAAGATCCCACGCCGCACCGGCCGCTGGCGCTCGAATTGGCCGCAGCGACACCGCACGCCGTGCTGTACTTAGGAAGACCCTGTTACTTCGAGCCTCGCCTCGAGGCGATCTGCACGCCGGATCTGTGGGCCTTTGGCCGCTACTCGGCCGAAGTGGTGGACAGCATGGTTGCCGCCGTCGCCCGTTACGCCGCAGCCCATGACAATCCGCCGCTCATCTTGATCGGCTACAGCGGCGGGGGAACGCTTGCCGTGTTGATGGCTGCGCAGCTTCCCGCCACGCGCGCCGTGGTCACCATTGCCGCCAATCTGGATGTGGATGCTTGGGCTCGCTGGCACCGATATTTGCCGCTCTCGGCCAGCAAGAATCCGGCCGCTGAGCCGCCGTTAACGGATTCCATGCAGCAATGGCACTTGGTCGGCGGCAAGGATGACAATGTTCCTGAAGCGGTCAATCGGCGCTACTTCGACGCGCTGCGCCCCGCTCAGATCTGGCGCTACCCTGGTTTCGATCATGCCTGCTGCTGGGCAGAGCATTGGACCTCGATACTGGCGCGCATCGACGCAAACTATTCGGGCAGCTAGTCGGCAGCCTGGCGCGCGACTGCGGGAACCTCGGTATAGTGAGTTTTCGCGTCGCAACAGCGGCTTTGCCGCCATCGAATGGAGATCGTCATGGTGAAGTCGGACCACAACATCAACCCGCGATGGGTGATTTGGGTTGAAAACGTCATCTTCAATGTCAAATGGATTTTGGTGCTGTTCTACCTCGGCCTCGTCGTCATCATGATCCTCTATGGCTATGCGTTCGTCAGAAGCATCCTTCTCCTTGCTCCGCAAGCCGTGGGATTTTCGACGGATCAGATGAAGATCGTCGTGCTGGATTTCGTCGACATCGTGATGGTAGCCAATCTCGTCAAGATGATCATTGCGGGCTCCTATAACTCGTTCGTCAGCAAGGCGCACGGACGGCCCAACGAGAACATCAGCAGCGGCACGCTCAAGATCAAGATCTCCACATCGATAATCGTCGTCTGTTCAATTGACCTTTTGCGTAATTTGATCACCACCGACGTTGACTGGGATCACATGCGCATAAAATTGAGCATCTTTTCTTTGTTTCTCCTGACCACGCTCGTGCTCGGAGTCCTCGAGTATCTGCACATCAAAGGGGAAGCGATTGAGGCAGGTATTCGACCACTTGAATAAATCGAGGATATCGGAGCACGCATAAATCGCGTCCCGATCAGGTCTGGCGCTACGCCGATCCGTTTCAGAGGATATGTCCATTTCGACGTACATCGGTCAAGATGTCCCCCATGAAGGACATTCCCCTCCGCAAGGCTGAACAGCTGGGCACGGCAAGCCAACCGCATTCTTTCAAACTTAAGATCAGGTCCGCGACCCAGCTGTCGCTCGAACGACCCAATGGCGAGCAGATCGGCATTCATCCCTTGTGGCTGCGCGAGCGCTGCCAGGATCCGGACAGCGTGGATTTGCAGAGCGGCCAGCGCCTGCAGGACCCTTCCGACTTCGATTTGAATCTGACTTTTGTCTCGCTGTCGGCGCCCGCGCCGGGCCGCCTGCACGTGCGCTTCAGCGATGGCCACGAGGCGGATTTCGCGGAGGGCGACATCCTGGCCGAGGCGGCCATGCCGCCGGGCGATTATGGCTGCCCGGCACCGGTATTCTGGGATGCCAAGCTCGCCGACCTGCCGCGGGCGCAATGGCAGGAGAACCCTAAGGACGCTCGAGTCGCGGAGTGGATGGAATCGTTCCTGCGCTACGGATTCATCATCTTCCAAGGGGTCCCGACCGATCCCGAACAGGTGCTGAACGTCGCTTCCCATTTCGGATGGCCGCGCGAAACGAACTTTGGCGTCACCTTCGAGGTGCGTTCCAAGCCCGCGGCCGAGGCCAATGACCTAGGCTATACGCCGATCAAGCTGGACCCGCATACCGACAATCCCTACCGCTCGCCCGTGCCGGGTGTGCAGCTTCTGCACTGCATTGCTAATGAGACCACCGGCGGCCTCTCGACGCTGGTCGATGGCTACACCGTGACCGAGGCCCTGCGCACACGCCACCCTGAGGCCTTTCGCATCCTCTCGACCACCCCGGTGCGTTTCCGCTTCCGCGACAAGGACACGGAGCTGCTGTCGAGCGCCGTGCCGATCGAGCTGGATGCACGCGGCAACGTGAGAACGATTCGTTTCAGCCCGCGGCTGGATTTCGTGCCGCTGCTGCCGCCCGATGAGCTGACCGCTTATTATCGGGCGCGCCGCATTTTCGACCATGCCGTGCGATCGTCGGAATTCGAGATTCGTTTCCTGCTCAACAAGGGCGATTTGGTGATGTTCGACAACTGCCGCCTCTTGCACGGCCGCACCGGCTTCGACCCGCAGGAAGGCCTGCGCCATTTGCAAGGCTGCTACATCGACATCGACGGCCCGCGCAGCCGTTACCGGGTGCTGCAACGTGCGCTCGCGGGCAAGGGGAGTGCGACATGAGCAAGATGGTGAGTTTCCGCCGCATGCAAGACGGCTCGCGCGAGGATTACAAGCTGCTGGATCAATCGGAGCGGGAATACGCGCGGCAGTTGCCCGATCACCTGCTGGCATCGCTCATGAAGTTGGATCATTCGCTCGAAGGCTACCCCGTGAGCCGGCTCGGCCACTCGCTGCAGGCGGCGACGCGCGCGATGCGCGACGGCGCCGATGACGAGTTGCTGGTAGCGGCATTGATTCACGATATCGGCGATGAGCTCGCACCCTACAATCACACGGAAATTGCCGCGGCCATCATCAGGCCGTACGTGCGCCCCGAGGTTACGTGGATCGTGGAGAAGCACGGACTGTTTCAGAACTACTACTACGTCCATCATTTCGGCGGCAACCGCAATGCCCGGGATGAGTTTCGCGATCATCCCTGGTACCAGGCATGCAAAGATTTCTGCGCCAACTGGGATCAGAACTCGTTCGATCCAGATTACCCGTCCGAACCGTTGTCGACTTTCGAGCCGGTATTGCGCCGGGTTTTCAGCCGGTCTCCTCACGATCCGCGTTATCTGGGTGTGTAGCCGATAAGCGCCGTGCGATAGCAGTGGTCCTGTTATGCCACAGTGCCCTATGCGGGCGCCGAGAGTGACCATGACCGAAGTTATGCAAACCAGTACCGGAAGGTGGCGATCGGTTCATCCCTGCGAGGTGACTCGCTACCTCTCCTCATTGCGCGCACCTTGGTGGGTCGCCGGCGGTTGGGCGCTCGATCTTTTTGCCGGGAGCCAAAGCCGTCCGCACAAGGATCTCGACATCGGCATATTGCGGCGGGACGCGCTCGAGGTCCTGTCGACACTGGCATCGTGGGAAATCTTCGAAGCCAAGG
>Ga0182024_10010312_pt1 | contig 19051 bp, 21 predicted proteins | sample P32metaG_FD_120480 | JGI IMG/M metagenome (GOLD analysis project Ga0182024, IMG submission 120480) | Permafrost microbial communities from Stordalen Mire, Sweden - P3-2 metaG (Illumina Assembly) | ecosystem: Environmental > Terrestrial > Soil > Wetlands > Permafrost | place: Sweden: Stordalen... | reverse complement strand
GGCGCAATCGTTCAGCAAAGCCTGGATTTTCTCCGCGCAGCTGTTGGGATTGCCGATCACGGTATGGGTCATGAAGGCACCCTTGGCGCGCGCCACCATGGCATTGTCGCCACCCGCGAAGCTTGCGCCATAGCTTTCCAGCATGCCCAGCACCGCGCCTTCATCCAGCCCGTCGCGATAGGTCTGGGCCAATGCTTCGGCTTTCGCGTCGCTTTCGCCATAGATCACCGTGCACATGGCAAAGCTCTTGATGCTTTTGTCCAGCTCGGCCGCCAGTTGCTTGGCGCGCAATGAGGCTTTGCGTGTTTCGGCTTCATCGCGGCCGCCGATGAAACAGATATCGGCTTCGCGCACCGAAAAGGCAAAACCCCGCTCGGACATCCCCGCGCAGATGAGATCGGGACGGCGAAGCGGCTTGGGCTCGGATACGCAGTCCTTGATGGTGAAATATTTGCCTTGGAAATTGACGCGCGGCTCGCTCCAGAGGCGTTTGACGAGCCCTGTCCATTCCTGGGCCAGGTCATAACGCGCATCGTGGTCGAGCGTCGCGTCCCAGGCACCCATCTGCTCGAATTCACCGCGATAGGCGCCGGCCACGATATTGAGGCCGGCGCGGCCGCCGGAGATGCGATCGAGGGTGGCGATCATCTTCGCCGCCACCACGGGATTGTGCAGGATGGCATGCAAAGTGGCCCACACCTTGATCCTTTTGGTGAGCGCGGCGATCCCCGCCATCATGGTCACCGATTCCAACGACGTCCCCCAGTGATGGGTCGCGCCGCCAAAACCCCGCCATTTGCTCATGGACATGACGAAATCCAGGCCTTCTTCTTCCGCGATCAGGGCGGCTTCGCGATTCTGCGCCCAGCCGCCGTCCAGCAAGGGCGTGTTGCGCGAGACGATCCATCCGCCATTAGCGATGGGGAGGAATACGCCGAACTCCGCCATCAGGCTCTCCGCTTGGGCGGATGCATGGGGGCGACGCCGATCAGCACGATCAGGATCAGGCCTTCCAGGATGGTGAAGGCCGGCACGAAGCTTCCGGTATGATCGGCGACAAGGCCGGCAAAGGCGGGCCCGGCCGCGCCGATGGTGGAAATCAGATTGACAGAAGCGAACAATTCCAGATTGGGCCCGCGGCCGAAATAATCCAGCAGCATGATGGTCGACGCGAAAAAGGTGAGGCCATAACCCGCGCCCACGCCCAAGGCATAGATGACCATCAGGCCGGTGCCGTGGGCCTGGCTCAACGCCATCAGGCCCAGGAGCATCAGCGCCAGCGCCGCCAGCAAAAGCGTCTTGGCGCTTATCCAGCGCACCAGCACGCCGCCCATGAACCGGGCGCCGGCATTGAACAGGGCCTCCAGACTCATCGCGCCGCCGGCCAGCGCCATCGTCACGCCATGCCGCATCAGATGCGCCACCGCCACCGCGTTCACCGTGATGCCGACAAAGGGGAAAATACTGTAGGCGGCGGCCAGAACGGCAAATTGCGGCGTCTTAAGCGCCGCCTTGGCGGTCCAATCATCTTGGGTGATATCGGGGTCCGCTTGGGCGCGCTCGCGCACATCGGTCTTGGCATCCACCAGGAAGGCGCATGCCAAGCCGGCCGCCGTCACGATCAGCAGCGACGCCAGCCAATAAGCGCGCCAATTCTGTGTCGCGGACTGAACCCATAGATACAGGATCGGTCCCGCCACGCCGCCCAATCCGCCCAAAGTGAAATAGACTCCGAACGCAAAGGAGGGCCGTACGAACAGCCGCGCCAGGAGATAGGTGCCGGGAACGGTGGCGAGCATCGTGAATCCCATGCCGGCCAGCAGACAGCCCAGAAAATAAAGCGCCAATCCCTGCGTCAGCATCAAACAGAGGAACGCGCCCGCCATCACCAGGCTTCCGGTCACCAGGGTGGCGCGCACGCCCAACCGGCGGATCAGGCTGGCGGGAATGGTGGCGGTGATGCCCGCGGCCACGCCCAGCAGCGAAAAGCCGGCGCCCGCGCCGCCCCAGTTCCAATGAAGCTCGCCGATCATCACCGGCAGGACCACGCCCAGCGAACTGAAGGTGGTGGCGGTGATGAGAAAAAAGACCAGGCTCAGCATGGAGAGCGTGACGATGGCGCGCACGTTCATGGGCGTTCCCAGACACGCTTGATATCGGCGGGAAAATCACCCAGCGCCTCGCACATCGCCTCGCGAGCGCGGGCCGGGTCGCGGCCGGCAATGGCGTCGATGAGAGCGCGATGCTGTTGCAACGCCCCGCGGTTTTCCGCCAGCGACGGCTCACGCATGGTGTTGAGCCAGAAGCGAGCCGTCTGGTGATGCAGGCTCGTCACCATTTTCGCCAGCACGCGGTTGTGGCTGGCCCTGGCGACCGCGACATGGAACGCCTCGTCCATCGCCGCCAGCGCGCGCATATCGTTCTTGGCGACCGCGTCCTCGCCGCCCTCGAGCGTGGCGCGGATGGCGGCGATATCGGCCTCGGTGGCGAAGCGGCCGGCCAAGCCCGCGCATTCGATCTCGACCAAAGCGCGCGCGGCGAAGGCTTCGCGCGCTTCCATCAGATCCAGCGGCGCCACCATGGTGCCGACGCGGGCGCGCCTGAGCACCAATCCTTCCAGCGCCAGCCGCGCCAGAGCCTCACGGACGCCGGCCAGTCCGCCGCCGTAGCGTTTGGCCAAGGCCTGCTCGTCCAGCCGCTCACCCGGCGCCAGCCGGCCGATGATGATGTCCACCAGCAATTGCGCATAAAGCCGCGATTTCAGGAGCTGGGGCGACCAATCGTCCAGCCTGGATTCATGCGCGCGGGAAAGGAGCGTCTTGGCAGCCATGATGGCCCCGCACAATGGTAAGATGCATGGCCTCTGGCAAGCCTGACCGGTCCTGCTTAAGCTGACATCTGGGATTTCGACGGGGAAACATCATCATGTCCATGCCGATCAGCATGTCCACGCTTGTCATTTTGACGGGGATAGAGGCCTTATTCGCCATTCCGGCCGGCATGGTCCTGAAACGCACCGGCCATTCCATGTGGTGGGCGCTGCTCTGCTTCATCCCCATCGCCGCGTTGTTCGGTTTATGGGTTCTGGCTTTCACCCGCTGGCGCCCGGCCGCGGAATAATCGCGTCACGGGACGATGTGCGCGCCGGCCAGGCGATTGCGGGTTTCGGCCATTTCTTCGGGTGTCGAACCCGGACCCGTGCGCGCTTCTTTCAGGGTCCCGGGCGTGAAGGATTTGGCTTTGCCGCCCCCGAGCCCGATGACGTAATTCAGCGCCGCCGCCAATTCGTCGTCCGTGAGATCCGCGAAGTTGGGCATGATGCCCAGAATCTCGCGGCCATCCACCATGATCTTGCCGGACATCCCCGTCAGCATCAGTTGGACGAGAAAGGCGCGGCCGCGGGGATCGCCGGCGATCCGGTTGGCGCGGCCGGCCAGCCTGGGATATTCGCCTGGTACCCCGGTGCCGCCCACTTGGTGGCAGCCGACGCAATTTTCGTTGAACACCATCGCCCCGCTTTCACCCCAGGCGGGCGACGTGCAAAGCAACCCCGCGAACAGAAGCGCGCCGGGAAAACGCATCGCAACCTCTAGGCGCGGAATCGGGAATAAAGTTCGGCGATCACCCCCACCGCGTGATCGGCTTCGGCACGGTCGGCCAATTCGCGGCTGTTGTCATAGCCGCGCATATCGCCGCCGTTCAGATCCTGCACCACAATGCCGTCGCGGCGCGACAGGATGGAGACACCTTTGTAGTAGAATCCATAATTGACCTCTGGCTGGGGGATCAGCCACGAGATCTGGCCGCGCACCGGCACAATGGAATTGTCGTTCCACCATTCCCGCGCCGCATAGCCGGGACAATTGATCACCACTTTTTCTTTGAGCTGGGTGAGGTCATTGGGGGCGTGAAATTCCTTGCGCACGAATTTGCCGCCGGCGGTGAAGAAATCGCTCATCAAGATATGGCCGTAATCGGCGATGTTGAATTGCATGGATTCCGAGCGGGTTACATATTTGACCGGGAAAGACGTTGCGCCTTCGGGCAATTCCTGAGCGCGCGGGGTGAGGTCGCTGATACGGTCGCTATATTGGCCGAAGACCAGGTCGCCCGGTTTTTGCACTTCGGCTTCGGCCTGCTCGGGCGGAACATCGGACAGCGTGTAGCGATCGGTCCATTCCACCGGTGTGCCGGGCAGGCCCAGATATTGGCGATAGGTCTTGAAGGAAAAGCGCGCCATCTGCTCCCACAGATCGCCAAATTGCGGACTGGCCGAGCCTTTCAACGCGATGCGCGAGTCCGGCGTCCAGCTTCCCGTGGCGCGGCTGGAGCGGGTCTGAGGCAGGAGATCGCGGGCATAGATGGTCACTGCCGCGCCGGCGCGTTGCGCCATGATCGCCGAAGTGAGCCCGATCACGCCGCACCCGATCACCGCCACCTGGGTCGGACTGTTCACCAGGGCTTTCTGGATCGCCAGATTGGCCGAGCCCCAGGACAGCGACCAGCCCGAGCCGCCATGGCCGTAATTGTGCACCACTAGCGTGTCGCCGATCTGCTCGGCCTCAATGCGCGGCCCTTGGGCGCGGAACGGGCGCAGGCAGACCGTGATGTCGAACAGACGATCGGGATGGGCGCGCACGGGCGCGAGCGGAGGCGGGATGTCGTTGACGCCCAAACCGGCGGTGTTGAGACCGGTTGTGTTGAGACTGTGGCGCGGTCCCATGTTGGTGCAGCCGGCCAACCCAAGGCCGCCCAGCGCCAGCGAGCCCTGGATCAGGCGGCGCCGGTCGAGATCCCATGACGACATCAAAAGCTCCCCGAAAAACCCGCTGAAAGCCAAGGGTTACACAGGGCTGCCACCCGTGCAAGGCGGGCGCTTCAGCGGGCCATGCGCGAAATCACGCCGGTGACGAACAGATCGAGCGGACCCTTCCGGTAAAGGAACCCTTCGATGCCCGCGGCGCGCGCGGCTTCCAGATCGCTCTCCTTGTCGCCGACGAGAAAGGAACGCTTGAGATCGAGGGGCCAGGATTTGGCGAGATCCAGAATCATGCCGGCGCCCGGCTTGCGCCAGGCGCAATCCTTGCGATAGAGCGCGCGCTTGGCGCGCGGATGATGCGGGCAATAGCGCACATCGTCTATGGGCGCGCCCTGGGCCGCCAGACTCTCGCGCATATAGGTGTGGAGCGCCTTGACTGCCGCCTCTTCGAAATATCCGTGCGCCACGCCGGCCTGGTTGGTCACCACGAAAACCAGATAACCTGCTTCGCGGCACAGGGCGATGGCGCGGGCCGCACCCTCCACCCATTCGAACCGCTCCCGCGTTCCCACATAGCCGTGATCCAGATTGATCACGCCGTCGCGGTCGAAAAAAGCGGCGGGCTTCAACTGGGTCATTCACGCGCGCGGCTGATCAAGCTGCTGGTGCTCTGCTCGGGCACCAGGTCCGCCAGCACGACCTCGCCGCCATACGACGAAACGAAATCCGCGCCCACCACGTCTTCGCGCTTGTAATCGGCGCCCTTGACCAGGACATCGGGGCGCAATTGCCGGATCAGATTTTCCGGCGTGTCCTCGCCGAATATCACCACCAGATCGGCCATGGCCAGCGAAGCCAGCACGATGGCGCGCGCCATTTCGTCCTGGACGGGGCGGCCCGCGCCTTTCAGCCGCCTCACCGAAGCGTCGGAATTCAACCCCACCACCAGCCGGTCGCATTTGGCCCGCGCCTGGCGCAGCAGCGCGATATGGCCGGGATGGACAAGATCGAAGCAGCCATTGGTGAAGCCGATGCGCCGGCCCTTGGCGCGCCAGAGCTTGAGCCATTCCTGGGCGCGCTCCGGGGAAACGATCTTCTTCTCGGCGCTTTCCAACTGGCGGGAATGGAGTTCGCCGGCCAATTCGTCGGCGGTCACCGCGGCCGTGCCCACCATGCTCACCGCGATGCCCGCGGCGCTGTTGGCAAGACCGGCCGCGGTCTTGAGATCGCCGCCCACGGCCAATGCCAACGCCAGCGCCGCCACCACCGTGTCGCCCGCGCCCGAAACATCGAACACGTCGCGGGGGCGCGCCAAGACATGGGCGATCTCGCCTTCACGCGTCCGAAGCGAAAGCCCGGCGGGTCCCCGGGTGATCACCACCGCGGACAGAAGCGGCAAGCTTTTGAGCAGGCTTTGGGCCGCTTCTTCCGCGCCGGAATCGCTTTCGGCCTCGATGCCGGTGGCATTGCGGGTTTCTTGCTTGTTGGGCGTAATCAACGTGGCGCCGTCATAATGCGCCAGGCGTGCGCCCTTGGGATCGACGATGACGGGTTTTCCCGCCGCGCGGCCAAGAGCGATCAAACCCTTCACCAAGGCGGGCGGCAAAAACCCCTTGGCATAGTCCGAGATCACCAGCGCATCGTGACCGGCGAGCAGGTCGCGGACCGCAGCCAGGGTCTTGCCGCTTTCATTGTCCTGCCAAACTGTTTCGTAATCGGCGCGCATCATTTGCTGCTGGTCGGCGATATAGCGGATCTTTTCCGTGGTCCGGCCGCCCTCCGCGGTCAGCAACGCATTCGCGATGCCGCTGTCTTTGGACAAAAGCTCGTCCAACCGCGCGCCGGCCTCATCATTGCCCTTGCCGCCGATCAGGGCGGCTTTCCCGCCCAGGGAGACGATGTTGCGCGCCACATTCCCCGCGCCGCCCAGGCTCAAGGCTTCACGTTCGACCGCCAGGACAGGCACCGGCGCTTCCGGCGAAATACGCGAGACGCGGGCATAGACAAAGCGGTCGAGCATCACGTCGCCCACCACCAGCACGCGCGCATCCTTGAACCGGGCAAGAAGATCCAGTGGTGTCGTCATCCTCTGTCACTCAACATGCCGTTCCGCGCCCTTTAAGGGCGGATCACGGCGCCCGATCCGCGTTGAACATTGGGCGAAACCAAGCATATAAGGCCGGGCGCTGCTAGACTTGCAATTATGCGAACAGGGCAATCATGCGAACAGGGCGAGCATCCCGGATGCCAAAGAAACCATCGCTGATCTGGGCGATTGCGGGTTTGAGTCTGGCCGCGACCATGGGCGGCGCGCAGGCCGAGACCACCGCGCTGGTCGCCTATCTGACGGGCCGCGCCGCAATTCCTCCCAATGACGGCAACGCCTTTGGCGAAGGGCAATTCACTTACGACAGCGACACGCGGCGGCTCGACTATCTCGTGACCTATGATGGGTTATCGGCGGCACAGGTCGAAATTCACGGACCCGCCGAGGCCGGCCAGAACGGCCCGGTGCTGATACCGTTTCCGACTCCCGATTCGCCTGTCAGCGGCGCCATCATCTTGAGCCGCGCGCAAGGCGCTGAACTGCTTGAGGGGAAACTGTACGTCGACGTGCATAGCGAAGGCTACGCCAAGGGAGAGATACGAGGCCAGATCGAGCGGCAATAAGGGCAAAAGCTGCCGCGTCATCGCCACCGCCACCCGGACGACGCCGGACGGGCGAATGGCAATTGCCCCTATTTCGCCGCAGCCAGTGGCTCGCGGCTAATAGTCCGTCGTGTGCTGGACCGGCGGATTCCACATGCCCGAGCCATACACCACATACGCGCCAATGGCGGCGATCGCCGCCACCACCAGCAAAACGGCGATGATCTTGGTTTTGAAATTCGAATCAGCGTTGTCGTCGATATAAGTTTGGTGTTGCATTCACGCCTCCCGCAAAAACAACCAAAACTCACACCCGAATCATAAGCCGTCGGGGCTCCTCTGTCATGGCCGGAAAAGGCTGATTTCCGCCCGGAATCCGGCACCAAAGGTAAACATGTCAGGAACTCGGAAGGCCTAACCGGGTCTTATGGGTAGTGGGCGCGACAGGGCCCCCGCGCGCGTGAGCCGGGCAAAACAAAAAACCGATCCTGGCGCGCCACAATGAAAAGGCGCTTGCCGCCGGAAATGGTCGGCGCGACAGGGCCCCGCGCCGCATATGCGACGCAATCAAATAAGTTCGATCCCTGTCGCGAAGGCGAGGATCATGCGGATCATCTGGGGTGGTGGGCGCGACAGGGATCGAACCTGTGACCCCTACCATGTCAAGGATAGGGTAAGATTATTCTTGCTCATTCCTGGAAATTCCGGCAGTGTCTCCAATGCTTATTATGCCTAGATTCATTGAGCTTATGAGATTCCAGAAAATGCCGGAACGTTCTTCGAACTTCCGCCGGTCTGGTACCCTTGTGGTACCCTGGAGCCTTTTGGGAGGCTCGGGACGGGCGAGGATGGTCCCCCATGCCTGAACCCAGGAAGCTGACGAAACGGTCTGTGGACGCGCTGGAAGCCAAGGCAAGTGGCAAGGACGAGACCTTCTTCGATGATGAAATTCGCGGCTTCGGAGTCCGGGTTAAGCCCTCCGGCGCCAAAAGCTACATCCTCAAATATCGGAATCGCTTCGGCCAACAGCGCAAGTTCCATATCGCTCGTGTGGGCGACATAACCCCCGACCAGGCCCGGTCCGAGGCGAAGAAATTACGGGGCCGGATTGCGGCAGGCCACGATCCAGTAATGGAGCGCGATGCCGAGCGCAACGCGATGACGGTTGCCCAGCTGTGCGACGATTACCTGGAAGCCGCCAAGAGCCGGATCAAGGCCAGCACCTGGGTCCTCGACCAGAGCCGCATCGAATGCCATGTGAAGCCCCTGCTTGGGTCTAGGCCGGTTGCGAACTTGCGCCCGTCTGATATCGAGCGGTTCTTGAACGATGTGGCCACCGGCAAGACGGCAGCGAAGCCGCCGGCCAAGGGTAGGGGCAAGCGGGCGCGCGGCGGGGTGAAAACGGGAGGCCTGGGGGCAGCGTCTCGGACGGTCAGCATGCTCGGCACGATCCTCCAGCGCGCGGTGCGGGAAAGCGTCATCTCCACGAATCCTGTGCGAGGCGTGAAGCGACCCAAAGACGAGCCCAAGCACCCGCCTTTCTCCTTTGACCTGGTTAAGGCGGTGGGCACCGCCATGAAGGCTGCCATGGCCGAAGAGAAAAGGAACCCGGAGGGCGTCAGGCCAGCCACGGAGACCGCTTTGCGCGCGATCCGGTTTCTGATGCTCAGCGGCTGCCGGCGGTCGGAAGCCCTCACCCTTCAGTGGGGCGATGTGGACTTTGGAAATCGCTGCATTCGTTTCCGGGACACCAAGACGGGCAAGCAGGTTCGCCCCTGCGGCCGCGCAGCTCTCGATCATCTGGCACATTTCAAGCCGAAGAGTGTAAAGCCCGCAGACTATGTCTTTCCTGGCTTCTCGGATGAGACCGGCCACTTTGTTGGTCTGCCGCGCGCTTGGTGGCGGATCGCTGAGCGCGCGGAGATTGGCGATATCTCACTCCATGGGCTGCGCCACTGGTATGCGACCGCTGCTGCCGAGATGAATTTCAGTGAGCTGACTATCGCTGGCTTGCTGGGCCATAAAGTGCGCGGGGTGACAGCCCGCTACGCCAACACGCCCGACAGTGCCTTAGCCGCTGCGGCTGATCGAGTTTCACTGCGACTGGACTATGCCCTCGATGGGAAAGCGGCAGAGAAGGTCGTCAGCATTGCACGTTGAGCCAGCCCGTCGAGATGGAATGATACGCGCTTCGACGCATGCCCGTGTAGGGTCGAGCCTCGGCACTGTTGCAGTTTGAATCCTAGCCAAGGTTGATGGGAGGCGGACCACGGCCTACTGTCGGCAAGGATAAGAAGGATTCGGCCCATGTCTCCTGTGTTGGAAGCCCTGGAAGAGGAACGCCCCTGGCTGGCGTACATGGAGCAAGCGGCCCTTCGGAGCCGTGCAGGCGTGGACACACGCCAAGACGAGATAGCCAAAACCAAGGCCGTCATCGCCCATCTCGAAGCCCAGTTGAGCCACCATGCCTAAGAATTGGCGATACTTTCATTTGCAATGAGTTTCCCACAAAGACATATTGCACGATCCCCCCTGCCTTCTCGCGCGCGCGTACTGTTCGGAAAACCCGTCACGCTTCAGCCATCGTGGCTAACAGCGCCCTAATCTGCTTGGCCTCTGCTATCGCCGCTCGGCTACGGCATCCGTGCCTAAGAGCGTTCTGCGAGACAGCCGCCTTGCCCGCCTTTGTGATTGGCCCCTTGGACCGTAGCCAAGGCTTCCAGCGATGAATTGCAGCCGCTTGCCGTTTGCGGCGAGCGTCAGTCCACCCGTTCGCCATTTTTCACCTTCAAGCGCGACCCGACATTGGCCCAATCCAAGGGTTCCCCATCCTTCACTTCCAAAAGTTTGTTTGACGGGTTTTCTTTTTCCCCGCGCGCAGGCTCTACGGCAGGTGGCACGCCATTGTTCACCTGCTGCGGGCCGTCAGTCTGGTTGATTTGCTGATTTCCATTCGCCAGGTTGACCTGCTTTGCAAAGACCGGCCGGGGGTTCTTCAGCTCACCAAGGGTTTCAGCAGTTGCGCGACACTGGGCTTGAGCCTTGAATGCCAACCGCATGTACCTCTCTCCGGCGTCGAAGTAGCCTGCCCCGAAATTGGACTGGGCCTTGAGGGCCAAGGCTGAAAATAGGGCGTCCATGGAAACAACTTGCGCTGTCATGGTCGCCTCGATCCCCGACATGTCGCCCGCTGCAACCGTGGCGACCTTGGCAGCCATCACCTGGACAAAAGCTGTAATACCAACGGTCGCTTGATCGCTCTTGGCTATCATCGTGGGGCTTGTAGCGCTCATGGCCGTGAGCGCATTCAGCACCACCGGATTGATGGCGTTACCGGCCTTCACCTCAACATCAGAGCGGCCATCTCTGACGGTTAGCAAATCATACGGCCCAGAAGGGACCGTTGCCGGATAATCGGTGATGGGGCGCCCACCGTGTGTCAGCTTCACCGGCAGGATTGCGTTGGGATCGGCCGTGTTCTTCCGCTGCTCTGTCGTGCCGCTCCCTGAAGCGTGGCCCTTGTTCTGCCCCACATTAGGCGTGTGCTTTTTCAGCCGTGATGATGCTCGCGATTTCATGTTCTGGCTCCTGCTCAGTGGCGATTTGGGCTTTCGAAGGCTAGTCATGCTGCTTTCACCCCGTCAGATATTCCCCCTGACCCCATGGTTATTAGATGTGGTGCGCTGGTGCACCTATGAGAAATGGCTATAGGTGCGCTGGTGCACCTGTAGAGGTCACTTGGGCTTATCGGTTCCATCTCATAGGTGCGCTGGTGCACCTGCAGAGGGGGGTTACTCGCACCGGTGCACCTGGCTTCTGAATTTTTGGCCGGCCTAAGACTGGCAAACTCCTTCGTTGCCGGTTGGCCGTTACAGGGCCACCAGGTCAACCGCCATTCTCGGGTCAGCCGCTTTTGATCAAAGGTCGCTTCCTTCGTACATTGGATGAACCCGTGTTCCGAAAGCTCATCCAACGCGCGGCCAATTTGCCATCGGGAAAGCCCAAATTGCCGCTCCTCAAACTCCTTGCCGTTGATCGGCACCACGCAGCCGGAGCGCCAGCCGAAGACAATGTTGCCATTGTTGAAGCCGTTGTACTTCTTGGCAATGAACAGGAGTGCGGACCTGGCGTTGGCGGAGAGCCCCAGGAAGGCTGGCGCCTCCATCATCCAAAATGGCAACTGCATGAAACGGGGCTCTCCTTCAGAGCGGCCCGACCGGTTTGTTTTGCGTCCCGTTCGCTGCGCCATCACGCAACCCCATGCCAGACGGCCTGGGAAGCCCGCAGAGTCGCTTCGTGCGGTTTGCGGTGTGTGACACCGGACCAATGGTGAAAACGGCTGTGTGAGTCTCCTATGACTCGATTTGTGCCTTCGGAAGTCCGCATGATTATTCGGCCCCTCCCAGCAGGTCTGACGGAATTGGCTCCGGCGGCTCGGCCGGGCCGAGGTCTGGAGGTGTCATCATCAGCTTGCGGTCGGGCTTGGGGATGCCGGCCTCATGGGCGATTTCGATGAGCTTCCAGGCGATTTGGAGGGCACCCATGGGCGTCAGCCAAACCTGGTCGTCGTGGTCGTCCATGAGGTCTTCCTGCCGGATCACGATTTGACCACCCTTCACCTCGTACACGGCGGTGCGCGGTTGATGGCCGAGAACAATCGCGTCGGCGTCGGCGTCGTCGCCATTCCATTCGAAATTGGACATCACGCGGCCTCCCTGGTCTGGATGACCTCGACGGGCGAGCGGAGGACGTACCTGGCATGAGTGCCAGCATAGGCACCCCCATGCTTCTCGGTGACGGTTTCGATATCCACGCCCTCGCGACGGAGCCAGAAAACGTAGTGGGCCCATCTAGGCGCGGGCTGCTCCACTGGTGTGCAGCCTGTTTTCCCAGCTTCGATCAGCCGAGCTAGGGTCCAGGCATATCGGCCTTGGAAAGAACGTTCGGCGCCGTTGAGGCGGATAGTGATAAATCGGACTTCCGCCTTGCGGGCGGTCGATGCGGTGGATATATTCATCGTGACAAATGCCTTTCATTTAGCTGGTGAAAGAATTGAGCCCAGGACTGCGGTGAGACGCGGCCTGGGCTTTTTGCTTTGGGGATCATGCGGCCACATCGCTGGTTGAGCGTCGCATTGATGCGTCGATAAAGGTCTGCACATCAGCCAGACGATAGCAGACGCATCTCCCAATTTTCACATGAGGAATAAGGCCTCTGGAGAGCCTGTCCTTGGCTGACCAGCCCCGCGCGACGCCGAGCATGCGCTCGACTTCCTCAGGCCGCAGAAGTCTTTGCACTTCTGGCGCGCTCATATCGAAACCGCCGCGCCAATGTCGGAGGTGCTGCGGCGGCGTTTCGACGCGAGCCACGCATCCAGTGATTCCGTGTCATATGCCACACGCCTAGCTGTAAGTTTTAGGTAGGGGGGCCCATTTCCGGTGCATCTAAATTTATTGAGCGTGGATTCGGATAGGCCCGTGTACCGCGCGGCTTCACTGACGGTGAGACGTTGGGAATTGAGCATTGCGTCGCCTTTCCAGTTGATGCTCCGGGTAAATCCGGAGCATTGGAGGCACCACAAGATTGTGCCCCTCTTGCCTTATAAGCGCATGTTTTCATGATTTTTTGTGGCGGAGGATTCGACTACGTGACGTAGTTGAGTCGTCAACGCTGCGTAGTTGTGGGGGCTCTAGTTGGCGCTGGGAATGAGACCCCCCGCTTCTCGAAGCTTAGCCACGCGACTCTCCAGCGATACGCGACGGTCACGAAGGAGCTTTTCGATTGCTGGTATCGTAATTGAGCGCCGGCCTTTCCGTTCAGGATGGCCGTTGATCATGTCTAAAATCTCGTTGTGAACGGTCTTGCGCAAAGGGCGCGGAGTGTGGGCGAACCTCACTACAGCCCAGGCGAGGGCTGATCCGTGCCAATCGCTCCTCTTCTTATTGGTGGAGCGAGCCCTTTCCAGTCCAATTTTGGTGGGAGCGTCGCGCATAGCCGCTTCATACCCCTGCTCAAAACCCAACCTTACGGCGGCCACAAATAGTAGATCATCTTCCAGGAACGAAGACGGGCCAGGTCCTGGGAGCTTTGGTTTGCTTTTCAATCTCGCCTCCGTTGGCGCATCCGCAAGAGTGATGCGCGGCAGGACCGTGCGGACGGTCGGTTCGGGAGCTACCCTAGCCGCGCAGTTGGATTGTCAGGGTACGAAGCGAATTGCCAAAGCATACATTTCAGCCATGCACAGCTTCAAAGCGTCTTACGCACGTGGCGAGCGTTTGCAGCGTCTTGAAACAAGCGTTCTCTTTTTCGCCGTCGAGCCAAATGCGCTCGTTCTCCGCGATATATTTCGCCAGTGCGGCCATCCCGGAGGCGGTCGTTGGCGTAATGCCTAAGAGGGCCTTGTATGTTCTGTCTTGCGCCGCAGATGCGCGCCGATACGCCCGAGCGGCGGCGGTATAGCCTGCATCATCCTGGGCTTTTTTGAGAGCTATTTCATCTTGGCGCAGCCCGGTGAGAAGCTGCTGCTTTTTGGCGTTGTATTGCTCGCGTCCCCACTTCGAGTTTCCTAAAATGGCTCTGAGGGGCACCATGGCGGCCTCGATTTCCTGCTTTGAACGCAGATAATATGGAGTCCTGTTACCGTCATAATCACGCATCATTCCGTTGCCCACACATGGTTGGCGTGAGATTTCGTCAGGAAATTCATCTTCGTAACTGCGGCAACGTTCATAGAACCGCTTGGCTGCCCGGTGGGTCTCAATCTTGGCGAAAACAGGATCGGGCCGCGAAGCAGCGCGAGGTCCGTGTTCACTAAGCTTGCGCGCGAGATTTTGTTTCATCATCAGTCAATTCTCCCATATTGCCGGTTGGTGGTGGGCTAGCGCGCCAACGCTTGCCCGGCCTGCTATTATCTGGTATCAAGTAAAACCCTCATGATGTCAATATCTGATACCAAGAAAAGAAAGCGCGGCCGCCCACCAACGGGTATCGGGCCTAATGTTGGGCTGCGATTGCATGCCGAATTGCAGACAAAAGTTGACGCGTGGGCCAGGAAGCAAGCCGATAAGCCCTCGCGCCCAGAAGCAATTCGGCGGCTAATTGAATTAGGGCTGAGATGGAGGCGCTAATCGCGCCAAGGGGGCAAGATGACAATCGGTACTGGTATTTTCTTATCGACCATTTTGCTCATCGTCGTCTTCGCGGTTGGGCAAGCGACTCGACACCGCAAATGGAAACTTGTTGGCAAAGGTGCAGCCACGAGCGGCTGAAACCACGACCATCCGGGAAGCCGACCGGGATGGGTTCACGATTTGGGTGTTCTGTGTCTGGTGCGCCCATGCCACGCTTGCGAATGCGCGGTGGTTGATCGCTCAGGTAAAAGACCCGCCCAACTTGCTGGACGAATTGGAACGGCGTCTCAAGTGCGATGCGTGTGGGCGGCATGGGGTCAAGCTCGTGCCCACCGATAGGACGGAAATTTCGACGGAGCGTATGGGTTGCGAAGCACGAAGCTCGACCAACAAGTGCTCATGCGGTTGGTTCGCCACCCGGACGCATGAGGGAAAGCTATACTGCGAACGGTGCTTTGAGGAAAAGACGGGGGGCGCCATCTGATGGTATGGTCGCGGTGATGATGGGGGAACGTCACAATGGCCAAGGACCCAGACGAAGTGATGGATGAATTCCGCCAGGACGTTGTCCGGTGGAAATTAGAACTGGCGCGTGTCCGGGCCGACGAACGTTTGTCCTCAGCCGTCGAAAAAATAGAAAAGGCGATAGCAGACGCCGAAGCGGTACTGACCCGGTGGGATGGTCCTGGGGATCGGTGAACGATTCGGGAATGGCAAAAAAGAAAGCAATAAAGCGGCGTGCGTCACCAAACAAGCGATAAAGCCTGGCGTTATGGCCAGCCCGTCTGCGATCCTGGTAGCGCCGACTCAGTGGGACAGGGGCCAGGAGATGACTTCATCATGTTTTATTCGCACTGCACTGCGTGCGCTGCTAGTAGCTTTCATGCTTGGGATGTTTCCTGTTTCAGCAAGCGCGACCCTTATTGACGATGGCAACCACGTCACCGACGCCGCCACCGGCTTGGAATGGCTCGATCTCACAACGACTGTTGGTCAATCTCGCGCCCAGGTGCTCGCCGGAAGCTATGTCGCGGAAGGATTCCGCTATGCGACCGAAGACCAGGTCCTTCAACTTTGGGACGATGCCGGGGCCGTGGGCCCATTCGTTAATTATGGCGATTATGTCAATTCGCTCGACATCGTTCCGGCACAAGCCCTAATCGGTCTTCTTGGCTGCACTTCAGCCTTCGATCTACCCCTGGGCGCTCATCCTTGCGTTGGGCCAGTTCCTGGTTTGGGAGATGTTCAAAATTTCTCCATCGGCCTCTTCGGCACCGGCGCTTTAGACGCCGCCATAATCGACACTTACTATGGAGAGTTCGACCCAAGAGACGCTGGCGCGACCTTCCGCATCAATTTCGGAACGGAGCTCGGAGAGAGCCTACTCGACCGTGTCGACGTCGGGTCCTACCTCGTCCGGCCACTTCCTGAGCCTTCCTCTTTGCCCATGCTGCTCGCGGGCCTCGGCCTAATCGGCGGGGCATTCTACTTCAGGCGCAAGAAGCTGGACTTGTCTCCACCGGAGCAGCCGAATTACTGCCGGGTGGTACCCCAGTGGTACCCTAGGAGTTCGCTCCGAAAGCTACCAAAGCGCGTCATGCTTGTATATCATTGATTTCATTAGACTATAATGGTGGGCGCGACAGGGATCGAACCTGTGACCCCTACCATGTCAAGGTAGTGCTCTCCCGCTGAGCTACGCGCCCGAATTCCCCTGGGGGCGGTTTCTATAACTCCCCAGGCCGTCAAAGAAAAGCGGCGGCTTTCACGCCGCCATCATCCGATCCACCTCGGCCACGATTTCCCGAAGATGGAAGGGTTTGGACAGGACCTTGGCATGCTTGGGCGCATCCGAGGCCGGGTGCAGCGCCACCGCGGCAAAGCCGGTGATGAACATGATCTTGAGCGCACCGTTGATTTCCGCCGCCCGCTTGGCCAGCTCGATCCCGTCCATGCCGGGCATCACGATGTCGGTGAGAAGCAGGTCGAAACGGAACCCTTTGAGGCATTCATAGGCGTCGCCGCCGTCGCCGAAATCGGTCACAGCATGGCCCGCCCTGACCAGGGCCTGGGCCAGGAATTTGCGCAAGGATTCGTCGTCTTCCGCCAGAAGGATATGCGCCATCGCTCGCCAGATGCCTGCCCCGTCCCCACTTAAAACCATATCCGCGGAACCGTAAACAAGTGTCCACCCTTGAAAGCAGAGACCCTTTAGGCTCCCCTGTCCTCCTTAACGACGAGAAATGACCATGGCGCGCCTGCCTCCCGGCCCTGACAGGACCCGCGATCCCGCGGCCCAAGAGACAGGCGATTCCGCTTGTGATCCCATCCTGGCCGGCCTTCTGGCCCAGCCGTTCCGGATCATCCGGCCCCAGGTCCAGACCGTGCCTTTCGTGTTCGCCTCGGGTCATTCCGGCCGGCGCTATCCCGAAAGCCTGATCGCGCAAAGCCGGCTGGACGCGCTCACCCTGCGCCGCTCCGAGGACGCCTTTGTCGACGAATTGTTTTCCGGCGTGGCGGGATTGGGCGCGCCCCTGATCGCGGCGGAATTTCCCCGCGCCTATTGCGACGTCAATCGCGCCAGCGGCGAACTCGACAGCGGCATGTTCGACGAGCCGCCCAGTGTCACCATCGACACGCCCAGCCCGCGTGTCGCCGCCGGCCTGGGCGTCATTCCCCGCATCGTCCGCGACGGCGCTGAAATCTATGCCGGCAAGCTTTCGCCGCGCGAAGCCGAGTTGAGATTGGCGAGGCTTTACCGCCCTTATCACGCGGCCCTGGCGGACCTCGCCGCCGAGACCGTCAAGCGTTTCGGCGTCGCCGTGGTGGTGGATTGCCATTCCATGCCGTCGGCGCTTTCGGTGCCGGACATTGTGCTGGGCGACCGCTATGGCGCATCGGCGCCGCTGCTTCTCACCGGCTGGGCGGAGAACGCCTTTGTGGGCACGCGTTTCTCCATCGCCCGCAACGCGCCCTATGCCGGCGGCCACACCACGCTGAAGTATGGGCAGGGCGGCAGCGGCTTGTTCGGCCTGCAGATCGAAATCAATCGCGCGCTTTATCTGGACGAAGAACGCATCCAGCGCCGGGCCGGTTTCGACGCCTTGAAAAAGCGTCTCACCGAAACCTTGGCGCGATTGACCGCGATCGATCCCGCGCTGCTGGGCGGACGCGCGTTCCCGCTGGCGGCGGAATAACATCCGCGCGAGTGATTTCCGCGCATGAGCAGGAGCGTCGGGTGGGACGCGTGCGAAAGCACGTGAGCACGTCCGACGAACCCAAGACTCAAAAGCTCCGTGGCCCGAAAGAAAAAGGCCGCTTCGGGATACGAAGCGGCCAAGTTCAGGGAGGAACCGCCCGGGAGAGGCGGCGGCTTCGCGGAGGGATCCGCAATACCGCGCTGCAACAATATGATGGAACTCGCCGGCGCGACAAGTCCAAAAATCAGGTTTCGTGACGGAATTATCCAGTAAAACCTGCATATTTTACATGGCTGACAAGGAGTTTCCTGGCCTCTGCCGCTGATTAAAGCATTTGTGCGACGCAATAATCGGCAAAAAAGCACCGCCCCGCTCTTAATTCCGCGCCTTTTCACAGATTCATCAGTCCGTCTCCCACCCGCAACAAAAGATTCGCGCGGGTCAGCTACTTCCCCGCCATCGGGACGCAAGATGGGACGTACCCGGACGAACGGGGGAGAGAGTTTGATGGCACGGTCTGGTTTGGACTCGCCTTCCTTTGGCAGCGCCTGGTTCGAAAGCGCCGCTGATTTCGCCCGCCCACCCCGCGCCATGGCGGCAAGGCCGCTTCGCCCGCGCCATCATCACCGCACCATCTTCATCTCGGACACGCATCTGGGCACCCGCGGCTGCAAGGCCGAGGCGCTGGCCGATTTCCTGGCCCATAATGAATGCTCCACGCTGTTCCTGGTGGGCGACATCGTCGATGGCTGGCAGCTCAAGCGCCGCTGGTATTGGAGCGAGGCGCAAGACCGCGTGGTGGCCGAGATTCTCGCCAAGGTGGACAATGGCACACAGGTGGTCTTCGTCCCCGGCAATCACGACGAATTCGCCCGCGCCTATGTGGGCCGGTTTTTCGCCGGCATCGAAGTGGCGTTCGAGACCATCCATCAGACCGCCGACGGCAAGCGCCTCCTGGTGCTGCATGGCGACCGTTTCGACGGGGTGATCGCCTGCGCCAAATGGCTGGCCCATGTGGGCGACTGGGCCTATGGCGTGGCGCTCTCCTGGAACGACCTTCTGTTCCAAGTCCGCAAGCAGCTGGGCCTGCCCTATTGGTCGCTATCGGCCTGGCTCAAGCACAAGGTCAAGAACGCGGTCGAATATGTCTCCCGGTTCGAGGAGGCGGTGGCGGCGGAGGCGGCAAAGCGCGGCGTGGACGGGGTGGTGTGCGGCCATATCCATCATGCGGAGATCCGCCATATCGGCGGCGTGCTTTACCTGAACGACGGAGACTGGGTTGAAAGCTGCAGCGCCCTTGTCGAAGATGCCCG
>Ga0182024_10010311_pt1 | contig 19052 bp, 11 predicted proteins | sample P32metaG_FD_120480 | JGI IMG/M metagenome (GOLD analysis project Ga0182024, IMG submission 120480) | Permafrost microbial communities from Stordalen Mire, Sweden - P3-2 metaG (Illumina Assembly) | ecosystem: Environmental > Terrestrial > Soil > Wetlands > Permafrost | place: Sweden: Stordalen... | reverse complement strand
ATGGCGAAGCGTACGAATATCTTCGCAACAAAATTTTCAACGCCAACGACTTTTTCTTGAACGCCGCTGGCCTGGCCCGTCCGCCCTGGGTGCAAAACCAATTTGGAGCCAATGCCGGTGGGCCCATAAGGTTCCCGCAGTCCGGCGGGCGTAACAAGACTTTCTGGTTTTTGAGTGCTGAAGGATTCCTGCTGAGAACCAGTCAGCCCTTCACCGCCACCGTTCCTGATGCCGCGGAACGCGCAGGCAATTTTTCTGAAATGTGCAAGATGGGATTCACGGCGGGAATCTGCAACGACAGGGGCGTTGACGCCAACGGTAAAACGGTGGTCATTGACCAAATTTATGATCCCTGTGGCGGTGTCGTGAATGCACAGGGAGCCTGTCCGGGAAGCAGCGCAACACCTAAACCATTTCTCAACGATGTCATTCCCGCGAACCGCATCAATGGCACGTCCGCAAAGTTACTTGATCTTTGGCCGGCACCAAACACTTTCGGCACCGTCACCAACAATTTCGTTACCGCTGCGCCCACTGGTGGGGATCACAATCAGGTCGTAGCGCGTCTTGATCACAACATCACCGACAAACAAAGACTATTCCTGCGATTCAGCCACTGGGACATTTTGGATTTACCCATCGATCCGCTTGGCACCGGCCTTTGCGCGGACCGCTGTTCCGAGGACTATCACAGTGAAGCATTAGCTGCGGGTTATACGCATAGCATTACGCCCACAATGGTATTCGGCGTCAACGCCAGCATCAGCCGGTTTAGCTATAACCGAAATCCGAAGAATTCGGACTTTGATCTGACCACCATTGGCTGGCCCGCCGGCTATAATGCCGCAATTCCCGCCGAGATGCGCACACCTCCGACCCCCTGCGTTGCGAATTTCGCCGACAACATCATGTGCACGCAAGGGCAAAGCTTCATTCAGGACCGCAATACCCAATTTTACCTGTCACCCAGTTTGTCCAAACTGCAGGGACATCATCAATATCAAATGGGATTTCAGTTCGAAGTGGGACGAGATAACTATGCGCAGTCAAATGTCGCCAGCGCGGCGTTTGATTTTTGCGTAGCAGGGCAAGCGTGTTTTACTGCGCTGCCTGGAGTGTCTGGCACCGGGTCATCCTTCGCGGATTTCTTACTGGGTTACGCAGACAACTACAACAATCTGGAGAATCATTTCTTTGCTCAAGCGGTAGTGCCGGCGTTCACCGCCGGCCAACAAATCTACCGGGCATTTTATTTTGATGATTCCTGGCATGCCACCGCCGGTCTGACGTTAAGTGTGGGTCTGCGCTACGATCTGCAAGGCCCCTGGTCCGAACGTTTCAACCGACTTTCTTACTTTGATCCAGCCGCCACGAATTATTTGACGCAGTATTTGCCCGCGAATTCACCGCCAGTAAAAGGAGACGTATTTCTGGTAAGTCCCGATCACCGCAACAACATTCCGCTTTCAAAGCTGGAATTCTCTCCGCGCGTCGGCGTCGCCTATAGCATCGATGCGAAGACGGTTGTGCGGAGCGGCTATGGGATTTTCTGGATACCTGAGTACGTGTCGTTCAGCCTTAATCCGCTAAACGATATGGTGAACGCCGGAACCACCACGTACTCGGGAACCGTGGATGGCACTCACCCTGTCAGCACCATCGCTCTGCCGTTCCCTGCTGGAATCTCCGACCCGCCCGGAAGAAGTTTGGGAACGATGGGCACGCAACAATTTCTGACCCAGGTCGTAAAATCCATTACGGTCGCGGATCCCAGCGATCACCCCGAAGGTTACGTCCAGCAATGGAATCTCGATTTGCAACGCGAATTGCCATCTGACTTTTTTGTCTCCGCCGCGTATGTCGGCGCCAAGGGCACGCACCTGCCGCAATATTCCCAGCAGATTAACCAGATTTCCGACGCGTTGCTGGCACAAGCAGCATCACAAGTGAATCCCACGTTGCCGGATCCGCGCCAGGACGTCACTCTGGTGCAATCCACGCCAAATCCATTTTTTATTAATGGCCAGGCACTGGCTCTTACCGGCCCCACCACTACAATCGGCCAGTTGTTGCGACCCTATCCGCAATACGCGGGCGTCCAGTTGGCGGGTCAGGGTTCCTATGACAGCATCTATCATTCGTTTCAACTTTCCGTGCAAAAGCGATTCACCGGTGCTGGTTCTTTGCTGGTCGCTTACACCAACTCAAAACTCATCAGCGACACCGACACCATCACCTCCTGGTTGGAAACGGGCGTAGGAGGCATACAGGACAATAACAATCTTCGCGGAGAACAATCGATCTCGTCGCAGGACGTACCGCAACGTCTGGTGATCAGCTACGTTTTGGATCTTCCATTTGGCAAAGGGCAAAAATACTTTGCTTACCTCGGTGGTCCCGCCGACAAAATTATCGGTGGATGGGGTTTTGATGGCGTCACGATTTTCCAGAGAGGATTTCCCTTGGTGTTCACCAATGGGCAGGTTAATGGCACTACGCTCTTTGGGGGCGGTTCGCGCCCCAACATTATCCCGCATTGCGGTACTGCGGCGCCGGGTAATCTGGCCGCGCGACTCGGTGAATGGTTTAACACTGCGTGCTTTATTGCCCCCCCCGACTTTACCTTCGGTGACGAGCCGCGTGTCGATCCTCATCTCCGCGCAGAAGGTATCGATAATTTTGACTTCGCGATTTTCAAGAGAACCAGATTTGGCAGAGATGAACGCTTTGGCGTGGAGTTTCGTACAGAGTTTTTTAATATCTTCAATCGGACTCAATTTGCTCCGCCGAATACGATTTGCTGCACCGCCAACAACCAGGATTTTGGAGTTATCACGGCAACCGCGCCGGGCACGAATCCGCGTTTGGTGCAATTCGCGTTGAAGATTCTGTTTTAGTGCCTAAGTACCGCCTTTTTAAGTAGATTGCCTTCAGCTCCGAATGTTCGCCAGGCTTTTTTCGGGGCGTCGAGCATCATCAAAAATGCTTGTACCTATCAAAAAAACTACGCACCCGTCCAACACTGGTGTATCTTCCTGAAAGTTGAGCTGGTCTTACCGGAGCGTTCGGGGTGATGTGCTGAAGGTTTCGTTACAAAATCGTCCATTCGAGATTTGGCTATGAGCACTCCTCCGTCTGGTCGAGCGCTAACCTTTCCGCTGACTTGGGTGAGAACCGAGTCCCGGCCCGATCACGAACGCACTGCTCCGGATCGCTCAGTCCCCACCGATGAAGAGGTCATGCGACGCCTGCAATCAGCGGACGCCGATGCGCTCGAAATTTTATTTGATCGCTACGCCCGCCTGGTTTTCAAAATAGCCCGTGGGGTCGTACGCGATAGCGGTGAGGCCGAGGACGTGGTGCAAGAGGCTTTTTTCCATCTCTATAAGAAATCAAGTCTTTTTGACGGATCGAAAGGTACCGCAAAGAATTGGATTCTACAGATTGCGCTTCATCGCGCTCTCGACCGGAAAGCCCACCTGGCTCGCAGGGGATTTTATTTTGGTACAGATATTGGCGCACTCGGCGATACATTGTTTGGGGGCACCGACCTCGATCGGGAAATCGGCTCAAAGCTTGACCGCGTTCAGTTAATCAAGGCTTTCGGGCAACTGCCCGCCATCCAGCGCCGTACCCTTGAATTATTCTATTTTGATGGGTTAGATTTGCGGGAAATTAGCGAACAACTCAACGAGCCGTTGGGAAACACGCGCCACCATTTTTACCGCGGTTTGGAGCGGCTGCGAAAAAGTGCGTTTATCCAGAAGCTTCGGGAAACGAAACGATGCTGAGGGTCTTCGGCGACCGTCACGACCACGAAAAATTTAAAAGGCTCTGCGCATTGGCGGCCTCGGGGAATCTCACGCCGTTTGAGGCTCCTGAATTAGAGACACATTTACAGGAATGCCAGGAATGTCATCAGGTCCTTCTGCAATATCGTGTTTTGACGACCGAAGGCATCGCCGCGCTGGCTGATAGTTACTTCGATAAGGACGATCAGGCTGAGTGGGACGGCGGTTCCACGCTGAGGAGTTTGTTGGCGCAAGTCCACACGGAGCAGCGCTCGATGTCGACACAGCGTGCAGGAATTGATCTCGTCCCCCACGGACCTGCCCTCCAACATTTTCTACGGCGAGAAGACCTCAAGTCATTCGCGCGAATAGCGCTGGCTGCCTGCTTCGTAATAGTGGTTGGTCTCGGCGCATACCGCCTAGGCGCACAAAAGAGTTTGCCGCCGGCTGCTCCCGCACTCACTCCTGTCTCCGACGATCGCGCCCTTGAAAAATTAGCAAGCGACAAAAAGGCTGCTGACGAATTGCTGGCCACGCAAGCGGCAAAATTGATGCAACTGCAGTTGGAGAGTGCGGAGAAAGAAAAAGAATTAAACAAACTGCGATCCGCTCTGCAGGCCTTGAAGGACCACTCCGACCAAGCGGTCGCCTCAAGCAGCCAGTCTGCCGCACAGTCGCAGACACTTGCGCAGGAACGCGATGCTTTGAATTCCAAGCTGCAGGCCATGAGCCAGAGCTTCGAACAAGACCGACTTGAACTCGCGTCACTTCGCGCGGAACGTGATCAGACAGCCTTACGAACTTCCTCTTTGGAAAAACAGATAAGTGATCTCACCGCTACAAATCGCGATCAGGAACGGCGTCTGAAAGATTCGGACAAGTACCTCACTTCTGACCGCGACATTCGCGAGTTAATGGGCGCGCGCAAGCTCTACATTGCCGATGTATTCGACGTAGATGGTAGCAGCCGCACGAAAAAGCCATTCGGCCGTGTGTTTTACACTCAGGGGAAGTCGCTTATTTTTTACGCCTTCGATCTCGACCGGGAACCCGGCGTCGTGAATGCCAGCACCTTTCAGGTCTGGGGCCAAAGGGAAACCCCCCAGGGAGAACAAGCGTCGCCGATGAACCTCGGTATTCTGTACATGGACAACGAAACAAACCGCCGGTGGGTAATGCGCTTTGATGAACCCCGGCAACTGGCAGAGATTGATGCCGTCTTTGTGACCGTAGAGCCGCGCGGCGGTAGTCACAAGCCCACAACCAAGCCTTTCCTCTATGCGCTGCTGCGCAACGAAGCAAATCACCCGTAGCTGAGCCAAAACCTCCCGAAATATGGATTGATGCTGAAGGCGTCTCCCGGATTCTGTAGTCTGTATAAGATTTTTTTCTGCGTCGCTCCCTATTTTGTTTTCTTGGTACAAAGCACCCAATCATTTCGTATTTATAGACATATCAGCACAAGTCGAGGAGTTGGTGTCGAAGCGAGGAGGATTCCGGTGCGCGGAATTCCGGCGGAGTGGTCTGCCCGCGCTGGCGCGTGGCTTTCAGGTTGGTTAGATCAGGAGCTGATAATGAAGAAAGTACTCAGTGCAGTAGCTGTAGTGCTCAGCATCGTGCTTTGTTTGGGCATCGCTGGTGTTTTTGTTCCTTCGCTTTCGGCCCAGACGACATTTGGCAGCATTTCGGGCGCGGTCTCGGATGCGTCAGGCGGCTCGCTCGAGGGTGCCCAGGTAACCATAACCAGTCTGGAGACCGGCACCAAACAGAGTCAGACCACCGGCTCCGATGGTTTATATCAGTTTTCGAACCTGCCTCCGGGCCGATACCGCATCGAATCGGAGAAGACGGGCTTCAAGCGCACCGCCCAAACGGAAGTGGTCGTTCAGGTCCAGCAGACTTCCAACATTAATCTGACGATGCAGTTAGGCGATGTTTCCCAGACGGTCGAAGTCACGAGTGAAACTCCTCTCCTGCAGCCGGACTCTTCATCTCTAGGTCAGGTCATTGATGAACGCAAGACCAACGAGATTCCCCTCAACGGCCGCAACGTTTTCAACCTCATCACTCTTTCTCCCGCTGCCATCGCGCAGGGCGGATCCGGAGGTTCACAGGTTGGTCAGAACCCCTTCAGCTGGGGCAATTACCAGGTAGGCGGCTCGTTCGGCAATGAGAGCGCCGAATACATCGACGGTCAGCCGGTGAACATCGGATACATCAACTTGCCCGTTTTGATTCCCGATCAGGACTCCATCGCCGAATTCAAGGTGCAATATAACAACCTGGGGCCCGAGTGGGGCAAGTTCGCTGGCGGCGTAGTTAATTTGAGCACTAAGGGCGGTTCGAACCAGTATCACGGCGAGGCCTACGAATATTTGCGCAATAAGGTTCTCAACGCCAAACCATTTTTCTCCACCACCAACCCCCCTTATGTGCAAAATCAATACGGCGGAACGGTTGGCGGACCGGTCATCAAAGAAAAAACCTTCTTCTTCTTCGCGTACGACGGATATCGTCAGAGGGCGGCATCGGTATTTACCACCACTGTGCCGACGGTTGCAGAGCGCGGCGGCGTGTTCCCAGCGGATATCGCCATTTACGATCCGCTTAGCATCAGCGCCGCTTGTTCTGCAACCAATCCGGCTGCTTGCGGTCGTACCCAGTTTACCAACAACACCATTCCTAGCGACCGTATCAACTCTGCAGCGTTGTTGGAACTGAAGTTCATTCCGATGCCTACGAACAGCTCGGAAATTAATAACTACACCTCCGCCGCCGCTTCCGGCGGTAACACCTCTCAGTATGTCGGCCGCGTGGATCAGAACCTCACCTCCACCCAACACATTTTTGTTCGTTATAACTTCTTCAGCCTTCTCGATTTGCCCACCGACCCATTCGGCACTGGGTTGTGCGCAGATCGCTGCGCGGAAACATATCAAACCAACGCCGCCGCGATTGACTATAGCTATACTATCCATCCTGACTTGATTTTGAACATCAACGGAAGCGGCACCCGATTCCACTATCTGCGATCGCCAACCAATTCGGATTTTGACTTGACTCAGTACGGTTGGCCTGCGTCGTACAACGCCACAATTCCTGCCGCCGGACGATCTCCGTTCACCCCCTGCTTCAGTCCGCAGGATCCTTCCGTCACTTGCTCACAGGGCCAAAGCTTCATCACCGACCACGATACCCAGGCCGCTTTCCAGCCCAACATCACCTGGATCAAGGGACGTCACACTTGGGTCTTCGGTGGACAACTGATCGAAACCTACGACAACTATGCCCAGACCAACATCGCCAGCGGCGCTTTCGCTTTCAACGGCAGCTGGACGGATAGCAATGCCGCTACCGGTGGCCCCGGCGGCATTTCCTTCGCCGATTTCCTCCTCGGCTACGGGCTCAACCAGTCCAGCGTCTTCAATCACAACTTCGGTGAAGCCCAGGTGCCGGGGATAGTGGCGCAAAAAGAGACCTATCGTGGCTTTTACGGCGGAGATACCTGGAGAATTACGCACAAGCTGACCCTCAACTACGGCCTCCGGTACGATCTGCCCGGAGCTTTCTCGGTGCGTCACGACTACTCCACTTATTGGGACCCGTCCGCCACCAACCGCTCAGTTACCGGCTGCGTCCTGAATCCCGCAACCGATTTGGGCGTTCCTGGTAGCCCATGTCCGGGCGACGTTTTCCTTGTTCGCAATGGCATCGACCCCGGGCGAACAGCTATTCCAACTCCCAAAAAAGAATTCATGCCGCGTCTTGGTCTGGCATACGGCGTAGACCAGAAGACCGTCATTCGTGCTGGTTACGGTATATTCTTCATCCCTAACTGGACATTCTTCGGCCTCAACCCCAGCAACGACCCGATTAACACGGCCTCGACTCTTTGGGTCGCCAGCGCCAACGGCGGAATCACCCCCAGCAGCACCCTGACCGCCACGAACTGCACTTTCACGGCGGGTACCCCGACAGGAACGCTGAACTGCCCGACAAACGGGCCTTTTGGTCCGACCGTCAACGGTCCGCTCGGCAGGGGCAACGTTTCGGCTTTCGATGCCGGTCAAGGACCCGAGGAAGCCGGTTATTCGAACTACAAGCCGGGGTATGTCGAGCAGTTCAACCTGGATATCCAGCGAGAATTGCCGGGCGGCATCTTCATCGATGCGGCGTATGCCGGTTCCCGCGGCGTACATTTGCCAAACCCGACTCAGACTGGCATCGACCAGATTCCCGACCAATACCTATCCATGCAGGGCGCGTTGGTCGCACAGGTGCCTAACCCGTTCCTCGGAATTAACACCGTTAGCCCGTTGAATCCGACGACCAACCCCACCGTTAACGCGGGTCAGCTGCTTCGTCCATACCCCGAATACACCAACGTCACTCTCGCCGGAGATGGCTGCTGCAGCAGCAATTACAATTCCTTCCAACTCACCGTCACTAAGCGGTTCCAGGGCGGTGGCACTTTTCTTGCTGCCTACACCAACTCTAAGTTGATCAGCAACACCGATACGCTTACGACTTGGCTGGAGACTGGTGTAGGAGAAGTGCAGGACTGGAACAACTTGAAAGCGGAGAGGTCGCTCTCCTCGCAAGACGTTCCGCAGCGCCTGGTGCTCAGCTATGTATATGACCTGCCTATCGGTCACGGGAAGAGGTTCATGTCGGATGCTTCCGGCGTCGTGAGTAAGGTCGTTTCCGGGTGGGGCGTCGACGGTGTCACCACCTTCCAGAAGGGTTTCCCGCTCCCCATCTCTTACGGCGCATCCACGCCGCTGTCGTCTGCAAACCTGGGTATCGGCGTTTTGCGTCCCAACGTTGTGCCCGGATGCGACAAGAGCACTCCCCACGTTTCCCTGTCGGGCGGTATCTCTTGGTTCAATCCTAGCTGCTTCACGGCTCCTGCGGACTGGGGTTTTGGCGATGAATCACGCGTCGATCCTACACTTCGCGGCGAAGGGATAAACAACTGGGACATCGCGCTGTTCAAGACCACAAACTTCGGACCAGAAGACAGGTTCGGCCTGCAGTTCCGGACCGAATTCTTCAACACCTTCAATCGTGTTCAGTTTGGTCCGCCAAACACCGCGTGCTGCACGTCGAATAACGCGAGCTTCGGAATCGTGAGCAGTCAGTTGAACACGTCGAGGCTCATCCAGTTCGCTCTGAAGTTCCTGTTCTAATCTCCATCGCGCTCGGGGTGGATGTCCCATCAGACATTCACCCTGGCGCATCTTCTCCTTACGCTGCTCAAGCTTTCCGATCCTCGCTCTTCTGATTACTTCCTATTACCTGCCTTCGTGTTAGCCTGTTTCTGTGTTCGATTCGCCTCAAAACGCGTACACGGAGTCACTCTGAGACATGCTCGGTCGCTTCACACGTCGCAATTTTTTGAGCCTTGTCGGTATGGTTGCCGCGGCACCTATCTTTGAAGTCAAGCAGCCGCGCGGGCTAAATTTCATCCTCCAAAATTCCCCCACTCGTGCAAAATTTCTGATCGAAACGATGCCCGGCGGCGTGGCCCTGTTTGACTACAATAACGACGGCTTGCTGGACATTTTTTTAGTGAACGGCGGAAAAATCACCGAGAACCTTCATGATCCGGAACAATTTGATCGCAGCAATCCGCGTTACTGGAACCGCCTTTACCGACAGAATCGCGACGGCAGTTTTACCGACGTCACCGAAGCCGCAGGCTTGAGCAATGCGGGCAACGGCAACTACGGCATGGGCGTGGCTGTCGGCGACTACGACAACGACGGTTACCCCGACCTGTTCGTTACCAGTTACGGCAAGAATATCCTGTATCACAACAATGGCGACGGCACTTTCACGGATGTCACGGCCAAGGCGGGTGTCGCCGGCGCGGGCTGGCATGTATCCGCGGGCTTTTTTGATTTCGATAACGACGGCCATCTCGATCTTTTCGTAACTCGGTACATGGAATGGGACGCTGATCACAACAAAATTTGCGGGGGCGAGTGGCACACCTACTGTCCGCCGAGTGCCTTTCCTGCGACAACTTGTCTGCTTTATCGCAATCGCGGCGATGGCACGTTTGAAGACGTGAGTCAGCGCTCCGGCATTGCCTCCAAAAAAGGCCGAGCCCTGGGCGTCGCCTTTGCTGATTACGATGGCGACGGCTTTACCGATATTTTTGTTTCGAACGATGGCATGCAGCAGTACCTATTTCACAATAACGGCAACGGAACTTTCACCGAGTGCGCGCTCGAATCGGGCGTCGGGCTTACTTCGGACGGCAAGGGTCTTTCTGGAATGGGTGTGGTTTTTCAGGATTACGATAATGATGGTCGCCCCGACGTCATCGTCACGGTGTTGCCGCGCGAGATTTACGCTCTCTATCACAACGAAGGGGCCGGGGGTTTCAATTACGCCAGCCTGGAAGCTGGCTTGGGGGCCCTCACGTCCAGCAGTTCTGGCTGGGGCGTTGGGCTTGAAGATTTTGATAACGATGGGTGGAAGGATCTTTTTGTCGCGCAAGGCCACGTACTCGATAACGTCCAGCAGATCGACGAATCGTTGCGCTACAAGGAATTGCCGCTGCTAGCGCTGAATCACAATGCTCATTTTGACCGTGTTGATTCCGGTCTGACGGCTGCGCTGGCGGCCCGTGGCGCTGCTTTCGGTGACATCAACAACGATGGCCGCATGGACGTGATAATAACAACTCTCGGGGGACCACCAGTCGTTTTGCTCAACCGCTATGCGGGTAATCACTGGCTCGGCATAACCCTCCGCGGCACTCGCAGCAATCGAGATGGCTACGGTGCTCGCGTGCAGGTGAATGGACAAACCCGTTTTGCAACTTCTACCGGCAGCTATGCGTCCGCCAATGACAAGCGCCTGCACTTCGGACTGGGTTCCGCGGAAAAAGCGAAGGTGGAAATTCTCTGGCCTTCCGGTACGAAGCAAACGTTGCAAGATGTTCGCGCCGATCAATTCCTCGAAGTTCGCGAGCCGGAGCATTCATGATTCATTTGATGCTTTTCACGTTGCTGGCGGGCCAGGCGCCATCATCGGACGCGATGCAGCATATGCAGGCCGGCGTTGAGGCGCGCAAACAGCATCAGATAGACACCGAACTTGTGGAATTCAGCAAAGCTGCTCAAATCGACCCCAATTCTGCCGAAATCCAGGTGAATCTCGGCTCTTCCTACATGGAAAAGCACGACTACGGCGCCGCCATCGCTCCGCTGAAGCGCGCCTTGGAATTAAGCCCCGATCTCCCGGTGGCTCATCAACTTTTAGGATTCGCCCTGCTGGCCCAGGGCTACACCGCTGAAGCTATCCCGCATCTCGAACGCGTCGGGGCAACAGACGCGCTGGCGATTGCTCAGACCGAGAACGGTCAACTGCCGGAAGCCGTTGCTAACCTCCGCGTTGCGCTCGAAAAGCGCCCCAACGATCCAGACCTCCTCTATTATCTAGGCCGGGCCAGCGGTCTGCTCTCAAAAAGTGCCGTCGATACGCTACTGACGGCTTATCCCGATTCCGCTCGTTCGCACCAGGCGCTTGCAGAAAATTATTTTGTGCTGCGCCAGTTGCCCCAGGCGGAAAAGGAATTTCAGGAAGCCCTGCGGTTGCGCCCGGATTTGCCCGGAACGCATCTCGAGCTGGGTCAGGTGTACGCAAATTCCGCACGGTGGCCTAAAGCCGAGGCAGAATTTCGCACCGCCTCGACGCTTCAGCCCGGCAATGCGGAGGCTGCCTATCGCTTGGGCGGATCGTTGCTGCAGCAAGGGAAAGCGCATGAGGCTTTAGTGGAGTTAAAACGTTCGAATGACCTGAAATCGGGAATGCCCGAAACACTATATTCCTTGGGTAAGGCCGCGGCCCTGGACGGCGATAACGCCACGGCACAGCAATCATGGCTGAAGGTGATTGAGTTGGAAAAAACGACTTCGCTGGCCGCGCAAGCGCACTTTGGCTTGGCCGCCATCTATCGTAAGCAGGGCAAGATCGCCGATGCGCAGCGCGAGATGCAGGAGTTTCAAAAGCTGCAGTCCACAATTGGTCCACCCCGCTCGGAGTAGGACCTTCGACGAAATGTTTTGATATATGTTCGCGGCAAAGTGAGACAACTTTTCGCTAACTTCTGACTGCAAAAAAAAGCACCGCGGATTATCCACCGCGGTGCCATCCAAACAATTGATTTTGCTTACTAGCGGTTATCGACTAGCCGGATCGCCTCGTCCACTTCGTGAATAGCTCTGTCGATATGGCCGAAGGCGCGTTGCTGCAAGCCCTGCGCGAATGAATTGTCCTCTTCGTGCGATATATCTTCGTGGGCCTTTTGGAGCAGCTCCTTGGCACGGTGCAATCTACCGATATGATCTAATCCGGCATCCTCGTGTGGATGGTCATCGATATCCTTGCCGTCCTCAACTGCGGCTTTCTTGATTTCGGCAATGGCGTCATTGATGGCGTGGATAGCCTCTTTTTCCTCATGCCGCAACTCGCCGCCGTCATGGTGATCCAGATGAGCACGAGCTGCGCGAAGGTCGGTGAGCGCATGAAGGTATGCAGGATGCTTGCCTTGCGCAAAGATGTTCCCTGCGCTGATAGCCAGGAATAAGGCAAAAGCAGCTGCGAAAACTGTGTATTTGCCGATGGACCTCATCGTTGAGTGTTCTCCTTGGCAGATTTTGAACTAATACCGACATGCCTCACCGTAAACAGCCCCGAACGGCTCAACACTCGGTCACCCTTTTAGAGTAACGCGCCATTCCACCAAGAACGGCAGGCATCGCGCCGGGTTCGCGCAATCCTACACCTGTGCGACCAGACAGGTCCGACGGACTTCAGGCTCTACAAACACAATCGCACCGAACAGGGCTAAAACGTTTTCACCCGTCACGTCCTCGTTTGCGCCGGAGCACTGTGGTATAAGTCGCCAGGCATTCGATGCCGTCTCAACGTATCTTCTAAATCCTTTGCAGGCATCGCCGGAACATATCTTCGTCAAACAATGTTTTAAGCCCAAGATTCCCGCGCCTCTCCGCAAATCGCTGCACCGGTTCGCGTTATTATTCGCATCGTTATACTTGGCGGTGTTCATGGACTGGATTCAGTCCGCTACTCGATGGTTATTTGATGTGGAACCAGGCGCTTCCGACCGCCTGATTCCGCGATGGCTGTTTTTGCGAGCCCTTGGCGGTATCTACTTCTCTGCATTCTTCTCCATGGTTTTTCAGATCCGTGGACTCATCGGCCCTCAAGGCATTCTTCCTGCGAACGAATACCTTCGAGCCGTAGCGGGATCACTCGGACACACCCGTGGATTCTGGTTTGCTCCCACCTTGCTCTGGATTTCAAGCGACTCGTACATGTTAATGGCTCTCTGTTGGATCGGCATGGTCGCTTCGCTGCTTTTGGTAGTGAATTTCTGGCCTCGCGGGATGCTGGTGATTTGTTTTATTTGCTTCCTATCGTTTGTCAGCGCCGCTCAGGATTTTTCAGGTTATCAATCCGACGGCATGCTGCTCGAAGCGGGGTTTATCTGCCTCTTTTTTGCTCCATCGGGATTACGTCCCGGGTTTGGAGCCTCATGGCCGCCGTCGCGCGCCAGCCTGTTCCTGCTTCAATGGGAATGGTTTCGCATTTATTTCGAATCCGGCGTCGCAAAGATTATGGGCGGAGACCCTGAGTGGCGTCACTTCACTGCCATGGACGAGTATTATCAAAACGGCCCGTTGCCCACCTGGATCGGCTGGTATATGCAGCATTTGCCGCACTGGTTCCATGCCTCAACGGTCATCGCTACGCTTGCCCTCGAATTGGTTTTGGTTTGGATGTTATTTCTGCCGCGTCGCTGGCGCATCGCGTGTTTTTTTATTGTCACTCCCTGGGAGTTGGTTGTAATTCTCACCGCCAATTATGCCTTCCTCAATTACATAGTCCTGTCACTAGGAATTCTGCTGTTGGACGATCGCTTTCTGATTCACTTTCTTCCCTCAGCATGGAAGAAGGGTTTTGTCGCAAACGAAACTAACGAGGCAGGTTCGATCCTTGCTTCCAGTGGTTTCCGCCGCCGGATTAAAATCGCAAAGCTGTCTCTGGCTGGAATTCTTCTTTCTTGGGTTTTTTACGCCACCACCGTGGAGATGATCTGGATGTTCGCCGCGCTGCCGTTGCCAACCACACCGGTAGCGGTCCTCGAACCACTTCGCGTCGCCAATCGCTACGGACTTTTCGGCATCATGACCCGAGGCCGGTATGAAATCGAATTTCAGGGTTCCGAAGATGGCAAGACTTGGATTCCTTACCCATTTCGCTACAAGCCTCAGGATCTCGACAAGCCTCCCGGCATTTACGCGCCCTATCAGCCGCGCTTCGATTGGAATCTTTGGTTCGCTTCACTCGGTTCCTGGCAGGATTATTCGATCGTTCCCAGAACCGAAATCTGCTTGCTGAATAACGACGGCGGTGTACTGAAGTTGTTTAGGCAAAATCCCTTTCCGAACCATCCTCCTCGGGAAGTACGCGCCGTGATTTGGCAGTATTGGTTCACGACCATGTCTGATAAGCGCTCCACCGGTCAGTGGTGGCGGCGCGAGTACCTGGGACTCTACGCGCCGACGCTGGAGCGCGGACCGGACGGCGCCATCCACGAAATCGAGTTGCCGACGACGGCCCAACGCGAGTGAATACTTATTGAACCGCACATCAAGCCTTTACACGCCCGTTGCCTAATCGACTCAGCGCCATCTTGGCTGCGTGATATCCGCACATGCCATGCACTCCGCCGCCCGGTGGAGTAGATGCCGAGCAAATATAAATATTTCGCGCTGAAGTTGCATAATGCCGCCACGTTGGACGAAACAGGAAATGGTGTATGTCGACCGTCCCGCCCACGATATCTCCACCTACAAGATTTGCGTCCATGCTCTCAAGGCCAGCGGGAGAAAAAATGCGGCGCGCCAGAACGCATTCGCGAAACCCTGGCGCGAATCGTTCCAATTGATCCTCGATTTTCCGCAACATATCTATTTTTGATCCGTTGGGCACGTGACAATAGGCCCACGCTGTATGTTGTCCCGCTGGCGCCCGCGAACTATCGAACAAAGTTGGCTGAGCCAACAGAATGAAAGGGCGATCGGCGGGTTGTCCCATTCGCATCATTTTTTCGGACTGGGCAATGTCTTCAAAGCTTCCGCCCAAGTGCACTGTTGCTGCGCGTAAACACTCCGCGGCCTTCCACGGAATCGGCGCGTTCAGCGCATAATCCACTTTGAATACACCGGGTCCGTAACAAAAACTCTCCAGGCTCCGCTTATAGCCATTCGAAAATAGTTGTCCGCCAATTTTTACTAGTTGTCGCGGTGTTAGATCGCAGAGCACAAGATCGTAACCCTGCAATGCCGACAAATTCTCGACGGGCGAGGAAGTAGTCACCTTGGCTCCCAACGTAGACAGAAATCCAAGCAGTGCGTTCGTAAGCGACTGTGCGCCACCGTGCGGTATCGGCCATCCCACGGCGTGAGCGGGCACAGCCATCAAAAGTCCAAAGGCGGCACTCAACGGCTCATCTAAGGTGAGAAAAGAATGCGCTGCCAATCCGGCGAACAGTGCCCGCGTGCGTTCATCTCGAAATCGTCTGGCTACGGATCGCGCCGACTGTAGCGCCAATATTCCAAAACGCGCCATCAGAAACGGATGAGGCGGGAACAAAGAAACAGGACGCAGTACATCTGGAGCCAAGTCAGTCCAGCGCTCCACAAACGGCCGCATCAATTTATCCCAGGCGGGCCCATCGACACCCAACGATCTACAGGTCGCGCCCAGGTCGCGTTCCAGGATCACCGCCGTGCCGTCGTCGAGAGGGTGCGCCAGGATCGCGGGCGAATGAATCCACTCCAAACCATGCTGTGCCAATGGTAGAGACGAGAAAAATGGCGACCCCACGCCAAGTGGATAAACTGCAGATCCGAAATCATGCTGAAAGCCAGGCAAAGTCAACTCTAGCGTGCGGGCAGCCCCGCCTGCTGTTGGTTCCGCCTCCAGCACGTCCACCTGCAAGCCAGCTTGTGCCAGAACGATGGCCGCTGCTAAGCCATTCGGGCCAGCCCCAACCACGCACGCTTTACGGCTCATGATCGATCACCATGAAATTTGACCTTACAACCGGTTTAAAACCCAGAAATATTTCAGATCGCAGCCGGCTCCCTGGAGCTTGGATATGAAGCGGTTCCGGGCGTACAATCACAGCGGGTTCGAGGCATCCCCGCCGTCGAACTTAAAGTGACGCGGTTATTCATCTTCTCCCGTTCGACCTGTTCCATAAATCAAATGTCGGTGCATCATGCTGATGACGCTTGAGAAAACATGGTCATACGAACGACCGAAGTTCGAATCGCGAGATGTTAATCGTTATTTGAATCATGGGTGACAGCTACGTATGAATCCGCAGATGAAAGCCAGAATTGAAAAGTCACTCGGCCCATTAGTTGTCCCCCTCTATTTCGGTTACCTGTTATTCGACGATTTAAAATCTTGGCGATCTTTTCCCAACTGGTTCAAGTCCTTCCGAGCAGAGCGGTCGTTATTGGATCAGGCGACCCCCTGGATCCCCTTTGAAGCGTCGCACTGGTTGGAGAAGTATTTAAGGCCTGATATGAAGGTCTTCGAATACGGGTCTGGAGGCTCCACGATTTTTTTCTCTGAGCGTGTCGGTCAATTATTTAGCGTGGAACACGAAAAGCGCTGGCATTGGCTGGTATCGAAAGCCTTGGAGCAGCGTGCCCTCACTAATTGCTCGTACCAACTTCAAGAACCGTACTCCACTGTCGGGATGGGCTCGCCGGAAGTCGGCTCGGAAATTGATTGTTCAGCGAGCCCCCTGTTTATCTTCGATGAGCGCGAATCTGAGTACCCGCGAATGAGTTTCGATAAGTATGTAAACGCCATCGACGATCATCCGGATGAGACTTTTGACCTCGTCTTTGTGGATGGCCGCGCCCGAGCCGGCTGCATCAACCGCGCCATCCCGAAGGTTCGGCGCGGCGGCTACCTCATGCTGGATAATTCAAACAATGCGGACATAGCGGAATGCGTCCGCAAGATGCAGTGCTATCCTCGCCTTGATTTTCGAGGCATCGCCCCCGGCTGGCCACCTGCAAGATGGACGACAACTGCATGGCAAATATCTGATTAGGGCTAGAGTAAGGAATCTCATCACTGCCAGGATTGAGGGCTCGATCCCTCACCGTCAAGGTCGCCGCGTAGTACCACAATGGATGCTTTCCGCAATTCGAACATGCCAAACGCATTGCTCTGAACTGTTGATTTGGATGCCGGTCCGTCCGGATTGGCGTATCCATCCGTGCCTACTCCTTCGTGCCACTGATATTGAGCGGGACCAAACGTGATTCGCTCCACCGTTTCCGCTTCGATTGTAGTGATCTTTATTGATCAGCATCACTGACCATTTTCCGTCCGGCCTTTTGACGGGGTAGGCGGCGACCAGCACGTTCTCATTTTCATCGATCACATCGCTCGACGCCCGGAGCAACTGGTGCGTGGCATCGCCTGGTTCCACCCATTCCTTCGTAATAATTTGGGCGGCCAGGTACTGAGGTTTCCTTCCGTCATGAAGAACGGCAGTCTCAAATAGTCCAGAAAACGAGCCAGCTAGGATGTCGGTACGCTTTCGTCAACCGGAACATTCAGCAGCTTTAGCGTGGCTGGTCCGCCTTCTCCCTTGATGATGTAGCCATTTGGAAATGTTTCCCACGTTCCGTCCATGGTTCCGTCGTAAATGGTTCCAGGGTGCCTCCAAAACTGCACTGCATAGCGCCGCGCGAATGGATTGGCCCACGCAATCCGTATCGCATTCACATCCGCTTTCGCGCCAAGATCGATAATCACCCAGTGCGGAAACGCCATACCTTTCCTATTGAAGATAGCGATCAACCAAGTCATTTGAGGTGTGGATTTGGTATGTTGGGCTTGAGAGTCCGGAGTTGCACATCGCTCGCGTGCGTTCGCGGGTTGAACACCGCGGACACGACATTCCTGAAGCCAAGATCCGCGAAAGATACATTCGCAGTCGAACCAACCTAATCGAACTCCAACCATACCTAACCGAGCTCAAGGTCTTTGGCGACACCGAAGACGGCGATCCGCAGAATGGGCAAGCGCCAGCGCCGAAATTACTGCTTCATCAAAAGGAGAGAAACACTGTGAGTTTGTGCGACCTGCCGTACCTGCCGCAGTGGGCAAAGCCGATTGTTCAATCCGCGAAGAATATGGCCAAGAACGGCGGACGTAGTCACTTGTCGATTTTGCGGCTAGACCAATTTGGATCGCATCTCTGATGGCAGGAGTCTAGATCCATGCTCTCGGGATTGATCCAACCCATCCCCTCGAGTTGCTTTAAGGCACAGACGCACAGGCTGCAACCCTTCGAACCGACGCGTCCGAAAGCAAAGGCGCCATTCCGGTCATCGCCCAACTGAAACTTCTTCTCGACCAGCACGGGGAAGGCGTGGAGGTTCCGCAAGGGTTCATTTTTGCGAATGAACTCGGCGATCCGATGAATCTCGAAGCGCTCACTGTGGATGTAATCCGGCCGGCATTACAAAAAGCGAATCTCGCTTGGCACGGCTAGCACGCATTCCGGCGCGGGCTCGCGACCAATCTGCACAGACTCGGCGTTTACGACAAGGTGATTCAGCAAATTCTGCGCCACGCGAATGTCAGCACGACGATGAACATCTACGTGAAGACGGTGAGTGCGGACGCAGCGAATGCGATGAAGTCCCTGGAAACAATGTGTGCAACTACGGTGCAACCCGAGAGGCTCGGAAGTACGCGAATTATGTAGAAGTTCTTCTGGCAGAAAGTCTGTAAGTCTCGACGCTGGATCTAGTTAGGGAAATCTGGCGGAGAGGGGGGGACCTAAACCCCGACTTATTACGAAAGGCCATTTTGAAAGGCAAATCGACCCTATCCTCTACATATCTCCCGGCTTTCAGTTTTTCCGATTAAAGCCCCGCGAAGCCCGGCGAAGCTCTACGAAGCCTAAAAAGTGGCCAAAAACAGTAGCCCGCAGTAGCCCGATTGAGAATTACGAGTATGGCCTTTACGGACATACGTTCCGAACAGCCGACGTCCATGATAAGTCCGTGTCAAGAGGCCAAAAGCTCTCCCGACGCGCTTCGGAGAAGCGCGTGCATAAGATTCTTAGGTGCTTCAGCTCGCGTTCGTGCCTCTCGGCGGTGGTTCCTCTTCGAT
>Ga0182024_10010310_pt1 | contig 19053 bp, 10 predicted proteins | sample P32metaG_FD_120480 | JGI IMG/M metagenome (GOLD analysis project Ga0182024, IMG submission 120480) | Permafrost microbial communities from Stordalen Mire, Sweden - P3-2 metaG (Illumina Assembly) | ecosystem: Environmental > Terrestrial > Soil > Wetlands > Permafrost | place: Sweden: Stordalen... | reverse complement strand
TGCGACCGAGGATTCGAATGGTGAGACGATTCCCAATAGTTTCGTGGTTGACTACCCGCTGTCACCATCCGACACTTTTTCTTCCGGTCCGGCCTCGCAGTTAAAGTGGCTTTTCTCGCCGAGCACTGGTGATCCTGCGGGCACGGCCTTCGCTCCCCAGCAGCCGGTTGTGGAAGTAGTTGACGCTAACGGCAATCCGGTCATCAATGATGATTCACCAGTTACTCTCACGATTACTTCGGGTACTGGAGGCTTCGGAGCAATTCTGTCGAGTTGTGCCGGTAACGAAGTAAATGGTGTGGTCACCTTCTCGGGCTGCACCATCAACATGTCCAGCGCCACGCCGTATACCTTGACGGCGAGCGATGGCACCTTGCCCCAAGTGGCGAGCCAGCCATTTCTCGTTTCTGCCGCAGCGTACCAACTCGTGTTCACTCAGCAACCGGTTGGTGGCTTGTCGGGAGCGGCGCTAACCACTCAGCCCCAACTCAAAATGGAAAGTTCCACCGGAGTGATTGATCTGTTGTTTACAGGACCGAGCGCAGTCGTCACGTTGACCTCCTCGGCGGGCAACCTGGCGGGCTGCACCAATTTGACGGCAACGCTCGGAGTTGTCAACGTGGCGAACTGTACCTTCGCGGGTGGGTATTTCTATAACTCGGTCTCTAATACCTATAACGCCACGCCGTACACGATGACGGCCACGGCAACCGGGTACATTCCGGTCATCAGCAGCTCCTTCAAGGTCACGGGGGCGGGAGCCGTCGCCGGGCTCTACTTCTCTTCTCAACCCACCGGCGTCGCCAGCACTACGGACACCACGGACTTCACGGGTCAGCCCGTCGTTACCGTGACGGACTCTTTCGGCAACGTGGTGACCACCGCGGCGAACTCAGTGACACTCTCCATAAGTGGCGGCCAAACGCTCACGTGTAGTGATTCGGGCACGAACGGCGATACCACCAACGCGTCGGGCGGTGCGGCAACATTCAGCGGATGTAATGGCAGCGCCTACGGAAATGGACTTACCTTGACGGCGAAATCCGGTACGTTTACGGCGACCAGCACCCCTTTTAATATCACCGGTATTGCCTCACAGTTGGTTTTCAGCGTGCAACCAGCCGCCGGCGTTTCGGGTGATGAATTCACCACGCAACCGACAATCACCGTGGAAGATTCCAGCAATGACGTCGTGACGTCGTGGGCAACCACGATCACCCTGACCTCGTCTGCGGGCGGAACATTATCCTTCTGCACCAACCTCACGCCCGTGCTGGGTGTGGCGGCGGTGCAAAACTGCACCTTTGGCGGAACTGTTGGCTCGCCCTATACCGTGACGGCGACTTCTGGCTCGCTGAGCGGGACCAGTAATACTTTCTCGCCAACGTCGGCGGGCGTGCCCGCCAAGTTGATCTTTACTACATCGCCGACGGCCGGACCGGCCGGATCACTCTTTACGGTCCAGCCAGTAATCAAGGTAGAAGACTCGTCCGGCAACATTGTGACGTCAAACGCGACAATAACGTTGACCAATTCGGGTGGCGTCCTCTCATCGTGTACCGGACTAACCGCGGTCGCCGGTGTGGCCAGTGTCTCTAACTGCCTTTTCGGCGGACTCGTTGGAACTAATTACACACTGTCGGCTTCGTCGGGGACTCTGACGGGCAGCATCAGTAGTACGTTCACTCCGTCAGCGCCCGGAACACCAGTAACTCTCGTCTACACGACTCCGCCCCCGAGCCTCGTGGTGGACGGCACGACCTTCCCGGTGGTAGTTAACGAACTGGACGTGTTCGGCAACCTAGAAACCATTGACTCCACTTCGCCGGTCACGCTGTCGGCGAATAATGGCGGCGGCGGTTTCACCTGCTCGACCGACCCGACCGTCTTCACCGGCGGCATCGCGACCTACGCCGGTTGCGAGTACACCTCGGGGAGTCTGGCGCCGTTTACTCTCAGCGCTAGTTCGGGTTCGTTGACGCCGGCCACCGCCCCCATGACGGTCTACGGCGTCCCGACCAGGTTGGTGTATGCGACGCCTCCTCCAACTTCAATTGGTGCCGGGGTGAACTTCCCAATCGTGGTGAACGAAGAAGACGTGTACGGCAATATTGAGACGCTGGACTCGACGACCACGCTTGCTCTCGCGGCGAATAATGGCGGCGGCGGATTCGCCTGCTCCACGATGCCCGCCCACGTGACCAATGGCGTCGCCACGTACTCCGGTTGCTCCTTTACGCTTCCCAACGCTTACACCATCACGGGAACCTCCGCTGGTCTGACGTCGGCAACGGCGAACATAACGGTCAATCCCGGTACTCCGACCAAGCTCGTCTACGCAACGGCGCCACCGAGCTCAACGACCGCCGGTACCACTTTCTCGGTCGTGGTCGAAGAAGAGGACCAGTTCAGCAACATTGAGACGCTGGACTCGACGACCACGCTCGCCCTCGCGGCCAATAATGGCGGCGGTGGGTTTACCTGCTCCACAATGCCCGCCCAAGTCACCAATGGCATTGCCACGTTCTCGGGCTGTTCGTACACGACCGCGAGCGCAACGCCATTCACATTGACAGCAAGTTCTACTGGTCTCACTTCGACGACGGCAAATACCACGGTGAGCCCGGCCGTAAAGCAAAAGCTGGTCTACACGACCGCTCCTCCATCTTCAGTCGTCGCCGGTGTGACGTTCTCGGTCGTCGTGAACGAAGAGGACCAGTTCAACAACATCGAGACGGGCGACTCAACGACGACACTCACCCTCACTGCCGGCGGTGGGTTCACCTGCTTGACCACGCCGGGGCAGGTGACCAATGGCGTCGCGACGTTCTCGAACTGCTCGTTCACAACCGCCAGCGCCACGCCGTACACGATCACGGCCGCATCGTCCGGAATCACGTCGGCAACTGCCAACACGACGGTCACTCCCGCTACTGCGACCAAGCTCGTCTACGCCACGGCGCCGCCCAGCACTGTGACGGCGGGCGCTACGTTCTCGGTGATCGTGAACGAAGAAGACCAGTTCAACAACATTGAGACGGGCGACTCGACGACCACGCTAAGCCTGGCGGCAAACTTTGGCGGTGGTGGCTTCGCCTGCTTGACCACGCCGACGAAAGTAACCAATGGCGTCGCGACGTTCTCGAACTGTTCGTACACCACCTCCACCAGCGGCACGCCGTACACGTTGACCGCCAGCGCGACCGGCAAAACGCCGGCAACGGCCACTACAGCGGTCAATGCCGCCGCCAAGACCAAGCTCGTCTACGTCACACCTCCGCCGAGCTCGGTCGCTGCGGGCACGACCTTCTCGGTCATCGTCAACGAAGAGGACCAGTTCAACAACATCGAGACGGGCGACTCAACGACGACACTCACCCTCACCGCTGGCGGTGGGTTCGCCTGCATCACACCTCCGGCTCACGTAACGGCTGGCGTGGCGACGTTCTCGAACTGCTCATTCATGACCGCGAGCGCATCGCCGTACACGGTGACGGCTGCCTCGGCCGGAATAACGTCGGTGCTCGCGACGACGACAGTTACCCCCGGTACCCCCACGTCAATCGTGCTCACCGGATGCTCGTCGAGCATTGCCTCCAACGCAACCTGCGTTGCGACCGCCACACTGGAGGACACCTTCGGCAACGTCGAGACAACCAATAACTCGGGCGTGACCTTCAACAAGACCGCGGGCACTGGTTCCGTCAACGGCCTTGCCAGTGTGACCAACTTCACTAATGGCGTCGCGAACGTCACGCTGACCGGCAACGTGGTCGGCTCAGTCACCATCGATGCGACCGGCAGCTCCCTGACCTCGGGTCCTGTCACCTTCAGCGTGACCCCGGGTACGGCGAGCAAACTCATCTTTACGACCCAGCCGGGCAATGGCGTCAGCGGATCGCCCCTGACGACGCAGCCGGTCGTCACCGTAGAGGACAGCAACGGCAACACCGTCACTGGCAGCACGGCCACCGTGACTCTGACGAAGACGGGCGGCACTGGCGCCGGAACGCTGTCGGGTTGCACGCTCAATGCGGTCGCCGGTGTCGCCACGTTCACCACCTGCACGATCAACGTCACTACCGACGGCACCTTCGTCTTCACGGCTGCTTCGGCCGGCCTCACCTCGGCGACGAGCGGCACGTTCACGGCCGACGGTGTCGCCACGAAAGTGGTCTTTACGACCCAACCCAGTAATGGATCGAGCGGCACGGCGCTCGCCACGCAGCCAGTCGTCACGGTAGAAGATGCCCTAGGTCACACGGTGGTTGGGAGCACGGTCGCTGTCACGTTGACGAGCAATAATGGCACGGGCACGGGGACCCTCGCTGGCTGCACTACCGCAGTCAATGCGGTAGCCGGTATTGCGACCTTCGCCAACTGCTCAATCACCGTCGCCACGGACGGCACCTTCAGCCTTAACGCTGCTTCGGGCGCCCTCACGGCGGCCCTGAGCAGTACCTTTGTGGAAACTGGTGCCGCCACGCAGGTGGTCTTTACAACCCAGCCCGTCAACGGCACGAGTGGAACGGCGCTCGCGACCCAGCCCGTGGCCACGATTGAAGACGCGGCCGGGACCACGGTCACCACCGATACGGCGAACGTCACGCTTTCGCTCGTTGGCGGCACGGGCACGGGCACGCTCGCCGGCTGCACTGGCGCGGTCGCGGCAGTCAACGGAGTGGCCACGTTCTCGAGCTGCGCCGTGAACGTTACCGGGGACGGCACATTCAACCTTGACGCCGGCTCGGCCGGTCTAACCACTGGAGTGAGCAACACCTTCACCGTCACGGGCGCGGCGAACCATTTGGTCTTTACCACTCAGCCGGGCAACGGAACCAACGGCAATGCCCTGGCGACCCAGCCCGTGGTGACAGTAGAAGACGCCGCCGGCAACGCGGTGGTCACCAGTTCTGCCTCCGTCGGACTCACGAGGAACCAGGTTGGATCAGCTCGGGGCACGCTGACTGGATGTACGTCGAACGTGACGGCCATTAACGGAGTCGCCACCTTCTCCGGTTGCGCCCTAACGGTGACCACCGACGGCGCCTTTACTCTCACGGCCGCGGCAACCGGTCTGACCAGTGCCACGAGCAACAACTTCACGGATACCGGTGTGGCGACCCAGTTGGTCTTCACGCTGCTTCCCAGCAATGGAATCAGTGGCGTGGCGCTCACGACCCAGCCCGTCGTGACCGTAGAAGATGCTGCTGGATCGACCGTAGTCACTAGTTCGGCGTCAATTACCCTGACCAGGAATCAAGTCGGCGGAACCGGCACCTTGAGCGGCTGCACGACTGCGGTCAACGCCATCAACGGTGTCGCTACCTTCTCGGGCTGCACGATTACCTTGGGCACGGACGGTACGTTTACCCTCTCCGCCGCCTCAGCCGGGCTCACGACGGGCGTAACGAGCAACTTCACCGTGACTGGGGTGGCCACCAAGGTCGTGTTCACTACTCAACCCGGAAATGGCATTAGTGGCTCAATACTCACGACGCAGCCCGTCGCCAATATAGAAGACGCGGCTGGAAATACCGTTGCTTCCAGTTCCGCGGCGATAACGTTGTCGCTGGTAGGTGGCACCGGCACCGGCACGCTGAGTGGCTGCACCTCAACAACGATCAATGGGGTTGCGATGTTCTCCGGTTGCATTGTTGCGGTTACGACGGATGGAACATTCACCCTTTCCGCTGCGTCTACGGGTCTCACGTCGAACCCGAGTAGCGCATTTACGGCCACGGGCGTTGCCACCAGGATCATTTTCAGCACTCAACCTGTGGGTGCCGCTCACAACTCTCCCATGGCGACGCAGCCGGTTGTCACCGAACAGGACGCCGCGGGCAACACCGTGGCGGGTGACTCCACCACTCACGTGACGCTTTCCAAGGCCTCAGGAAAAGGAAACTTAAGTTGCACCACTAACCCCGTCACCCTCGTCAATGGAGTGGCCACGTTCGCTGGTTGCACTTTCAGTGCGGCAAGTACTCCTACCGATACTTTGCTTGCGACCGACGGTGCGTTCACGGCAACTTCCTTCACGTTCGTGATGTCGTAGATGAGAAGTATGGGACATTCAATGCGAGACATGGCGATTGGCGACCGGGAGGCACTCCAAATTAGGTTGAACGTGGACGGCATTTCTAAGAACGACCGGCCCGCGCGTGACGAAGTGGGTGCCGTGCTGATTTTGGCAATGGCGTACATCGTCACCGTGAGCTTGATCGTTATGACTCTCTCTAGCTGGGCGACGAATGACCTTCACAACACCACGAGTTTCAATTCGACGAGTTCACTGCATACCGCGGCCGGGAGCGTGACGAATACGGCCATTGAGAGCATTCGCTACGCCACACTCCTCTCGAATGGCCAAGCGCAAAATGTCGCCACACCGTTGAGTTACTGCTGGCAGCCAACGAGCGGATTCGTGTCCCAACTCACGATCGACCAAGCGACGGTGGCCGTGTGGTGCACCTCCGTCGAGAATCTGAACAGCGCCGCCACGCGTGTCGTCACGTTCTACGCCTGTCAAAGCACCCTGACCAGTTCGTCATCATCGTCTGTGGTGGCAGCGGCCGGCGCCGCGTGCTCGCAACCAAATGCCTCCATATTGACCGCGGTCGTTACCTACGATGACTATCCGCCGGGAAGCAGTCCCGCTCTCACACAACAATGTTCGTTGTATTGCGGCGAAGGCGCGACATTGACGAGTTGGGTGTGGAAGTAACCGAAGCGGAGCAATGGGTCAAAATTAGGATCTCGTAAGTATTTCATTCTCCTATATCTCACTTTCGCGAAAGGAAGAATGACTTATTGGTCAATGTCGTCAAATAAGTGAACTGCATTTTGGCTCAATACGTTAAATAGAAGCGTTGGACTATCGACGGGGTGACGAACTTTCAAAATCACTGGTCAAGGAACTGATTGTTTGAAACTCGCCGCGCATGATCCAGGAAAAATTCGAACCAAGAAGGCAGCGGGTAAGGGCCCTCGTCCGACCCACGGGCACACTAAAATTAGAGTTCTCGAGGGATTGATGCCGATAAAATTACCCTTCATCAGGATTTATCTTGGCCTCTGAATAGATCATTTTTCTGCACTTTTTGTTTCCCATCGCAGTAATAGCGCCAGTTTTGTGCGAATATAGTCAATACGAATCCGGTAGCCATCTAAACTTTTGGTCAATAGCTTCGTGGAAAATACCGCAAGTTATGCAATAAAGAAACAAGGGGGGCAACTCCGAGTGTCGGCAGGCCCATTTATGAAAGGTAGGAAAAATGATTCAGACTTATCGCAGGATTAAACTGCAACGGGCCGCTGGAGAGCTTGACGAAGGCTTCACTTTGATCGAGCTCCTCATCGTCATCGTCGTACTCGGCATCCTGGCCGCTGTTGTTATCTTCGCCCTAGGTGGAATAACTGGCAAGAGTGCGCTCGCTTCTTGCGCGGCCGACGGTGCAACCGTGTCGACAGCGTTGGCGGCGTTTAATGCTCAAAACCCAAGCTTTGCAACGACCACGAACTACACGCAGGCAGATTTGCTGCCGGCAGCGGGTGGTGGATCTCCGACCGGTGTTGTCGGCGGACCGTACCTGCAGTCGTGGCCGTCCAATTTGCCGCACTACGCATTCAACCTGACCACCGGGGGCCTGTTGCAGGTAGCAACCGGTGACAGTTTGGTCGGGACTTTGTACACCGCAAATACGATATCTAACGGCAATCTTGTTGCCGCGGGTGGTACTCCGGCGACCAACATTCCTGGTACCGGCGCTGACGCACCATGGCTCACCTATGCGGGGCCAGTTTCTTGCTCGAATGTGAGTTGATTTAGCGATTTAATATGTGATTCGAAGTGCCCGGCAATTGTGCCGGGCACTTCGAATCACTTCCCTCAATGATTGGAAGAACCAGTGAGTAACGATCAGATCATGTCAATGGATAGTTGGTTGGAGATCCTTTGGGATCAAGGTGGCAGTGACTTATTGCTATCCGGTGACTCGCCGCCCAGAATCCGCGTCAACGGCAGGCTTCGTCCGATTGAGGGCGCAGGGGCACTAACCGCTGCACAAATCGATGCCATTGCGCTGCCATTACTGACTCCGGGCCAATTGGAGATATTCCGCGAATATCTTGATGTTGACTTCTCGTTCTCGTATCTAGATCGCGCCCGTATCCGTGGCAGCATTTTTACTCAGCGGGGCCAAACAGCCCTAGCTCTTCGATTAATCCCGTCTAACATCCCGGCTTTTGACGACCTCGGATTGCCGTTCGCTGCTGAAATGATCGCCGAGTTGCCTCGAGGATTCGTTCTGGTCACGGGTCCCACGGGCTCGGGAAAGTCTACGACGCTGGCCTCTATCGTCGACCGAATAAACACCAATCGCGCCTGTCATATCCTCACTATCGAAGACCCCGTCGAGTACGTGCACAATCACAAGATGTCCGCGGTGAGCCAGCGTGAAGTGGGCCTAGATAGCCCTTCTTTCGATCGCGCCCTGCGATCCGCTCTACGAGAAGACCCCGATGTTCTTCTGATCGGCGAGATGCGCGACATCGACTCGATTCAGATTGCGCTCACCATGGCCGAAACGGGCCACCTTGTCTTCGCGACGTTGCACACCAACGACGCGCCACAGGCGATCGACCGCATTATTGATGTGTTTCCGGCCTGGCGTCAGGAACAGACGAGAGTCCAATTGGCGTCCTCACTGAGCGCGGTTGTCGCCCAGCGTCTCATTCCAAGAATTGGTGGTGGCATGGTCGCGGCGTACGAAGTGCTCATTGCGACCAATCCGGTCAGGAACCTCATACGCGAGGGTCGATCTAACCAAATTGCCAACGTGATGTTTACGAGCGCAAAAGAGGGCATGCAAACTATGGAAAATAGCCTCGCCATCTTGATTAACGACGGAATAATCACGTATGAAGATGCGCTCGCAGTGAGTGGTCGGCCAAAGGAACTGGTGCGAACCCTTGAACAGATGGGCTCTCGCGCGGTCACGGTGGCGTAACATCGCCGGGTGGCTACTCGACGAGGACCGGAACTCCCTTACAAAGTGGTTGCCGGGGCCACGCCTTGGCGCTCAAGCTGGGTAGTGGCGAGTGCCAAGATGCACGCGGCTACGTTCGCTCCGGAAGAACCCAAAGTTTACGAGACGTTTCTTGAGGTCCTTAATGAACGACCTTCCTTCAGCATAATTGTTGTGAACGCTCCGATCGGTTTCCTCGACAATCACGAGTCTCCTCCGAGGACGTGTGACCGAGAGAGTCGAGCAATGCTCGGCCGCCGCGGTTCAGCTGTGCACAACGCGCCGACCCGTGATGTTTTGGATGAGGGCGCTGACCTCACGGGCAGCAACCTTGATGCGATCAGCCGGACCCTGCTTCCCCGATATAGGGAAGTCGCGATCGAAATGTCGCCGTATCGACAGCGTGTTGTGTATGAGGGTCATCCCGAGTTGAGCTTCTACCAATTGAATGACAACTTGCCTCTTCGAAAGTCTAAAAAAATTCGTGAGGGTAGTGATGAGCGAAGAGACGTACTGGAGAAAAAAATGCCAGGGGCCAACAAAATCTTAGATTCTGAAATTGGTGGTGGAGTGCCGCGTAAACACTTGTTTGATGCGGCGGCACTGCTCTGGACGGCGCGCCGGGTTTTTGGACACGCCGCCATACGGCTGCCCAGCGAAGCTGAGTGGGACAGCGAAGGACTGCGCATGGAGATCGTTCTTTAATAATCAAAATTTCCATCGCCAAGAAATTGAAACGAGAAGTATTTTTTCGCTCAAATATCGTGTTGCGAATGTTTTGGACTAAGAGACATTCGAGCAAGAAACTGGACCCGTATAGGTGAGCCACGGCGCGTCGGCGCCAGTACCAATAATGTTGGTCGCCGGAGACCCGCCCGCGGCAACCAGATTGCCGTTAGATATCGTATTTGCGGTGTAGACACCCGCCGAAAAACTGTCACCGGTTGATACCTGCAACAGGCCCCCGGCAGTTAGGTTGAACGCATAGTGCGGCAAATTGGACGGCCACGATTGCAGGTACGGTCCGCCAATCACGCCAGTGGGAGATCCACCACCCGCCGCCGGCAGCAAATCAGCCTGCGTGTAGTTTGTGGTCCCTGCGAAGGTTGGGTTTTGAGCATTAAAATCCGACACCGCTGACGCAACGGTTGCACCGTCGGCCGCGCAAGACGCGAGCGCACCCTTGCCTGTTATTCCACCTAGGGCGAAGATAACAACGGCGGCCAGGATGCCGAGTACGACGATGACGATGAGGATTTCAATCAAGGTGAAGCCATCGTCACGCTCTCCGGCGGCCCGTTGCAGTTTAATCCTGCGATGAGTATGAATTATTCTTCCCGCCTTTCATGAATAGGGCCGCCGACACTCAAAACTAACTGGTCTGAACACTAAACAATGGTATTTCAATGAATCGCGGGCGCGCGCCAGAGGCTGATTCGTGTCCATGTTCAAGGCCCTTCTACTTCGACATCCGCTCTACAGTGGCAGCTAGTTTGTCGATTGGACTCGACAAAATGATCGCAACGTACGTCAAAGACATTCCCTTTTTGGCGAATAACTTGGGGTTACAATCGCTGCTAAGCCTCGCACAACGTGCCTCAAATAACGACCGTTGAGAAATGGGAGAAAACCAGATATGAATACGTTTGTTTCAATCCTTTGGTTGGTCATTGAACTTATTACGTTGGCTGCCTTCGCAAGGATTATTTCTCGGTCGGGTTTCTCAATCGTTTGGATTCTGGTGCCCCTGTTACCTGTTGTGCTCACGCTTGTGCTCTTCACTCAAGCGACGAGCGGCTCACTATTTTTCGCCCACGATACCGGAATTGTGTTAGCGAGACTTGCCCCGGCTGGTTACCTAGACCTGTTGGCAGCAATGAATAGTTTCAAGATTCCAGGTGCGGGAGTCATTTTTTATCTTGATTTGATCAGCACCGTGGGCGCGTGGATTTTTTTCGTGTTGTTCGCGTTTTTGAGGTGGCCCGCGGTTGATACCGGCGGATCGCGGCGACTGCGACTGCGGTTGGTTGACACGAGAACCGCAGACATTGTTCCGGCGCCCGAGACCACTGCTTCGAAGAGCAATTTCAACAACCAAAGATTTGGACGGCCAGCGGCACCGGCCGCTTCGTTACCACAGCCGTCGGGTGTTGGCGGGTCGGCTCCCGTGTTGAACGACGGAGCTACGGCGGTGGTGTACTGCGCATGGTGCGGCAAAGAGAGGGCTCTCAATGCTCAGGCAATCCATCACTGCGGTTCCAAGAGCCGGCCAGTCGTATTCTGCACGGGCTGCGGAGCTTCGCTCGTGCCGGGCGATGATGCATGCACTTCGTGCAATCTTCCCGTCGGCTAAGAGAAGATCGTCGGCAGGAAAAGGTGAGCCGATCGTTCAAACTACTCGCATCGTACTCACGATGGGGCGCTTCGCGTGGGTGAGCGATTCTTGAGCGACGTGAAATCTACGCCCGACGCAGCGTCGATGACGTGACCTAGCGCCGACGAACGCGCCCGAAGTACACCTCCCTTCTTCATGTTTGTCGTGCCTTCAATCGATTTCTTGGGGCGGGGACCGTGATGTGAGTTGACGTCCTCTCTCGCACATCTTTGAATATGCGCATCGGTTCAACGGGTATATCAATCAAGCACGCGAATGTTTCGATGGTTAAACACCAAGAATTGCAATCGCGGGAGGAGCAGTGACGTTCTGGACCATATATTTGTTTCCAAATAGAGGAGGTTTGTGGAAATGGTTGATTTCATCTCGTTACTTTGGTTGGCAGCCGAGATCATCACTGTGATCGCGATCGCGCGAATAATTGCCAGGTGCGGATTCTCTCTGCTGTGGATTCTGGTGCCGCTAGTACCGATTGTTCTGACCCTCATCCTCTACGTAAAAGAGATACATGGACTCGGTGCGTTTAGTCAAAATGGCGGCATCGAGTTTTCGAGGCTGAGCATTGCCTTCTACGCCGATGCTCTGGCCGCAGACAACGGTTTCACTTTTACCAATGGCCTGGGCGTGCTGTTCTCTGTGGATCTCCTCTGCACGGTTGCCTCGTGGCTGATGTTCGTTGTCTTTGCGTTCGTACCGTGGCCCGTAGAGCGTTCTTCAGGAGAACTTCACTAACGTAACGGGGAACGATCTGCGCCCGCAACGTTCACAAACGTCCTCACCGCGGGACCGTCGCCGGACGTGAATGAAGCAAACGCCAGGCGCTTTGGCCGACCGGCCACGGCCTTTCCATCGGCGACGGCGCTCACGACGCGGCCAACCGTACCCGAGACTCGTGCTGGCGCCCCGACGGTCCAGCCCCGCCATTGGTGCAGAAAAGAGCAGGTTGTCAACGCGCTGGCTATTCACCGTTGCGGTTCGAAGAGTAGACCCGCTGCGTTTTGCTCGAGTTGCAGACAACTTTTCTCCCGGCGCCGCGTCGTGCGCTTTCTGCTCGATGTTCGCGTGAGTTCCCGGGCCGGGTGCGTTTGCCAAATCGCCTAAACAACAATGCAATCGATGGTTAGTTTCATTCGACAATTGCCAACGTGCCGGCGGCGCTTATGCCTTCTTATAAATGTGTGACGATGTCGGGACCAAGCAAGACGGCGAACGCCGTCCCCATGGCCAAGAACACACCGTAAGGGACCTGTTGGTTGAGGCTCGCTTTCTTTGTCGCGATTAACGCCACGCCGATGAGGGCACCAAAGAAATTGGCGGCGAAGAAACCTAACACCACGTATCTCCAGCCGAGCCATCCGAGGGCTAGTCCCAATACGGGCGCGAGGCGCACGTCACCGAACCCCAAGTATCGCGGATTAAGTGCATTTAAGGCGAAGAACGCGACGAACCATCCCGCGCTATAGATCACTGCGGTCAATAGGTCGTGCCATTGGCCCGTAACGCCGGCGGCGAGTAACAGCAATGCGGCGACCAGAGCCAAAGTCGGATATACGATCAGTTTGGGTAGCACCAGCAGTTCGACGTCGATGCACGCGAGCGCCAAGAGCGCGGCAAATAAGACAAGATAGGCGGGTAAATCCCAATTGAAGCCGATTCGCGCGGCAGCGGCCGCGAAGAGCGCCGCGGTACCGAGCTCCACGAGTGGGTAGCGCACCGAGATGGGCGAGTGACAGTCGCGACAGCGTCCGCGCAACACCAGCCAGGAGATCAACGGAATATTGTCGCGTTCTCTGATTGGAGCGTGGCACGTTGGGCAGGCCGAGCGCGGGGACACGATTGATTCGTGTCGAGGCACCCGGTAGATCACAACATTGAGGAACGATCCAATGGCGAGTCCCAGCACGGCGCATCCACCGATGAGCAGCCCTAGCACACGCACCGCGCCGTAACTCGATGGGTACTACGGGTCGTGGAAGGACGTTCTCGCAACATGATCGCAGAGTGCTCGCCAGTAAGTTTGTGCACCCGAGACGGGCAGAACTCGCTATCCACGACGGTAAGTCAACACGACTCTATGGGAGCGGCGAAAGTTCATCGAGTCGAATTGTAACCTTCGCGACGATCAATTCACGCCGCGAGGCTCCCCCAAAATCGGGTCGTGGTCCTTTATAGTTTTAAGGGATTAGGCGATGTTTTGATGCGCCAATTCTCAAAGTCAATCTGTGGAAAGGATCACTCGTGGGTAGTTCAACTGGTCGGCGCTACCGGTACGGTGCGAGTTTCGTCGACCAGGCGTCCGGAGTGCGATTTGAGGGCCATCACCCCCTGGAACGACCGGACTTGTGGCAGCGCTACCTCAACGAGGCCGAAGGGGTCTACCGAAATCACGGCATTGAAGGAACAATTCGCCGAAAGGATTTCGAAGACGGACACGGTGTGTCGCTCTTTTTCTTGGGCTTTGCGCCCGACGGCGAAGTGGTGGCTGGGGTTCGCTTCCTCGGACCGCTCGAAGGAAGCTTCCAAGCGATTCTCATAGAAGAGATGGCCGCCTCGTCCGAGATTGACATGGTCGCGAGCTTGATCGACCAAGAGGTACGTCTAGGCGCGCTCGAAAGCAAGGGCGCCTGGTCCAAGGGCGAAGCGGTCACCGGCCACCATCTGGTGGCGGCCATTTCGCGCTGTTTTGTGCACGCGATGAACTGGTTAGGCGCGGAGTTCGCCGTGGCCGCGGTCGCCGACCGGTTGTTGCCCGTGGCCGACGTCACTGGGGCGTGGATGATCGGTACCCAGGGGGTGCCATTTCCCGACGATCGGTACCGCACGGTGGCCCTGGCGTGGCGCCGAACGCTGAGTTACGAGTTGAGCAGTCCAGAAAATCAGTTGGCCCTGCGTATCGAGGGCGAACAGCTGGCCCGAGGGCCCCGGCCCGCCAGCATCGGCCCAATCGACGTGGGCAGTACCCGTGACCACGCGCGCCGGCCGTTGGTGCTCGACGTCACCCAGCGGGCGCAACGCGAGGTACTGCGCGTCTTGCGCCAGGATCCTTCGTTGCAGATTATTGACCGTTACAGCGAGCAGCGCGAGCAACTCGCCAAGATCATTCCGACGCCGACACGAGCCGTGATGGACGAGGGTCAACGGTGGGTCTACTACCCGTGGCGCCGCGCCGTCGTGCGACTGTTGGCACCTCGGGGCTTTTCGACGTTGCGCTTGGACCGCAATCGCAACAAGTTGACACGAACCGAGCAGGCTCGCCAGCGCACGCTGCGAGTGGGCATCGTAGGCGTGAGCGCCGGTCACTCGATTGCCCACGTGCTGGCCATGGAGGGTCTCGCCGGAGAGATCCGCTTGGCCGACTTCGACACCGTGGAGTTGTCGAATCTCAACCGCATCCCGGCAAGCGTCCTGGACCTCGGCCTTAACAAGGCCGTGGTCGCCGCTCGAAGAATCGCCGAGATTGACCCGTACCTGCAGGTGGTGGTCGTGCCCGAGGGCGTCACTCGCGAGAACCTCGGTGGTTTTCTCGACGGACTCGATCTGGTCATTGAAGAGTGTGATTCGCTCGACATGAAACTGCTCGTGCGAGAGGCCGCGCGTGAACGGCGGATCCCGGTGATCATGGAGACGAGTGATCGCGGGGTGCTCGACGTGGAGCGTTTTGACTTAGAGCCCGATCGTCCGATCTTTCACGGCCTGCTGGGCGACCTCGACTCCTCCAAATTGGCTGGTCTCACGACGGAGCAAAAGGGACCGTACGTGTTGCGCATGCTCGGACCGCTCGACGTCACCTCGCGCGGCGCGGCGTCACTCTTTGAGTTGGGCGAAACCATCACTGGATGGCCCCAGCTCGCGAGTGAAGTCACGCTGGGCGCCGTCACGGCCGCCGCGGCCGTGCGTCGCTTCGGTCTCGCAGGGGAGTTGCCGTCGGGTCGCGTGCGCTTCGATGTGGAAGAGGTGTTGTCCGGGCTCAAGCCCGTCGAGATCGACATGGAGCGCGAGGCGAATCTGCTCACCCCTGCGCCCGAAGACCCCGCCCCGCAGGGAAATGATCCCATTGACCACATCGTCGACGCCGCTCGGCGGGCCCCATCTGGCGGCAACGTGCAACCGTGGCGCTTTGAAGCCGACGACGAAGAGATTCGCTTTTACATGGTCCCTGAGCGCAGCAACTCTTCGATGGACGTGCACTATCGCGGCAGTTACGTTGGTATGGGAGCGTCACTGTTTAACGCTCGCGTGGCGGCCTCGTCGCTCAAGAGCCTGGGACCGATAAAGCTCTTCCCCGAGGGTCACCCATCACACCACATTGCCACCATGCAACTGGGTAACTTGACCGACGCTGAGATATCGCCCCTGCATCCCAACGTGACGTCGCGCGCCGCCAACCGCCGCTTGGGCAGCCCGTCGGGAATCGCGGGATCGACCGTGCAACTACTCACTCACGGCGTGGAGCGAGAGGGAGCCCGTTTGCACTTTGTTACCGATCGCCACCGCATTGACGAAGTGGCCGAATTGCTCGCTGAGTCGGACCGCCTGCGATTCTTGATCCCCAAGGTGCACCGAGAGATGCTGAACGAACTGCGCTGGCCGGGCCGTGACTCGATTGAAGAGGGCATGGATGTTCGCACCTTGGAAATGGACCCCTCCGGTTACGCGGCGCTCGAACTCTTAGGCCGCGCCGACGTGATGAGCCACCTCAGCGACTGGCGGGCGGGCAAAGCCCTGGGCACGCGCACCCGCGTGATGGTTGGTTCCAGTTCCGCTATTGCGCTAATCACCGTGCCGAGATCCGAGCCGATGTGGTACGTGCGCGGCGGTTCCGCCGTTGAAAGATTCTGGTTGAGCGCGGAGATGCACGGCCTCGCGGTCCAGCCGGTGTCGCCGGTATTCCTCTTCGCCGAAAGTGAAGAGGACCTGCTAGGCCTTGGCGGTGAACGGTACCTTGACGAAATGTTCCGACTCTCGGAGCGTTTTAGTGGACTCTGGGATCTCCACGAAGGAGAGACCATGGTGATGGTATTGAGGGTGCTGCACGCCGCGCCGCCCTCCGTGCGAAGCGCCCGATTACCGCTCGCCCACGTGCTCAGCCGCGACAGTGCGTCGTCTTCCGCGGTCGAGCCCGTTATTGCCTACGGGATGTAGAAAATACAAGGGTTTTCTCCTCGTTTTTCGGGTGCTCCGAGGCAAATTTTCCCTGGTAATAGGCCAAAAGTGCTGCTAAATTTTGAGTTCAGGCCTAACAAAGGTGGCTTTCCGTGAGTAGTCTCACGAATTCCAAATCTAAGAGGGCGGGCGAAGAGACTCGTCTCGTGGTTGAGACCCTCTTAGAGGTCGTCCCAGGGACCGAAATTGTCGCGGTCGTGACCAAATCTGACGAGTCAATACCGGGATTTAACATGGAACCCCTGGTCGAGGCCGGTTCGGTCGCGGCGTTCGCCAATATCCAAGAACGGGTGCAAGGCGACCTCAATAGCGAGGGCCCCGTCGGACCGTACTCATTCGTGGTGGATGGCGTCGAATGGGGCGTGCTCGTTGACCCCATAGAGGCCCACGACGGCGACGTCGTAGGCGCGCTGGTCGTCGCGCGCCACGGTCGCACCTGGTCAAAGCGTGAACGCTCCCTGACCAAAACGTTCGCCGGACTGCTCAGTCACGTTGCGACCCAAGCTACGCGCGAAAATGTCCTGATCCACCAACGGCGCCTCGACGAACTCGTCAGTCAAGTGGCCGAACGTCTGATGTCCGCATCCTCGTCCAACCGCAAAGAGGTCCTGACCTGGACCACGCGGGTGTTGGCCGAATTTCTCGGTGCTGACGTCGCGTTCCTGCGTCGCAACGACCACGTGCGCGGCATGAGTGTCTTGGAAGCGGAGTGGCCGTACCGTGAAGTGCCCGATCCCGACCCGCTCGGTGAAGTGGCTTTTGACGTTGACCCCATTTTCATGATGACCCGCGACCTCAAGGGTCCCTACCTCGCGGGAATCACGGGCGACGCCGAAGAGTATTTGGAACGGGTAGAAAAGGGATCCGGGGCTTCGTTGGTTGACGGCGCCGCCGTGCCGCTGTTACTGGGCGACTCGACCTGGGGAGTTCTCGCCTTTTTGCACTTCGGACTGCACGCGTGGGTGCCCGCGGAGATCAACGCGCTGCAAGCCGTGGCGTCGATGCTGGTGCAACTCCAGGGTCGCATCGAGGCCGAGGAGCGCACGGCCTACAACGCGAATCACGACGACCTCACGGGTCTGCCAAATCGCCGTGCCCTCATTCGTGAGCTGAAGGACCGTCTCGACGCCAATCGTGGCACGGCGGTTCTCATTATTGACCTCGACCGTTTCAAGATCATGAACGACTTCTTGGGCCACGCCAGTGGCGACCGTCTGCTGATCACCATTGCGGACCGCATTCGTACCAGCATCCGTACCGGCGACTTTGTCGCCCGCCTGGGCGGTGACGAGTTTGTCTTCGTCGTCGACGACGCCCAAAGCGAAATGGAAGTGTTCGCCAGCGCTTACCGCGTCTTGAAGCTCATTGCCGCTCCGGTGGATATTGGCGGCCAACTGGTGAGCCATACCGCGAGCATTGGTGTCGCCATGACTGGACCGGGTTCACCCAGTAGTTTGGACCTGCTCGGCTGGGCCGATGTTGCGATGTACGCGGCCAAGGCCCGCGGCCGCAATCAAGTAGTGGTCTTTGACGAGGCAATGCGTGAGGCGGCCAACGAGAAGTCGCGCACGGAACTGACGTTGCGTGAAGCAATTGAGGGTGGCGGACTTCGCCTGCATTTCCAGCCCGAAGTCGACCTCGTTACCGGAAAATTGCTGGCCGTTGAAGCGCTCGTTCGTTGGCAGCACCCTACTCGGGGCCTACTCGCGGCGTACGAGTTCATCACGGTCGCCGAAGAGACCGGATTGGTGGTCAATATTGGCCGCTGGGTCTTCGCCGAAGCCTGTCGCCAGTTGGCCCAGTGGCTGCGCGAGTACCCCGATCTCAATATGGTCGTTCGCGTCAATATGTCCCCGGCCGAATTCGTCATGGATGACCTAGTGGAATTCGTCGAGAACTGCATGCGCATGAACAACGTGCCCGGCGAGCGACTGTGCATCGAAATCACCGAATACGCCGTGCTCGATGAGCCGGAGAAGACGGCGCGGATCCTCCGCCGGTTCCAGTCGCTGGGTGTGGAAGTGGCGCTTGACGACTTCGGCACGGGCTTCGCCTCGATGTCCGAGCTCAAGCACCTGCCGGTCGACCTGTTGAAGTTGGACCTCAGTTTTGTCCAGGGCATCAACAACGATCCCTACGACCGGGCCATCGTCGAATCGATAATCCGACTCGGCAAAGCACTTAATCTAGAGGTCATCGCTGAAGGAATTGAAAACAGTCAGATCGTCGAGAAGCTGACCGAGCTTGGCTGCCACCGCGGCCAGGGTTATCTGATCTCCAAGCCCATTTCGCCCACCGACCTCATCCCGTTATTGCGGGCCGGTGCCGTTCCGTTATCTCTACTACACCCGGAAGAAGGAGCGCCCCTCGAACTGGCGGCGAGGCCGTGTTGAGTTCAATGAGCGATGCTTCACCCCAGGACCCTGACCTCTACGCACAACATTACGAACCGTGGCTCTTTCAAAC
>Ga0182024_10010309_pt1 | contig 19054 bp, 18 predicted proteins | sample P32metaG_FD_120480 | JGI IMG/M metagenome (GOLD analysis project Ga0182024, IMG submission 120480) | Permafrost microbial communities from Stordalen Mire, Sweden - P3-2 metaG (Illumina Assembly) | ecosystem: Environmental > Terrestrial > Soil > Wetlands > Permafrost | place: Sweden: Stordalen... | reverse complement strand
GGGCTGTCGGCCACCGATGTCGAATCGGCGCTGGCCAGCCAGAACCAGGTCAATCCCGTGGGCACTGCCAAGATCGGGTCTTACCAGTACATGGTCCAACTCAACAATTCCGCCACGACCATTCCCGATTTCAACAACCTGCCGGTCAAGACGATCAACGGCGCCACCATTTACCTGCGGGATGTGGGGCATGTGCGCGATGGCTTTCCCCCACAGCAAAGCGTCGTCCATGTCGACGGCAACCGCGCGGTTCTCACCACCATCCTGAAGAACGGGACGGCCTCGACCCTGGATATCGTCAAGGGCATTCTGGCGAAGTTGCCGTTGATCGAACAGCAGGTGCCGAGCAGCTTGAAGATCAGCCCGCTCAACGACCAGTCTGTCTTCGTCAAGTCTGCGATCAGCGGCGTGATTCGGGAAGGCACAATCGCTGCCGCCCTCACCAGCATGATGGTTCTTCTTTTCTTGGGGAGCTGGCGCTCCACCATTATCATCGCTCTTTCGATACCGCTGGCAGTCCTGAGCGCGCTGATCGCGCTTTGGGCGACCGGCCAAACCCTCAACATCATGACGCTGGGAGGGCTGGCGCTCGCGGTGGGTATCCTGGTCGACGACGCCACAGTGACGATCGAGAACATCAACTGGCACCTGGAGCAGGGCAAAAACGTCATGACCGCCATCATGGACGGGGCGGCACAGATTGCCACACCGGCCTTTGTCTCGACCTTGTGCATCTGCATCGTCTTCGTGCCGATGTTCTCGCTTCCGGGGGTCGCCGGTTATCTGTTTATCCCCATGGCCGCGTCCGTCGTGTTCGCGCTGATCGCTTCCTTCATACTTTCACGGACGGTCGTTCCGACGCTCGCGATGTACCTGCTCAAGGCGCACGCCGCCGGGAGCGCGGCGGGCACGGGCCTGTTGGGGCGGCTGCAGAAGAAATTCGAGAACGGGTTCGAAACCCTGCGCGGAAGCTATCACAATTTGTTGACGGCCGTGATGGGCAACCGCCGCAGGTTCGTGACGATGTTCCTGGGATTCATCCTTGTCAGCTTCACGCTGGTGCCGTTCCTTGGCGCCAACTTCTTCCCTTCGGTGGACGCGGGCGAGATCACGCTGCATGTCCGTCCTCCCGTGGGCACGCGCGTCGAGGACAGCAGTCAACTTTTCGGAGAGGTCGAGGCGGACATCCGCAAGACAATCCCGGCCAAGGAATTGACGTCGGTGATCGACAATATCGGCTTGCCCAACAGCGCCATCAACACGATCTACAACAATACGGGCCTGATCGGTGAGCAGGACGGAGACATCTATATAAGTCTCAACCAGGACCATCGTCCCACCGCCGGCTACGTCAAGGAGCTGCGCGTCCAGCTGGCGCACGATTTTCCCGGCACAGTGTTCTCGTTCCCGCCCGCCGATATTATCAGCCAAATCCTGAATTTCGGGATTCCGGCCCCCGTCGATGTGCAGATCGTGGGACCCAAGGGCGATGAGAGCCAGCAATATGGTCTCATGCTCCTCAGGCAACTGCGCCAGGTGCCGGGTCTGGTCGATATCCGGATGCAGCAGTCGGACGACTATCCCGAGCTCGATTTCCAGGCCGATCGGTCGAGAATGGCGCAATACGGCCTCACCGAACTCGACGTGACCGACGCCATGGCCACTGCGTTGGCCGGGACCAGCACCAGCACGCCGAGTTATTGGGTGGACCCCAAGACCGGTGTCACCTATCCGATCGTGGCTCAGACGCCGGAATACCAGGTCGATACGCTCGCCTCGCTTGAAAATCTCCCTATTACCGCTCCGGGCGGCGGGCAATCCGAGGTCCTTGGCGCGGTGGGCACTCTCAACCGGATCCAATCTCCGGCCGTGGTCACGCATTATAATGTGCTGCCTTCGGTGGACCTTTATGCCGCGACCCAGGGCCGGGACCTGGCGGCCGTTTCGAGGGACGTCCAACACATCATCGCCCAGAACAAGAAGACGCTGCCCAAGGGCGACACCATCACCGTGCGCGGCCAGGTCTCCACCATGAACGTTGCCTTCACGAACCTGTATTTCGGCATCGCAGGCGCGATCTTCCTGGTGTACCTGCTGATCGTCGTCAATTTCCAGTCCTGGCTGGATCCCTTCATCATCGTGACGGCACTTCCGGCAGCTTTGTGCGGGATCGTGTGGTCCCTGTTCGGGACGGGAACGCCCTTGTCGGTGCCGGCCCTGACCGGCGCGATGATGTGCATGGGCGTCGCCACGGCCAATTCGATCCTGGTGGTGAGCTTCGCGCGCGAGCGCCTGCACGCCACCGGCGACCCCATCGCGTCGGCGATCGAAGCCGGCATGGTGCGCTGCCGGCCGGTCCTGATGACGGCGTCGGCGATGATCATCGGCATGGTGCCGATGGCGCTGGGGCTGGGCGAGGGCGGAGAGCAGAACGCGCCGCTCGGTCGCGCCGTGATCGGCGGACTGACGTTCGCAACTATCGCCACTTTGATGTTTGTGCCGGTGGTTTTCAGTGTCGTCCATGAACGCATGATGGCGTGGAAGCGCCGGTCCAGTCAGAAAACAGGAGAGGCCTATGCGCAATGATCCGTTACAGGTGCAGCCCGAACCCGCGCGTGACGGGCAGGTGTCGAAGAAACTCAGGAAGGTCCTGCTCATAGGCGTATCGCTGTTCGCGGCGGTCGCCCTGGGCGGGCTTGTCGTTCGCTTCGCCCATGCCGGCGAAACCAAGGCCTGGACCCAGCAACAGGCGGTTCCCGTGGTCCAGCTGATCACCCTGCACGCGGCAAAAGGCGGGAATGTCACTTTGCCCGGCCAAGCACAGGCCCTCTACACGGCGACCATCAATGCGCAGGTCACCGGCTATGTGCAGAATTGGTTTACTGATATTGGCACGCCCGTGAAGGCGGGCCAATTGCTGGCGCAAATCGATCCGCGGCCCTACCAGGCGGCGCTGGACCAGGCGAAAGGTGCGCTCACGCGCGATAGTGCCAACCTGACGGAGGCACAGCTCGACCTGCAACGCTATCAGTCGCTGGTGCAGCAGGACGCCATCTCAGCACAGCAATACACCACCCAGCAGGCTCTGGCGGCCTCGGATGTGGGGATCGTCCAGACCGACAAGGCGGCGGTGGAGACAGCACAGATCAATCTCAGCTACACGCGGATCGTCGCGCCCTTCGACGGCATTGTCACCAGCCGTTCGGTGGATGTGGGCCAGCTCGTGACCGCCGGTAACACCTCCGCGCCGCCGCTTTTCACTGTCACTGACCAAAGCAAGCTTCGCATTTATGTTCAGGTGCCGCAGAATGATTCGTACTTGATCAGGCCGGACATGACGGCGAATTTCACGGTGCCGGAATATCCCGGCCGCCTCTTCTCCGCCCAACTGGTGGCGAGTGCCGAAGCCATTGTCAGTACGAGCGGCACGCAGGAAGTACAGTTCGAGATCGACAATTCGGACCACCTGCTTAAACCCGGAGAATACGCGACCATGACGTTCGGCGTCGCAGCTGGCGCGCGGGGCGTGCGCGTCCCGGTTGCCGCCCTGATGTTCCGCGACCAGGGCATGCTGGTCGCGATGGTTGGGAGCGACCACAAGGTGAAAATGCAGCCTGTTCACATCGACCAGGACTTCGGCTCCGCGGTCGATGTGGATGTCGGCCTTAGAGACGGGGACAAAGTCATAGACAACCCACCGGATGCGCTCCGCGCCGGCGACATAGTAAGCGTTGACGAATCAAGTGAATCTGCGCAGACGGCGCCGGCCGGCCACCGGAGAAACGCATAATGCGGGGCCCGCAAGTAACGCCTCGGAGTCCGTTCGAGATGATCTATGCCATTCTTTGCCAGGTCAGGACAATTTTCACCTGCTTGCCGTTGCCGGCATCGGTCACTGGTAGCTGATGCGCCAGAGCCGGCCCTTCTCGCCATCCACGACATAAAGCGATCCATCGGGCGCCATGGCGGCGCCGGTGGGCCGGTATGCCGCTTTACCGGGATTGCGGTCACCGGGATCGGGACCGGCAAAGCCGTCGGCAAAGGTTGCGGGAGTGCCCGGTTTGCCGTTTCTGTCGAAGGGGAGGAATACCACGTCATAGCCGCGATGGCCGTCCGGGCGCAAAGCGCCGGCGCCGCCATGATAAACGATGAAGGCACCGTCCTTGTAAGAAGCCGGAAACTGCCTGCCATCATAAAAGAGCAAATCCAACGGCGATTGGTGCGCGGGAAGCGCAGCCAGAGGCAGATCGTAGTCGCCCGGCGCAGGAGTTTCGCCGTCTCCACCATATTCTGCCGCAAGCACACGGGCTTGAAGCCCGGTGTCGTAAAGCGTGTAGGGCCAGCCGAGATTGGCGCCCTTGTCGATGCGGTGCATTTCTTCCGAGACGGTGTCGATATGATCGTTGCGGCCCTGCATCACGCCATACAAGCCCTAGAATTTGGCCGACCAGGTGAACGCCATCATGTCCCGCACGCCAGTGGCGATCTGCTCGCCTTCTGAAGGAAAGGCTTGATCCGTCTTTGAGGCATCAAAGCGCCATACGCCCGAGCGGCCGGTGAGAGAAGGGCATGGGTTGAGGCCTTTGGGCGGCGCATCCTTAGGCGCATTGGGATCAACGCAAATGTTGGAGGAAGCGCCGACTTCCACGAAAATATGGCCCACTCCATCAAAGGCGAGGCCGCGGCTGGGAAATCCGCCGGGGGGAAGGCCTTGAACCACCGTCTCCGGCGCATCGCTGGGCGCAAGCTCGTTGCCGCGAAAGCGGAAGCGATAGACCGCAGTGGGCGAAGCGGCATAAAGCGCGCCGTTGTAAAAGCCGATGCCCGTGCCATTGGAAACGGCGCTGAAGTCTTTTCGCTCCGCCACGCTGTGGTCGGAGGCAAGACGGAGCGCAATGATGCCTGAGGTGCCGCCGCGTTCTGAAAGGGTCGAAACATAGATATCGCCGTTGGCGCGGATGGCGATGTGGCGGGCACGGCCCAACTCCGGCGCCACAATGGTGGCATGGAAGCCCGGCGGAAGCTTAAGGCCGGCGTCCTCGTCGGCAAGCGCGAGCGAGGGCAGCGAGCCCAAAAAAAGGGCAAGGGCGTAAGCTTTCATGGCATCCATCAGGTTTTGGTCTCGGTGCTTGCATCAAGCAAGCATACTAACTTGCATGATGCAAGTTAGCATCTCCACGCTGCGACATTCGGCGTCGGTGGAAAAGCGCTGAGGGAATACGGGAATGTGGCGTCAGGAGACCGTGCGGGCGCGCGTGGCTTTTTCCTTGCGGGCCTTGGCAAAAGCCTCCCATTCCGGGCGCCCGCTAAGACCCTCCTGCCGGGCGTCGGCATAACGGATCCGAAGTTTGAGTGCCGCGTCCGCCTTTGGGCCCGGGCTATATTTAAAGCCTTTCTGGTCGAGGATACGGCCCGTGCCCTTGTCCGCCACCACGACCTCAACCGGCTTTCCGGTCGCACGATCCACCAGCCGGGTGGCGACCCCATGCTCCGCGAAGTGCCGATTGCCATAGGCCGCAAGCGTCACCAGAACCGGCCAGAGGTCGCGGCCTTTCTCAGTCAGCACATATTCATGGCGAGGCGGCCGATTGGAATAAAGCCGTCGCTCCAAAAGCCCGGATTTGACCAAGGTTTGGAGCCTTCGGGTGAGCATGTTCGGCGCAATATCCAAGCTCAGTTGGAATTGCTCGAAGCGTGTGAAACCCGCGAAGGCATCGCGCATGATCAGCATGGTCCACCATTCGCCAACCCGGTCCAGGGTGCGGGCAATGGGACACATCATGGCGCGGAAGCTTTTGTGCTGCATGCCGCCCGATATAAGCCTCTTACTTTCAAAATGATAGTTGGCCCGGCCTATCGCGTTACAATTTCGAGCCGCCATCCGCGCGCAGTGTGTCGCCGGTGATCCAGCGGGCCTCGATAAAGAAGAACTAAACGGACCTGGCGCATTCGCCACTGCTTGTGGCAAGCGCGCCGTAAGTCCGGGACTGGTCGGTATTATGCGCAAATACCGGAAGTGTCTTTTTGCCCGCTCACGTTTTTGCCAGGTGCGGTAATTCATTGGGAAGATTGAGGGCTGCCAGGGTGGTCGGGAAAAAGACTGCTGAAAAACGTCCCCGGCCCAGCTTGGCCGGGTTATTGGCAGCGGCATGTCAAAACGGCGTGAAAAATAAGGGGACTAGTTTAGCCCGATTTTGACCAAGAAACTCCGCCATTCTTCGGCGAGGTCCATCCAACCTCCCGCCAATTTCACGTATTCAAGTTTGAATTCGTTGTTAATGGCGGTCCTCGCTAGGGTCTGACATGCCTCAGCGTGCCCAAGATACAAATGAACCTTTTCCATGAGAGATACACTCCCGGCGCTGGCGTGCCGTTGGGCCACACTACCCCGACGCTTAAGTAACCCCTGAGACAGACTAAAGAAGCATCTGGGCTTCGGTGGAACTCCACGGTCCTTCCGGTATGCGCCACACGCAGACGCCCTTGGTCCGGGTGACACTTTCGACCTTACCGCGCCTAGCTCGCATCCTGAGCGTTTGCACCACCCGGAGCGCCACCGTCTTCGACCTTGTCATTCTCGGAAAGGCCCATGGCCTGGATGACCCGCAAGGCAAGCTGGCGCGTCCAGCGGGCCTTCTTCGGCGCCCATGCACAAATAGATAAGTGAAGCCCGGCCAGACAATTCATATCTGACCCTTCCTAGCGATCACGCTTCTCCTCGGGTAGCCGATCGAAGGGGAGGGCCCAGACGCGAGAATCGGAAAGGATCAGCCCGGTGACCGCGCTCTTCGCGTCGCGCTTCAGGCGCGCCGTGAGATCGTCCGACGAGAACGCATCAGTGTAGGCAGGAGTGAGTTTTCGCACAAACGAGGGCCGGTTGTCGGGAGCAATCTGGAGCGCGCCGTCCCGCAGCGACACGACGAGCACCGCATGCGCTTCGGCGCTGGCATAGCGTCCGGCGACGGCGGCGAGATCCTTCGCGACGGGCGACCATGCCTTCTTGGGTACCAGCGCGTAACTGTCGCCTTCGCTTGAGAATTCGAGCCGTCCATCGGGAAGAAGCTTCATATCCGTCTGGCCGATGCGCACACCGTCCGCGCTGCCGGTGATGCGCTCGCCATTGGCGTTGACGGATCCGTCCGCGTTTTTCACCAAGTGCCAGGGCGAGCCGTCACGTTCGTCGGCATACCAATCGCCCAGCAGCGGAATCCGCGACGATATGGCGTCCGCAGCCTGTTTCGGCAGATAAAGGTCGGCAATCGCATAGGGTGATGGCGGGACGTCCGAACCGTTGCACAGCAGCGCCACCGACAGGCCGTTGTCAGGAAAACGGCCAAGCCAGGCGCGATAGCCCGCCGTGGAGCCGGAATGGGAGATCTCACGCAGACCGTGATATTCCTGGACGAACAATCCGCGGGCGTAATTCAGCGCACGCCCGTTGGCCAACTTTGCCGGCTCCTGAAGTTTCGCAGCGATGAAGGAGCCGAGTTTGCCGCTCGAAAGCGCGCGGTTCCAGATGAGAAGATCGCCGACCGTGGTGAGCAGACCGCCGTTTCCGTAAGCGTTCTCGAACGGCATCATCTGTTCATAGGTCTTGCTGGCACGCTGGTAAGCGATGGCGCGGCTCGGCACGATGTGGCGGAAATTGTCCCGCCATGAGGTGTGCATCATGTTCAGCGGTACGAAGAGCCGTTCCCGCGTGAATTCGGCAAGCGACTTGCCGCTCGTGCGTTGAACGATGATGGCGAGAAGGTTGAAGCCTGTGTTGGTATAGGACCAATGCGTACCCGGCGCATAATTGAGCGCGCGCTGTCGGCTCGCGTCAGACAGAGCGCTGGTGAGATCATAGACTCGCTCGGTGCGGGGCCAGCCCGCGATCTCTTCCTCGTCACCCCAGTCACGGAGGCCGCTGGTATGGCTGAGAAGTTCGTCGACCGTGATGGGCGTGCCGTAATCTGGTATCTCAGGCAGATATTTGCGGATATTGTCGGAGAGCGCGATCTTGCCGTCATGGGCGAGCATAAGGATGGCGGCGGCAGTGAACTGCTTGCTGACCGATCCCGCCTCGAAGACAGTGCCGGGCGCATCGGGCACGTTGTGTTCGAGATCGCTCATGCCGTAGGCGCGCAGGATTTCAGGCTGGCCGGCGCGATCGATCCCGACCGCGCAGCCTGGCGTCGCCTGGCCCAGGCGCGCAAAGAGTGCATCGAGCGCGTCGGCTGCGTGCGCCTGCGTTGCTGCAAACACGAGCGCCGCGGCTAGTACGGTTCGCGTGAACATGAAATCCCCCACCCGGAGCGCCTGATAATGCTGGTGGGAGGACCAAATCGCAACCATCCGCGCTTCGCACATGTTTCGAGCCGGAAACATTGGACGGCCTGATAGGTACCCCCCCAATTTTGCCCTGACTTCCCTCGGAACCTGGCTCTTCCCGCGCCGTGCTCTTCGATGCGGCTGGTGTCGGGCAACAACAATGACGGTCACAATTGTGCGGCGATAATTTTCAGATGACGTTTGTGTGACGACGTGCTATTGACCGCGCCCTTTGCTCATTGCGTGAGGTTCGCCATGGTTATCGCTCGCAGTTCGCCGCAGAATCTCATTCCGGGGACGGTCGTTACCGTGCAGATGAAGGGGCTGTTTGCGCTTGGTCATCATTTCGCGCTGGTTACCAAAAAAAGGGGACCGGACGGCAAGCCGATCGTGATCGCCAATTCAGGCGATACAGGGGGCCCGGCTGAGCGAGGTTGGGATGCTTTCGTGCAGGGCCGCACTTATCGTTCCTTCTACCCCAGTGATCTCCCGTTGTGTTGTACAATGCCTATTCCATGATTGGCACCCGTTACAATTTCCTCCATTGGAATTGCGAGCATTTCGCCAACGCCTGTCACGGTCGGCCGGCGCAAAGTCACCAAATCCGCGGCGGCCTGGCGCTTGCAGCGCTGATGGGCGGACTCGCGGTGGCGGCCTCCCGGGTTTGACAGTTCGTTGAACGCCGGGCGTTTGTAGAAAAACTCGCGTGTTGTTACAGCCGGCCGTAACCGCTCCTGCGAGCCCGATGCGTGGCGGCGTTTGATTCAAAGCCGACAGCGCAACTCGTCATTGCCTATGTCGCGCCCGCGCGGTTTTTTACCAAACGGTCGTCCACGAGATTTACCATCTCGTCGAGCACGTCCGACTGCAGTTCCTGTTGACGGGCGATTCGACGGACCAGACAATCCACCCGTTCGATATGCGCCGCCCCGCCAAACAGCGCCCGGGCAGCCGACGACGGCTTGGCGAGACCCTCCGCGGCCTTCGCATACTTGTCGAACGGCACCAGGTCTTCCCGGTCGGCCCCCAGCTTCAGGCAAAGCTTGGAAACCCATTCATAGACTTCCTTCGACTTGTCGACATTTCCATGAACCGCGTCACGGATCGGGATCGCTCCATCCGGCCGGATGCAACGATAATTGCCCGCGATCAACATGGGCCATTTGGCCAGAGGCACGAAAATCGAATCGTGGACTTTCAGCTTCACCGGAATTTCGATGGGACCTTCGCCGGCGTCGTATCGAGCCGCTTCGATATCGGCTTCCAATTCCCGCAACAATGCCGTCGGCGCGTCCTCGTCGAAACGCGCGGCTTTGAAATTGGTCGGCAAACCGACTTGCAGGACGTTCTTGGGTTGATCCGGTGGACGGAACGCCTGCGGATCCGGTGAAGCCAGCGTCACCAGTCCGGGCTCGAAGCCGTCCCATACGGAAGGATCGGTATAGCAGCCCCGCAGGGAATCGGTCGCCAGCCCTGGAATCCTCTGGAGATAGGTTAGCGGCGGCATGTTCATGATCGCCAGAGACGGAACGTGCGACTGGGCGATGCGCCCCATCAACTCACGCACGCCTTTGGTGCCGTATTGGCTCTCTTGCATGCCCAGTACGACCAGGTCGAAACGCCCCGGCTGGACGTCATCTGGGGCGCTTGCGGAGAGTGTGCCGGGCAATGTCTTGGAGGAGATGTCGAGCAACCCATCGCGGCCGCGAATGGGAAAGCGAACGATCGTGCCTTCGCGATTGATCAGTTCGGCGGTGCTTGGGGTGCAGACCAGCGACACGGCATGACCCGCCATCAGCAATTTCGTGCCGAGCAGCGAGCCGTAAGAAGCGCCCAGGATCAATATTTTGCGCGGCACCATTCAGATTGCGCCTTGCTGGCGGGCGCTGGCGACTTCATCGTCATTCATGCCGAGGACGGTGCGAAGGATTTCATCCGTATGCTCGCCCAGCAACGGCGAACGGCGCACGTCGGCCGGAGAATCGGAAAGCTTGATCGGGTTGCCGACCGTCAGATACTTGCCCCGGTTCGGGTGATCGACTTCCACGACCGTGCCGGTGTTGCGCAGGGCCGGCTCTCCCGCGATCTCCTTCATCGAGAGGATGGGACCGCACGGCACGTTCAGCGGATTGAGAATTGCCATGACTTCAAACTTGGTCATGGTCATGGTCCATTTTTCGATTTCCGCGAAAATCTGCTTCAACCGCGGAAGGCGGGCTGCCGGCGTGTTGTAATCCGGATCGTCGAGCCAATCGGAATGACCGATCACCTTCGCCAGGGCAGGGAAGGCCTGTAGCTGGGTGATGACATAGATGTAGGCATCGGGGTCGGTTTCCCATCCCTTGCAGCGCACAACCCAGCCCGGATGGCCGCCGCCGGACGCATTTCCCGCGCGCGGGACGGCGGCGCCGAATTTTCCGTTGGGGTATTGCGGATATTCCTTCAAGGGGCCGTGTGCGAGCCGCTGCTGATCGCGCAATTTCACGCGGCAGAGATTCAGCACCGCGTCCTGCATGGCGCAGGTTACCCGCTGGCCGCGGCCGGATTTTTCGCGGTGATAAAGCGCGGCGAGAATGCCGGCGACCAGGTGAATCCCCGTGCCGGAATCGCCGATCTGCGCGCCCGTCACCATGGGAAATCCGTCAATTTCGCCCGTGGTCGAAGCCGAGCCGCCGGTGCATTGCGCCACATTTTCGTAAACCTTGCAGTCCTCAAAGGGACCGTCACCGAATCCCTTGATGGAGGCGTAGATCATCCGCGGATTGATTTCCTGAATGCGCTTCCACGGAAAGCCCATGCGGTCGATCGCGCCGGGCGCGAAATTTTCCACCATGACATCGCAGTGCTCGATCAATTTCGTGAATATCTCGGTCCCGGCTTGCGTCTTCGGGTTGAGCGTCAGGCTGCGTTTGCTGCCGTTCAGCATGGTGAAATACAGGCTGTCGACGCCGGGGATATCGCGCAGCTGAGTCCGGGTCGGGTCGCCTTCACCCGGTTTTTCCACCTTGATCACATCCGCGCCGAAATACGCGAGAATCTGGGTACAGGTCGGTCCAGATTGCACGTGCGTCATATCCAGGACCCGCACACCCTCTAAAGCCTTTCCCATGATCGCCCGCATCCCATAATTTCCTGCCAAACACCTTGGCCTGTAGGGCCCCTTCGTGCAATCGGAATGCCGGAGAATGCAAGGGAAAATATGCCATTGACCGCCGCCGCGCGCGTAGGGAGACTGCGCGAATAAGCGGTTTAAAGCCGCAGGGCTTGGCCGGGAGCGGCCTGGGAAACAGTCGACCAAATGCGCGAGACCCGCATCATCATGGGCATGCCGATCAGCCTGGCCGTGCTGGACGCCCAGGTGCGCCCCCAGGACATGGACGCGGCGTTTGCGGAATTGACCGCTATCGATGCGCAGTTCAGCCCCTTCAAGAATGACAGCGAGATTTCCCGTCTCAACCGCGGCGAGATCGCCGAAAAAGATTTGACTCCGCGCGCGCGGGAGATTTTCGCCCTGTGCGAAAAGACCAAGCGGGAAACGGGCGGTTATTTCGACATCTTTCGCCCGGACGGGACGATTGATCCCTGCGGCATGGTCAAGGGCTGGGCGATCAAGAACGCGGCCCGGCAGCTCGCCGATATGGGCTTTTCGAATTTCTCTGTCGAGGCCGGCGGCGACATCCAGTGTCATGGCGTCAACGGCGAGGGTGGGGAATGGAGGGTGGGCATCCGCAATCCCTTCATGCCCGATGAGATCGTCAAAATACTCACGCCCAAGGGCGGTGGCGTCGCCACCTCCGGCAATTACCTCCGCGGCGACCATATCTACAACCCGCACACAGGCCAGTACGACTCGGACGATATCGTGAGCCTCACGGTTATCGGCCCCGATGTGCTGGAAGCCGACCGCTACGCCACTGCCGCGTTCGCCATGGGGCGGGAGGGCATCTATTTCATCGAGCGGACGTGGGGCCTGGAAGGTTATGAAATTGACGCCTCCGGCACGGCGCGCATGACCAGTGGATTGAAGAAATACCTGCCATGTTGAGTATCCAAAATGGTGTCGTGCGAGGCCTTGCATGGAGAACACGGGGCACCGCAAACGGGGGACCCATGAAAGGACAATTGCTGAGCATGGCGCTGGTCTGTTTCGGCGCTGCATTATCCCAAGCCCCGCCCGCAAGCGCGCAGAGTCCGGTGCCAGCCGGCGCCAAACAAGACGAAGCAAGGCGACAGGTGCTGGACACCACCGAGCAATGGATTGCCGCGGAAAACAAGCATAATGCGGCAGCCCTTCGTCAAATCATCGATGACAAGTTCATTTCCACCTACGCCGCGAACAAGCCGAGGGACAAGGACGCCTTCATCAAGGGCATCACGGACGGCCCGGTCGATCCCACTCAGTCGCAAAGCCTGACCGACCAGAGCATCGTCATCGACGGTGACACTGCTGTCATCGTCGGCACCGACACGTTCCACAGCGCAACCAAGCCGCCCGTGCCCCCCTTGAGATACACGATCACCTATGTCAAGCGGCAGGGGCACTGGCGCGCCTTGGGCGAACACATCGTGACGATTCCGGGCAAGCCATAAAATGGGGAAACGCCGCAAGATGGTGAAGCTGGGCATCGGGAAATATTTGCCATGTTGAGCACCGGCCGCGAAAATTTTCTCGGCAAGCTGCTCCTGTCCTCCGCCCTTGTCGCGGTGTCGCTCGCGTATGGCGTCTGGCAAAGGCATCAAGCCGTGGGTCCGGCGGTCGCGATGGCGCCACGGCCCATCCCATTGCCCATGACATCCACGCCATTCTTGCCCGCGCCGCCGGCGAAGACGGCGCCGGCCTCTGCGACGCCCGCTGCTGCAGCCAAACCGGATAGCGGGCCAGATACCGGGTTTGGGCCCGACGCGGGCGGCATTTCAAGGCAAGCAGCACCGAAATCCGCCATCATCGCCCGGGCGACACCGCAGGCGGACACGTCTGCAGCCGCTTCGCCGCAGCAGGATGCGGCCTCGCTTGCTCCACCCGCCCCGCTCATGATTTTGCCGACCGACGATGTTTCGCCGCCGATTCCGCTGGTGACTGGCACGCCGGCGCCCGGCGTTACGCCGTCCATCCCCGCCAGCGCCGGAACCCATCTGTTGGATGGCGACTATGTGAGCGACAGGCATCAACTCGAATGGGGCGATCTCAGGGTTAAAATCTCCGTCCATGGTGGACAGATCACCGGGGTGCAGATCCTGCAATATCCCGATCACCGCTCCCGGTCGCTTGATCTCAGCCTGATGGCGGGCCCGACCCTGGAGAGCGAAGTGATCAAGACCCAACACGCTCAGGTGGACGCCGTTTCCTCGGCCACCGACACCAGTTATGCCTTTCAGGATACGATCGCCGACGTGATCGTAAAAGCAGCCCGCGAATGATGCTCTTCCGGCGTATCCTCACTTATCGACTGGCGCTTTATTACTTGGCCGCCATCGTGCTTGCGGCTTTGGCACTGTCACTCGTTGGTATCGTGCAACAGCCGGTGGTGAATTTGGCCTTCTCCGCCGTGGTGGCGCTTTCAGCGTGCCTGTCCGTCAACTGGGCATTTGCGCGTGCGTTCGGGGCGCGGAGCAACTGGGAATCGGTCTGCATCAGCGGCCTCATCATCACCCTGATCATCACGCCTACGGCGCCCAACGATCTTGCCGGCGTCGCCTTTCTGGTTCTGGTGTCGGCATGGGCGATGGCCTCGAAATACATAGTGGCGACCGGCCAGCGGCATCTTTTCAATCCGGCCGCCTTCGGCGCTGCCCTGGTGGGGCTCGGCCTGCATCACACTGTGAGCTGGTGGGTGGGCGATAATGCCGTGCTGTTGCCGGTGATCATCCTGGGCGGGGCGTTGATCCTCACCCGCTTGCGCTATCTCGAGATGGTGGCGGCCTTTGCCGTGGTGGTCTTGGGCATCTCCATCGCTGAAGGCAATCTTTCCAGCATGGCGGGCGTGGGCCGGTCTTTCTCGATGATGGGCATCCATTCCATGTTCTGTTTCTTCGGCCTGGTGATGCTGACCGAACCGCGCACCGTACCGGTCGGCCGCTGGCGGCAGATCGCCCATGGGGCCCTGGTCGGGCTGTTGTTTTCTCCCTTCACGCATCTCGGCAGATATTACTTCACGCCCGAGGTCGCCATTCTTTGCGGCAATCTTTTCACCTTCTTCTCCAACAAGCGGCGCATCCGCCGGTGGGCCGGCGCGGTCGCTTAAGCCAGTGGGAGGGCACATGGTTTCGAGATTTCGTGCGCTGATGATTTCCTTGGCGATTCCCCTGGCCGGCTTTGCACCGTTTCCTGCATACGCAGCGGACGATCTCAGTGACCTCTACAATGTCCTCCAAAACAGAGGGCGAGCTGTAACGGTTCCGGCGCAAGTCCTTGAGAGATTGAAACTGGGATCGCCGTCTTCCGATATTCCGGGAAAGGAAATTGTCGTCACCGAAACGGATCGGGACAAGCGCGGCATTACCGTGTTCGCGCTGGCCGGCGTCCCCACGATGACAATGTTTCACGTCGAAGCGGACAAGGATGATTCCTGGCTCATACGATTCAGCCTGGATGGCCGTATTCTCAATCAGGAGTGGGAGGAAGGCGGCTATCGGACCTACGAGATCCAGGCGCCCCAGGTTGCCGAACAGGAAATCGCGTTCTGGCGCCAGCGGATCGCGGACAGGACCAGGCCCGGCGCGCCGCGTACGGCCAACGGAGTTGAGAAATAATCGCCATGCAAGGCAGGAAACACGAAAATCTTGCCGGCAAGCTGCTCTTGTCTTCCGCGCTGGTGGCCGTGTCCTTGGCGTATATCTGGTGGCACAGGCACAACGCGGCCGGTCCGGTCACGGCGTTGGCCCAAGCGCCGGCATCGCCCGCAACGCCCTCCCTCGCGCCCGCGCTCAGCAGTCCGGCAATGACGGCGCGGAGCGAGCCCACAAATTCAGAGCCCTCAGTGGCAGAGTCTTCAGAGTCCGTCGCGCAGCCACAACAGAGGGTTCGTTTGCCCGCAGCCCCGCCAAGGCTCACGGCCCTGGCGGAACTGCGAATGTATCAGCCGCCGCCGCTTCAAGTACCGCTTCCCCTGATCGCCGGCACGCCGTCGCCTGGCGCCGCCCCGCCGATTCCCGCCGGCACCCATCTCGAAGACGGCGACTATCTCAGCGACACGCGGCAATATGAATGGGGCGATCTTCAGGTGAAAATCTCCGTCCATGGCGGACAGATCACCGGGGTTCAGATGGTGCAATATCCCGATCACCGCACCGAGTCGCTCGAGATCAGCCAGATGGCGAGCCCGATCCTGGACAGCGAAGTGATCAAGACTCAGCAGTCCAAGGTGGACGTCGTCTCTTCGGCCACCGACACCAGTTATGTCTTTCGGGACGCTATCGCCAGCGCGATCAGAAAGGCCACCCGCCCGTGATGTTGTCCCAATACGAGGCACCGAACTGCTGAGAATTGGGCGGGGGAAAAGAGGGTTGGCAATCCCCGCGTGTGAGACGCTCCCCAACGCCCCAAGCGAATTCACGCTGATTTGGCAATAGCTTGGGCAATAGTAGGAGGGCGGGGCCTAAGGTTCGGAGCTCTTTTCGCAAACCCTTACGATCACCTGGACACTCCTGATGATTCGGGATTAGGTTCAACCGTCTACTCTTTCCGCGACCTTACCGCCTTCGGAGGATACCGCGATGCTTCAGGTTGATCGTAGAGCTCTCATTGCTGGCCTCGGCGGAGCCGCCGCAGTCGCCGCCATGACGCACGAAGCACGTGCGGACGCCCTGGAAGACGCGCTGGGCAAGAAACTCGGGTTGGACAAACCCGGGGAGACCGCGGACATGCACGCGGAGTCGGACAGCATGAAAAATGTGGCGCCTCCCACGGTCGCCCAACTGGACGCGCAAATTACGACGCGCCCCTATCGCCGCGGTACGGGCGGAGTATTCATCAATACCAAGGGCAATGTGCCCCATTTAAAGCCGCTGCCAGCCAAGCCCACTTTGACCGATTTCTACATCAACAGGTTCAACACCAATCAGCACTGCCTGCAAAGCGCGAACAAGGCGATGCAAAGCGGCGCCGACGAAGAGGTCATTCTCGCCTGTTTCCTTCACGATACAGTGCAAGCCCTAGTCAAGACGGACCATGGCTGGTGGGGCGCGCAAATGTACGCGCCCTATGTGCCGGAACGCACCGCCTTTGCGATCCGCTATCACCAGGCGCTGCGTTTCTATCCTGACGAGAAGGCTGGATACGTCTATCCCGATCTCTACCGGCACACATTCGGCGTGGATTACGTGCCGCCGCCTCATATCGAGGCCGCGTACAAATATGCCAAGAGCCACAAATGGTACAGCGCCGCGCGCGCGGTCACGGTGAACGATCTTTATGCCTTCGATTCCAGCAAGAAAATAACGATGGATCCGTTCATGGACATCGTGGGCCGTCACTTCAAGAACCCGGCGGAAGGATTGGGCAACGACAACAGCCCGTCCGCACATTTCTGGCGCACCCTGAACTTTCCCGACACGCCGCTCTGAGCAAGCACTGACAACGCGGTCGCTATCGCTTTCCACCACGTCATCGCGATCGAGTGGTCGCGAGAATGTGACCACTTAAGCCCGCGACGCCATCGCTGTGAATTTTCCACGCAAAATACCGGCAATCGCTGGTCCACTTCCGTCCGACAGGTGACATCCGCCTTCGCTGACCTGGACACCGCAACCGCTCCCCGTTACGGATCTCACAACCGGTGGTTTCTTTAGCGACCGACCAGCAGCGCAATTGAACAACATTGGCTCGGCATCGAGCGCGCGGAGATGCTTCACTTTGCAAGTTTGTCACACTCGCTGGCGTTTATGGCGAGGACGGCCTATTCCGCGCGGCTTGCAAATTGCCGTGACCTTAAACTTCTGCTAACATTTACATCGTTCTGAGGGAGGGGATTCCGAAGAACCCTGTGAAGTGCCCATTTCCGCGTCCGCGCGGAAAGCGGTTGGTTTGCGTCCAGGGAATTGAGAGGTCGCCGCGATTTAAACAACAACCATCAGTGAGGGGATTTCATGCTCAACCTGAAAAATTCCTTGTTGGCGGGCATTTCGGTTTCCACCTGTGCCATGCTCACCGGTCCCGCTTTCGCCCAGGCCGCAGGTCAGGGCACCGAAACGGTCATCGTCACCGGCACGCGCGTCCAAGGCATGACCGCCGCCGACTCAGCCGCCCCCATCACCGTGTTGGGTACCGATGCGTTGACCCACGGCACCGGCTCGGCCGATTTGCGCCAGCAACTGGGCCAAACCGTTCCCTCCTTCACCGCCCAGCAATTCGCCAACGACACCGCGAACCTCACGCTTTCCGCGGCGCTGCGTGGCCTTTCGCCCAACGACACATTGGTTCTCGTGAACGGCCACCGCCGTCACTATACCGGCAACCTGCATGTGGATGCCGGCGGCTTCGCGGCGGGCAGCAACTCCCCCGACCTCTCCATGATCCCGTCGTCCGCTATCGACCACGTCGAGGTGCTGTTGGACGGCGCCGCCGCGCAGTACGGCACCGACGCAGTGTCCGGCGTGGTGAACATCATCCTCAAGAACAAGTCGTCGGGCGGCGTCTTCTCCGCCACGGCGGGCGATTACTATGACCGCGGCAGCTTCTCGGGCGGCAAGGCCAATGGCCAGAAGTATGACGCAGCTTACAATATGGGCCTGCCTTTGTTTGACAAAGGCTTCGTCAACTTCACCATCGAGAAGCAGTATGAGAATGCCACCCAATATGGCGGCGACGATGCGCGCATGGTCGACTATCTGCACCAGCCAGTGGCGCAGAACACGGTCACCAGCGTGGGCGCGAATGGAGTCGCCAATCTTTCGACCGTCGGCAACGGCATTCCCAACACTTTGATTTCCGGCCAGGTCGGCTATCCGCGCGACAACGCGATCAACGGCAATCCCGAATTTCAGCTGACGATGGCGGAAGTGAATGCCGCTTACGATTTCAGCGACAATCTGGAGCTCTATGCCTTCGGCACTATCGGGCACAAATTTGGCCTATCGGCGCAAAATTATCGCCTACCCAATCAGGTCATCGCAACCATGGGCTCCGACCAGCCCTGCAGCGCGACCAATCTGGTGGGCTACAACACCGGATCGAGCACGGCCAACGGGCTGACGGCGAGTTGCACCGGTCCTTTCGCGCTCTCCACCGCAAACGGCTTCAGCGCCCTTCCCGGCACGCCGGGCGCGGGCCTCAATCCGGCCACCGGTACGGTGATCTCGTCGGGCAATGCGGGCAATCTGTTCAGCTCGACCTTGATCAACGCCAAGACCGGCGCGCTTCTGCCGTCGGCCACCGGCGCGGGCACCTTGGGCACCATGCCGGAACTGGTGTTCAATCCCCAAGGCATGCGGCCCTCGGAAATACTGAAGGAAGACGATTATCAGTACAACACCGGCATGAAGTTCAATGTCGCGGGCTGGGCGGTGGATGCCGATGTCGGTTACGGCAAGGACATCGACTTGATCTATACCTGGAATTCGGGCAACCGCTCGCTGTTCATCGATACCCACACCACGCCCATCAACTTCTATGATGGCAGCTTCACTGCCAGCCAGTTGACCGGCACCATCGACGCCACCCATCCTTTCAATATCGGCATGGCCTCGCCCTTGACCGTGGCGATCGGCGCGGAAGCGCGCGAAGACCTTTATGGCATCGCTGCGG
>Ga0182024_10010308_pt1 | contig 19056 bp, 13 predicted proteins | sample P32metaG_FD_120480 | JGI IMG/M metagenome (GOLD analysis project Ga0182024, IMG submission 120480) | Permafrost microbial communities from Stordalen Mire, Sweden - P3-2 metaG (Illumina Assembly) | ecosystem: Environmental > Terrestrial > Soil > Wetlands > Permafrost | place: Sweden: Stordalen... | reverse complement strand
GCCGCGCCTCGACTTTCGCGCCATCACCGCGCCGGCGCGTGTCCTCAAGGAGGAGGAGCCATTCACCTGCATCAGATGCGGCACGCCGTTCGGCGTCAGAAGCACGATCGAGCGCGTCAGCAGTAAACTCGAGGGACGGCATTGGATGTATGCCAGTGGCTCGAAACGGCTCGACCTCATCAAGATGTGCGAGGACTGCCGCATCACCGTCGTCACCGAGGACGAGTTCGATCCGCGCGGCGCCCCGCAGCGGCCGAACGTGCGAACGAGCGACGATTACCTGCGCGAGCGCGAGGCGCGATCGCGCGCCGAGAAGGGCGAGGAGTGACCGGTCCTCGCAGCGATACATGAAACGCCGCGGCCGAGCCTCACACGGCCACGTCGCGGGCGCGGCCATTCCGATCACGCGACGCGATTTTCTCAATGGCGTGCCCATTGCGGTCGGCAGCGCGCTTGCCGGCGGGCTGTTTCCCGAATTCGTCGCCGCAGCACTGGCGGCGGACGCGCCGGCGCCGCAGGACTCCGCCGGATACTATCCGCCGCGCCTCACAGGGCTGCGCGGCAATCATCCGGGAAGCTTCGAGACGGCGCACCGTCTGCGCGACGGCGATTTCTGGTCGCATCCTCCGCCCGACGCTTCCGCGCGTGCGGGGGAGGGCGGGGCGGCGGCGGACGCCGAGGAGAGCTACGATCTCGTGGTGGTGGGCGGCGGCATCAGCGGCTTGTCGGCTGCGCATTTCTATCGCGCGAGGCAGCCGGCCGCGCGCATCCTCATTCTCGACAACCACGACGATTTCGGCGGTCATGCCAAACGCAACGAGTTCGAGCTTGGCGGCCGTCTGGCGCTGATGAACGGCGGCACGCTGCTGATCGGCAGTCCAAGGCCGTACAGCGCCGTGGCGGACGGTCTGCTCAGAACGCTCGGGATCGATCCCGTCGCGCTGACGAAAAAGTGCGCGGACCGCGGTTTCTACTCCTCGCTCGGCCTCGGGCGTGGTGTGTTCCTGGACAAAGAGACTTTTGGCGCCGACCAGCTTGTCGTCCTCGACGGCAAAACCTCATGGCAGCAGCTGCTCGCCGGTTCTCCGTTGTCGCCCAAGGTTCAGAGCGACATCGCCCGGATCGAAGAAGCGGACATCGACTATTTGGCCGGGCTGTCTTCCGACCAGAAGAAATCGCGGCTGTCGAAGCTCAGCTACCGCGACTTTTTGCTCGACATCGTCAAGGCGGACGCCGGCGTCATCCCGTTCTATCAGGCGCGCACTCACGGCGAATGGGGCGTCGGCATCGACGCCGTCTCGGCGCTCGATGTCTGGGCCTTCGGCTTTCCCGGCTTTCAAGGCCTCAAGCTCGAGGCGGGCGCGGCGCCGCACATGGGCTACACCGCCGCGGGCTACGCCGACGGCGGCTCATACACCTTCCATTTTCCCGACGGCAATGCCTCGATCGCCCGGCTGCTGGTGCGCGATCTCATTGCCGACAGCGTGCCGGGCGACAGCGCCGAGGACGTGGTCACGGCGCGGGTGGACTACGCGCGTCTCGATCGTCCGGCGTCGGCGGTGCGCATCTGGCTCGGCAGCATCGCGGTACGCGTCCGCAATATCGACGATCCCGCAACGGCGGTCGAGATCGCCTATGTGCGCGGCGGCCAGCTCCATTCCGTGCGGGCGCGCTCGTCCGTGCTCGCCTGCTACAACATGATGATACCGTATCTTTGTCCGCAATTGCCGGAACCGCAGAAGGCGGCGCTGCGATATGCGGTCAAGGTGCCGCTCATCTATGCCAGCGTCGCGCTGAAAGACTGGATGCCGTTCAAGGCTCTCGGCATCGCGCAGGTCCATGCGCCGGGTTCGTATTTTTCGTCGCTGTCCCTGAACCAGGTGGTCGACATCGGCGGCTATCTGAGCCCGCGTTCGCCGCATGAGCCGGTGCTGGTGCGCATGGAGAGGACGCCGGCGCAACCGGGCCTGCCGGAGCGCGATCAGCACCGGGCGGGGCAGCTCGACATTCTGGGCACCGACTTTGCGGCCTTCGAGCGCCAGATCCGCGATCAGCTCGGCCGCATCCTGGGGCCCGGCGGCTTCGATGCCGCCAGGGACATTACTGCGATCACGGTCAACCGCTGGCCTCACGGCTACGCCTACGAATACAACCCGCTGTTCGATCCGGACTGGCCGGAAGGCGGCGCGCCGCACGTGATCGGCCGCGCGCCGTTCGGCCGTATCGCGATCGCGAACTCGGACGCCGGTGCGGCCGCCTACACGGATTCGGCGATCGACCAAGCCTACCGCGCCGTCGAGGAGCTGTTCCGGGCGTGACGACCAGGCCTCGCTCTCACTTCGTCGCCTTCTCCAGAAATTGCACCAGCGCGGCGCGCTCTTGCGCCGAGCCGATTGTCTGCTCCGGCATTTTTGTTCCCGGCGTGAAGGTGGCCGGCCCGAGTTCGAACAGCTTCGCTACCGTCTCCGGCGACCACACGATGTCCAGTTTCTTCAGCGCCGGAGAGAAATTGTAGCCCGGCAGCGTCGCGATGCGGCGGCCCATCAGGCCGGCGAGCGTCGGGCCGGCGCGGTTGCCCTGGTCCGGCCGCAGCGTGTGGCAGGCGACGCAGGCGCGAAAGACCGCGGCGCCGGGATCGTCCGCATAGGCGGCGAGGGGATCGCTCGGGCTGCCAACGGCAAGCGAGCCGACCGGCTCGCCAGTCGCCGCGTCCCAGCTCCGGATCATGCGATCGGCGCCGCCGGTCAGGAGCGTGCGGTTGTCGGGCAGGAACGCGGCCGACCATACCGGCAGCCCGGGCCCGACCAGCGTGTGCGCGACCTTGCGGCCGCCGCGTTCGATCACGGCGACGGCGCCGCGAATGCCGGCCGCGGCCACGAGTGCGCCGTCGCGCGATATGGCGAGCGCAATGATCGGGGTCTCGCCGGCCGCGATGCTCGCGCGCAGCTCGCCGGTGCGCGACAGCACATAGACCTTGCCATCGGCGCCGGCGCACAGAATTTCGCCGTCGGGCGCGACCACGACGCTGTTGAGCGGCGAGGGCAGGGTGGCGACGATCGACGCGCCGCTGCCGCGCAGCGGCCAGATGCGCAGCGTCGCGTCATAGCCCGCCGAGACCAGCGCGCCGCCGTCGGGCAGGAAGGCGACGCCGTTGACGTTCTGCGCGTGGCCTTCGAAGACGCGCGGCGGCGAGCCGTCAAGCGGCCACAGCCGCATCGTGCGATCCCATGACGCCGACGCCAGCGCCTTGCCGTCGGGCGAGACGGCGAGCGCGGCGACGGGCGCGGTGTGGCCTTCGAGCACGGTCTGCGGCTGCGCCTCGCCCGCCTTCCAGATGGCGATGCGCGCGTCGGCGCCGCTCGTCGCCACGCGGCCGTCGCCAAGGAAGGCGACCGCATTCACGGCGCCGTCATGGAAGCGCAGCACCTGCTCGGCGGTATCGGTCTTGAGCGACCAACGGATCGCCGCGGTATCGAAACTCCCCGAGACCGCCGTTCGCCCGTCCGGCGAAATCGCGAGCGCGCGCACCGGGCCGCCGTGACCGCGCAACTGCGCGCTTGCCTGAACCATGCAAAGCAGAACCAACGCACATGCGGTGACGAGGCGACTCGGCATCTGTCAACCGGCGATCCTCAGCGCCAGCCGCCGCCGCCGTTCACATAGACCGTATCCGCCGTCATGAACGGGCAGGCGTCGGAGCACAGGAACAGCACCAGTTCGCCGATCTCCTCGGGCTCGCCGAAGCGCTTCATCGGCACGTCGTCGAGGAAACGCTGGACGAGTTCGGGCGAGCTCTGCGCCGCGTCCTGGAACGGCGTCTTGATCGGCCCGGGCGAGATCGACAGCGCGCGGATGCCCTGCGCCGCGTATTCGCGCGCCACCCCCATGGTCATGGACACCACGGCGCCCTTGGCCGCGGCGTAGTGCACCGAGGAGCCTGGGCCGCCGCGCCGATGCGCCATGCTCGCCATGTTGACGATGACGCCGAGTTTGTTGGCGAGCATGTGCGGCAGCACCGCCTGCATGCCGTAGAGCGTGCCGTTGACGTTGAGATCGAAGGTCTTCTGCAGCAGCGCGTCGTCGATCTCGAGAAATTTGGCGCGCCGGATCGCGGCGCCGGCCGAGTTGAACAGGAAATGCACGCTGCCGAACGCGGCAACGGCGCGCTCGACCATGTCGTTGACCGCCGCGCGCGAGGTGACGTCGACCTTGAGCGCGAGCGCCTGGCTGCCCTTGCCGTTGACCTCGGCCGCCGTTTCGCGGGCGCCGGCCTCATTGAGGTCGGCGCACACCACGTTGGCGCGTTCGCGCGCGAAAATGAGCGCCGTGGCGCGGCCGATGCCGCTCGCGGCGCCGGTAATGATGATGGTCTTCTGGGCGAAATAATCCGGCGTCTTGGGCATGGCTGTGTTGCCTCGTTGCTGGCTCAGTGGATGTTCTTGGACGGGTGGCGGCGTCCGAGGGCGAAAATCAGAACGGGACAGAGGACGGCAAGTATCGATGCCGCGAAAATATGGCGGATCTCCATGGCGCCCCAAGCGCTGGCGTCCAGAATTGCGAACAGCAGCACCTGCGCTGTGACGATTGTCAGCACGAATGCCAGCGCGCTCGCCGCTGGCCACGACCAAGGGGCGCGCCGAAAGACCAGCAGCAAAAAGTACCCGGCCGAGAGGATCGACAGCAGCGCGAAGGCAATGACATACGCTTTGTCGGTGCCTGGAGTTTGGACGGCCGGTTCGGGCGTCGGATCGGTCATTTGGTCGAGCGCGATGTGAACCTGCTGGTCGGGGTCGTCGCCCGACTGCAGCTTGACGATCTGGCCGACCGCCATGCTCGACAGCGGCGGCGACGCGATTTGCTTGCCCTGTGGCAGCACGACTTCGAGCCTGAAGGAGGCGAGCGGCTGTCCGCTCGACGGCCATTCGGCATGGAAGCCGAACGCACGCAGTCTATCGATATCGGGGCGGCCATGCGACGAAACCATAGCCGCAGGGTATTGCCCGTCCTTATCAACCACGCGAATGTCGAGCGGCCGGCCGGCGGGACTATAGGCCCATCCCGATGCGACATAGTTCGACTGTGTCAACGCCTTGGCGCGCCGGTTGGCGACGACGTTGAAGGTCGCGACGACGTCGGCCGAAATGCCCCATTCTGCCAGTTCTGTCTCGGTGGGCGCCGCGGGAAGCATGAAACCCAGCAGCTTGATGAAGGAGTGCGGCAGGTGCGGCAGCCACACCGAGAAATCCGGATCGATATAAGCCAGCAGCACCCGGCGTGAAGGAAGCCTGCCGTCGCGCAGCGCCGCCGTGATCTCGTCGGCGATGCGGCCGAAGAATGATTCGGCCTCGGGGGCGGTCTTGAAATGACCGGCCTCTGCCGCGGCGCCGATCAGCGCCCAATAGAACCAGCCGGCGGCAATCTGGCCGTTGATGCCGATCTTGGTTCGCGTTTCGGCCGCTCCCCAATTTTCGGTCGCGCCGTCCAGGAATGGTGCTAATTCCCGAAACGCCGGGCTCACCGTGTAGGCCTTCTGTCTCATGTCCGCGGTGATCGGCACATAGCGCAGCGGCCGGTCGGGACGGATCGCCTGCAGGCTCGAATAGGCGCGCATGAAATTCGGTGCGGCGAGTTCGTCCTTGCGCCAGAGCCCGTATGTCAGCCCGTTGGCGGTGGCAATGAGCGCCCCAAGGAGCGCAATGGCGGCGGCGGGAGCAACAACGAGGGCGATTGCAAGGTGCAAGTAGCGCCGCTGCGTGGCCGCCAGCCAGCGCGCCGCGCGCGGCACTGCCGCGGCAACGGAGCCGCCGGCATGAATTGACGGCCAATTCGCGGCAATCTCGGCTGCCAGCAGTAAACAGATGACGAGCGCGATCAGCGCAAACACGCCGCCAAGCAATATCGCCTCGTCGCGGCAATACCACAACAGCGCGGCTGTGACCGCGAAGCCGCACGCGTTCCACGAAAGCTCAGCCGGGCTTATTGCGGTCAGGACGCGGATGAAGAACGCAACAAAAAAGACAAGCAGGCACCCATACAGCGTTTCGGCAAAGGCAAAGTCAAAAATCGCAAAGCTGTACGGGTGAAAGACAATCGCGGCAAACGCAACGAGCCGGAAAAAAAGCGGAAGGCCAATTCGCGCGAGCGACAGGCTCAGCAAGGCCGCGCCCGCAATGTAGATCAGTTCGATGACGATGCGCAGCGGCATCCCCGTCTGTTTGAATGTGGCGATGAACAGGGGATAGACCGGCAAATGGGCAAGCGTCGTGAGGTTGTAAGGCCGGCTCCAAAACCATTGCGCGGCCGCGACAATTTGCCAGTAGTCGTCCAGCGGACGATAGGCCACGACGATTTCCTTGTTCGCGACGAGATAGAGCTTCAGGATTGCGCCGATCAGCAGCCAGGGCCAAGGCGATCGCAGAATCTGCGCGCCACGCCATCTTTGCCAGTTGAAAGCGGACACGCGAAGCTCGGACATGACGCGCTTAGCGGAAATTTGCCGACAGATCGGCCGACATCGGCGCGGCACTCGCGGTTCTGCCGGACGCTAGCGCAGAATGCGTCGGCAGGGCAATCCGTCGGCACCGATGCCGCGATGTCATGCGATTGGTCCTTGTTCAAACAAATCTTGCGCGGCCGGGCTCGATTTGATAGGCCGATCAAACTCGATCGTAGGATTGCTTCGGCCTTCCGGGGTGATGCGGCAGACCAGAATGTGGCGGCGCGATGCGCCGCGCCGAAAGCCGATGCGTTTGACATGACAGCCGCAATCGTCGTGACCTCGATCAATGCGCCGAACGCCGCCATGCGCGCGCTCGCGGCCGGGGCGAAGGATCACGGCTTCGACTTCCTGGTGTGCGGCGACAGCAAGAGCCCGCAGCAGTTCTCGCTGCCGGGCTGCCGGTTCCTGTCGGTCGAAGCGCAGGTCGCGACCGGGCTGCGCTTCGCGGCGGCCTGCCCGGTGCGCAGCTATGCGCGCAAGAACATCGGTTACCTGTCGGCGATAGCCGCCGGCGCGAGCCTGATCGTGGAAACCGACGACGACAGCTTGCCGCGCCCTGGCTTCTTCGGCGCGCGTGCGCGCCAGGTCGCAGCGCCGAGCATTTCCGGGGGCGGCTGGCTCAACGTCTATCGATACTTTTCGGACGCCAATATCTGGCCGCGCGGCTTGCCGCTCGACGCGGTGCGCAGCCCCATGCGCGACTTCGAGGAGCTGGCGATCCGCGAGGTCGATTGTCCCATTCAGCAGGGACTGATCGATGAGAACCCGGACGTCGACGCCATCTACCGCCTGCTGCTTGCGTTGCCGCAGAACTTTCGCGGCGACCGCCGCATCGCGCTCGGCAGCGGCGCCTGGTGTCCGTTCAACAGCCAGAACACGACCTGGTGGCCCGACGCGTTTGCGCTCCTTTATCTGCCGGTGCACTGCTCGTTTCGCATGACCGACATCTGGCGCAGCCTGGTTGCGCAGCGCATCGCCTGGGAAAACGACTGGCACCTGCTGTTCCATGAACCGACGATGTGGCAGGACCGCAACGAGCATGACCTGATGGACGATTTCGCCCTCGAGGTTCCGGGCTATCTGCATAACAATCGCATCCGCGGTGTGCTGGAAGATCTGCCGCTCGCGGGCGGCGTCGGCAATTTGACGGCCAATCTGCGCAAGTGCTACGAGGCGCTCGTTGCCATGGACGTCGTGGGATCGGGCGAAATGGCGCTGCTCGGGGCCTGGAGCGCGGATATCGATGGCATTTTAGAGCGTAGGCATGCTTGAGCCCGCGCTCGCCGTCACGACGCCGACGCCCGCCGACAGCCGCCTTCGATTGACGTTGTGTCTGCTGACGCGCAACGAGATCGAAGGCTGCCGCAGCGACGTGCCGCGGCTGCCGCTCGACGCCTTCGAGGAAGTCTACGCGGTCGACGGCGGCAGCACCGACGGCACCGTCGAATATCTGCGCTCGCGCGGCATCGTCGTCCACCCGCAGCCGGTGCGCGGCTACAACCAGGCCTACCTGTGCGCGTTCGGCAAATGCACGACCGATGCCCTGATCTTGTTTCATCCCAAGGGCAGCGGCGATCCGGCGACCGTCTTGAAATTCCGTCCGCTGCTCGAACAGGGCTACGATCTGGTCATCGCCAGCCGGATGATGCGCGGCGGCCGCAACGAGGAAGACGACACGCCGCTGCGGCCGCGCAAATGGTTTGTGCTCGGTGTCGGACTCATCTGCGCCATGATCTGGCGCCGCAAGGGCGCGATCGTCTGGGATGTCTTGCATGGCTTGCGGGCGATGCGCCGCGACCGGTTTTTCGCCATTGCGCCGCTGCCGAGCGGGCTCTCGATCGATCTCGAAATGGTGGTCCGTTCCTACCGCCATGGTTTGCGGATCGTCGAATTTCCCGTCGTCGAAACGCCGCGCCGCGGCGGCATGACGCACTTCAAGGCGTTTCCGACCGGCAAGCTGCTCCTGAAATATCTCCTGCAGGAATTGCGGAGATCGATTTGAGCGGCGCATGCGCGTTCCAGGTGCAGGCGAAGAATGCCGCGTAGGCTCGAAGATCTTGCCGTCTTTGCCGCGCCCGGCGTCTTCGTGGTGCTGTGGGCGTCCGGCTTCATCGGCGCCAAGTTCGGGCTGCCTTATGCCGAGGCGTTGACGTTCCTGACATTGCGCATGGCGGCGCTGGTGCTGCTGCTCGGCGTGGTCATCCTTATCACCCGCCCGAAATGGCCGGACCGCGCCGGCGCGGTGCACAGCGTGCTCACCGGCCTCATGGTGCACGGCGGCTATCTGGGCGGCGTGTTCGTCTCGATCGAGAATGGCGTCTCGCCCGGCTTGATCGCGCTCGTGGTCAGCCTGCAACCGGTGCTCAGCTCGACGATCGCCAATCGCTGGCTCGGCGAGCGCGTTACGCCGCGGCAATGGCTCGGCCTCATCCTCGGCCTCGTCGGTGTCTATCTGGTCGTGCACGAGAACACGATAGCCGGTGTAACCAGGCCGCTGGCCTGGGTCACGGCGGCGATTGCGCTGGTCAGCATCACGGTGGGCACGCTCTATCAGAAGCGGTTCGGCGGCGGCATCGACTGGCGTACGGGTTTTTGGATTCAATATGCGGCGGCCGGCGCGCTGTTTGCGCTCGGCGCCGCGGCGTTCGAGACCCGCAGCGTGGAGTGGACGCCGCAGTTCGTGTTCGCGCTGTGCTGGCTCGTCTTCATGCTGTCGTTCGGCGCCATATGGCTGCTTTACTTTCTCATCCGCCGCGCCGCGGCGGCGCGCGTCATCAGCCTGTTCTATCTGACGCCGCCGATGACGGCGCTGATGGCCTGGGCGTTCTTCGACGAGCGGCTGGCGCCGCGGGCGCTCGTCGGCATGGCGATCTGCGTCGTCGGCGTGTTCCTGGTGAACTGGCGGCCCCGTGGCGGGCCGGCGTAAGGCGGCTGCCGTCCCGGCCGGGCCGCATTCGGCTGCAGTGTCATGAGCTATGGACAGCGGCATCATCGGACCTGAAGAAATGCGACGGTTTGACCGATTGGATCTGCGCGATCGATACGCTCGATAGTAAAGCCGATCTTGGCCGCCCACAGCCGTAGCACGGCCTCCTCGATAAACATATTTAGAGGGGTTCCAGCATTCAGCTTACGGGCGGTCACGATCGCTTCGAATTCGGACCAGTGATCTTCGCGCGCGAATTCAAGAAATGAGGCGACAAGAATACCATTCGGCTTAAGCACCCGCCGAAGCTCTTGGAGATAGCAAAAGGTCTCCTCGTGCTGCAGATGAGTGAACAGGCTGAACGCTGCCGCAACATCAATTGTCCTGTCAGACAGCGGGATATCCACTCCGTGGTGGCAAATGAACCGAAAATGAGATGGGCACTTGGTAGCCGCATAGTCGAGCAATCGCTGCAGAATATCGATTCCGATATAGTTGACGGCGGGGAGCTTCTTGCCAAGTTGCGATGCGCATCGCCCGCTACCACAGCCGAGATCAAGCACGGACATTCCGTTCCGCAAACCCACCGAGGTTAAAAGCTCCGCTTCGCGCTCGCCGATGGCGTCGTAGGAGCCGCCGACAGCTAAAGACATCGCTTCCTCTAGCGGTCGCTCCTTTAGCATGGCGTCGAGCCACTTCTCGTAATCCTCTAGTACAAACACCCGTGGCATTGTCATAAGTCTTTCCGGTAGAAAAATATCCAATGAGCGAGCTTCGGCATCCTATATCAAATACGATTGCAAATGTTGAGCCTCGCACCTGATAGCTTATCTTCTGGCGCTTGCTCGGCTCAAACCAACCGCCGCGCGATGTGTTCCTCCCGATCGGTGAGTGATAGCGGGGCTTTCTGCCAGCGTAGAGGAAACCGCGAGCGCCCCGTGGCGGGCCGGCGTAAGGCGGGCTACCGTGCCGGCCGCGTCCCAATCCGTTGCAGGAGTAGGTGCCATGAGCGCTCACGGACCGATCGAATATCGCGAGGCGTCGCCCGATGTGCGGGCCGTGTTCGACGACATCAAGCGCACCCGGCAGGTCGAGGACGTGAACAATTTCTGGAAATATCTGGCGCGCGATCCGGCCACCCTCAGGCGCACCTGGGACAGCGTCAAGGAGATCATGGCGCCGGGCGCGCTCGATGCGTGCACCAAAGAGATGATCTATCTCGCCGTCAGCGTCACCAACGGCTGCGGCTACTGTATCGCCAGTCACGGCGCGGCGGCGCGCAAGGCCGGCATGAGCGAAGACATGTTCGGCGAGCTCATGGCGGTCGTCGGCATGGCGAATGAAACGAACCGCCTCGCCAACGGTTATCGCGTGCCGATCGATGCGGCCTTCGGGCCGTGAGAGGCGTCCGCCGCCGTCAATTTCAGCCAAATGCGCGGAAAATCCGCGTGCGCGCATTAGGCCGCCCGCAATCGCCGCCCTGTAGGTAGTTTTACCGAGAAGCTGTCGCCGGACCAGACGGCGCGGCCGCAACACAGGGCCACGCCCATGCTTTCGCCAAAGCCGCATGACCGACGGCAGTCGCGGCGCCGTCTTCTCAACCGTACGGCAAAAATCCAGGTCGGCAACGGCACCCTGCCGCGCGACTGCCTGATCACCGACATTTCCGACGGCGGCGTGCGGCTCCATGTCGAAGGCTTCGATGTTCCCGATGAATTCGTGCTGCTCCTGTCCGGCGAAGGTGGCGCCGCCAAGGAGCGCACCTACCGGGTGGTCTGGCGGCTCGGCTACGAGGTCGGCGCGCAATTCGTACCTCCCTTGCCGCGTCCGGGCCTCGCGGCGCGACGCTGACCGCTCGGCGTGCGCCGGCCGCCAGCTCGTTAATGAAAGCTTAAATTGGCATGACCGCGCGCGGCCGGCAGCCGGCGGCCCGGCATGGTTCCTAAATTTTCATATTTCTCGCGCACTTAGATATCTCCCGGATATTTCGCGCGCACTTGCGAGCGGTGCGCCGAGGATTAGTCGGCCGATTTGCCGGCAATGCCATCGGACACGGCGAGCACCATGTCTTGCGGGTGTTGCCCAGAAAAGCGTTCTCGAGCACGGCGCATGGACAAGTCCGAACCGGCCGATGAGGTCCTCGCCGCGCCGCCGCCCGAACAGCGCGCGCCGTCCGAGGATGCGCCAGCCTCCGGCACGCCCGAGGGCGTTGGGCTCCATCGCCTGCTCGATGCGGCGAGGGAGCGCGAACGCGAGGCGCGCCGGGCGCTGGGCCTCCTCAATTCGATCATCAATTTGTTGCCGGTCGGCGTGACGGTGCAGTCCGAGGACGGCGCCGTCGTGCTCGAAAACGACATGGCCGCGCAACTCGGCGGTGCGGCCGAGCCATCGCTCGGTGCCGCGCCGGATACCTCGCCGGCGGCAAAGGACGCTGGCGAACCGCCGCAAAATCCCGCTCCGATCACGATGGAGGAGCGCGCCGATGCCGCCAACGAGCGCACGCTGCTCCTGCGGCAGCGCCCGGTGCGGATCCAGGACCGATCGCTGCTCATCTCGACGTCGTTCGACTTCACCGAGCACAAGCTTGCCGAGATCGAATTGTCGAAGCGCGCCTATTTCGACGATCTGACCGGGCTGCCGAACCGCGCGCTGATCCAAGAGCACGTCGAGCATGCGCTGATCAGCCGCGAGCCGCACGCCCGCTTCGCGCTCGCCTTCATAGACATCGACAATTTCAAGCATATCAATGACTACTACACGCACGCGATCGGCGATGCGCTGCTGGTCAAGGTGGCGCAGCGCATCGCCGCGCTTATCCGCCCCTCCGACGTCCTCGGCCGCTTCAGCGGCGACGAGTTCCTGCTGGTCCTCAGACCCATCGCGCATGACGAAGAGCTCGAGCAACTCATCGGCAACATTCTCCAGGAGCTGAAGGAGCCGTTTCTCGTCGAGGGTTTTGAGATCCTGACCTCGGCGTCGATCGGGGTGAGCGTGCATCCCGACCATGGCATCAGCTACGAGATGCTGCGACGGGGCGCCGACAACGCCATGCACCGCGTCAAGGCGGCGGCCAAGGGCGGGGCGGCGCTGTTCGACACCGACATGGGCCGCGCCATGACGGTGCGCATGGCGCAGGAACAGCGGCTGCGCCTCGCTGTGCGCGACCGGCGATTCCGCTGCGCGTTCCAGCCGAAGGTCGACATCCGCACCCAGGAGGTGGTCGGAGTGGAGGCGCTGATCCGGCTGCGCGACGAGGATGGCGTGATCCAGGGTCCGAACGAGTTCATCGCGCTCGCCATCGAGCTCGGCCTGATCGACGACCTGACTCACCTGGCGCTCGCCGAGATCATGCGCTCGATGGAGCTGCTCGACGACACCTTCGGTCCGCACGCGACGATCAGCATCAACGTCGCGGCCAAGCAGGCGTGCAACGCGGTGTTCATGGCGGATTTCTGCGAGGAGCTCAAAGCCACCCATTGCGCCAGCCGGTTCATGGTCGAGGTCACCGAGGAGGCGTTCCTGGCCAAGAGCGCCTTCCAGACTGATGTGGTGCCGATGCTGCGCGAAGCCGGCGTCCGCGTCTCGGTCGACGATTTCGGCACCGGCTATTCGTCGCTGGCGACGCTCGCCGACATCACCGCCGACGAGATCAAGATCGACCGCTCGTTCATCACCGACATTCACCAGCGCCCGCGCAGCCAGAGCGTGCTGAAGGCGATCGAAGCGCTCAGCGACGCGCTCGGCATGGCGGTGATCGCCGAAGGGGTGGAGACGTTCGAGGAGGTTGCCTACCTGCAGGGCACGACGCGCATCAGGTATGCCCAGGGATACTATTTCGCCAAGCCGCTCTTCCTCGAGGACATCGATGCGTCGAGGCGCGCCATTGGCGGTTCGCGCGGCGAGGCGAATTCGCGGGACCGCGCGCCGTCGCGGGGCCGGCGCATGGCGCCGCGATAGCCGCCAGACTCGTCCTGCAACTCGTCCGCCAATCGGTTGTAATCTGCGAATGAACGATTTTTCGTTGTGCGGCCGAGGCTCGATTATTGCGCTGGGCCCGGCCGCGGCGCGCCGTTCGGCGAGTTTGCCTAATCCGGGCTTAACCGCGGAAATATCGGATTCTTCGGCCGGTTCCGCATGTGGATGCCGGCCGCGGCCCGCTGCAGCGCGGCGGTGAGCTAAATGCTGGTGCTTTGTTAACTGAATGTGCAGCCGGGCCGGCTTATGGGTGAGCACCGGCATTCTGAAAAAACAGCTCCATTCAGGCGAGACCACATGACCAATCCCATGGACGGTTCCCGACCCGCAGGCCAGGCGCCGACCCAGCAGGTCGAGTTGCTGGGGCGCGTTATTTCCGTGCGCGGCTCGCAGGCGAGCGTCGGGCTCGCCGCAACGTCGCCGAACGCGACCGAGGAACGCCGCGTGACGGTCGGCCGCTTCCTCGGGGTCGTTGCCGGAAAAGCGCTGCTGGTCGGCCTGATCACCGACGTGTCTTTGCACAGGGAGCCCACCGGGCGCGATCAGGATTCCGTCGCGGTGGCGCAGCTCGATCTGATCGGCGAAATCCGCAGCAACGATGCCGCAGCGGCGAATTTTCAGCGCGGCGTGACCAGCTATCCGGCAATCGGCGATCCGGCGATCTCCATCGGCTCGCGCGAGCTGCGGCTGATCTTCCAGACCTCCAGCTCGCGCATGATCGAAGTCGGGCAGTTGCAGCAGGACAGCGCCATCCCGGCGCGGCTCGATGTCGACGAGATGCTGAGTAAGCATTTCGCGGTGCTCGGCACCACCGGCGTCGGCAAGTCGAGCGCCGTCACGCTGCTGCTGCAGCAAATCCTGCAGGCGCGCAGCGACCTGCGGGTCCTGCTGCTCGACGTGCACAACGAATATGGCCGCTGCTTCGGCGAGCGCGCGCTGGTCCTCAACCCCAACAACGTCAAGCTGCCGTTCTGGCTGTTCAATTTCGACGAGATCGTCGACGTGTTCTTCGGCGGACGGCCCGGTCTTGAAGAGGAGGTCGATTTCCTCTCCGAAGTGATCCCGCTGGCGAAGGCTTCCTACGCCCAGCAGATGGGCGGAGCGAGCCGGCTCGCCATGAAGAGCGAGCAGTGGAACGCGCGCTACACGCTCGATGTCCCGGTGCCCTACCGCATCGCCGATCTGCTCGGCCTGCTCGACGCGCGCATGGGCAAGCTCGAAAACCGCGCTTCGCGCATGGTCTACCACAAGCTGATCACGCGCATCGAGACGGTCTGCAACGATCCGCGTTACGCCTTCATGTTCGAGAACGCCAATGTCGGCGGCGACACCATGGTCGAAATCCTGGCGACGCTGTTCCGCCTGCCGCCGGGCGGCAAGCCGATCACGGTCATCCAGCTCGCCGGCTTTCCCTCCGAAGTGGTCGACGCGCTCGTCTCGGTCACCTGCCGCATGGCGTTCGACCTTGGACTGTGGAGCGACGGCAACGACCCGCTCCTGGTGGTCTGCGAAGAGGCGCATCGCTACATGGCGGCCGACCACAGCATCGGCTTTGCCCCGACGCGGCGCGCCATCTCGCGCATCGCCAAGGAGGGCCGCAAATACGGCGTGTTCCTCGGCCTGGTGACGCAGCGCCCGGCCGAACTCGATCCGACGATCCTGTCCCAGTGCAGCACGCTGTTTGCCATGCGCATGACCAACGACCGGGACCAGGCGCTGCTGCGTTCGGCGGTCGCCGATACCGCCGCCAACCTGCTCGCTTTCCTGCCATCGCTTGGCACCGGCGAGGCGTTCGCGTTCGGCGAAGGCGTCGCGTTGCCGACGCGGCTCAAATTCACGCAACTGCCGGCAAACCTGCTGCCGCGCAGCGACACCATGAGCGGCGACGGCGGCGGCGCGCACAGCGCGATGGACAACCGCTCGCTCGCCGCCGTGATCGAGCGCTGGCGCGGCCGGGTCACCAAGCCGCGCTCGGACAAGCCCGCCGAGGAGCCGCGCGCGCCGAGCCTCCAGCCCGCGGCTTCGCCGCAGCCAGCGGCGGCGCCCGCGGCGGCACTTGATCCGAACCGCTTCAGACTGTTGAAGCGGCCGCTGGAAGGGGAGCCCTCGGTCGCCGGCGGGGAGTGGCAGAGCGAGCCGTCGCGCCGGTAAATCCCGGCAGCGGACGCATTTCTCAGTTTCAACTGGCATCGTCCTCGCGGCGCGAGACGCGCCCGAGCTTTGTTTGCTTCGCTCCTCCCACAAAGAGCGAGGGAGGCAGAGCGCCGACAGGCGCATTCATCCACTGGCCGCGCCACACTCTCAGATGTCGCCATCCGAAAGTGCGCGGGCGCAGCAGCGGGCTCAGCGGAACCCGCTCGCCTCTCGGCGCTCTACCGCGGCGCTTATCTCGGCGACGAACGCCGCGACTCAGCCCAGGCCGCGCTTCACGCGAGCGGGAGGACGCAGGCGTTACCCGCGCCGCCAATCGCGCTTAAGCGAAGCACCTCGCGCACCGGTCGTAATGCCGGCGGGGACGATACCCAGGCCGCCCGGGACCAGAGTAAAAACAAAGCTTCCTTCATAATCCTTTGAAAAATATAACGAAAGCTCGAGCAATCGTCGAGCTGCGAATAATAGGCTTCATATGGGTAGCATAATCTCAGTCCAAAGCTGTCCTCCTTCATGTCCATTTTGGTGACTTGGGCCACGCGTTGATCACGAAGTAAACCGGCGGCCGTTCTACAGCGCGTCGCCAAGTCGGTATCGTCGCAACCCCTTGGTTCACTGAGCCAATCGTCAGTCACCGAATGCGCGTCGTGTACGTTCTGCGCGTAGCTCCTCGGTAATGCTCGTCCTTGAGAGCCGCACCAGCTCGGCGAATGGTGCGTTCGGCCGGCAGGAGCGGCACGACAACGCGGGAATAAGGCTTGTCACCGCGGCGTCCGGATGGCGATCGATCGTGCGCAGATCGATGCCGCTGGTCATGCGGCACGCCGGGCAGCGCACCCGGAGGAACCAATAGCGCGCGGCGATGGCAGCACCGATGTCCAACCAGCTCGTGAAGCGGCCTAAGGCTGGGACAGCATCCGTTGCGAGCCGGCAGAGCGCTGATGGGTGTCCGGCCCGGAAGCATTCCGAACAGAGGAGTGCGCACAATGCTAATCACCCGATTACAGGCAGAGCGACCGCACCAATCTCGTTCGAAGATCACGTGGACCTATGTCGAGGCACCGCTTCGGCCAATACTCCGGGAGTTGCGCAAGAGGATTGTTGCGCTCGACCAAACAGGCGGAAGGAAAATAACTGAGCAGGTCACTAAGAACCAACGCGTGGCCTATAGCGTCAATCGCATTTTTGCTGAAGTGAAGGTGCAAAAGAAGCGGATACTCGTCAGATTTTTCGGGATGAGCGTTCCGGACCCCAAAAACATCGTCACCGACATCCCGGCGACCCATCGGTGGCAACACGACAAGGAGATTGCCATTCAAAACCTGGAGCTGCTCGACTACGGGATGCCATTCATCGAAGCCTCTTACCATTCCCATTTGACGACAATGTCGCCGCGCTGACGGCTGAGCTTTATTATAGCAGATCAGGCGCTGCCGGCGCTTGGGTCCAAACTCGGCCAAGCGGCCGGTTACACCGAGAAGGCGACCGCAACCAGGCGGCGCTGCCGCGCTTCCGGCCACTTCGCGGATCGCAAGGGCGCAAGCCTATCCGACGCGGCCAATTCGCCTGATCGTCGGTTTCACTCCTGGAGCAGCCTCTGACATTACAGCACGCCTTTTCGCAAAGGGAGCGTCGCCTGTACTCGGTCAACAAGTGGCCGTTGAAAACAAGCCAGGCGCAGCGGGGAGCGTCGCCGGTCAATTTGTCGTGCGAGCCGCCAAAGACGGCTATACGCTTTTCCTGTTTGCGCTATCGACTCTGACCAATGAGATCCTCAATCCCACTCCATCTTTTGATATTTACAAAGATTTCGCGCCAATCGCGCTCCTTGCCAATGGTGCTATCGTGCTTGCCGTTAGCCCGGCGAGCAACGTGCGCAGCGTTGCCGAGCTTATTGCACTAGCCAAATCGAAGCCGGGGGATGTGCTATATGGATCTAGCGGAACGGGTAGCATCCCGCAGCTTGCCGCAGAGCTATTTGCTCAGCGAGCCGGCATTAAATTGACGCATGTGCCTTATCCCGGCAGCCCACAGATTGTCGGCGATCTAATCGCTGGTCGCATAACAATGTCCTTCAACATCGCTTCCGCGATGATAGGGCAAATCAAGGCGGGCCAACTGACTGCCCTGGCGACAGCCGCAAATAAGCGCGCCGCCGCGCTCCCCGACGTGCCAACCATGGCGGAAGCTGGCATCCCGGATTTCGACACCAGTCTATGGCTGGGTCTTGCGGCGCCGGCAGGAACTCCCGGTGGTGTGATTGAAAAGCTCGCAGACGCTGCGCACAAGGCGATGCAGAGTCCCGAGTCTGTAGAAACGCTGCGTGCGCAGGGGTATGAGCCTCTCGACGCCGGGCCGGATCAGTTCGCAGCTTTTATTGGCGGTGAAATAGCCCGTTGGTCAGCCGTCGTGCGTGCTGCGGGACTTAAAGCCTAGCGATGTACGCCGGCCGCATCGTGAAGTGGCGCGGCTGGCTCGTCGGCGTCGACCTGAAACCGGGGGCGCAAGGAGGCGACGGTGTCGCGCGATTATATCGTCGGCAAGATGGGCTGGCCGCGCTCGGTCATAGATTGGGGAGCGTACTTCGCTGCTATGAAATCTCTCTCAAGCGATCCAGAGTATCAGAAAATGATGGCAGAGGTTGGCAGCATTTCTCAGGCGGTTGATCGAACTTTCATTATCGGAGTCGACGTGTAATTTGTTTCCCAACGTCAACCGCTCCCTCGATTTGCATGCATAATGTCGGCGTTTTCCGGTTCGGGTCAGAGTCGACACCGGCAACAGACAAATAAGGGAGCGCGACTTCCGCTCAGCGCTCGGAAGCCTCCAAGCGCTAGTTGCGGCGCGAACTGACATCCAGCTCGATGACCGCTTCGGGTCATTCGCGCGCAGGGTCGGGCCAGGAGTCAGTTCGGCCATGTCCGCTGTGCCCCGATAGCGACCTTATTTTGCAGTCCAGCGAAATGTCGCGATGGGCCAATAAGCGGCCTCTCGCACTGCAAAAGGCGGGAGTTCTTCGCCCGCTGCTAAAACCCCAATGACCCGACCAATCTGCGACTGGTAGGCTCGTCAGGATCGGAACGTAAACAGATGATCTTCTCTGATCTCGCAAGGAACGTCGTTATGACAATCCCGGATCTGACCGCGCTTCTGAGTCGTTCGGCTGTCCGCCTCCGATGCCTTGACTGTTTTTGCCACGGAGCCAGTCTTCAAACTCGTGCAGGAACTGATAAAAGACCCTGCAACTCCGTCTTGCATCAGGAAAAGAGCGCAGAAATTTCTGGCGAACCCTGAGCATTGCAACTGGCTAGAGACCGATCCGATGATTACCAACATCATTGACAAGCGCAAACGGCGATACCGCTTCTTGAAGATCATTGCCATCGTTGAAGCGGCATGGCACGACAACACCGTAAAAGATGCGGACCAAGTGCCGCCCGGCGAAAAGGACGGTCCTCTTTACGAAGAACGCGAGCATATCGCGCTGAGCGAAGCCGTTATTTGG
>Ga0182024_10010307_pt1 | contig 19059 bp, 19 predicted proteins | sample P32metaG_FD_120480 | JGI IMG/M metagenome (GOLD analysis project Ga0182024, IMG submission 120480) | Permafrost microbial communities from Stordalen Mire, Sweden - P3-2 metaG (Illumina Assembly) | ecosystem: Environmental > Terrestrial > Soil > Wetlands > Permafrost | place: Sweden: Stordalen... | reverse complement strand
GGCGACGACGGTCTCGACCGCGAATCCGTCTTCGCCGAACAACTTCGAAACTGTCGGTGATTTCAACGCCGGGAGGAGATCTATCACCGCGGAGAGACTCGCTTCGTCGACGTTGAGCTTCACGAGCACCCGTCCACGCGCTTCGAGGGCGCCGCTCAGCAAGGTCTGGAGCTGCTCCATCGCCTTGCGTTTGTCGGCGTCGGCGTGTGAGATCGGATTCGCGATCAACTCGGTGTACGAGACGAGCACCGTGTCGAGCACCTTCAGGCCGGCGGCCCGGAATGCCCGTCCGCTCTCGGTGCCGTCCACGACCGCTTCGGCGATCTCAGGGATTTTGGCTTCGGTCGCGCCGTACGACAACGAAATGTTCGCGTCGACTCCGTGCTTCTCGAGGAACCGACGGGTGAGTTCGGGATACTCGGTCTGCACGCGCACGCCGGCGGGGAGGTCGGTCAGCGTCGACCACGGCGAGGTTCCGGCGACGGCGAGCACGATCCGGAACGGCCGGGCCGTCGCCTTCGAGTAGTGCAGTTCGGTGAGGGTCACGACGTCGGCGCCGGTCTCCTCGATCCAGTCGCGCCCGGTGACGCCGAGGTCGAAGAGCCCGTCGGCCACGTAACGGGGGATCTCCTGCGGGCGCAGGATCGTGACGTCGATGACGCGCGGGTCTTCGATACTGGCTCGGTAGTCGACGTCGGAAGAACGCACGACCGCGAGGTCGGCATCTTCGAACAGTTGGAGGGTCGCCCGTTCGAGCGAACCCTTGGGGAGCACGAGACGCAGCATCGGCTGGTCAGGGTAGCGGCCGACCATTCATTCGCCCGCCACCAAGAGGCGATACCCGATGTCGAGTTCCGTGAGCGCCCGCAGACTGCCGAACCGCGCGTCCCAGACACCCGAAGCGAGGTCGGCGCGTAGATGTTCGGTGCCTCGCGCTCGTACCTCGACGTCGAGCCGTGCGAGACCCGAGATGCCGGCCTGCACGTCGGGATCGGTGTAGGCCTCGGGGCGGTTCCAGAAGCATGCCGCGAAGCCGTCGAGACAGTCGGCCGGCACCATCACCGGTTCGACGCTGCGTACATCGAGCACACGAGCGATCTCGGACGAGGTGTATCCGCTCGAGGCGGCATCGAGCGCCGCCATCTCGGGGAAGTACTCGCGGACCAGCCAGAAATCTTGTTCGACGAGCGCGTCGTAGCTGAGCACGACCTGGCGGCGGGCCACGCGGCGGAGCTCTTCGAGGCCACGTCGGGTGTCGGTCCAATGGTGCACGGTGAAGATGGCGAGCGCGGCATCGAAGGACCGGTCGGCGAACGGCAGCCGTTCGGCCGACGCGCGCACCACGGGCGCCGCGTCCGCCGGGCGTTGGCGGTACATCGTGGGAGAGGGCTCCACCGCGACGACATCACGTCCGGACGGCTCGTACGAGCCGGTGCCGGCACCGACGTTGACGATCGTTCGCGCGTCACCGACCGCGCCGTAGATCTGGGCGGCGACGCGCGGATCGGTGCGACGGGTACGCGTGTAGGAGATGCCGATCTGGTCGTAGCGGGTCCCTGTCACGATCACCGCTCAGGGGATCGTGCGCAGGAGCGCGACCATCTCGATCGCCGTGATCGCGGCCTCTTCGCCCTTGTGGCCCTCGGCGCCTCCGACGCGGTCGAACGCCTGCTTGCGGTCTTCGACGGTGAGCACACCGAACGCGACGGGGACGCCGGTGTCGAGTGAGGCGCGGGTCACTCCGGCGGCGCACTCCCCCGCGACGTACTCGAAGTGTGCGGTTTCACCTCGGATCACTGCCCCGATGCACACGACGGCGTCGACGGCGCCCGACTGCGCGAACCGTTTCGCGGCGAGCGGAAGCTCGAACGCCCCCGGAACCCACACCACCGATACCTGCGCCGCGCCATGGTCGTGCAACGTCTTTTCGGCACCCGCGCACAGCGGCTCGGTGACCTCGTGATTGAAGCGGGCCGCGACGATCGCGAACCGCATCCCGGTCGCGTCGAGGTGACCGGCACCGCCCGAGAATTCGCCCATCAGCCGCCACCGAGCTGCGCGTCGTCTTCGGGGTCGGAGTCAGGATCGAAGCCGAGCAGGTGCCCGAGCTTGCGCTGTTTGGCGCGCAGGTACGCGATGTTCTCGGCGGTCGGGACGGTCTGCACCGGGACACGCTCGACGATTTCCAGGCCGTAGCCTTCGATGCCGCCGTACTTGGCCGGGTTGTTCGTCATCAACCGCATCGTGGTCACACCGAGATCGACGAGGATCTGGGCACCGATGCCATACTCGCGTGAGTCGGCCGGGAAGCCCAGTTCGAGGTTGGCTTCGACAGTGTCGCGGCCTTCGTCCTGCAACGTGTACGCACGCAACTTGTGCCCGAGGCCGATCCCGCGGCCCTCATGACCGCGGAGGTACACGACGACGCCGTGGCCCTCTTCGGCTACCCGGGCCATCGCACGGTCGAGCTGAGTGCCGCAGTCGCAGCGTGTCGATCCGAACACGTCGCCGGTGAGGCACTCGGAGTGCACGCGCACGAGCACGTTTTCGTGTCCGGCCACCTCGCCGCGTACGAACGCGAGGTGTTCGACCCCGTCGAGCAACGACTCGAACACGTGCGCGGTGAAGTCGCCGTACTGGGTCGGGATCCGCGCTTGTGACACGCGTCGTACCAGCTTCTCGCGGTGGCGGCGGTAACGAATGAGGTCGGCGATCGTGACGAGCGCGAGGCCGTGCTCGGCTGCGAATCCCTCGAGGTCGTGGAGGCGCTGCATCGTGCCGTCATCGTTCACGATCTCCGACAGGACGCCTGCCGGATACCGGCCCGCGAGTCGGGCGAGATCGACGGCCGCCTCGGTGTGACCGGCTCGCTTGAGCACGCCGCCGTCGCGGTAACGCAGCGGGAAGATGTGCCCGGGGCGGGCCAAGTCGCCAGAGACGGTCTCGGGATCGATGAGCGTCCGCACCGTCGTGCTGCGGTCCGCGGCGGAGATGCCGGTGGTCGTGCCGACTTTGGCGTCGACCGAAACCGTGAACGCGGTCCGCTGACCCTCGGTGTTCTCCGCACCTGACACCATCAAAGGAAGCCGGAGCTCGTCGAGGCGGACGCCCTCCATCGGCAGGCAGATCACGCCGCTCGTGTAGCGGATCATGAACGCCATCTTTTCGGGCGTCATGCAGTCCGCCGCGATGATGAGGTCGCCTTCGTTCTCGCGGTCTTCGTCGTCGACGACGACGACGAACTCGCCGCGTCTCACGGCGTCGATTGCGCTTTCGACTTCGTCGAAGGTCATGGGGTGGCTTCCAGTCTGCCAGGCGCGAGAAGCGCTTCGACGTACTTGGCGATCAGATCGGCTTCGAGGTTCACACGCGAGTTCGGCCCACGGGTTCCGAGCGTTGTCGCCGCGAGCGTGTGTGGGATCAACGCGACCGAGAACGCGTCGTCGTGGCGGCGCGCCACGGTCAGGCTGACCCCGTCGACCGTGATCGATCCCTTGTGCACCACGTACCGCAGCAGCTCGGCCGGCGCGCCGATCGTGATCCACGTCGAGCCGTCGGGTTGTGGCTCGCGGTGGCGTACGGCTCCGGTCGCGTCGACGTGCCCTTGCACGAGGTGTCCGCCTAACCGGTCGGTCAGACGAACTGGCCGTTCGAGATTCACGGCGTCGCCAACCGTGAGATCGCCGAGGTTGGTGCGCGCGAGCGTCTCGATCACGACGTCGGCCGACCACGAGCGCTCGTCGAACGCGACGACGGTGAGGCAGCATCCGTTCAGCGCGATGGACGCTCCCAGCTCCGCATCGTCGAGCACCGTGGTCGCTTCGATGGTCATCTGCGCGCCACCCTCGTTGGGCGCGACGCCGACGACGCGGCCGAGCTCTTCGACGATGCCGGTAAACATCAGGCGATGACCTCGAACTCGAGGCGTGCGTCGGGACCGAGTTGGCGAACGGATGCGAGTTCGTAGCGGCGGGCATCGGCAATCGTGTCCGGCCCCCCGAACGCCAGCGCGGGTGTTCCCCGGGTGCCGAGCGCGAGCGGTGCGACGTACACGACGAGGCGTTGGGCGTGGTCGCCGGCCAACAAGCTGCCCAACAGGGTGCCACCGCCCTCGACGAGTACCTGGAGGACTCCTTCGCGTCCGAGCAACGCGAGCGTCTCGTCGAGATCGACGCCGACGCCGTCGACGCCAGCGCCGACCGGCTCGACCTTTGCGCCCGCTGCTCGCCAGGCGTCGACCGTGGCGGGATGTGCGTTGTGCGTCGTCACGACCAGCGTTGGGGCGACACGCGTGTCGAAGAGCGGTCCGGCGGCCGGGACGCGTCCCTGCGCGTCGAGGAGCACGCGGGTCGGTGGCTGTTCCGGCGCCGGTGCCACGTCGCGGACGGTGAGGTGCGGCCGATCGGCGATCGCGGTGCCCGCACCGACCATGATCGCCTGCGAGTCGGCGCGCAGTTCGTGCGCGTTAGCGCGTGCGAGGTCTCCGGTGAGCCAGCGTGACGTTCCGTCGGCCGCGGCGACCCGACCATCGACGCTCGACGCAACCTTGGCGATCACGAAGGGACGGCCGGTGCGGCGATGATGCAGATAGGGCGCCAACGCTCGTGCCGCTCGTCGTCCGCCGACACCGACGGTCACGTCGACCCCCGCGGCGCGGAGCTGTGCGAATCCGGTGCCTGCCACGTGGGGATCGGGATCTTCGAGCGCCGCGATCACCTTCGTGACCCCGGCCGCGATCAGCGCGTCGACGCACGGCGGTGTGCGTCCGCGGTGCGAACACGGCTCGAGCGTGACGTAGGCGGTGGCGCCGCGGGCGCGGTCGCCGGCCTGGGCCAGCGCGCCGACCTCGGCGTGGCCTCGACCGGGCGCTTCGGTGGCACCGACCCCGACGATCTCGCCGTCGCGAACGAGCGCGCATCCCACCCAGGGGTTGGGCGCACTTCGACGGCGGGCGGCCTCGCCGGCTGCCAGCGCCTGCTCCATCGCTTCGTCGTCGCGCATGGTGTCCCTCGGGCCAACCCGCGGGGCGCGCCGACGACGACCGTCCACGGCCGCGGGCGCCCGAACAGACTTCGGGCGCGGCCGTCGGAACGGTGTCGTGGCCCTCTCCCATCCGGACTCTGACCGTCGGCCCAGGAATCGCACCTGGTCGGCGCCCGACTGGAGGCCGGGCGTTCGCGGGCTTGGACCGATCCGGAAGGCGTCGCCTGCCGGGCGGGTCGTCACCGCCGGTCGGGACTTTCACCCAACCCCGAGGGCTCAGTTGTGTTGTGCAGTCGATGTGTTGGCGTGTGCTCCTTGGCGTCCAGAATACCAAGGCCTCCGCCAAAATTGCAACGTGTTCTATTTTTGGGGGCAGCCTTGCCGCCGCGCCGGCACCGCGCGCAGCATTGCTGGTCGAACCGCGAAGCCCCGAGGACCCATGACGCACGACAACTCCACCGCGAATGGCTGACGCGGCCGCCGACGTGCCTCGACCGGGCGACCATGGCGTCATCGACGTCGATGACTTGTTGGCGCACTACACCGTGGAGGAGCTGGCCGACAGCGCGGAGGAGTACTTCGCGCGGCTCGACACGTGGGACGTGTTGCTCGCCAAGCCCTTCTACTCGGTGCACGAGTCGGCCGATCTCCTGACGAGCTTCGGGGCGCTGCTCAACAGCCTGGAGCTGTCGCACGGCCTGACGGTGCTCGATTTCGGCGTCGGTTCCGGGTGGACGTCGTGGATGCTGTCCCAGTTGGGATGCCGCGTCATCGCGTCCGACATCTCGTCTTCCGCGCTCCAGATCGCCGCGGAGCGCTACGCACGGTTCCCGCTCGTCGGTCGCGTCACACAGCCCGTGTTCTTGCCGTTCGATGGTCATCACCTGGATCTCGAGGACGCGTCCGTCGACCGTGTCGCGTGCAACGACGCGTTTCATCACGTCCCCAATCCCGAGGAGGTGCTCGCCGAGCTTGCCCGCGTGTTACGACCCGGCGGAGTCTGCGCGATGTCCGAGCCAGGGCCGGAGCACTCGTTGACTCCGCAGTCGCAAAGCGAGATGCGGAACTTCCGCGTGGTCGAACGGAACACCATCGTGGAGGAGACCGCGCCTCAGGCACGCGCCGTCGGGTTCGAAACCTACGAGGTCGGCGTATACCTGGGTCTTCCGCACTTTGTCGACGCCGAAGCCTTCGCGCGCACGATCGATCCTTCGTCACCGGTCCCGAACGAGCTCGTGCGGTCGTTCCTGGAGAACCGACGCCTGATCCGGATGCGCAAGGCGGGGACCGCGATCGTCGACAGCCGCCGGCGCGACGCGTTGACCGCGTCGTTGCGTGTCGACATCGCCGCTGACTGGGTGCGGCTCACGGCCGAAAACGTTGGTCCCGCAGTCTGGCTGCAAGATCCGTCTGACTTCGGACTGGTCAACGCCGGCGCGCATCTCTTCTCGACCGACGGACAGCTTCTCGATTTTGATTTCATGCGTCTGCGGTTGCAGCAAAGCGACGACCCGATTCCTGCCGGCGCGCGGGTCGAGGTCGTCGCGGAACTGCCGCACCTCGAACCGGGTCGCTATCGCGTCGAGTTTGATCTCGTCGCGGAGGGTGTCGCCTGGTTCAGCGAGAACGGCAGCCCGACCGTCATCATCGACATCTCCCGCTGAGCACTGTCGCGCTAGTGGGGGCGGCCGCCGGCCAGCAGGTCGAGCGCATGGCCGGCGACCGGAAGGAACACCGCAAGACCTTCTCGAGCGCCGTTCGTTGATCCCGGCAGATTGCAGATCAATGCCTTGCCGCGTGCGCCGGCCACACCGCGCGACAACATCCCCAAGCCGCGGCCGCCGTCGTCGCTCGCTCGCCGGATCGCTTCGGCGATACCTGGAGCTTCGCGTTCGATCACCGCGCGTGTCCCTTCGGGCGTGAGGTCGCGTGGACCGAAACCAGTTCCGCCCGTCGTGACCACGAGCCCCGCGAATCCGTCGGTGAGATCGCGCAACGCGGCGGCGACCGAGTCCGCACCGTCGGTGCACACACGCTGATCGACCACGTCGTAGCCGGCGGCGGTGAGCCCATCGACGAGGATTCGGCCGCTTTCATCGTCGCGGCTTCCGTCGGCGACGCCGTCGGAGACGGTGAGGACTTTCGCACGTGTCGTCACGACGTGGCGGCCCGCATCGCGCGCACGGCCGCCGCAGGATCGTCGGCGCCGAAAATGCCGGTGCCCGACACGAGAATGTCGACACCGGCCTCGCAGGCTTGTCCTGCGTTCGCGACCTTGATGCCGCCGTCGATCTCGATCTCGACGGCGAGGGCGCGCCGTTCGATGTCGCCGCGCGCGGCCCGGACCTTGGACAGGACTTCGGGAATGAACGGCTGGCCGCCGTAACCTGTGTGCACACTCATGACGAGCAACAGGTCGATCTGGCCGAGGTAGGGCTCGACTGCGTCGTACGACGTCTCCGGCTCCAAGGCAAGACCGCGCCGCAGTCCGAGCGCTGCGATCTCGGCGAGCAGCGCCTGGGTGTCGCCGAGTTCGACGTGCACGCTGAGGCCGTCCGCGCCGGCCTGCGCGAACGCGTGCAACAACCGCCCAGGATTGTCGACCATCAAGTGGCAATCGAGGAACACGTCGGTGTGCGGACGGAGCGCGGCAACGACCGGCGGACCGATCGTCAGGTTGGGGACGTAGTGGCCGTCCATGCAGTCGACGTGCAACAGGTCGACGTCGCCGCCGACCCGTGCGACGTCGGCTGCGAGGTGCGCGAAGTCGGCGGCAAGGATCGACGGCGCGATTTTCACCATGCACGGGCACCCTAGTGGGACCGCTCCAAGACGAGGACGAACATGCCGTCGGTACGCGCGGCGGACGGCACGATCAACGCGCCGCGACCGTGGGGCCGCCACGGCGTGCCGGGCGGAGGAAGCGCGACGAACTGCGCAAGTTCGGACGCGGCGAACGCGTCGACGGCAAGTGTCTCCATTTTGGTGAACGTGCACACCGAGTAGACGAGCCGCCCGCCGGGACGCACCGTCCGCGCCGCGGCCACGAGCAGCGCGCGTTGCAGGTCGGCGAGCGCGGCCACGTCGGCCTGCTCAATCCGCCAGCGTGCGTCCGGTCGGCGGCGCAGCACTCCGAGCCCGGTGCACGGCGCGTCGAGCAGCACCCGGTCGAAGGTTTCGTCCGCGAACGGCAGGCGGCTTCCGTCGGCGACCACTGGCGCGACTGCTGTGAGGCCGCAACGGGTGACGCTGCGCATGACGGTGCGCACCCGCGCGGGATGGACGTCCGCGGCGACGAGGAGACCTTCGTTGTGCATCCGTTCGGCGGCACCACTGGCCTTGCCTCCGGGCGCCGACGCGACGTCGAGGATCCGCTCGCCGGCCTGGGGGTCGAGCGCCGCGACGATCGCCTGGCTGGCTTGGTCTTGGGGTGTGACCCGACCGGCGCGTAGCGCGTCGAGCGCGCCGAGATCGCCGGTGTGACGAACGACCAGCGCGCCGGGGGCGAGCCGGCCGGGCTCGACCTCGATCCCGAGGGCCGCCAGTTCGGCGACGACGTCGTCGGGGGTCGTGCGGACCGGGTTGACTCGCAGGGTCACGGCGGCCGGCTCGTTGTCGAGCGCGAGCGTGGCGAGCGCGTCGTCGCGGCCGAGATCGTCGATGAACTGGCGCACGATCCAGTCGGGATGCGACGTTCGGATCCCGATCGAGTCGACGTCCTCGCCGGTCGGCAACGGCCACGGCGGCCCTGCACGCGAGAGCGCGCGCAGCACACCGTTGACGAAGCCTCGAGCTCGTTCCGACACGACACCGACCGTCTCGCCGACCGCGGCGTGCGGCGCGACGCCCGACAGCAGCTGGAAGGCACCCAACCGCAGCCCGGCTCGTACGTCGGGGTCGAGCCGGTCAAGCGGCCGCGACGCGACGCGCGCGAGGAGGTAGTCGAGGGTGCGCCGCATGCGGACGGTGCCGTACACCAGGTCGGTCACGAACGCGCGATCACGGGCCTCGAGTGTCGGCTGGTCGATCTGGCGTTGTCGGAGGAGTTCGGGCACGAGGATGTGCGAGTACGCGCCGCCATCGATGCGTACGAGTGCCTCGAGCGCGAGGCCACGCGGATTGTCTGCGTGCGTCGTCACGCCGGATCGACGCGCGGTTGCGAACGCACCCCGGCACGCCACGCCGGGCCCGGCATTGGTCGTTTGCCCGCGGGTTGCACCGTTTCGAGCACGAGCGCACCGTCGGTCGTGATCAGGTCGCCGGACGACGTCACCGTTCCCGGTTCGCCCGGCGGATGTGGTCGGGGATGCGCGCGCCAAACTTTGATTCGCTGCCCGCCGACCGCCATCCACGCGCCCGGCCGCGGATTGGCGCCCCGCACGACCCGGTCGAGCTCGAGCGCGGGCCGGGACGGATCGAGACGGAATTCTTCGACGGACAATTTGTCGGCGTATGTCGGCTCGCCGTGCTGAGCGACCGGATGCGTGTCGGCAATGTTCGGGAGCTGCTCGACGAGCAACGCCGTGCCGACCTCGACGAGGCGGCCGCGCAACTCGCCGGCGGTGTCGCGGGGCCCGATCGCGACCCTTCGTGACCCGAACACCGGTCCGGTATCGAGTCCGGCTTCGAGTTGCATGACACACACCCCGGTTTCGGTGTCGCCGGCGAGGATGGCACGCTCGACGGGTGCTGCACCACGCCAGCGCGGCAGAAGCGAGAAATGCACGTTGACGAAACCGAACGGCAACGCTTCGAGCAGGCCTACCGGGAGCAGCTGACCGAATGCGACGACGACGCCGAGCGCAGCTCCCGACGTGCGCACATCGTCGATGACGTCGCGAGCCTTCACCGGGGTGCGTACTGCGAGACCGAGCTGTTCGGCCGCGACCCGCACCGGCGACGGATCACTCCCCGCGCCGCGCGATCGGCGGCGGTCGGGCTGCGTGACGACCAGCGCGATGTCGTGGCCGGCATGTACCAATGCTCGCAACGGCGGGATGGCGTCGTCGGGGGTGCCGAGATAGACAAGACGCACGGGCTCGTCACCGCGTCGGCGTCATAGTGCGTGTTGCCGACCGCCCGGAGTGGAACCCCGCATCCCTTGTTCTCGGAGCTCGCGCATCGCGTTCTTGCGCTGCGACCGATCGAGCCGGTCGAGCATCAGCACTCCGTCGAGGTGGTCGATCTCGTGGAGGAAGACACGGCCGAGCAGCTCGTCGCCCTCGATCACGACGTCGTTGCCGTCGAGGTCGAGTCCCTGCACCGTCACGACCTTGGGCCGGACGATCTCGAACGCGAGGCCCGGCAGCGACAGACAGCCCTCTTCGAACGTCCATTCTCCGGTCGTGCCGACGACCTCAGGATTGACCATGACGTGCGGGCCGGTGTCGTCGTTGATGTCGTACACGAAGAAGCGTTGTTGTACGCCGATCTGCGGCGCGGCCAAGCCGACGCCCGGCGCGTCGTACATCGTCTCGTACATGGCGTCGACGACCTTCGCGAGGGAACCGTTGAGGTCGGCGACGGGCGCGGCCGGACGCTTCAACACCGGATCGCCGAACAGCCGGATGGTGTGGGTCGCCACCACGTCATCGTAGTGACTCGAGCGCGTCGGTCAGATCCGTGGCGGATCCACCGCGACGCGTACATGCCCCGCGGTTCGGGCCGCCGCGTGGGCGAGTCCGAGCGCGTCGGCGAGTGCGTCGGACGTCGGGGCGACCACAAGCGCGCGCCCGTCGGTCGGCCCGAGGATTCGTACCGAAGCAGCGACGAGGTCGGGCCTGCGTAGCTCGTCGATCACCGCGGTCAGCGCGGCGACGTCGCCCGAGATTTCGGCGACCGCGCCGAATGGCGGGAACTCGAGCGAGCGTCGGCGGGCCGTTTCGGCTTCGGCGACGAGCCCCGGCTGTCCTTTCACCAGGGCGCGGACGACCTCGTGGTCCGGCTGGCGCGTCTGTACCACCAGCCGCGTCTGGTCTCGCGGCCGCCCGGCCAGGAGCTGGGCGCCGCGGGTGGTCAACCAGTGCGCCTGGGCTGCCGCCCGGTAGCGGGGCGCCAACAGCTCCTGGTCGAGATCGAGGAACGCGACCATTGCCGGACGTCGGCGGCGCAGCTCGGGACGGTGCAACGCCGATTCGGTCCCGATCACGATCTGCGCGTCGCCGACGTCTTCGGTTGCCGCGTCGACGTCGACCACACGCCGCCCGGGGAACAGCGCGGCCAGCTCGTCGCGCACCCGCGTCACGCCGGCGCGCAGCACACGCAGGCGCGTCGAGCCACACTCGTCGCAGATCATGGGCCGCACGGCCGAACGGTCCCAGCGCAACAGCGAATGGCAGCCGTCGCATGCCAACACCCGGAAGCGGCCTCTGCGGTTGAGGACACACACGGCCAGCCCGTCGCTCTCGCGGAGCACGTCGGCGAGCGAGTCGGTGAGAAGTCCGGCGCCGGGTGGTTCTTCACGGCGGTCCACGACCAGGGACCGAGGCCAACCTCGCGCCTCGACGTCGTGTGGGAGCTCGTCGAGCTCGACGTGCGGGATGGCCAACGCCTCGACGGTGGGGGCCGGCGAAACAACCGACCATGTCGCTGCGGCCCGTGCCGCCCGCTCGTACAGCACGTCGCGCGCGTGCCACGTCGGTGACCGCTCCTCTTGTAACGCCTCGTCGGCGTCGTCGACGACGATCGCGGCCGACAGATCTGGTACCGGTGCCAGCGCAGCCGACCGTCCCCCCACGACCACGCATCGTCCTTGCGCGGCCCGTCGCCACGCTGCGGTGCGGGCCGCGTCGGACTCGTCGGAGTGCACCAACGCGACGTCTCGGCCGTTGGCCCGCAGGTACTGCGCGAGCGACCGGGCGCGCGACCCGTCCGCGACCGCAACCAACGTCGAGCCGTCCGCCGCGCACAGGGATGCGACGAGCGCACGCCGATCGGAAAGCGGCGGCCGCCGGACGATCCGACCGGGCGACCCGACAGCACCGGTCGGGTGGTGCGCCGACGCGGCCGCCGACCGGGGCGCGGCGGTGCGGGCGACGCGGTTCGGCGCAGACGCCGAACGCAGCACCGCGACGCGGGGGCCGGCCCAACGCCACGCGATCCAGCCGACGAGGTCGACCACACCGGGCGGCGGACCTTCGGACGCGACCGCTTGGACCTCGAGGAGCCGTTCGGGAGTGTCGGCGGTGACGTCGTCGGCGACGACCCAACCGCGTACGCGTCGCCCGTGCAGGGGTACCCGCACGATCGCGCCCACGCGGACCGTCGATGTCAGCGCGTCAGGTACGAGATAGTCGAAGACGCGCTCGACGGCCGTGACGTCGGGCGCAACGCGACAGATTCGGGGCACGCGCCCCGACGCTACGCGCCCGCGGCGCGGCGCAGCTCGGTGGCGTACGGCTCGACCTGCTCCCAGGTGAAACCTTCGCCGTCGGTGCGCCCAAAGTGGCCGTACGCGGCTGTGCGCCGGTAGATCGGCCGGCGCAGGTCGAGACGTTCCATGATCGCGGCCGGCCGCATGTCGAACACGTCGAGCACCATCGCCTCGATCTTGTCGGGTGCGATCTCCGACGTCCCGAACGTGTCGACCATGATCGACATCGGATGCGCGACACCGATCGCGTACGCGACCTGCGCTTCGCAGCGTTTGGCGAGCCCCGCCGCGACCACCGCTTTGGCGATCTGGCGCACTGCGTACGCGGCGGAACGGTCGACTTTGGTGGGGTCCTTGCCCGAGAAGGCACCGCCGCCGTGGCGTGCCATACCGCCGTAGGTGTCGACGATGATCTTGCGTCCCGTGAGTCCGCTGTCGGCGTGCGGACCGCCGAGTTCGAACTGGCCGGTCGGGTTCACGAAGATGTTGAAGTCGTCGTCGGCGAACTGTGCAGGCAGTGACGGGCGGATCACATGCTCGATCAGCGCAGGCTTGAGGTCGCGTTCGATGCTGAGTCCCGGACCGTGCTGGGTCGAGATCAACACCGTGTCGAGCCGGACCGGAACTCCGTCCACGTATTCGACCGACACTTGCGTCTTACCGTCGGGCCGGAGGAAGTCGACGATGCGCTCCTTGCGAACCTGGGCGAGCCGTTCTGCCATTTTGTGCGCAAGCCAGATCGGCATCGGCATGAGCGCGTCGGTGTCGTCGCAGGCGTACCCGAACATCATTCCCTGGTCGCCGGCGCCGACTTCGTCGTACGGGTCGCCGCTGTCGGCCTTCTGTTCCATGGCCTTGTCGACACCCATCGCGATGTCCGGCGACTGTTCGTCGACCGAGATGATTACTCCGCAGGTCTTGCCGTCGATGCCGAACGCGGCGTCGGTGTAGCCGATGCTCGAGATCGTGTCGCGGGCGATGCGGGCGATATCGAGATGGGCTTTCGTGCTGATCTCTCCGGCGACGACACACAGGCCTGTCGTGACGAGCGTCTCGCACGCGACCCGCCCGTAGGGATCCTCGGCGAGCACCGCGTCGAGGACACTGTCACTGATCTGGTCGGCCATCTTGTCCGGGTGGCCCTCAGTGACCGATTCGGACGTGAATGTGTGCCTGCTCAACTCGAGTCTCCCCTGCGCGCGATGGGCATCTCCGCTTGCGTGACCGGAATGTTAGGCCGACGGGTGGTCGATCGTCCCAAGCGTGAGCGCGATCCGCTCGACGAGCCAGCCGGCGAGGGCAGCTTTGGTCATCAGCGGCAGCGCTTCGGCTCCGCCGTGCGGATCGAGGACGAGGACCCGGTTGGAGTCGACTCCGAATCCGGCATCGTCGGCGCTCACGTCGTTGGCGACCATCAGATCAACGTGCTTGGCGGCGAGCTTGGCCGCGGCGTGCTCATGGAGTCGCTCGGTCTCGGCCGCGAATCCCACAATGACCTGCCCTGGACGCTTGCGTGCACCCAACTCGGCGAGGATGTCGGCGGTCGGCTCGAGCACGATCTCGGGAACGCCGTCACGCTTTTTGATCTTCTCGGAGGCGATGGCCTTCGGCCGGAAGTCGGCAACCGCGGCCGCCATGATCACCGCGTCGGTCGGGTCGGACCGTTCGAGCACCGCGTCGCGCATTTGCTGCGCGGTCTCGACGGGTACAACTTCGACTCCGGGAGCTGCCGGCAACGCCGACGTGGTCACGAGCACGACCTGTGCTCCCGCGCGCTGTGCGGCGTCTGCGATCGCGTGGCCCATCTTTCCCGACGACCGGTTGCCGACGAAACGAACGGGGTCGATCGGCTCGCGTGTGCCTCCCGCGGTGACGAGCAGATGGCGGCCTGCGAGCACACCGGCGCCCGGTGAACGCTCGGGCGCGGCGAGGAGTTCGAGCGCACGACTGACGATTCGCTGCGGATCGGCGAGCCGTCCCCGACCGACGTCACCGCCCGCGAGGCGTCCGGCTTCGGGTTCGAGCACGAACACGCCGCGCCGGACGAGGGTCGCAAGGTTGTCCTGCACTGCGGCGTGTTCCCACATTTCGGTATGCATCGCCGGGCAGACGAGCACCGGCGCCCGCGTCGCGAGCAGCGTTGCGGTTAACAAATCGTCGGAGATCCCGGCCGCGTATTTCCCGATGAGTTTTGCGGTCGCGGGCGCGACGATCACGAGGTCGGCCTGCTGGCCGAGGCGGGTGTGCGGGATCGGTTCGGGACCATCGAACAGCGTCGTGCGAGCCGGTTCGGATGCCAGCGCCGAGAACGTGAGCGCACCGACGAAACGTTGTGCGTCTTCGGTGAGTACCGGTATCACGTAGACGTCTGCGTCGACGAGGCGTCGGCAGACCTCGACCGCCTTGTAGGCCGCGATGCCTCCGGCGACCCCGAGCACGACTCGACTGGTCACCGGACGAACGGAAAGCTGGTCGCGCTCAGGCCGGGGTGTCGCCCGCGGAGTCGTCGGGTGCGATCTCGACGACGACGTCGCCGGACTGTGCGTCTTCGGCTTCGGGGTCGATGCGTTCGTAGGTGATCTTGGAGGCCGCGACCTCTTCCATTGCGATCGACAACGGCTTACGCGACACCGAAGTGACCTGCGGCGGAACGATCCGTCCGAGTCCTTCACCGAGTTGGTTGTAGTAGTCGTTGATCTCGCGTGCCCGCATTGATGACAGCGTCACCAGGGTGAACTTCGAGTCGACCTTCGCCATCAACTGCTCGATGCGGGGGTCCATCAGCGACGCGCGGCGTTCGGCCATCGATTCTCCTGGGAAGTAGCTCGAGAGCGGGAACATTGCCACCGGCGAATGCCGGGGCACGCTAGCGAACACGAGGACGTAGGTGAGCGTCGCGTTTAGGGTCCGGCGCTCCGGCGAGACTCCAAGATAGCAGTGAGCTCGGCCGTGGCCCGATCGACGTCGTCATTGACGATCACGGCGTCGAAGTGCTCGCTCGCGATGCGTTCCTCGGCCTCGGCTCGCCCGAGCCGGCGCTCGATGGCTTCTGGCCCGTCGGCCGCCCGGTCCTCCAGTCGGCGTCGCTGCTCGTCCCGGGACGGGGCCTGGACGAAGACCAGCAGGGCGTCAGGAATTTCGTCCCGCACCTTGAGCGCGCCGTTGACGTCGAGTTCGAGCATCACGTCGTGGCCCTGCGCGAGCGTCTCGATGACGAACTGGCGGGGTGTGCCTTTGAGATCGCCGTAGACCTCGAACGATTCGAGGAACCCGCCGGCATCGCGGAGCTTCTCGAACTCCTCGCGGGTGACGAACTGGTAGTCGACTCCGGCTCGCTCTCCAGGTCGGGACGCTCTGGTGGTCCACGACACCGACCAGCGCAGGCCAGGTTCCTGCTCGCGCAGACGCCGACCGAGCGTTCCCTTCCCGGCACCCGACGTTCCCGCGAGCACTAACAGGACGCCGCGGCTCACCGCCGTAGGTTCGAGATCACGGCAGATTCACCGAGCGGTCGACTCCTCCGACCGGCGCGCCTCGGCAAGGATCTCTCGGCGGTATTCGAGGTCGTCAACGACGCGCAGCAAACGTTCGCGTTGTTTGTCGCCGACACCGCCGAGCCGTCGACCGTCAGAAATGTCGAGGCCCTTCAACAGTCGTTTGGCGTTCACCTTGCCGACGCCGGGAAGCGACTCGAGGACGCTTACCACCTTCAGCTTGGCGAGCATGTTGCCGCTCTCGTCGCCACGATCCGTCGCCTCGAAGAGTTCGCCGAGACTGAGCGATCCGATCTTCAGCTTGTCTTTGACTTCGGCGCGCTGGCGACGCGCCGCTCCGGCCTTTTCGAGCGCGCGCTGACGCTGCTCCGGTGTGAGCGAGGGCGGGTTCGCCATGGGCTCCTCCAAGATCAACCGAGCAACTGCAAGCGATCAGCAGCGCTGCGTTCATCCGATCGCATGATCCGGTCGGTCTTGCGACCGAAACCATCTGACCACCGTCACTCCGGGACGGCGACGAGCCAGCATAGCGATCCCGCGCCGCGCCGCAACTGGGCCGCAGCTTGCATAGCGCGGCGTCGCGCGCTAAACGCGTCGGTTCTCGAGCGCGTCGGCGACCGACTGATGCACCCGACGCGCGGCGGCACGTCGATCCGCGGCCGCGCTGACCAGACGACCCACGACGAGCAAGTCGGCACCCGCCGACGCAATTTGTGCCGGTGATCCGACGCGCGCTTGATCGTGACGATCGCCGTCCTCGGCACGGACACCGGGTACGACGGTCACGAAGTCCTTTTGTGCGCGTTTCACACGTGCGATCTCGTGCACTGAACAGACGACGCCACCGCATCCCGCTTCGATCGCGGCTGCGAGACGTTCGTCGAACGCGGATGCGTCGGGGTCGCTGGTCAACACGGTGACCGCGAGCGGCACCGGCGCGGTCCGTCCGGCTTCGCGTGCGCCGTCGAACACGCCGTCCACTCCGGCGCGCAACATGTCGACACCGCCGGCCGCGTGAAAGTTGAGGTAGGTCACCCCGAGCCGGCCGAGCACCCGCGCCGCCCGCCCGACCGTGGTGGGAATGTCGTGCAGCTTCAGGTCGCAGAACACGCGCATCCCCAGCTCACGGAGGGGTTCGACCGATGCCGGACCGGCTGCCGAGTACAACTCGAGACCAACTTTTGCCACTCCGAACCAGGGCGACACGTCGCCGGCGAGCTGGAGCGCTTCGTCGAGGCTCGGGACGTCGAGCCCGATCGCGAGACGGTCCCGCGCGGTGATATCCAACTCGGTCGCCACCTGAGGGCTCATCGCATTCCTCCGATCAGCTCGCCTACGTGCCGGACGTCGTTCGCCTCGCACCACCGCTGCATATCGTGCACGATCCGTAACGCGGCGCGAGGATCAGCGAAGGTCGCGGTGCCGACCCCGACTGCCGTTGCGCCCGCCAGCATCATTTCGATCGCGTCGACGCCGCTACTGACTCCGCCGGTTCCGATGATCGCCAGTTCTGGGAACTCTTGTGCGACGTCCCACACCATGCGTAAGGCTATGGCTTTGATCGGCGTGCCGGTCAATCCGCCGCCGCCCGCGCCCAAACGGGGCGCGCGGGTACGTGCGTCGATCAGCAGTCCCATCACAGAGTTGACCAACGTGAGCCCAGTCGCTCCTGCGTCCAACGCGGCACGCGCGATCGCGACGATATCGGTGACGTTGGGCGAAAGCTTGGCGAATGTCGGCACCGTGTCACCGACCGATTCGACGACCGCTCGCGTCGCGGCCCGTGTCGCCTGCTCGGACTGTGCGAAGATCTTGCCGCGCGCTTCGACGTTGGGGCACGACAGGTTGACCTCGATCGCGACGAGCCGGTGTGCGACCGCCTTCAGCGGACGCGCCGCGGCCGCGTACTCCTCGGCGCTGCGACCCCAGATCGACGCGATCACCGCGGCGCCGCGCGCTTCGAGCGCGGGCAGGTCACGTTCGATCCACTTCTCGATACCGGGGCCGGGCAGGCCGACCGAGTTGAGCATCCCCCCCGCCGACGCTTCCGTCACCCGCAACGGCGGATTCCCCGACCAGGCGAACGCGGCGACCGACTTCACGGTTACCGCGCCGAGTCCCCTCGGATCGCACAGCGCCGCGACCTCGGCTCCGTGCCCGAACGTCCCCGACGCGGCGACGACCGGGTTCGCAAGTCGGACCGGTCCGAGATCGACGCGCAGGTCGACCGGGCCGCTTCGGCGCCGGATCGGACGTCGCTTCACAGGTCGAGCCTCAGCTGACCATCGCGGTGATATTCCTGCAGCGAGCGCACTTCGGGCTCGCGCCGCGCCTCTTCAGCGATGCCGGCCGACGCGGCGAGCGCGGCCGCGACGGTCGTGACGCATGCCACACCGTGCGCGATCGCGGCGCGCCGGATATGCATACCGTCGCTGCGGGGCCCGCGACCACGAGGCGTGTTGACGACCAGGTCGACCTTGCCGGAGGAGATGAGATCCACGGCGTCGACACCGACCTGCTCGCCGACCTTCGCCACGACGGTATCGACCGGGAGCCCGGCCCGTTCGAGCATGTCGGCGGTGCCCGCGGTCGCCGCGATCGCAAAGCCGAGCTCGACGAACCGGCGTGCGGCGACAAGCCCGTTGTCTTTGTCTCGGTCAGCGAGCGACAAGAACACCGTGCCTTGTCGTGGCAGCGTGTTGCCCGCACCCGACTGGCTCTTCGCGAACGCCATCCCGAACGTACGGTCGATGCCCATCACTTCGCCGGTCGAACGCATCTCGGGACCGAGCACGATGTCGACATCGGGGAACCGATTGAATGGGAGCACCGCCTCCTTCACCGAGACGTGACCGCCTTCGGCCGGAGGGGACAGCAGCCCTTCGGCGCGCAGATCGTCGAACGTCGCGCCGACCATCGCGCGCGCGGCGACCTTGGCGAGCGGCACCCCGGTTGCTTTGCTCACGAACGGTACCGTGCGGCTCGCCCGCGGATTCGCCTCGATTACGAACACCTTGCCGTCCTTGACGGCGAACTGCACGTTCAACAAACCGACAACTTCGAGCGCGTCGGCGAGCGCGGCCGTGTGCGCGTGGATCTGGGCCAGTACGGCGCCGGAGAGGGTGGGCGGCGGGATCGCGCACGCGGAGTCGCCCGAATGCACGCCGGCTTGTTCGATGTGCTCCATCACGGCGCCGATCACGAGATCTC
>Ga0182024_10010306_pt1 | contig 19060 bp, 11 predicted proteins | sample P32metaG_FD_120480 | JGI IMG/M metagenome (GOLD analysis project Ga0182024, IMG submission 120480) | Permafrost microbial communities from Stordalen Mire, Sweden - P3-2 metaG (Illumina Assembly) | ecosystem: Environmental > Terrestrial > Soil > Wetlands > Permafrost | place: Sweden: Stordalen... | reverse complement strand
TTCGCAGGGAGAGCTTGATCTAGCCGCGCGTTACATCAACGAGAATTTTCGCGGCTGGACCATGGAATCGTTGCGAACCGAGCTGGGCCGCCGTATTGAGCAGGAGCGTAGCGAATACGACCGGCTGATGAATTCCATTGAGCAGCTCTACAAGCAGGGCGCACTGGCCGGCGAAAAACAATCGCAAGTGGTTTTTGTGGAGGGCGCGGCCAACCTGGTGACCGGCGAAGAAGACCGCAAGCGTTTGCAGGAAATGCTGAAGATGCTGGAAGAGAAGGAGAAAATCGCCAAGCTGCTTGGCGCCTATCTTGACGTAAAGCAGGAGGCGGTGCGCGTGGTGATCGGGCTGGATGACACTTTACCTTCCATGCAGAATTTTGTGCTGATTGGCGCGCCCGCGCGCTCCGGCACCGATATGTTCGGCTCCCTGGCCGTCATCGGCCCGACGCGCATGGATTATCAGCATACGATCACGGCGGTTTCCTACATCGCACGCCTCTTCGACAAAATCTTGAATGAATCGGAGTAATCATCGTTTTTTATGAGTAAAGCCAACGGTAGATCAGAGGCAGAAAAGTCGGCGCTGGATTTGGAGCATGAGCTGCCAGCGTCTCCTGACGGAGGGGGGGTCGACGCAGCGGCCGCGAATGTAGAGCCGTCCGCGCCGGAATCGGAATTGCAGAAACTGCGGGCCGAACGCGATTCGCTGCTTGATCGCCTGGCACGTGCGCAGGCGGAATTTGAAAATGCGCGCCGCCGGGTCAGCAAAGAGCAGCAGGAATATCGCGACTACGCTACCGCCGACGCCATCAAATCTTTGTTACCCGTGGTCGACAGCCTGGAGCGGGCCCTGCAAGTGAAGTCGGACGCGGCGGAATTTCGCAACGGCGTGGAATTGATTTACAAGCAGCTGCAATCCGCGCTGGGCAAGCTTTCAGTGAATGCGATCGACTCCAAGGGCGAACCGTTCAATCCGCATTATCATGAAGCGATTGAGATGGTGGAGACCAGCGAGGTTCCCGATCACCAGGTGATCGAAGAATTACAACGCGGCTATAAATTCAAAGACCGGCTGCTGCGGCCTGCCATGGTGAAGGTAGCGAAAAACCCCGGAAACTAATTTGTACGCTCACCCCTGGTTTTAAAGACAAGACGACAAAAATTAAGAAAGGCATTCGATTCTGGCCACAAACGCAAAACGCGATTATTACGAAGTGTTGTCGGTTAGCCGCACGGTGACCGATCAGGAACTGAAGAGCGCGTATCGCAAGCTCGCCATGCAGTGGCATCCTGACCGCAATCCAAATAATCCTGACGCGGAAGAGCGCTTCAAAGAAGTTACTGAGGCCTACACGGTATTGGCCGATTCCGAGAAGCGGTCGCTCTACGATCGCTTTGGCCATGCTGGTGTGGGAAGCGCGGCTGCTTCAGGCGTCGGCTTCGATCCATCTAACTTCCAGGATTTGGGCGACATCTTTGGAGAGTTCTTTGGTTTTGGCGATGCTTTCGGAACTGGCGGGCGCCGGCGCAGCCGGGTGCAGCGCGGCGCCGATTTGCGCGAAGATTTGACCATCGAGTTCGAAGAGGCCGCATTCGGTACCGAGACGCGCGTCACGGTGCGCCGCCACGAAGCCTGCGAAGAGTGTCATGGATCGGCCGCCGCGGCGGGGAAATCGGCCAGCACCTGCCGATCCTGCCAGGGACGTGGCCAGGTGCGCTACCAGCAAGGGTTTTTCAGCATCGCACGCACATGCCCTACCTGCCAGGGAACGGGCAGCGTAATCACCGACCCTTGCCCCAGGTGCAAAGGCGAAGGCCGCGTGCAGCGCCAGCGCACGATTGACGCGAAAATTCCCGCGGGCGTGGAAGACGGTACGCGCATTCGCTTTACCGGTGGTGGCGAAGCCGGACCGTTCGGCGGCCCGGCCGGCGATCTCTACCTTGTGCTGCACGTGAAGGAGCATCCGTTCTTTGTGCGCGAGGGCAACGACTTGCATTGCGTTGTCCCGCTTTCGGTGACGCAAGCGGCCATGGGATCCGAGATTCGTGTCCCTACGCTGGAAGGCGAGCACACGCTGAAAATTCCCGATGGCACGCAGCCCGGCACCACCTTCCGCATCCGCAACAAAGGCATTCCCGTACTGAGCGGTCACGGCAAAGGCGATCTCTATGTGGAAGTGCGCGTGCAAATTCCCACCAAGTTGAACAAGCGCCAGAAAGAGCTGTTGCAAGAATTGGAAACCACCGCGAAAGTCGATAATCAACCGATGATGCGAGCCTTGCTGGGCAAGGTGAAGGATATCTTCGGGTAGAAAACTCAGTTGCCAGTTGTCGGTTGCCAGTCCTTGAAGCGCCAAACTGTATCATTTTTGCCGAGTTCAACCTCATCATGACGCCACTATTCGGGCCGTTACTGACAACTGACAACCGGCAACCGGTAACTGCCTCATGACCAGCCGCCGTTTCATCGCCGACGAATACTCAGCCGATCGCGCCGCCCTCATTGGTGAACACGCCGATCATCTAGTGCGTGTGCTTCGCGTTCGCATTGGCCAGGAATTTGACATAGCGGCTGGTTCAACCGTTCGACGCGGGAAAATTGTTTCGGTTAACGGTGGCCGCGTCGAATTCGACTTAGGTGAAGAAATATCTGCCCAGGCGCTGACCGAGATTATCCTCGTTCTCTCCATCTTTAAGTTTGATCGTATGGAGTGGGCTATCGAAAAGTGTACGGAATTGGGCGTAGCCAGAATTTTGCCGACGATTGCTCGGCGTACCGATGCCCATCTTGCCGCGGCTTCAGCCAAGCGAGTGGAGCGCTGGCAACGAATTGTGCGCCAGGCATCAGAACAATCGCGCCGCGCTAACCCGCCGCAGATCGCTGCGCCGGCCCAGCTCTCTGAGATATTGAATCTGCAATCTGCCTTGCGGATCGTCCTCTCCGAATCCGAAGATCAAACTCTGCTGCGCGACGCTGTGACATCGAATGCGGCAGGCGGCGTGCTTCTTGCGATCGGCCCGGAGGGCGGCTGGGCTGCTGAGGAGTTGCAATCGTTTCAGCAAGCCGGGTGGACTTCGGCTTCGCTCGGCAACACGATTCTGCGCGCCGAAACCGCTGCAATTGCCGCCACAGCAATCGTCTCTTCGGCGCTTTTCTCGCTGTAACGTCGGCGGCCCTGCTGATGAATCCCGATGCTCGCATGATGATATTCTGACCGCGATGTCTGCCTCCAAACCCAAGTCAGCTGCATTTATTCCCGACGATCACCAGCGCGAAGCGATCGAGCATGTTCACGGTCCCATGCTGGTAGTCGCGGGAGCGGGTACGGGCAAGACTTCCGTTCTCATCCACCGGGTCGGTCGGCTGATCGAGCAGGGGCACGCCCAGCCTGATAAAGTGCGCGCCCTCACCTACACCGTAGCTGCCGCTGCGGAAATGCGTGAGCGCGTGGGCGCACGCTTCGGCAAAATTCACTCCACTACCTTTCACGACTATTGCCTTGACCTGCTGAAACGCGCTGGAAAAGACTTTGGCGTGCTCGACGACAAGGACCTGTGGATCTATTTGCGCAAGCGGCTTCATGAGCTTCGCCTCGAGCATTACGTGCGCGCCGCGAATGTAGGTAAGTTTCTTACCGATCTTCTGGATTTTCTCAGCCGCTGCCACGACGAACTGGTGACGCCGGAAAGGTATGCGGAGTACGTCGCTCGCCTGGAACGCGGTGAGTTGCCCGTTCCCCGCGTTGCCAAATCGAAAGATGAGTTGAGCGACGAAGAAGTAATCGCGCGCTGTCAGGAAATTTCCCGTGTCTTCTCCACAACCGAACGCTGGCTGCGCGAAGAAAACCTGGGCACATTCGGTCACATGATGACTCGGGCGCACGATTTGCTGACAAGCGATGAAAATCTGCTTGCCGCCGAGCGTGCTCGTGCCCGATTCCTTCTGGTCGACGAATTTCAAGACGCCAACTTTGCCCAGATAAAGATTCTGGCGGCACTGGCGGGCGAAGAGGCGAATATCTTCGGCGTGGGCGATCCCGATCAGTCAATTTATCGCTTTCGCGGAGCCTCCAGCGCGGCCTTTCATCTCTTTCGCCGGCATTTTCCTCAGACCAAACTCGTGGTGCTGGGCAAAAACCGGCGCTCGACCACGCCTATCCTCCAGTGCGCCTTCGCCATTGTCGATAAGAACCCTCCGGTTTTTGGTGAGGCTGACGCTGGTCCGCTTGCTTATCGCCGCGCTCCGTTGCAATCGGCACGCGCGGAAGATGCAAGAAGAGAAGGGAAGCCGTTGCCGGCTTTTCAGGTGGAAGCGATCTCCTTCACCGGCAAGACGTCGGAAGCCCCCGACGTGGTCACGATCATTGAAGAAACTAAGCGCAACGCGCGCTGTAAGTGGAAGGATTTTGGCATTCTCTATCGTACGCACGCGCACCGCGACGAAGTTGCACAGGAGTTGGCCGAGCGCAATATTCCTTTCTCCATTGAAAACATGGATGTGAGCGATACGCCTGAGGTGCGCGATTTGTTTGCCTGCGTGGCCGTCGTGGTGGATATGGGATCGGATGCCAGCTTGTTTCGGGTTGCGGCTCTGCCCCAGTTCGAGGTCGATCCCGAACAACTTCGTTCCGCGCTTCGTGCCATCGCGAAGGACTCCAAAGAAGGAGTTGTGGTTCCTCTGGCATCTGTGCTCGATACCGTCGCAGGTGGCCGCGCAGTTCTCCATTGCGTGCGCCACGCGCGCGATGAAGTCAGCCGGAAGAATGCCAAAACCCGCGCCGCGCTGGAATTAATCGGGAAACAATTTCGTCTGGATCTCGGTTCGCCGACCCTGCTGGCCGCGCTCAAGTTTGCCGCCGATTGGGAGATCAAGGCTACTACCAAAACAAAAGAGCTCGGCGAATGGATCGAATACCTGGAATATTTTCGCGAGGCCGGTGGATGGATTCCTCTGGCATCGAATCCGGAGGAAGACACGGTACGCCTGATGACCGCGCATGGCGCGAAGGGGTTGGAGTTCTCGCACGTCTTTCTGCTCCGCGCTACGAAAGGCTCCTTTCCGACCAGTTATCGCGAAACTCTTGTCGAGTTTCCCAGGGAGTTGCGCGATCCCGATTCCGCTACCGCGGCCGACGATAAGACGCTTCACGACCAGGAAGAGCGTCGCCTCTTTTACGTCGCTATGACGCGAGCCAAGGATTCCCTCCACATTTACGGCAAACAAGGGGTTGGCCGCGATAAGACTCCTGTGGGATTCATGCGCGAATTGATTTCGAATGCAACGCTGCAACTGTGGTTGCGTTCGCGTGCGTCGCTTCCTTCGCAACCTGAGCTGATAGAAATTGCGGCTGCTGCCGGCGATGTTCAGCCCGAGGGGTCTCGTCTGCCCGCATGGCTCACACTTCCGGCGATTAACGGACTCGGCGCACGCCTGAGCGCCTCGGCAATCGAGACCTATGAGACTTGTCCCTTGCAGTTTAAGTTCGAGCGCGAATGGAAGCTTTCCCGCCAATTGCATGCCGCGGCCCAGTACGGCGCCGCGATGCACCGTGTGCTTCGCACCTACTTCGACTCCGTACGCCTCGGCAGAACGAAAGCCGATGGCGAACTGATCCAACTCTTTTGTGAGGATCTGACAGCCTGCGGAATTGAGGATGACTACCAGCGCGACCTCTACTTGAAACAAGGGATGGAGCAGTTGAAGAACTTTTTGGCCGGGGCTCGTTCGACGGCCGTTCCAAACGTTGTGCATACCGAGGAGTGGTTCGATGTCCAGATTGCGGGAACTAAAATCGCCGGACGAATCGACAGGATGGATCAATCGCCCGATGGAAGCGTCAACATCATCGATTACAAAACCGGCAAGGCTCGTTCGCAGGAGGACGCGGATGAGAGCTTGCAGCTTTCCATCTACGCGATGGCGGCAAGCGAGAAGTGGGGATACCGCGTCGGCGAATTAAGTTTTCATAATCTCGAAGGCAATGTTGCGATCACTTCGAAGCGCACCGATTTTCAATTAGAAGAGGCGCGCGAACGAGTTCGCGGAGTAGCGCGGCATATCGCCGAGGGAAACTTTGAGGCGAAAGTGGGCTTCCACTGCAGCTTTTGCGCCTTTCGTGGATTGTGCCCAGCTCGCGAGAAGCGCCTCCCTACTGTTGCGCGGAACTCCTGAAGGCGAACTGCACGTGAGTGATTGAGCGCTGAATCGGGAAGCTTCGCGCAAAAACTTAGGGGACGCTTTCGGCGTCCCCCTTTTTGTTTCCTGCGTACTGACTGCTTAGTGCTTCTTTTTCTTCTTTGCCTTTTTCTTGGTTGCCATTGTTTCTATTCTCCCTTCCATTTTCATGGAAAAATCTGCAACGAATGTTTTGTTGCAACTTATTGATTGTATAGAGTTAATGAAAAACGAAGTCAAGAAAAAAATGAACGCGATGTAGCGTGCGGTGTTGTACTAAAGTCACACGCAGAGCAATCGTCAAGAAGAAAATTCGCGCGTACCGCAGAAAACTTCGGATGGTGAGTGATTTGCGAATCGATCGAGTGATCCCAGCGCTCCACCGATTGCGTCTTCATCGGGTATGCGCACGACATCGAGTGTGCATCTCGCTGCTCTGCGGAAGTTCATTCGTTTTCGCTCGCGGCGCATCTATAATGAAGTTGCGAAATCTTCGCGGGAGCATGATCAATGGCGGCTTTCGATGATGTTGTCATCATTTCCGGTTGTCGTACGGCGGTGGGAAAATTCCAGGGAAGCCTGAGCGATTTGAGCGCCCCGCGGTTGGGCGCAGTGGTGGTGCGCGAGGCGGTGAAGCGCGCCGGATTGAATTCCGATCAAGTCGATGAGTGCATCATGGGCAACGTTCTTCCCGCGGGTCTCGGACAAAATCCCGCGCGGCAGGCCGCAATCTTTGCGGGATTGTCTCCGGCGACAGGTGCCATGACAATCAACAAAGTTTGCGGCTCGGGATTGAAAGCGGTCGCTCTCGCAGCCCAAGCGGTGCAAACAGGAAACAGTTCCATCGTCGTCGCAGGAGGCATGGAGTCGATGACGAACGCTCCTTATTTGCTGCCGCAGGCGCGCAAAGGATATCGGCTCGGCAACGGACAAGTGATCGACTCCATGGTGCACGATGGCCTGTGGGATATTTACAACGACTACCACATGGGTGTCACCGGCGAGAACGTCGCGGAAAAGTACGGCATCACTCGCGCCGAACAGGATGAGTACGCGGTGAACTCGCATTGCAAAGCGATCGCCGCATGGAAAGAGTGCCGTTTCAAGTCTCAGATTGTGCCGGTGGAGATTCCCGCGAAGAAAAAAGGTGAGGCCCCGGTTTTGTTTGATCGCGATGAATCGCCGCGCGAAGACACCAGCATTGAAACCCTGCGCAGCCTAAAGCCCGCCTTCAAGAAAGATGGAACCGTCACCGCCGGCAACGCTCCGGGGGTAAATGACGGAGCCGCGGCCGTGGTGGTGACCAGCGCCAAGCGCGCCAGCGAACTCGGCGCCAAGCCCTTGGTTCGAATTGTCGCGCAGGCCACCAGCGGAGTAGAACCCAAATGGGTCATGATGGCGCCGGTGGACGCCGTGCGAAAAATCTGGGAAAAGACCGGATGGAAAAACGACGACGTCGACCTTTACGAACTGAACGAAGCATTCTCAGTGCAAGCGCTCGGTGTGACACGTGAACTGGGGCTCGACCTCAATAAAGTGAACGTGAATGGCGGTGCAGTTGCGATTGGCCATCCTATTGGAGCCAGCGGCGCGAGAGTGCTGGTTACTTTGATTTACGAGATGACTCGCCGCGACGTGAAGCGTGGAATCGCCGCGCTTTGCCTCGGCGGAGGGAACGCTGTGGCTATGGCCGTGGAACGGGACTAGGGAATCGGCATCCGCTCTCCGGCTTCCGGCGCTCGGCTTTAGGCGATCGAGCCAAAGTTATGGCGTCAGCCAGCTTAAGATTTTCCGGGAACCGGACGCCGGAAGCCGGACGCCGGGTCACATCGATGCGGCTGATGCAGTTTTCAGCGTCACCGTGAATACCGCTCCCCCTCCCGGGGCGTTGGCGGCTTCAATTGTTCCGTTGTGTTCCTTCATCACCGACTTGCAAATGCTAAGGCCAAGTCCGGTCCCGCGTCCTGGGCGCTTGGTCGTGTAAAACGGATCGAAAATGTTGGTCAGAATGTCTGCCGGAATCCCGGGCCCGTCATCATGAAAGCTTGCCGAAACCGAGCCGCCGCTGTTGCTGAGCCGGATGCGTAACGTTCCCTGGTCGCGCACCTCGCGAATTGCCTGTTCCGCGTTCAAAATCAAATTCAGGAAAACCTGCATCAACTGGTGCGGATCTCCCTCCGCATAGGGCAGTCCCGGCTGGCGAAGATAATCCACCGTGATATTGTTCTTCCGCAACGAGTAGGAGTGGAGGTTAAGAGTGCGCTCGACTATCTCTCCCAGATTGACGCGAGTTTTTCCGGGCGCCGGCGGTCTGGCGAAATACGTGAGGTTGTGAACAATCTCTGCCGCCCGGCGCGCCTGCTGCTGCAGAATGCCGATCTGCTTGCGTGCCGCGTCTGTGGTTTGCGAATCCTGCAGGAGTTCGCTCACGCCCAAAATACTGGTGAGAGGATTATTGAGTTCGTGCGCGACTCCACCAATCATCGCTCCCATCGCGGCCAGCCGTTCGCTCTGCACCACCTGCTGCTCCAGCTTTCTTTCTGTCGTAATATCGCGCACGGAAATAATCACGCCGCCCAGCTTCGAATCGGCGTCGCAGAGTTGGCTCGCCGAGGCACGCATAGTGCGCCAGCTTCCGTCGCGATGCCGGGCGCTGTATTCTGCGGAGCCAAAACTCCGGCTGCCGGAGGCGACATCGTGGTACAACGCCGCCAGTTCCGTGGAGTGATCTTCCGTTTCGGATATTTTCTTGCCCAGCAACTCCTCCGATTGGTAGCCCAGCAAATCGCTAGCACGTTTGCTTACAAAGGTATAGCGCTCCTCCAGGTCGACCACCAGAATGAGATCGGGAAAGCTTTCGAGCAAATGCCGGCGGAACTCCTCCTGCTGCAGCACCTGGCGCTCGAGCTTGCGCCTCTCCGTCACATCCACCAGCGTGCCCTGGTAACGTATCAGCTTGCCAGCGTCGTCCCACACCGCGCGCGAAGATTCCAGAAACGTTGCCGGGCTTCCATCCTTCCTGCGCAGCGTGATCTCTCTCGCGCGTACGCCCCCGCGATCTTCCGGCATGCGCCCCAGCACAGAAGGTTCCGCCGCGTCCATATTCAGGGCATTAGCCTCGAGCGCCAGCAACTCTTCTTTTGACCCATAGCCCAAAATGCTCACCAGCGCCGGATTGGCGTCGAGCAGTTTGCCCTCTGGCGTGCTGAAATACGCGCCTTCCTGCAGAGTCTCGAATAACTCAGTAAACCGAAGTTCTTTTTCGCGCTGTTCGGTTACATCCCGTCCGAGGACGCTGACTCCAACCACTTCGTCGCTCTTCACGATCGCGTTCAGAACGCAATCGAAGTACAGTGAACGCGAATTGTTCTTCAGGCGCACGCGGACCGTACCCGCCCAATGCCTTTTCTCAAGAAAGCGCGGAAGCCCGGCTTCCACACTCCCGCGCGAAGGTTCTTCCAAAAAGTCGAAAATCTTCTGCCCAACAATCGCTGTATAAGGCAGCGCAAAGATTTGGCTAAGGCTTTTATTGACGGTGCGAAAAGTTCCGTCCAGAGAGACGGCGCACGCCGCATCCTCAAAGGAATCAATCAGCTCCTTAAAACTTCGCTGTGAGCGCGCAATCAATTCGTTCAGTTGATCGAGTTGATCCTCTGACGGTGCGGCGCCTACATGCTGCTGCAAATCCTGCAGCAATACCTTGAGCTCGCCCACTTCTTTTCGGCGTCCGTAAGCGTAAACGGCCAGAAGCACCGACAGCACCAGTACTCCCAGCGCCACGGCTCCCAGATGATACGGAAGAGCTTCCAGTCGCTCCCACGCGAGCGCGGCGAAGCCAGCGGCCAGCAAAACCATGAAAAGAAGAATCCACCGCCATAGCTGCGATTCTTCACGCTCCAGGTTCTGCGGAGGGCGGGGGCGCCGAGGAACATCGGGGGAGGCCTGGCTCATGTTGCGCTCACAGGGTCTCGCGTTGGTGGGACGATAGAATCGTCCAAAAACTCAAGCTCATCGTACCCTATTCTACAGAACCGCCAATATTTGAGAGTTCGGATACCGGACCTCTGCCAGAGTCTATTGATTTTTTTAACCCTTTACCCAGTGGACCCTGATGTAGGGATTTTTTCAGGGTTTCTTTCGGGGTCCGCTGCGATTTAGCTAGCTTTATGACTCATGACGTTCCAAAGTTCGCGAGTTTTCCTCACCCTCCGTGCAGAAACGTGTGACATCCGTCACATCTAAGCTCGCTTAGGAACGTTAGGCTTGCCAGATTCCGGAACCGGGCCTTCGTGTGCCGATTGCGGCGTAAACCAGTACCCGCCTGCCCTCATGCTCTACAAGACACTCAGCGCCGCGGTATATGGCATCGACGCCAACATTATTCAGGTGGAGGTCGACTGCTCCGGCATTAAGACCGATCAGGATCACTTTCATACCGTTGGCTTGCCCGACGCTGCCGTACGCGAAAGCCGCGACCGCGTGCGTGCCGCTCTAAAAAACTGCGGCTACGATATCCCCCCGACGCACATCACCATCAATCTGGCGCCCGCTGATATCAAGAAGGAAGGCTCCGGTTTCGACTTACCAATGGCACTCGGCATCGTCGGCGCCTACGGTGGGCTTACGAAGAAAGATATCCCCGACTGCCTTTTTCTGGGAGAGTTATCGCTCGACGGCGGCGTCCGCGGAATCCGGGGCACGCTTCCTATTGCTCTCGAGGCGCGCAGCCGCAAGATCTCGCGCCTGATCGTTCCGGAAGCCAACGCGCGCGAAGCTGCCATGGTCGGCGGCGTGGATGTCTATCCCGTGAAGTCGCTGCTGGATGTAATTCACTTCGTCAACTCCGGCAACGGAATCGTGCCGCTCAAAGCTGATGGCGACGCCTTGCTGCGCGAGTCGCAGGAATTCTTTGTTGATTTCAAAGACGTGCGCGGCCAGCAAACGGCCAAACGCGCCATCGAAATTTCCTGTGCGGGTGGTCACAATATTCTGATGATCGGGCCGCCTGGTTCCGGCAAAACCATGCTGGCCAAGCGCATGCCCACGATCCTGCCCCCGCTTACCTTCGAAGAGGCGCTTGAGACTACCAAGATTCACAGCGTGGCCGGGGTGCTCGATCCCGGTAGCGGACTGGTCGGCAAACGTCCGTATCGCTCACCGCACCACACCATCTCCGATGCCGGGCTGATCGGCGGCGGCATCATTCCCCGTCCCGGCGAGGTTTCGCTCTCACACAATGGCCTGCTCTTTCTCGACGAACTCCCCGAGTTTCCACGCAACGTGTTGGAAGTTCTCCGCCAGCCACTCGAAGACGGTTGCGTGACCATTGCCCGCGCCGCCATGGCGCTCACGTTTCCCGCGCGATTTATGCTGGCTGCCGCGATGAACCCGTGCCCCTGCGGGTTTCGCAATGATCGCACCCGGGAGTGCCAGTGTACGACGCCCATGATCCAGCGTTATATTTCCAAAATTTCCGGCCCACTGATGGATCGCATCGACATTCATATCGACGTTCCTGCCGTGAACTACAAGGAAATGCGCTCGACCAGCGAACCGGAAAGTTCGGCGAAAATTCGCGAGCGCGTGATGCGCACGCGCAAGAAGCAACTCGATCGCTTCGCCTCCTCGCGCGAAAAGCTCTATTGCAACGCGCAGATGTCGTCACGCCACATTCGCACCTTCTGCGAACTCTCAGCCGACTGCGAGCGCCTGCTCGAACGCGCCATGACCCAACAGGGACTGAGCGCCCGCGCCCACGATCGCATCCTCAAAGTCGCACGTACCATTGCCGACATTGAAGACACGGCAGCCATTGACCCCAAGCACATTGCCGAAGCGATTCAGTATCGCTCGCTGGATCGGACCTATTGGACGTGAAAGCTTCAGCAGAAAACAAAAAAGGCCGGGGATCGCTCCCCGGCCTCTGCTGAAAATGCAAGCGAAAACTACTGCGCCGATCCCATCAAGCCGTACGACAGAGCGTCGCACTGCGTGGGACGGAGTCCCAGGGACGAATCGCACCAGTTGGCGTAGGTGAACCCGAAGTACGACGAGTTCAGGTACATCTGGTAGTTCGCCTGAGCTCCGCCGAATACGTTGTTGGTCCGCTGCGTTGTGTTGGAAGCGAAGAAGCGTCCAACGCTGCAGCTGCCGTCTTGCGCGCCGTTGGTACAAGTCGGCGTCACGTTGAACCAGTACTCCCCAGGTCCCAGCAGGAGCGGCGTGGTCAATGTTACGGCTACCGAGTATTCGTTGAGGCCTAGGAAGTTGCGGCCGGTCGCGGCCACCGTGGCTGCCACATTGCCGGACGCCAGGCTGGTGCCGCCGTTGCCTTCTGTGACGCCGCTGCGCACGTCATAGCTGGCGGTTAGAGGGTCGAAGTTCGCGTCGGCCTGGACGTTAAACAGAATTCCAGTGACGGTTACGCTCGAGCCCGAAAATACGTTAAAACTGCCGTAGGTGGAGCTGCCCGGAATGAGAAGCGTGTTTTCATCCGAGAATCCAGTCGCATTCTCATCGCTGGTGTTTAAGTCGCCACCGTAGAAGATGCAGGGATCGCACAGTGTCGGCGGAACGCCCGATGGAGCCGTAGTCGGCTTCTCGTTGTTTCCAGCCAGATGTTGCGACGCTTGCGGCTTCTGAGCCGCCGCTGCAGAGAGAGTTAACGCTACCACTAAGGTTGCTGCGAAAAGCGTGGTTTTCACTCGATTCCTCCTGTTCAGATTTTTTTCGCTGTCTTTATTTACGGCCAGCAGATTCGTAATTGGATCTGCTCTTTGCGATGTCCAGGCACAACTGAAACCAGCTTGTTATTTCGTTCCGCGCAGGCCAAACGACATGCCAGCGCACTGGTGGGCGTTGAAACCCAAGCTCGAATCGCACCAGTTGGCCCAGGTGAACCCGAAGTAGGTGGAATTCAAGTACATTTCGTGAATCGGCTGCCAGGCGCCGCGCACGTTGTTGGTGAGTGACGTGGTATTCGACACGAACTGCCGGAAGACGAAGCAGCTTCCATCCAGTGTGTTCGTGCAATTCGGAGTGGCGTTGAACCAGTAGGTTCCAGCGGTCAGGGTTACGGGCGTGGACCACGAAACCGAAACCGTGTACTCGTTCAGGCCGAGGAAATTGCGGCCGGTTGCCGTCACCACTGCCGGGCCGGTGCCCGAAGCGAGGCTGGTGCCGCCATTGCCTTCGCTCACGCCAGTGCGGACATCATAGCTCGCCGTCAGAGGATCGAAGGCGGCATCGGCTTGCACGTTATACAGGATGCCGTACACGCTGGCCGTTGTTCCCTCGGGAATCGTGACTGCGGCGTACGTGGAGCTTCCGCCTAAGATGAGAAGAGTGTTCTCGTCCGACATGCCTGCAGCGTTGATGTCGCCTGTGTTGATATCGCCACCGTAGAACAAGCACGGATGACAAGCGGATGGCGGGGTGGGGGTTGCCGTATTATTAATGATCCACTCTGCGTTGGGGTTGCCCGCCTTGTGTTGCGACGCCGCGGGTTTGTTGGAGTTCGCTGCAACCGCTGAGAGGCTGAGCGCTACCACTAACGCGACTGCGAAAAGCGTTGTTTTCACTATATTCCTCCTCTGGGTTTTTCCCTGCCGAGACAAGAAACCAATTTTGCATGAAGCAAAATGGCCCGCTGAGTGTAGACCGGTGACCAAGGTAATGCAATGGAGAATAAAGTACCTACCCGCTGAAAATCAGCGCTGCGCAAGGCTTTTGGGCACATCCAGAGCGGGGAAGAAAGTTTAGGGTTATAAATTTGATTCACCCTCATCGAAAATCTTCTTCATACGCGAGATTGTTGCAAGAACCTGCATAGTCGAATTCGTAGTGCGCGATTCAAGACGGATGAGCTGGAGCTTGCTGACGCCGCGAGCGATCGCACGTATTTGATTTGAAGCTGTCAATTATGGGCCTATCCAGTGGTAGTGGCCGATTAAGCCGCTCCTACCCAGTCCTCCGATTGACCCTTTCATTGCAACATGTTATAAATGCCCGTTTTGCACTCACGCGTCCGGAGCAGGGTCTTGCATTCCGGGGGCGCGGGGCAAACTCCGACGCGGCCAAGCTCCAACACTCCGTTTTCAGGTTTGCGGTGGAAGCGTGTTCGGAATTCCGGCGGGTGTATCGGTTTTATGCTGCCTCGGCGTGCTTAGAGTGCGGCTGGAGCTATGGATTATCCACGGAAGGCGAAAGCCTAAACACGTTTGTAATTCCTGAAATCTGACTTCATTTGGAGGACTCATTATGCGCACCTGGCTCGCCACTGCTGCGTTCCAAGGACGCCGTGTGGTATCTGGTTTCCTGAAAAAAACTTTTGCCGCGGCCTCGCTGCTTACCGTCGGCGCCGTTTCGGCGTTCGCTCAACCCGCTGCTCCCGAAGCCGGCGGCGAAGCTTCGCTCAAACTCCCTGACCTGTCGCAGGTCAGCTTTCTCAATGGCGCCATCGACGGCCATCGCTTGTTGATGATCGGCATTCTGTTCTGCATCTTCGGACTCGGTTTCGGCATGGTCATCTATATGCGCCTGAAGAATCTTCCGGTGCATCGCTCCATGCGCGAAATCTCGGAACTCATCTACGAGACCTGCAAAACCTATCTGGTAACGCAGGGCCGCTTCATTCTTTTCCTGTGGGTATTCATCGCAGTCATCATCACCTTGTATTTCGGATGGCTCAAGCCCGTCCCCGGAAAATCCGTCGCGCTCACGCTTCCCGTCATCCTCTTATTCAGCTTGGTCGGCATCGCCGGCAGCTACGGGGTTGCGTGGTTCGGGATTCGCGTCAACACCTTCGCCAACTCGCGCACCGCATTCGCGTCCTTGCCCGGGAAGCCGTTCCCCGTCTACCAGATTCCTCTCGAAGCTGGCATGAGCATCGGCATGATGCTGATTAGCGTTGAGTTGCTCATCATGCTCATCATTCTGCTCTTCATTCCTGGCGATTACGCGGGGCCGTGCTTCATCGGATTCGCGATCGGTGAGTCCTTGGGGGCAGCCGCGCTGCGCATCGCCGGCGGCATCTTCACCAAGATCGCCGACATCGGCTCCGACTTGATGAAGATCGTATTCAAAATTAAAGAAGACGATGCCCGCAATCCCGGCGTAATCGCCGATTGCACTGGAGACAATGCCGGCGACTCGGTCGGCCCGTCCGCCGATGGCTTCGAGACCTACGGCGTCACCGGCGTAGCCCTCATCACCTTCATTCTTCTCGGTGTGAAAAACGCCGACGTGCAAGTGCAGTTGCTGGTCTGGATCTTTGTCATGCGCGTCATGATGCTGGTCGCGAGCTCGCTTTCTTATTTCATCAACGCTGCCATCGCCAAAGGCCGCTTCGGCAATGCCGATGAAATGAATTTCGAAACTCCTCTGACCTCCTTGGTTTGGTTAACATCGATCGTCTCGATCGCACTGACCTTCCTGGTTTCCTATTTCATCATTCCCGATCTCGGCGGCGACGCCTCCCAGTGGTGGAAACTCGCTGTCATCATCTCCTGCGGAACGCTTGCCGGTGCGCTCATTCCAGAGCTGGTGAAGTCGTTTACTTCAACCGAATCGAGGCACGTGAAAGAAGTCGTTACTTCTGCCGAAGAAGGCGGAGCGTCGCTCGGCATCCTGAGCGGCTTCGTCGCCGGAAATTTTTCAGGCTACTATCTCGGCTTATCGATGGTTCTGCTGATGTCGATCGCCTATTACTTCAGCACCATGGGTCTAGCGATGGCGGCAACCATGCTCGCTCCCGCGGTCTTCGCCTTTGGACTGGTGGCTTTCGGCTTTCTCGGCATGGGACCGGTCACCATCGCGGTCGATTCCTACGGCCCCGTCACTGACAACGCTCAATCGGTCTACGAGCTTTCGCTGATCGAGCAGGTGCCGAACATAGAAGCGGAACTCAAGAAAGACTTCAACTACTCCGTCAACTTCGAGCGCGCCAAACACCTGCTCGAAGCCAACGACGGCGCCGGTAACACCTTCAAAGCGACAGCTAAACCTGTGCTTATCGGTACGGCGGTCGTGGGCGCGACCACCATGATTTTCTCCATCATCATGGATCTGACCAAGGGACTGACCGTGGACGTCGAGAAGCTCTCGCTGCTGCATGCTCCGTTCTTCCTCGGCCTGATCACCGGCGGCGCCATGATTTACTGGTTCACGGGCGCATCCACGCAGGCCGTCACCACTGGCGCTTATCGCGCGGTCGAGTTCATCAAGGCCAACATCAAACTCGATGGCGTCGTCAAAGCTTCGGTCGCCGACAGCAAAAAAGTTGTGGAGATATGCACCAAGTACGCTCAGAAGGGCATGCTGAATATTTTCATCGCCGTTTTCTTCGGCACGCTTGCCTTTGCCTTCGTCGAGCCGTTCTTCTTCGTCGGCTATCTGATTTCGATCGCCATCTTCGGTCTGTACCAGGCCATCTTTATGGCGAACGCCGGTGCGGCCTGGGACAATGCCAAGAAAATTGTCGAAGTCGAGATGAAGCAGAAGGGAACTCCGCTGCACGATGCCACCGTCATCGGCGACACCGTCGGCGATCCGTTCAAGGACACATCTTCCGTGGCCCTGAACCCGGTCATCAAATTCACCACACTGTTCGGATTGCTCGCGGTGGAGCTGGCCGTTACTCTAACCCGCGATCAGGGCCCGATGATCACGAACGTTCTGGCGCTGGCCTTCTTCGCCGTTTCCTTCTTCTTCGTATACCGGTCGTTCTACGGGATGCGGATTCGAAGCGGGAACTAGAAGCGTTTTTTATATCGCCACAAAAAACGCCATCCGAGAACACCGGATGGCGTTTTCATCTGCAAAGTGGGATTGAAACGATTTCAATCACCGGATCGCCCAATCATTCGAATCCCTAGTTCGGCCCTTTCATCTTTTCTTTCACGCTGTGCGCGAGTTTTTCGATTTCGTCCGCCTTCTTCAGCACATCCAGCGACAGAACATTCTCGTTCGACTTATCCACGTACGCTTTGAGTTCCGCAGTCAGCTTCACCAATTTCTCGGTGTCGCTCTTTAACGTGGCCTGACGCTCGAGGTTGGCCTTCTTCGCCATATCGCGAGCGAGGCGTTGCTGGGTTTCGTCGGGCTCGCCAGTAACTGTGCCGGGCTGGTCTCTGGACGGAGGGGGCGTGGGGATGGTTCTTCGCGAGGGAACCTGAGAAAGGCAGGCGACTGAAAGCAGAAAGCAGACAAGAAATGTCTGGGCGATTCTTCGGATGCGCACAATGTCCTCGAAGGCGGACGCGAAAATGCGCCCGCTGTGGGAAGTATGACACTTCAGCAGTGGTTGAGAGCGCGAAACATTTGGGAATGAGACGTAAAGCGTTACTACGTTCCTCGTGTTCACGAGCCGCGCGCTATCGCGAGACCAAGTCTTCCGCTTCCTGCTCGATCTCCGAGATGGCGATTGGAGCCAGATTCGACTCGGTCAGCTTCTGGTTCAGCGCCGGCAGCTTTGTTTGCTTGAACAATGTCCACTCGGCAGTTCGCGCTTTTATTTGATCGCTTGACTGCTTATGGAGCTCAACCGCCTGCGCGGGTACGGCGCGGTCTCCGCTTTCAACCACTCGTAATGCCGAGGTAAGGCCAGCGAACGCATTCTGCAAACCGGTCTGCTCCGAGCCAACCTTATTCGTAAGGATTTTGTCGATCTCCGATTGAGCCTCTGCCAGCGCCGACTGCGCCCCGGGATTTTGTTCCCCAAGCTTCTGCTGGGCATCTGCCATTTTCTTCTGCACCGAACTGAGCTCGGCCAGCACGCGGCGAGCTTGGAGAATCTCGGCGTAGATAGGCTGCGCCATGTCCAACTGCTGCTGCAGGATTTCGGCAGTCGCAGCCGAACGCGGATCCATGACAAGTCGAAGCGGCTGAGTTTGACTCTGGCCATCCACGGTGAGGCGGACTAAGTATGATCCCGGAACTGCTTTAGGCCCGCTGGGATTGCGGTATTCCGCTTCTTCATCCACGCTCGGCCCACCGGAGCTGCGCCAGGTCAGGTTCCAGACGAAGCGGTGCATCCCTGAAGTTTTCTCAACGGTTTCAGGTTTTGCAAACCAGCGTTCGGCCACGGGCAGAGGTGGGTGCTTGGGCGTTGGAGCGTCCGAAGAAAATTTACGCACAACATTTTGTTGCGCATCAAGAATTTCAAGCTCGACTTTGATGGCGGCAGACTTCAGGAAATAATCAATCACTGCGCCGTTGGGAGGATTCTCGGCCGTCGGTTCTTCCGGCGGAATCGGCGTGCCCGGGAAGGAGTCGTTGTCAATCCGATATGCAGTGGCGGGTTGATAAAGCCAGAAGGCGTTGGCGTTTGCGGCGTCCGGCACTTCGCGCAGCGGATTGATGTCGTCAAGAATCCAGAACGATCGTCCGTGCGTAGCCACGATGAGGTCGTCACCATGCACCGTGAGATCGCGAACCGACGTTACCGGCAGATTGAGCTGCAAGGGCTGCCAATGGTCGCCATCATCGAAAGAAACGTAGACGCCAAGTTCGGTTCCCGCGAAGAGCAGCCCTTTGCGTTTCCGGTCTTCGCGAACGGCGCGGACGAAGGCGGTGGACGCGATACCGTTGGTGATCGGTTGCCACGTGTCGCCAAAGTCTCGCGTGCGGAAAATGTAGGGGGTGCGATCGTCGAGGCGGCTGCGGTCTACCGCCGCATATGCGACTGCTTGATCCGAGTGTGAAGCTTCAATCAGCGAAATCTTGCTCCAGTCCGCGAGTCCTTTCGGAGTGACATCTTTCCAATTTTTGCCGCCATCGCGCGTAACGTGGATCAATCCCGTGTCGCTGCCCGCCCAAATCAGATCGCGGTTCAAAGGCGAGGGCGCAATGGTGAACACCACGCCATAGCCTCGCTGTTTCGCGTTC